>Ga0209570_1000200_pt1 | contig 110246 bp, 114 predicted proteins | sample EBPBio172007_DNA_FD_185861 | JGI IMG/M metagenome (GOLD analysis project Ga0209570, IMG submission 185861) | Wastewater treatment Type I Accumulibacter community from EBPR Bioreactor in Madison, WI, USA - Reactor 1_9/17/2007_ DNA (SPAdes)... | ecosystem: Engineered > Bioreactor > EBPR >... | reverse complement strand
GTTCACGAATGTCCATCGAAAGGGGTTTCGTCATGAAGGCTGGCCTCCATACCCAGCCTCCATGATGAATCAGAAATCCCAACCCAAGGGAATCCCCCCCGATTCACTCAAGCATCATCCCGCTCTAGAGTCTGCCGAACCGGGCGGTGATCGCGGCGGCATGGGCCGCAAGGGCGGGGACCCCGGCCCATTGCGCCAGAAGGTCGCGCCAGCGCAGGGCGGCGAAGGTGACATCGGCCCCGGCGACGGCATTGGCGAAATGGGCGATTTCGGCTTCGTGCAGCGGGGGCAGGGCGGGGTCGAGGGGCTTGCCGCTGGCCCAGGCGGCGGGGGCGGCGTGCAGATAGACCAGCACGGCCCCGCGCGCGCGTTTCACCGACTGGGTGCGCAGGGCATAGGCGTGTTTCACCAGTTGCACGGCATCGAGATGGCGATAGCCCTGGCTGCCATCCTCCAGCGCGCGGCGCATCACGTTCCAGCGCGCCATGCCCGGCCCCCATTCGCGGCTGGCATAGGCTTCCGAGAACACCGGTGTCTTGCGCGGCCGGAAGGGTTCATAGCGTTTCGATTCCACCCCCACCAACGTGGTCGGTGTCGTTACCACGGCATCCAGCCAGGGGTGACGCCCCCCCGACCAGGGAAAGCGCAGCTCGGCCTCGACCTCAACCGCTTCGGGCTGGCCCATCGGCACGTCGGGCAGCGGCGGCAGGGCATCGGGACGATCCAGGAACCAGCCGAAGGCATTCGCCACCAGCGCGGCCGAGGAGTCCGGGCTGTTGAACTTGCCGGTGGTCAGCTCGTTGCCGGGGCTGCGGCGCAGGGCGGTCAGGACGGCCGCGGCGGGCACGCCGGGAAGGAAATCGGGGTCGATCATCCGCGCTTCATCTCTTGCAGGGTGTTGCCGCCATCCACCACCAGCGTGGTGCCGGTGACATAGGACGCTTGGCCGAGGCGAGGAACAGCGCGCAGGCGGCCACTTCCTCGGGGGTTCCGGGGCGGCCCGCGGGGGTGGCCTTTCCGGCGCGGATTTCGGCCGCGCTGCTGCTGGCGGTGGCGATCCAGCCCGGCAGGACCGCGTTGCAGGTGATGCCGCGCCCGCCGTATTCCAGCGCGATCGACCGGGTCATGCCGGTGACGGCGGCCTTGGCGGTGGCATAGGCGGAACTGCCGTCGATGCTGACCATCGGCCCGGTGACGGAACTGATGTTGACGATGCGGCCATAGCCGCGCGCGGCCATTCCGGGCAGGGCGGCGCGGCAGCAATGGAAGGTGGTGTTGATGTTCAGCGCCATGTGATGAGCCCAGTCCGCGTCGGACCATCCGGCCAGCGGCTGCCGCCTGACCCGCCTGCCGCTTTGCACCATGCCCGCATTGTTCACCAGAACCTCGACCGGGCCCAGCCTTTCGGTCACGGCCGCAAACAGCCCGGCCACCTGGGCGGGATCGGTCAGGTCGGCGACATGCGCCATGCAGCCCAGCTCGGCCCCTCGGTCATGGATGCGGGCGCTGGTCGCGGTGATGCACAGCCGCGCCCCGCCCGCGGCCAAAGCCCGCGCGATGGCGAAGCCGATTCCCCCTTCGCTGCCCGCGCCGGTGACAAGGGCCACCCGTCCTGCAACGCCTGTCATCTGCCATCCTTTGCGTCTGTCCGGCCCCAGATTGCGCCCCAGATTGCGCCGATGTCGGATAAGGTCAACCCATGCAGGGTTTTTCGCGCTGCCGCTGCCGTTTCTGCAAGGCTTCTGCAAACACGCGGATTTGCGCGAGGGGCACCCTGCTGCCCTTTCCCTTATCGGCACAGGCCCTTATATGGGGGCGCCTCCCGAAACTCTGTGAGTCGCGGGCCGCGCCCCAATTGCAAGGACCCCGCTCGCATGTCCATTCTCTCCGGCCTTTTCTCATCCGACATGGCGATCGACCTCGGGACGGCCAATACGCTGGTCTATATCCGGGGCAAGGGCATCGTGCTGAACGAACCCTCGGTGGTGGCCTATCACACCAAGGACGGCAAGAAGGCGGTGCTGGCGGTGGGCGAGGATGCCAAGCTGATGCTGGGCCGCACGCCGGGCAGCATCGAGGCGATCCGCCCGATGCGCGACGGCGTCATCGCCGATTTCGAGGCGGCGGAAGAGATGATCAAGCATTTCATCCGCAAGGTTCACAAGCGCACCACCTTTTCCAAGCCGAAGATCATCGTCTGCGTGCCGCATGGCGCGACCCCGGTGGAAAAGCGCGCCATCCGAAATTCGGTGCTGCAGGCCGGTGCCCGCCGGGCGGGGCTGATCGCCGAACCCATCGCGGCGGCCATCGGGGCCGGGATGCCGATCACCGAACCGACCGGCAGCATGGTCGTCGACATCGGCGGCGGCACCACCGAAGTGGCGGTGCTGTCCTTGGGCGATATCGTCTATGCGCGGTCGGTCCGCGTCGGCGGCGACCGGATGGATGAGGCGATCATCAGCTATCTGCGCCGCCATCAGAACCTGCTGATCGGGGAATCGACGGCCGAGCGGATCAAGACCAGTATCGGCACCGCCCGTATGCCCGATGACGGGCGCGGGTCCTCGATGACGATCCGGGGCCGCGATCTGTTGAACGGCGTGCCGAAGGAAACCGAAATCAATCAGGCCCAGGTGGCCGAGGCGCTGGCCGAACCCGTGCAGCAGATCTGTGATGCGGTGATGCAGGCGCTGGAAGCCACCCCGCCGGACTTGGCGGCCGACATCGTCGACCGTGGCGTGATGCTGACCGGGGGCGGGGCGCTCTTGGGCGATCTGGACCTGTCCTTGCGGGAACAGACCGGGCTTTCGATCTCGGTGGCCAATGAGTCACTGAATTGTGTTGCCTTGGGCACCGGGAAAGCTCTGGAATACGAAAAGCAGCTGCGGCACGTCATCGACTACGACAGCTGACGGGTTGCAGGTGACGGGGGCCTGACGCCCCCCAGAACAGCCCGAGGATGGCGAGGCACGCTTGGCCAGGACCAAGACCACAGGACCGGAGGAATATACCCGCCCGCTGCGCCGCCTGCTGGTGGTGTTGCTGGTGGCTGTGCTTCTGGGCCTGTTCCTGCTGTGGCGGATCGATTCCCCGCGGGTCGAGCGGTTCCGGTCGGCGCTGGTCGATGCGGTGGTGCCGAATATGGAATGGGCCCTCGTGCCAGTGACCAAAGCCGCAGGCATGGCCGAAGATTTCCAGTCCTACACCCGTATCCATGAGCAGAATCAGGAATTGAAGCGAGAGCTTCAGAAGATGATCGCCTGGAAAGAGGCGGCGCGGCAACTGGGGGAGCAGAACGCGCGCCTCCTGGATCTGAACAAGGTGCGGCTGGACCCCAAGCTGACCTGGGTGACGGGGCAGGTGTTGGCGGACAGCGGCAGCCCGTTCCGGCAGTCCGTGCTGCTGAACGTCGGGGCGCGCGACGGGCTGCGCGACGGCTGGGCCACGATGGATGGGCTGGGCTTTGTCGGCCGCATCTCGGGGCTGGGCGAACGCACGTCCCGCGTGATCCTTGTCACCGATACCAACAGCCGGGTGCCGGTCACGGTGCAGCCTTCGGGCCAGCGCGCGCTTTTGTCGGGCGACAATTCCTCGATGCCGATTCTTGAGTTCATCGAGGATGCCGACGAGGTGGCGCCAGGCGACCGGGTTGTGACATCGGGTGATGGCGGGGTGCTGCCGGCGGGCCTGCTGGTTGGACAGGTGGTGCGCGACACCGATCGGAGGCTGCGCGTGGTGCTGTCGGCCGATTATCAGCGGCTGGAATTCCTGCGCGTTCTGCGCAGTCATGAACTGGACCCGATCCTTGATGCCGGCGGCCTGATCGCGCCGCCGCTGCTGCCATCGGCCCCCGATCCCGAAGTGGATGCCGAAGGCGAAGCTGCGGCCCCGCCCGTCGCCGGCGGTGGCGATGTGGGCGAAGAGGGATCGGGCGATGCCGAGGATGGCACCGTTGCCGAAGGGGGGGGCGGATGATCAGCCTGTGGCGGGCCGCGCATTGGGGCTACAGGGCGCTGTTCGTGGCGATCTTCGTTGCCCTGCTGTTCCTGCGGCTGTTGCCCCTGGGCAGCGGGGCCGGGCGGCTGCCGGGGCCGGACCTTCTGTTGTGCCTGACCCTGGCCTGGGTGATGCGACGGCCCGATTATCTGCCGGTCTGGCTGATTGCCGGGGTGGTGCTGGTCGAGGACCTGATCCTGATGCGCCCGCCGGGCCTGTGGACGGCGCTGGTGGTGATGGTGTCGGAATTCATCCGTTCGCGGGTGGCGCTGACGCGCGAGCTGAACTTCGTCGTGGAATGGCTGCTGGTGTCGGGGCTGATGGTGGCGATGCTTCTGGCCTATCGGCTGGTCTTTGCCATGGCGCTCTTGCCGCAATTGCCCCTGGGCTTTGCGCTGGTGCAACTGGTCTGGTCGGTGCTGGCCTATCCCGTTGTTGTGGCGGCATCGCGGCTGGTGCTGGATCTGCACAAGCCCGCCACCGGCGAGACGGACGATTACGGGAGGCGGTTGTGAGACGCACCCAGAAGGATACCGACGACAGCGCCCGCGGCATCACCCGCCGCGCGCTCATGATGGGCGGGGCGATGTCGGCGATGGTCGTCGCGCTGGGGGCCCGGCTGCGCTATCTTCAGATCGACCAGGCCGATGAATTCCGCCTGCTGGCCGAAGAGAACCGCATCAACATCCGGCTGATCCCGCCGCGCCGGGGCATGATCCTTGACCGCAACGGCAAGGTGATTGCGGGCAACGAACAGAACTATCGCATCGTTGTGACGCGCGAGGATGCGGGCGATGTCGATCTGGTGATGCACCGGCTGGCCTCTCTGATCCCGATGACGGCCGAGGAACTGGACGAGTCGATCGCGGCGGTGAAGAAGCATTCGGCCTTTGTCCCGGTAATCGTGAAGGACCGGATCAGCTGGGACGATTTCTCGAAAGTGGCGATCAATGCGCCTGCCCTGCCCGGTGTGGTGCCCGAGATGGGCCTGTCGCGGCAATATCCGCGCGATACCGATTTCGCCCATGTCGTCGGCTATGTCGGCCCGGTGTCGGAAAAGGACCTTGAGGGCGAGGTGAACCCCGACCCGGTGCTGCGGCTGCCCAAGTTCCAGATCGGCAAGATCGGCGTTGAAAAGTGGATGGAGGACACTTTGCGCGGGTCGGCCGGGACCAAGCGGATCGAGGTCAACCATGTCGGCCGCGTCATGCGCGAGCTGGAGCGGCGTGAAGGAGAGCCGGGGGCCGATATCCGGCTGACCATTGACGCCGATGTGCAGAATTTCGCACAGGCGCGGCTGGGCGAGGAATCCGCCGCTGTCGTGGTGATGGATGTGCGCAACGGCGATCTGATCTGCATCGCTTCATCGCCGTCCTTTGACCCCAACCTGTTCGTGCGCGGCATCAGCCATGCCGATTATTCGGCGCTGACCGAACATGATCACCGCCCCTTGGCCAACAAGACCGTTTCGGGGGCCTATCCGCCGGGGTCGACCTTCAAGATGGTGACGGCCCTGGCCGCGCTGGAGGCCGGGGCAATCGACACCGGCTACAAGGTGCGCTGCCCCGGTTATCTGGAATTCGGCGGGCGGCGGTTCCACTGCCATTCGCGCGGCGGGCATGGCACCGTGGGGTTGACCCAGAGTCTCGAGAAAAGCTGTGACGTGTTCTATTACGACGTGTCGCAGAAGGTCGGCATCGAGAAGATGGCCGAGATGGGCAGGCTCCTGGGCCTTGGGGTGCGCCACGACATTCCGATGTCGGCCATCACCGAAGGCATCATGCCCAACCGCGCCTGGAAGATGGAGCGTCACAAGGCGGAATGGCGGATCGGCGACACGATCAACGCCTCGATCGGGCAGGGCTATGTGCTGGCCTCTCCGCTGCAACTGGCGGTGATGACGGCCCGGATCGCCTCGGGGCGGGCCGTGTCGCCGCGCCTGCTGCGGATGGTGGGCACACAGGAGGTGCCGGTGGCCGAGGCCCCGGATCTGGGGTTGAAGCCGGAATTCCTGAATGCCATGCGCCGCGGGATGCATGACGTGGTGAATGGCAGTGCGGGAACCGCCCGGTCCAGCATGATCGCCGATCCGGCGCTGATTCTGGCCGGCAAGACCGGCACCAGCCAGGTCCGCAACATCACGCCGGATGAGCGCAAGCGCGGCGTGATCTCGAACGAGCAGTTGCCCTGGGCACGGCGGGACCATGCGCTGTTCGTGGGCTATGCGCCCTTTGACAATCCGCGCTATGCGGTCTCGGTTGTGGTCGAACATGGCGGCGGCGGGTCGGCCGTGGCGGCCCCCATTGCCCGCGACATCCTGCTGCGCGCCCTGTCGGACGGGTTGCCGCCGCTGACCGCCTATCCCAAGTCGCAACGCGGCCGGATCGAGACCATGCTGAACGAACTGCCGCTGCGCGATCCCGTCACCGGTGCCGCGCCCGGCAGCGAACAGGCCTGACACCATGAGCTTTCTGGAAAGCCGCATCAGGCATGTTCCGACCGGCATCCGCAAGGTGCTGTATCTCAACTGGCCATTGATCCTGTTGACTTCGGCGGTGGCTTCGATCGGTGTGCTGATGCTGTGGTCCATCGCGGGCGGCGATTTCGACGTCTGGGCCCGTCGGCAGGCGCAGGTCTTTGCCGGCGGCATGGTGCTGATGCTGATCGTTGCCATGGTGCCGATCTGGATCTGGCGCAGCATGGCCGGGCTGGCCTATGTCGCCGCCTTCGTGCTGCTGGTCTATGTCGAATTCCGCGGCCAGACCAACATGGGCGCGCAACGCTGGATCGACTTCGGCTTTCTGCAATTCCAGCCGTCCGAGATGATGAAGTTCAGCCTGGTGATGCTGCTGGCAGCCTATTACGACTGGCTGGATACCAAAAAGACCTCGCGGCCCTTGTGGGTGCTGTTGCCGGTTGTGCTGATCATCGCGCCGACGGTGCTGGTGCTGATGCAGCCGAACCTTGGCACATCGCTGATGCTGGTGCTGGGCGGGGCGGCGGTGATGTTCGCGGCCGGGGTCAGCCTGTGGTATTTCGCGGCAGTGGCGACGCTGACGGTCAGCGCGGTGGCCGGGGTGTTCCTGACCCGCGGCACGCCCTGGCAATTCCTGCATGACTATCAGTATCGCCGGATCGACACCTTCCTTGATCCGTCGGCCGACCCGCTGGGGGCGGGCTACAACATCCTTCAGGCCAAGATCGCGCTGGGGTCGGGGGGCTGGTCGGGCAAGGGATTCATGCAGGGCACACAATCGCGGCTGAACTTCCTGCCCGAGAAGCACACCGATTTCATCTTCACCACCCTGGCCGAGGAATTCGGCTTTGTCGGGGCCTTTTCCCTGCTGGTGCTTTACGCGCTGATCATCGGCTTCTGTCTGGTGTCGGCGCTGCAGAACCGCGACCGGTTTTCATCGCTGCTGATCATCGGCGTGGCGGCCAACTTCTTCTTCTATCTTGCCGTCAACCTGTCGATGGTGATGGGCATGGCCCCGGTGGTGGGGGTGCCCCTGCCGCTGCTGAGCTATGGCGGATCGGCGATGCTGGTGATCCTGGTCGGGTTCGGACTGGTGCAAAGCGCGCACGTCCACCGGCCGCGCTGAATGAAAAAGGCCGGGGGCCTTGCCCCCGGACCCCCAGGATATTTAGGGACAGAAAATGATCAGAGGATCTTCTGGCCGGTCTTGGCCCAGTCCTTCATGAACTGGTCGATGCCCTTGTCGGTCAGCACATGGCTGGCCATGGCCTTGATCACGGCGGGGGGCGCGGTCATCACATCGGCCCCGATCAGCGCGCATTGCGAGGCGTGGTTCAGGGTGCGGACCGAGGCGGCAAGGATATTGGTCTCGAAGCCGTAATTGTCATAGACGCGGCGGATGTCGGCGATCAGTTCCAGCCCGTCGAGATTGATGTCGTCCAGACGGCCGATGAAGGGGCTGATGAAGGTGGCCCCGGCCTTGGCGGCCAGCAGCGCCTGGTTGACGCTGAAGCACAGGGTGACGTTGACCATCCGGCCTTCGTCCGACAGCACTTTGCAGGCCTTCAGGCCGTCCCAGGTCAGCGGCACCTTCACGGCGATGTTCGGGGCGATTTCCGCCAGCTTGCGGCCTTCGGCGATCATCTCGTCGGATTTCAGGCCGACGACTTCGGCAGAGACCGGGCCTTCGACGAAGGAGCAGATCTCTTTCGTCACCTCGATGATGTCGCGGCCTGATTTCAGGATCAGCGAGGGGTTGGTGGTGACGCCGTCCACCATGCCCAGATCGTGCAATTCGCGGATGGCATCCACATCGGCGGTATCGACGAAGAATCTCATGGCGGCTTCCTTCTGGCGGGGGTGGAGGTGTCGGGTTCGGACGGCTATTACCGCAAAAGGGGGCGGTGCGAAAGGGCGCGCTGCCGGAATATGTTGGCGCTAACATTGGACGAGAAGCAGTTCATCGCGGGCAAGACGGTGGGGGTTCTGATCACGGAATCGCTGGGTCGGACCATGGCCGGTGTGCTGGATTATCGCGCGCCCGAAGGCGGTTGCGGCAGCGGCGATTTCGTCGAGGTTCCGCTGGGGCCGCGCCGGGTGCTGGGCGTGGTCTGGGGGCCGGGCGAAGGGACCTGGGACCCGGCGAAGCTGCGCCCGGTTCACCGGGTGCTGGACGCAGCCCCGATGCGTGAGGAACTGCGGCTGTTCCTGACCCGCGCCGCCGATTACACGCTGACGCCGCTGCCCGCGATGCTGCGGCTGGCCACGCGCGCGCCGGGCCTGGGCGATCCGCCGGGGATGCGCAAGATCTATCGTCTGGCGGGCACGGTGCCCAACAGCCTGACCGAGGCGCGGCATCGGGTGGTCGAGGCATTGCGGTCCTATGGCGGTGCTGCGGTGACGTTGGGCGAACTGGCCGAGGCTGCTGCCTGCGGGACGGGCGTGGTGAAGGGGTTGGTCAAGCTGGGCGTGTTGGCCGAGGAAGAGGCGCCCAAGGATCTGCCCTATCCCCGGCTTGATCCGGCCGGTCTGATGCGGCTGGCGGGCGATCAGGTTGCTGCGGGGGATGCGCTGTCGCATGCCGTCGCGGCCGATGAATTCCAGGCCATCCTGCTGAAAGGCGTCACCGGGTCGGGCAAGACCGAGGTTTACCTTGAGGCAGTGGCCGAGGCGCTGCGGCGCGGGCGGCAGGCGCTGGTGCTGCTGCCGGAAATCGCCCTGACGGCGGATTTTCTGGCGCGGGTCGAGGCCCGGTTCGGTGCGCGCCCGGCGGAATGGCATTCCGGCGTGACGATGACGGAACGGCGGCGGCTGTGGCGGATGCTGGGGCAGGGCGAGGCGTCGCTGGTCGTCGGCGCGCGGTCGGCGCTGTTCCTGCCGTTCCGCGATCTGGGGCTGATCGTCGTCGATGAGGAACACGACACCTCCTACAAGCAGGAGGACGGCGTTCTATACAACGCCCGTGACATGGCGGTGCTGCGCGGGGCGATCACCGGCTGTCCGGTGGTGCTGTCTTCGGCCACGCCCAGCCTTGAAAGCTGGGCCAATGCCGAGGCCGGGAAATATACAAGGCTGGATCTTGCCGCCCGGTTCGGCGCGGCCGAGATGCCGCAGATGCGTGCCATCGACATGCGGGGGGAAAGCCTGCCCGCGAACCGCTGGATATCCGACACTCTGGCAGGGGGGGTGGTCGACCGCATCGCGCGCGGCGAACAGGCGCTGTTGTTCATCAACCGGCGCGGCTATGCGCCTGTTACCCTGTGCCGGGCCTGCGGCGCACAGGTCGGTTGCGACCACTGCGATGCGCGGATGGTGGAACACCGCTTCCTGAAGCGGCTGGTCTGCCATCAATGCGGTGCGACAAAGCCGGTGCCGCAGACCTGCCCCGCCTGTGGGGTAGCAGGGCGGATGGCCGCCGTCGGGCCGGGGGTGGAACGGCTGGCCGAAGAGGTGGCGGCGCGGTTCCCCGAGGCACGGCTGGCGGTGCTGTCGTCGGATCTCTTCGGCAGCGCGCGGGCGCTGAAAGAGCAGATCGCGGCGATTGCCGAAGGCGCGGCCGATATCATCATCGGCACCCAGATCGTTGCCAAGGGCCACAACTTTCCGCTGCTGACGCTGGTGGGGGTGATCGACGCCGATCTGGGTCTGCAAGGGTCAGACCTGCGGGCGGCAGAGCGGACGTTTCAGCTGATGCGGCAGGTGGCAGGCCGGGCGGGCCGGGCCGAAAAGCCGGGCGAGGCCTGGTTGCAGACGCATCAGCCGGATCATCCGGTCATCCGCGCCATCCTGGGCGGCGATGAAGAGGCGTTCTGGCGGGCCGAGGCCGCCGAACGCCGGGCGCAGGGCGTGCCGCCCTATGGCCGGATGGCGGGGATCATCCTCTCCGGCCCCGATCTGGCGCAGGTCTTCGACATCGGCGCCGAGCTGGCCCGCCGCGACGGCCCGCTGCGCGTGGCGGGGGCCGAGGTTTTCGGCCCCGCCCCGGCCCCGATCGCGCGCATTCGCGGCCGACACCGGGTGCGGCTGTTGGTGAAGGCACCGAAGTCGGTGGCCCTGCAACCGGCGCTGGCGCAATGGGTGGCGCAGGTGAAGCTGCCCGCCAATCTGCGGCTGGCGGTGGACATCGACCCGCAGAGTTTTTTCTGACCCCGGATTCCACAAATCCGGCATTCCGATCTGTGCGTCCAAAGTGCATCCCTGCAACGCCACATGCAAAATACAGCGCAACTTGCAGAAAAATACTGCGAAACCGGACTCTATGCCTGCTATGGTTCCGCCCAAATCGAAAAGACCAACCGGGCGAGCTTACATGATCGAACCTGACTTGCGTGACCGCATCCTTGCGGAGCCCGAGACGATTCTTGAGGATCGCGATCTGATGAACGCGCTGGTGGCCGCGAATGAACGCGCCATGGGGGCCAATATCGTCGATCTGCGCGGCATCGCCATGCAGCGGCTGGAAACCCGGCTGGATCGGCTGGAGGATACCCACCGTTCCGTCATCGCGGCGGCTTATGAAAACCTGGCGGGCACAAATCAGGTGCATCGCGCCATCCTTCAGATGCTGGACCCGCTGGATTTTCACGAATTCCTCAAGGCGCTGACCGGCGATGTCGCCGCCACATTGCGGGTGGATTGCGTGCGGCTGGTGCTGGAATCGGTGCAGGATGCCGAAGACCCGGCGCTGCGTCGGCTGGGTGACGTTCTCTATGTGGCCGAGCCGGGCTTTGTGGCCAATTACGTCGCGGGCGGCCGCAACGTGCCGTTGCGCCCCGTCACCCTGCGGCAGGTGATGCCGGAAAGCGATGCGCTTTACGGCGACCGCGCGGGCTATGTCCGGTCCGAGGCGCTGTTGCGGCTGGATTTCGGCAAGGGTCGCCTGCCCGGAATGCTGGTCTTCGGGGCCGAGGATCCGCATCAGTTCAAACCCACGCATGGCACTGATCTGCTGGCGTTTTTCGCGGGCGTCTTCGAACGGACGATGCGCCGCTGGCTGTCGTGACGGCCGAAGCGATATCGCAAGAGGTGCGCGCCGCGCTGGCCGACTGGCTGGCGCAGCTTTCGGCACTGAACGGGGCAAGCCCCCATACGATCGACGCCTATGCCCGCGACATGCGGCGTTATCTGGCGTTTCTGGCGCTGCATCACGGTGGTGCGACCGGGCTGCGCGGCGTGGTGGAAACCGGAAAATCCGATCTGCGCAGCTGGATGGCGCATGAGCAGAACCGCGGCATCAGCGCGCGGTCGCTGGCGCGTGCGCTGTCGTCGGTCAAGGGCTTTACCGCCTGGGCCGCCGACCGTCTGGGGGCCGAGGCGACGGCGGTCCTTGCGGCGCGCGGGCCGAAATACCGCAGGAAGCTGCCGCGCCCGCTGTCCGAGGAAGGGGCCGCCGACATGATCGGAGCCGTCGGCGAACAGGCGCGCGACGACTGGCAGCAGGCCCGCGATGTGGCGGTGGTGACGCTGCTATACGGCTGCGGCCTGCGGATATCCGAAGCGCTGGGGCTGACCGGGGCCGATCATCCCCTGCCGCAGGTGCTGCGGATCACCGGCAAGGGCGGCAAGACGCGGCTGGTGCCGACCCTGCCCGCTGCTGCAAGGGCGGTGGCCGATTACGTTCGCACCTGCCCCTATCGGCTTGACCCTGACGCGCCGCTGTTCCGGGGTGCGCGCGGCGGCCCGCTCAATCCCCGGCTGATCCAGCTGGCGATGGAGAAATCGCGGTTGCAGCTGGGGCTGCCTGCGACGGCCACCCCGCATGCGATGCGGCACAGCTTCGCCACGCATCTTCTTTCGGCGGGCGGCGATCTGCGCGCCATTCAGGAGCTTTTGGGTCATGCGTCGCTGTCGACGACCCAGGCCTATACCGCCGTCGATGCCGCCCGCCTGATGGAGATCTATGACCGGGCGCATCCAAGGGCACAGGCCGCCGCCAATTCCCGGCCGGATTGAAATCCCCACCCCAAGCCGCATTGCACCCGTGACGATTCTGGTCCATCACATTCATATGTCAGACCGTTTGAAGGCCCTGTCCGTCCATTTGTTGACCGCCACCGGCGCGGTGCTGTCGATGTTCGCCATGCTGGCCGCCGTCGATGAGAAATGGAGCCTGATGTTCCTCTGGCTGGTGGTTGCGTTGATCGTCGACGGCGTCGACGGGCCGCTGGCGCGCAAATACGACGTGCAGAAGAACTGGCCCACCTATGACGGCGTGCTGATGGATCTGATCGTCGACTATCTGACCTATGTGTTCATCCCGGCCTATGCGCTGTTCAAATCCGGGCTGCTGGCGGGCTGGACCGGCTGGCTGGCGATCATCGTGATCTGCTACGGATCGGTGATCTATTTCGCCGACACGCGGATGAAGACCAAGGACAAGAGCTTTGCCGGCTTCCCGGCCTGCTGGAACATGGTGGTGCTGGTGCTTTTCGCGGTGGAGCCGTCGCAATCGGTGATCCTGTTCATCGTGGTCGGGCTGACGGTGGCGATGTTCACCAACCTGAAATTCATCCACCCCACCCGCACCAAACGCTGGCACAACCTGTCCCTTGCGATGTGCGTCGGCTGGATCGCCTTTGCCGCCTGGGCGGCCTGGGTCGACTTCGCCGAAGGCAGCCTGGCGCATTGGGGGCTGATCGTGACCTCGCTGTATCTGGTGCTGGCGGGCATCGCGCAACAGATCATTCCCGAGGGCATCCGCCGGGTGCGGTAGACGATCCTTCGACGAAGGATCGCTGCGATTTTTCGTCGAAAAATCGGGGCTACAGCCGGGTCAGCAGCACGCCGACGACGATCACCCCGGCGGCCACCGCCTTTTCGCGGCTCATCTTCTCGCCGAAGGCCAGCCAGCCTATCAGCACGGCGAACAGGATCGAGGTTTCCCGCAGCGCAGCCACCAGCGCGATGGGCGCGAAGGTCATCGCCCAGATCGACACCGCATAGGCCCCGTAGCTGGCACCCGAGGCCAGCGCCCCCATCCGCCAGGCCCGCATGTCGCGCGGCACGATGGCAAGGCCGCGCAGCAGGATCATGCCGGTGCTGAAGATCAGCCCGTCGGCGACGAAGACCCAGGCCACATAGGCCGCCGGGCTGCCCGAAATGCGCGCGCCCATGCCGTCGATCATCGTATAGGTCGCGGTCGCCAGCGCTGAGCCGAGGGCGAAGGGCAGAAGCCTGCGGTCCTCGCCGCTGGTGAAGACGCCGCGCGCCATCAGCAGGATCCCCGCCGCCAGAACCGCAATCGCCAGATATTGCCGCCCCGTCACCGCATCGGCCAGCAGAAAGGCCCCGACCAGCGCCACCATCATCGGCGCGGCCCCGCGGGCGATGGGATAGACGCGGCTGAGATCGCCGCGGTCATAGGCATAGCTGAGAAAGAACTTGTAGGCGAAATGGGTGCAGCCTGCGGCGATGACCCAGGGCACGGCGGTCAGTGCGATGGGCGGTGAAAAGGCTACCACCGCCAGACCGATCGGCACCTCGACGATCGACAGGATCACCATCCCGCCCACCTTGGAGGTGCCGACCTTGATCAGCGCATTCCACAGCGCATGCAGGAAGGCCGCCGCCAGAACCGCCAGAAACACGCCCAGGCTCATGCCGTCCCCCGCATCAATGCCACGCCCAGCAGGATCAGGCCGCCCGCCACGGCCTTGTCGCGGCCCATCCGCTCCCCGAACAGCCGCCAGCCGATCAGCATGGCGAACAGGATCGAACTTTCCCGCAGCGCCCCAACCAGCGCGATGGGGGCCTGCGTCATCGCCCAGACCACCACCGCATAGGCCCCGAGCGAGGCCATTGCCGCCAGCGCACCCCGCGCCCAGCCATGGGCCGAGACGCGGAAGATTCCCCGTCCGCGCCAGCCCGCCACCACGATGCCGAAAAACAATCCGTCCAGCGCGAAGGTCCAGCCAAGGAACATCAGCAGATCCCCGGCAGCCCGCGCCCCCAGGCCGTCAACCAGCGTATAGCCTGTGGTCATTACCGCCGTGGCCAGCGCCCAGGGGATCAGCCGCCGGCTTTCCCCGGCGCGGATCGCGCCGCCCGCCATGCTCAGGATGCCGGCCCCCAGAACCAGAACGGCCAGCACTTCGCCCGGCGACAGCGCATCCGTGCCGATGAGGGCCGAAACCGCCAACACCATCAGCGGGGCCGAACCGCGGGCCAGCGGGTAGACCCGGCTCAGGTCGCCATGATCGTAGGCGGCGGACAGGCACAGCTTGTAGGCCGAATGCAGGGCGGCGGCGGCGATGATCCAGGGCCAGACCTGCGGCCCCGGCAGCGGGGCAAGGGACAGCATCGCAACGCCGATCCCGCCCTGCACCAGCGCCATCACCAGCAGGTTCTGCAAGCGCGACCCGCCGGGATTGCCGGTTCGGATCAGCCCGTTCCAGGCCGCGTGCAGGAAGGCCGCGCCCAGCACGGCCAGAAAGACGCCAAGGCTCAAGGTGATGCGCCTGCTACAAATCTGTCATGCGCAGGGCTACAGGGGCGGCAGCGCGCGCGCAAGCACCAGACTAGCGCGAGGCGGCTTTCTCCTGCGCGCGAACCACGCCCTTTGCGCCAAAGCCGACCGCGATGAAACAGACCAGCGCCGAAACCGCCGCCGCACCCGCCAGCACCGCCCACAGCCAGGGCCGCAGATCGGCCGCCAGCCGCATGTCACCGGTCATGGAAAAGGACAGGGTGTCCAGCGTCATCGGCACGCCATACCAGGCGAAGGTCGCCGCCAGCAGCACGCCCGACAGTACAACCCCCAGCGCCGTGGCGATCAGGGCAAAGCGCAGCTTCTCGCCCATCGTCATTACCCGGTGGGTATGGCGGGCAAAGCTTTGCCCTCCGGTCATAGCGGCAGCCAGCATCAGGATCAGGCCCATCGACGACGGCATGTCGAATTCCGGGAAAAGTGCGCCGATCCCGGTCAGCACGATCTGGCCCAGCAGTAGGGCCGCGGCAAAGGACAGAAGGGCGCGGCCAAGGCCGGACGGGGTTTGGGCCTGCATGTCTTAACACTCCGAAAATTGCTAACGATGCGTCAATGCTATGAAAAACGGCGGGCTGCAAGGGCGGCCCGCGCCGCCCGTCAGATCAGCAGGCCCGCCGCACCTTCGTGGCGGAGAAGGGCCACCTTGGTTTCCACCCCGCCCGGCGCGGAAAACCCGCCCAGCGTTCTGGCCCCCAGCACCCGGTGACAGGGGATGATCAGCGGGATCGGATTGGCGCCGCAGGCCTGCCCCACCGCCTGCGCCGGGGCCCCGATGTCGCGGGCGATGTCGCCATAGGTCCGGGTTTCGCCAAAGGGAATGGCGGCCATGGCGCGGCGGACCTGTGCGTTCAGCCCGCTGCCCCAGTCCAGCGGCAGTTCGAACATCTGGCGGGTGCCCGCGAAATACTCCGCCAGCTGCCGCAACCCCTCGGCCTCCAGCGCGGTCGGATCGGCGTCGTGGGCCTGCCAGTCCAGCGCGACGATCACCCCCGCCGCTTCGCGCAGCGACACCGGGCCGAAGGGGGTTGGCAGCGCCGTCACGGGAAATCCAGCACCAGCTGCGGGTTGCTTTCCTCGTCATATGACCCGTCGGCCTCGAAATGCAGCAACTGCGCGCCGCCATCCTTCAACACCCAAGTCGAGGCATCATAGGCATCGCCCAGACCGCGCCATTTCCCGGCGGCATAAAGCTGCCCCGTCGCCGGATCAAAGCCCGCGTTGACGGCGCGGAATCCGGCGGTCCAGCTGGTGATGCGGATCTCCGTCACCGGGCTTTCGAAATTCGCAGGGTCTTCGTTCACCACCTGCAACACCGGCTGCGGCAGGGCCAGCGGGCGCAGGCCATCGAATTCGGTATGGATCAGGAACACTTCGATCAGGTTATAGGCCCCCATGTCGCAGCGGAACTGCCACAGAATCGCGGCCTCCGGGTCGCCATAGGTCGAGGCCATGGTCGCGCTGAACCTTTGCGGCGGCTCGATCAGGCTGCCATCCTCCTGGAAGGCGGCAAGGCAGGTCTCGCCGAAGGCGGCCGAGAACAGGGCGCTGGCGCTGTCATCCAGCGCATCGGCCGCGGCCGACCGGGGCAGGGTGGTCAGGGGCAGGGTGCAAAGCAGGGCGGGCAACAGGGAAAGACGCATCGGCAAACTCCTTGGGTCGCTCCATGGTGGCACGAGGGCGGACCGCTTCCAACCCGGATCAGGCGGATGGAAGGGTCAGGTTTTCAGGCGGGTCAGGATTTCAGGCCGGGCACAAATTCCGGTTGCCCGGTTCCGGCATTCCAGCCCTGCATGTCGCCCGCCATGAACAGCGCGTTCAGGATGGCTTCTTCGGTGGCCTCGATGGCGGCCTCGAACAGCGGCGAACACAGCTCGTTCGGCAAGACCGGGACGGGCGTGACCGCTGCGCGGGCGGCAGGGCTGCGCCGCACCCCGTCGTGGGTGGAAAAGGCCAGCGCATAATCGCCCGACCCGTTCGACAGCGCCGCCCCGGTCCGCGCAAGGCCACCAAAGGCACGGCTGGCCAGCCGTTTCAGGTTGCGCGGACACAAGGGCGCATCGGTGGCCAGCAGGATCACGATCGACCCGTCCGCGTCATGTTCGGGGGCCTGCGGCGCAACCCCGTCCACCCGCAGCCGCCCGCCGTAATTCGCCTGCACCAGCACGCCCAGCATCCAGTCGCCCACCCGGCGCGAGGACGTGCCGACCCCGCCTTTCTGACCGAAGGCCACCGTGCCGGTGCCCGCACCCACCGCCCCTTCGCCCACCGGGCCGGGAACGGCGGCGTCCAGCGCCGCCCGCATCTCGGCGACCGAAGGCCGGGCGGCACGGATGTCGTTCAGCCGGCTGTCATTGGTTTCGCCCACCACCGCATTCACCGAGGTGGCCATCGGATTGGCGGCAAGGGTATGAGCCACCAGCGCCTCGATGGCGCGGCCGACGGCAAGGGTATTGGTCAGCAGGATCGGCGTCTCGATCTCGCCCAACTCCTCGATCTGGGTCGATCCGGCGAATTTGCCATAGCCATTCAGCACCGCAAACCCGGCGGGCACCTTGTCCTGAAAGACATTGCCGCAATGCGGTAGCACCGCCGTCACCCCGGTGCGGGTGCGGTCGCCCTCGATCAGCGTGACATGGCCCACCGCGACGCCCGCCACATCGGTGATCGCATTCCGCTGCCCCGGCGGCAGATGGCCGACCAGCACCCCCAGATCACGCGCGCGCGGCATCGGTGGCCCCTTTCCCGGTCTCGGCCACGGGGCGCAGCACCCGCAGCGGGGCAAAGGCTTCGCGCAGCAGCGCCGCCATGCCTTCGACCGCGGGCGAGGTGCCGCGCGGATTGCGCCGCAGCACGACGCGGGCATTGTCGACGATCGGATAGCCGTCCGCCCCGGTCAGTTCGCGGCAGCCCGGCGGGATGGTCGACCGCGACAGCGGCGCGATCCCCATCCCGTTCACCACCGCCACCCGGAAGGCGCTGGCGACATCGCAGGTCCAGGCGGTGCGCCAGTCGAAGCCCTGCCGGTTCAGCGATTCCTCGGCAAAGTCGCGGCACCAGTCCGACCGCAGATAGCCGCAGACAGGGATCGGCCGCCGCAGATGCTGGGCATGTTCGATCGACGTGGCCCAGACCGTGGGGTCGATGCAGAGAATCTCGCCCTCCTCGACATAGGACCAATCATAGATGACCGCGAGGTCGAGCTGATCGGATTCGATGGCGCGAATCTGGTTCTCGGAATGATCCACCCGGACCGAAACCTCCACCCCTTCATGCCGCTCGTCAAAGGCCGCCAGCGCCCGGGGCAGCACGGTGCCGGAATATTCGTCCGGGATACCCACCCGCACCGGCCCGATCAGCGGCTTTTCCCGCAGGGCGACCGCGGCCTCGTCCAGCGTCTGCACCACGCGGCGGGCATAGGGGATCAGCTGTTCGCCGCGCGGCGTCAACTCCACCCCGCGCGCCTGGCGGGTGAACAGCGGCTGGCCAAGGCTGTCCTCCAGCCGCTTGATCTGCAACGACACCGCCGATTGCGTCCGCATCAGCCGTGCCGCCGCATGGGTGACGGATCTGGTATCAGCCACCGCCAGAAAGCTGCGCATCAGGTCGGAATCAAGCGGGGCCCGCATGGATTACCCATCAGTCAGATCAATGTCACCCATTAAACCTATTCGTTTGTGAAATGTCAAAGCCGATGCCATATTTGACCACAAGATCAAAAGGAGGCCATCATGTTCGCCACGCTCATCAATCACCTGCAACTGCGCCGCTCGACCGCGTTCCTGTTGTCACGGGCGGATGACCGGCTGCTGGACGACATCGGCCTGACCCGCGCGGATGTCGAAGCCATGGACCAGAGCGGCCTTGCCAGCGTCAGCGGCGCGAAATCCATCGCTCAGGATGTGATCGGTGCCATCTCATTCCCGTCGGGCAAGACACTCCCTGTCGCGGCCTGACGGGCCCCCTGCGCGGGGGCGGTGCCGCGCATCCCCTCGCGCCTTTCTCTTCGCAATCCCCACCCATCGCGGTGGGGATTTTCATATCCGGGGCCGCGTCCGACACGCCCGCTGCATCTTTCCCTTCGACAAATATCCTGCGGGGAGGTCTGGAGGGGTGCAAAACCCCTCCAGCCCCGTCAGGAAAGCGCGACGGATCACCCCAGGGCGTCGTTGCAGCGCTTGCAGGTGCCCGGATGCCGATGGCTGCCGACATCGGGCAGGATCTGCCAGCAGCGCTGGCATTTCTCGCCCGGCGCGCGTTCGAAGACCACGCCGATGCCCGGAACCTCGGGCAGGCGGAACGCCTCGGCCGGTTCGGGATCGGCGGTCAGCTGGATGCCGCTGGTGATGCAGAGATTGGCGAAATCCACCGATTTCAGCGCGGCCAGAATGGCGGTATCGGCGACATGCACCACCGGGGCGGCTTCAAGCGACGCCCCGATCACCTTTGCGGTGCGCTGGACCTCCAGCGCCCCCGTCACCACCCGGCGGGCGGCGCGGATGCCGTCCCATTTCACGGCCAGCGCCTCGTTGCGCCAACTGCCCGGCGTTTCGGGGAAATCCTGCAGATGCACCGAGGATGCATCGCCGGGGTTCCGGCACAGCCAGACCTCTTCGGTGGTAAAGACCAGGATCGGGGCCAGCCAGGTGGTCAGGCGCTGGAACAGCAGATCCAGCACCGTGCGGCAGGCGCGGCGGCGCAGCGACGTGGGCGCATCGCAGTACAGCGCATCCTTGCGGATGTCGAAATAGACTGCCGACAGATCGGTGGTGGCAAAGGCGAACAGCTTCTGGAACACGCCCTGGAAGTCATAGGCGGCATATCCCGCCCGCACCTCGGCATCCAGTTCGGCCAGCCGGTGCAGCACCCAGGCCTCCAGTTCGGGCATGTCGGCAGGCGCGACCCGCTCGGCCTCGGTGAACCCGGCAAGGTTGCCCAGCATGAAGCGCATGGTGTTGCGCAGGCGGCGATAGCTGTCGGCCACGCCTTTCAGGATTTCCTTGCCGATCCGCAGATCGACCGTGTAGTCCGACAGCGCCACCCAGAGCCGCAGGATATCGGCGCCGTATTCGTCGATCACCTCTTGCGGTGCGACGGTGTTGCCCAGCGATTTGGACATCTTCATGCCCTTCTCGTCCAGGGTGAAGCCATGGGTCAGCACCCCGCGATAGGGCGCGCGGCCCTTGGTGCCGCAGGCCTGCAACAGGCTGGAATGGAACCAGCCGCGATGCTGGTCGGTGCCCTCAAGGTAAAGGTCGGCAATGCCGTCGCCTGCCCCGTCGGCCCGGTCGCGCAGCACGAAGGCATGGGTGGAGCCGGAATCGAACCAGACGTCCAGCACATCCATCACCTGTTCATAATCGGACGGATCGACGATGCCATCCAGCATCTTTTCCTTGAAGCCTTGCACATACCAGACATCCGCCCCCTCGGCCTCGAACGCCGCCTTGATGCGGGCGTTGACCTCGGCACTGCGCAGCAGGAAGTCCGGCGCATCCGGCCGCACGCCCCGCTTGACGAAACAGGTCAGCGGCACGCCCCAGGCGCGCTGCCGCGACAGCACCCAGTCGGGCCGCGCCTCAATCATCGAATGCAGGCGGTTGCGCCCCGTCGCCGGGGTCCAGTCGACCAGCTGGTTGATCGAGGTCAGCGCGCGGGCGCGGATCGTGTCGCCATAGGACGTCATGCCGTCGTCCAGTTTGCGGTCAATGGCGACAAACCATTGCGGCGTGTTGCGATAGATCACCGGGGCTTTCGAGCGCCAGGAATGCGGATAGGAATGCTTCAGCTTGCCCTTGGCGAACAGCGCGCCCGCATAGGCCAGCTGCTTGATCACGCTGACATTCGCGGGGCCTTCCTTGCCGTCGGGCAGGATGATGTGCTGGCCGCCGAACAGCGGCAGATCAGCGCGATACGCCCCGTCCGCCTCGACGTTATAGGTCATCTTCAGCCCGAACTTGACGCCCAGCTGATAGTCGTCGTCGCCATGGCTGGGCGCGGTATGTACGAAGCCTGTCCCCGCATCCTCGGTCACATGATCGCCCGGCAGCATCGGCACGTCATAATCCCATTCGCCGCCACCGCCTTCGACCCCGCGGAAGGGGTGGGCCAGATACAGGCCCGCCAATTCTTCACCCGACACGTCGCGCAGCCGTTTGACGGCATCCTCGGCCAGTTTCGCCGAAGCGAACACCCCGGCGGCCAGCTTGTCGGCCATCAGATACAGGCCCGGCGCTTCGCCGGTCACTTCATACAGGCCGTAAGAGATTGCAGGATTGAAGGCCACCGCGCGGTTCTGCGGAATGGTCCAGGGCGTCGTGGTCCAGATCACCACTTTCGCCTTCATCTTTGCCAAAATACCCCCGCCGGAGGCCCCGGCCAGCACCGGGAACGCCACCCAAACCTGATGGCTCGTATGGTCGTGATATTCCACCTCGGCCTCGGCCAGCGCGGTCTTCTCGACCGGAGACCACATCACCGGCTTCGATCCCTGATAGAGCGAGCCGTTCATCACGAATTTCATGAACTCATCCGCGATCACCGCTTCGGCGTGGTAATCCATGGTCAGATAGGGCCGGTCCCAGGCCCCGGTCACGCCCAGCCGCTTGAACTCGTCGCGCTGGATGTCGATCCAGCCTTCGGCGAATTTGCGGCATTCCTGACGGAAGGTGACGATATCCACCTCGTCCTTGTTCAGGCCCTTGGCGCGATACTGTTCCTCGATCTTCCATTCGATCGGCAGGCCGTGGCAATCCCAGCCCGGCACATAGCGGGCGTCGCGGCCCATCATCTGCTGGCTGCGGACCACCATGTCCTTCAGCACCTTGTTCAGCGCATGGCCGATGTGCAGGTGGCCGTTGGCGTAAGGAGGGCCGTCGTGCAGCACGAAGGGGGTGCGGCCCTTTGCTTCGCGCAGCCGGTCGTAGATACCGATCTTCGCCCAATGCTTCAGCCAGCCCGGTTCGCGTTGCGGCAACCCTGCGCGCATCGGGAATTCGGTTTCCGGCAGGAAGACGGTCTCGCGGTAGTCGGCAGAGGCTTCGGGCGTATCGGCGCACATTCTGAAAATATCCTTGCGGCGGGTCTGGGTGGCTGTGGACAGGCGAAATCCCCCGGCGGCCGGGATCAGGCCGCCGGGCGGATAATTCGGGGATCTGTCCGCCCGCATCGCATGGCGCGCCTTATAGGCGCTGGCCCTGCCGTGGTCCAGTGGCGGCCGAAGGGGCGGCTTTCCCGACTGGACAGGCAGGGCCGTGCCGTCCCAGTATCCCCTGGCAATGCGGGGTGGGGTATGAGACAGGTTCTTGTTGCGGCGGCGCTGCTGGCATCGGCGGGCATGGCGATGGCCGAGGTCCCGCGCCTTGCCTCGCAGGTGCCGGGGCTGACGATCCTTGCGATGACCGATCTGCCCGCCGCCCCTGCTGCATCGGCAGACCGCGATTTCTGTCGCCACCTTTTCGTCGACGGCCCCGCCACCGGGGCCGGGCGCGCGGTCGAAAGTCGGGGCTGGGCGGTGACGGGCGAAGTGCCCTTCGGTCCCTATATCGCCGTCAGCTTTGTCGGCGGGGCCGAACCGGCGACATCCGGCACCTGCGAACTGACCGACGGCAATGTGGCGCTGTTTGCGGGCACCGAGATGCGGGCGCTGGTCTATGCGGATCGGGCGGACGACGCGCCACTGGGCTATGCCATTCCCTTCGGCACCGGCGGGTTGCGGCTGCTGGATGGATCGGTGATCCCGGCCCCGGTGGCTGATCTGCGGCTGATCGGCGCGCAGGATGTGGCGATTGTGCCGCCCGCGCTGGTGGAAACGGTCTGCAACGGCACCGCCGAGGTGCCGAACATCCACGGCCTGCCGATCGACATGGCCCGGCAATTGCTGGCCGAATACGGCTGGCAGCCCGGAGTTGCCTCGGCCGATGGCTGGCTGATGGTGCAGGAGATCACCGCCGCCGGGGTGCCCGAGGTGCAGGATTGCGCGGGCACCGGCTTTGCCTTTTGCGTCTATGGCTATGACCGGGCCGGAACTGGCCTGTCGGTGGTGACGGCGGGCGAGATCGGTGAGGACGGAAGCCTGCCTTCGGTGACGGGGTATGAGGTTTCCTGCCCCACACCCTGACCCAAAGGTGCTGTGTCCGATGGACGGGGGCGACGAAATCGGCAAGCTGGCGGCGGGGCAGCCGCAAGGAACCGCATGACACGACAATCCAGCATTGCCATCGTCGGGGCCGGGATCGGCGGGCTTGCGGCGGCGGCCTTGCTGGCGGATGCGCATCGCGTCACGCTTTACGATCAGTTTCCCGAACCCCGGCCCATCGGCTCGGGTCTGGTGATCCAGCCGGTCGGGCAGGCAGTGCTGGACCTGTGCGGCGCAGGGCAGGAGGCGCGGGCCCTGGGCGCGCGGATCACCCGGATGCAAGGGGACGAGGCGGCGCGCGGCCGCCGGGTGCTGGATGTGCGCTATGATCGGCGGGGTGGGCCGGTTCACGGGCTGGCGATCCATCGCGCCGCGCTGTTCGCAGCACTTTATCGCGCCATGCAGGCGCGGGGGGGTGCGGTGCGGACGGCAACGCGGATGGTCTCTGCCCCGTTGGACGGCGCGCACCGCTGGCTGGTGGACGACACCGGCCAGCGCCACGGCCCGTTCGATCTGGTGGTGGATGCGGCGGGGGCCGGGTCGGCGCTGTCGCCACTGGTGGCGCGGCCGCTGCCCTATGGCGCGATCTGGGGCACCGTGCCCTGGCCCGAGGCCACGGACCTGCCGCCGGACGAATTGCGCCAGCGCTACCGCGCCGCGAACCGCATGGCCGGGGTGCTGCCGCTGGGTCGGATCGACCCGACCGGCCCGATGCTGGCAGCAGTGTTCTGGTCCATGCCCCGTGCGGCGCTGGATCTCTGGCCGCAGGCCGACATTGCGGCCTGGAAGACCGAAGTGACGACGCTCTGGCCGGCGATGGAGCCGTTTCTGGCCACGATCCGGGGCACAGGGGACATGATTCCCGCCCGCTATGGTCACGGCACGCTGCGCAGGCCCTTTGCGCCGGGGTTGGTGCATGTCGGCGATGCGGCGCACCGCGCCTCGCCGCAACTGGGGCAGGGGGCGAACATGGCGCTTCTGGATGCGCTGGCGCTGGCCCAGGCGCTGTGCGCGGAGCCCGAGGACCCCGGCCCGCATTACGCCTGGGCGCGGCGCTGGCATGTGCGGCTGTATCAGACGATGTCGGCGGCCTTCACGCCGCAATACCAGTCGGACAGCCGCCTGTTGCCGGTGCTGCGCGATCACCTGCTGGCCCCGCTGTCGCAGTTCGGCCCCTTGCCCGCGATCCTGACCCGGCTGGTGCGCGGCGACCTGATCCCGCCCATGGCCGGGCAGCCCTTTCCGCAGGATGGACAGGGGCCCCGCGCCGCGCCATCATGACGGGATGAAGGAACCCTCGATCAATGTCCTTGGCGGGGTGCTGGAACCCTGCTCCACCGCGCCGCTGACCGGGTTCTTCCGTGACGGCTGCTGCAACACCGGCCCGCAGGATCGCGGCCTGCACACGGTCTGCGCGGTGATGACGGCAGAATTCCTGGCGCTGTCGAAATACCTTGGCAACGACCTGTCCACCCCGCGCCCGGAATACGGCTTTGCCGGGCTGAAGCCGGGCGACCGCTGGTGCCTGTGTGCCGCGCGCTTTCTTCAGGCGCATGAGGAAGGCGCCGCGCCGCAGGTGCATCTGGCCGCCACCCATGCCAACACCCTGCATGTGGTGCCGCTGGAGGTGTTGCAGGCCAATGCGGTGGACCTGGGCTGATCTGCGACACCGCGTGCCCTTGCCGCGCCTCGTCGCTGGCGGCAGGGTGGCGGCATGATCCCGCCGCGCTTTGCCATTTCCGACGACCAGATCGACGCCGTGGTCGCCGAATTCTACGCCTGCATCCGCCAGCACCCCGGTCTTGGCCCGGTCTTTGCCGCCCATGTCACCGACTGGCCCGCGCATGAGGCGAAGATTGCCGCCTTCTGGAAGAATGCGATCCTGCACCGGCGCAGCTATGACGGCAATCCGTTGCAGGTTCACCGCGATGCCGGGGACGTGCGCCCCGGCATGTTCGAACCCTGGCTGGGCCTGTTCGATTCCGTGCTGAACCGCGTTCTGCCGCCCGAAACGGCCGCTGCCTGGTCGGCGCTGGCGCATCGGATCGGGGCAGGGCTGCGCTATGGCCTGCTGGACCAGCCCGCAAAGGGCCAGCCGCCGCTATTTCGCTGAAATCGCCAGCGGCGCGCGCGGGGCCGGCAGGGCGGGCAGCGGCCGGATCGCCCCGTCATCGCGCATCAGATCGTCGATGAACAGGCTGAGCAACTGCGGCCGCCCCGTCACACCGGCCTTGCGGTAGATGGCATTGGTCTGCGCCTTGACGGTGCCTTCGCTGGTCTGGCGCAGCGCGGCGATATCGGCCGTGGACAGGCCCTTGATCGCAAACAGCGCCACGTCGCGTTCGGCCGCCGTCAGCCGCCATTCGGCGAAACGTTCCTCCAGGAGATCGTGAAAGGCCCCCGAGGCGCGGCGCAGGCTTTCCTCGGCCCGGCGGCGGTCGCGCAGGGCGCGGCGCAAGGCAAGCCCCCCCAGGGCCAGCCCCATCAGCAGGCCGCAGGCCGCCCCCACCTCAAGCAGTTCGCGCAATTCCCAGGGCATCGGACCCAGCGGCAACCCCAGCACCGAGGCGAGGATGTCCGAAACGAAGAACAGCGCGCAAAGGAACTGCACAAGGAAGACCAGCGCCAGAACCCAGGGTCGTCTCATGGCCGGGCCCTTCCGGGGCGGGAATCAGTCGTCATCGCCGCCATCCTTGTCGGACCCGTCGTCATCCTCGCGGTCGTCGTCCCGATCATCGTCGTCCCGGTCGTCGTCGTCCCAGTCGTCCCAATCGTCCCGACCTTCGCCGCGCTCGCCGGCGGCGATCCAGAGGTCGCGCAGAATCTCGCCCGTGACCGGATTGACGATGATCTCGCGCCGTCCGCCGTTCCTGGTGGCAAGGATGCGGACACGGCCAAGAAAGGTGCGGCCGACATCCTCGATGCGATAGCCGTTGCGCTTCAATTCACGCAGGATGTCATCGGACCGGTCGCGCGCCGCTGCCGCGGTTGCCGTCATCGCGCTGCCGATCAGCGCGGCCAGAAAGACCCTGCGCCTCATGTCCTGCCTCCGCCTTGCCGGATCATCCTTGCCGAACTGCGGCACCCCGGCAAGACCGGGGTGCAACAGATGACCCTGATCGGCGGATCAGTCGTCGTAACGGTCATCGTCGCGGTCGTCATCGCGGTCACGCCGATCATCCCTGTCGTCGTCCCGATCATCATCCCGGTCGTCCCGGTCATCAAACCGGTCATCATCCCAGCGATCATCATCCCGGTCGTCATCCCAGCGGTCGTCGTCCCGATCCTCGAAGTCGCGGCGGCTGTCGCGGATCTGCACGCCGCTGCGTCCCTGTTCGCGCAGGCTGGCGCGTTCGGTCTCGTGGTCCAGAACGGTACCGGTGGCGGTGTCATAGACCGTCTCGATCTTGATGCCGTCGCGGACGGCCTCGACCTCGATCTGCGTCGGGCCGTGCTTCACCTCGATCCAAGTATAGCCTTGGCGCTGCAAATCCGCGATCAGGGATTCGGCATCCACGGCAGCAAAGGCGGTGGTGCCGCAAAGGCTGAAGGTTGCGGCAAGAAGGGCTCGTTTCATCATCTGTCCTTTCGGTTCGGGGGGCAGCCGACTGCGGCCCCAGGGCGATTGCGCCATCGGCACGGGACCAGCTGGACCGGCAGGACCCGCCGGATAAATGGACCGCAGGTTTAGGCCCGGCGCAATAAACCGAGGGAAAAGGCGCATAAACCTGGGTTTAGGGGGCCCGAATGCAAAGGCCCCGCCAAGGCGGGGCCTTGCGATGCGATGCAGGGACGGGGCGGACGGCGGTGTCAGACCGCCATCATCACGCCCAGATGCTTGGCCACGGTGAAGATGTCCTTGTCGCCACGCCCGCACATGTTCATCACGATCAGGTGGTCCTTCGGCAGCTTCGGCGCGATCTTCATGACATGGGCCAGCGCATGGCTCGGCTCCAGCGCCGGGATGATTCCCTCCAGCTTGCAGCACAGCTGGAACGCCTCCAGCGCCTCGGCATCGGTGATGGAGACATATTGCGCGCGGCCCACGTCATGCAGCCAGGCATGCTCCGGCCCGATGCCGGGATAATCCAGCCCCGCGCTGATCGAAAAGCCCTCAAGGATCTGGCCGTCAGGGTCCTGCAAAAGATAGGTCCGGTTGCCATGCAGCACGCCGGGTCGGCCGCCGGTCAGCGATGCGCAATGCTGCATCCGGTCGTCCACGCCCTTGCCGCCGGCCTCGACCCCGATGATGTTGACGGTCGGATCGTCAAGGAAGGGGAAGAACAGCCCCATGGCGTTCGACCCGCCGCCGATCGCGGCGACCACGGTATCGGGCAGGCGACCCTCGGCCTCTTCCATCTGCCAGCGCACTTCCTTGCCGATGATCGACTGGAAGTCGCGCACCATGGCCGGATAGGGATGCGGCCCGGCGACGGTGCCGATGCAGTAGAAGGTATCGCGCACATTCGTCACCCAGTCGCGCAGCGCGTCGTTCATTGCATCCTTCAGCGTACCGCGGCCCGAGGTGACGGGAATGACCTCGGCCCCCAGAAGCTTCATGCGAAAGACGTTCGGTGCCTGGCGTTCCACGTCATGCGCGCCCATGTAGACCACGCATTTCAGCCCGAACTTGGCGCAGACCGTGGCGGTGGCCACCCCGTGCTGGCCCGCCCCGGTTTCGGCGATGATCCGGGTCTTGCCCATCCGGCGGGCCAGGATGATCTGCCCCAGCACATTGTTGATCTTGTGCGCGCCGGTGTGGTTCAGCTCGTCGCGCTTCATGTAGACCTTGGCGCCGCCCAGATGCTCGGTCAGCCGCGGCGCGAAATAAAGCGGGCTGGGCCGCCCGACGTAATGCTTCCACAGATCGTCCATCTCGGCCCAGAAGCTGGGGTCGGTCTTGGCATGTTCATAGCGCGCCTCAAGATCGAGGATCAGCGGCATCAGCGTTTCGGACACGAACCGCCCGCCGAAGATACCGAACCGGCCTGCCTCGTCCGGGCCCGTCATGAAACTGTTCAACCCGTCCTCGGCCATCGTCGCGTCTCCTCGCTTGTCCCTGCGGGTGTAGCGCCCTTGGCCCGCCGCGAAAAGGGGGGCCAGCCCCCCGGCTTCGCCTCCCCCCGGGATATTTCCAGAAGAGAAAGAGATGCCGCTCCGGCTTTCCCTTCCCCAAATATCCCCGCCGGAGGCAGCGCCCGAGGCGGTTGGCGCTTGCGCCAGAGCCGAGACGGAACCTTGCGGCTGGCAAGCCGCTCATCTTGCCGACAGCTACCGCAGGATCGGAACCCCGGCCTTTTCGCGCCGGGCGGCATCGGCAAAGGCCATGATCCTTGCCGCATCCTTCACCCCCGGTGCCGATTCGACGCCCGAAGACACATCGACCTGCCGGGCATTGGTCAACCGGATCGCCTCGGCCACATTGTCGGGGGTCAGTCCGCCGGCCAGCATCCAGGGCTTCAGCCAGCGCCGTTGCGCCACAAGCCGCCAGTCGAAAGCCAGACCGTTGCCGCCGGGCAGGGCTGAACCCTTCGGCGGCTTGGCATCGACAAGGATCTGGTCGGCAACCAGGGCGTAATCCATCACTGCCGCCAGATCGCCCGGCTCGGCCACCCCCACCGCCTTCATCACCGGCAGGCCGTGCCGGGCCTTGATCTCGGCCACCCGTGCCGGGGATTCATGGCCGTGAAGTTGCAGCATGTCCACCGGCAGGGCGGCGGTCAGGGCGTCCAGTGTGGCATCATCGGCATCGACCACAAGCGCCACCTTGCACAGCCCCTCGGGGGCGGACCGCATCAGTGCCAGCGCCTGATCGAGGCCAAGGTGGCGGGGGCTTTTCGGGAAGAAGACGAAACCGGCATAGGCCGCCCCCGCAGCGGCCGCAGCGGCCAGATCCTGCGGCGTCTTCAGACCGCAGATCTTGATCCGCACATCCGCCATCAGCGCCCGTCTTCCAGCAGGGCCAGCACCTCGTCGCGCGGGCCTTCCCGCGTGTCCTTCAGCACCGCCAGTTCCCGCTCCAGCCGCGCGACCTGCTTGGCCGAGCCGCGCGCGCTGGACCGGATCCGCATCTCGCGGAACCATTCCCAGACAAAGCCGATCAGCACCCCCAGCGCGACCGAGGCCAGGATCACCAGAAACAGCGGCAGGTCCCAGGCATGGGTCAGGCCAGTCAGGCCGCCCAGATCCTCGGGCAGCAGCCGGACGGGAACCGAGGCCCGGTTGGCCAGCGCCAGCACCAGCAGCACCAGCCCGGTGCCGATGATGAAAAGCAGCTTCAGATAGCGCAGCATGACAGCCCCCGTTCCGGTTCTGGCCCCTATATCGGCCGTCCCGGCGCGTCCTGCAAGTCAACTCCCCCGCCCTGCGGCGGGGCAGGGGTCACTTGCCGTTCAGACGGTCGCGCAACAGCTTGCCGGTCTTGAAGAAGGGCACCCTCTTGTCATCGACCTTCACCGCCTCGCCGGTGCGGGGGTTGCGGCCGACGCGGGCATCGCGGGACTTGACCGAAAAGGCACCGAAGCCGCGCAGTTCCACCCGGTCGCCCTTGGCCAGCGCCTCGATGATCTCTTCGAAGACCGTGTTGACGATGCGTTCGACATGGCGCTGGGTCAGGTGCGGGTTCTCGTCCGCGATCTTCTGGATCAGTTCAGACCGGATCATCCAAAGTCCCCCCCTGTGGTCGGTCCTGGGGCAGCGGCCGCCACGTTGTTTTCTGGCCCGACTATAAGGGCAAGTTTTGCCTGCTGACAAATGAAAACGGGGACTTGGGGGGCAGTTGCCCGCTTTGGCATGACCGGATGCCCAAAGCAAAAGGCCCCGCGCGGCGGCGGGGCCTTTCGATTTCAACGCCCGCAGGCGATCGGATCAGCCGCGATCCTTCAGCGCAGCGCCCAGGATGTCGCCCAGCGAGGCCCCCGAATCGGAGGAGCCGTATTGTTCCACGGCATCCTTTTCCTCGGCGATTTCGCGCGCCTTGATCGACAGGCCCAGCTTCCGGGTCTTCGGGTCGATGTTGGTGACGCGGACGTCGACCTTGTCGCCGACCTGGAACCGCTCGGGGCGCTGGTCGCCCCGGTCGCGGCTGAGGTCGCTGCGGCGGATGAACGACTTCTGGCCGTTGTAATCCACCTCGACACCGCCATCTTCGACGGCCGAGATCGTGACCGTGATGATCGAGCCACGCTTCACGCCGTCAACCGCATCGGTGAAGGTGTCTTCGCCCAGCGCCTTGATCGACAGCGAGATGCGTTCCTTCTCGACGTCGACTTCGGTGACCGAAGCCTTGACCACATCGCCCTTGCGGTAGGACTGGATGGCTTCTTCGCCACGCTGGTCCCAGGACAGGTCCGACAGGTGGACCATGCCGTCGATATCGCCGTCGAGGCCGACGAACAGACCGAATTCGGTGATGTTCTTGACTTCGCCCTCGATGGTGGAGCCGACCGGATATTTCTCGACGAAGACTTCCCACGGGTTGCGCATGGTCTGTTTCAGACCCAGCGATACGCGGCGCTTGGCGCTGTCGATTTCCAGAACCATGACGTCAACCTCTTGCGAGGTAGAGACGATCTTGCCGGGGTGAACGTTCTTCTTGGTCCAGCTCATTTCCGAGACGTGGACCAGACCTTCGACACCGGCTTCCAGTTCGACGAACGCACCGTAATCGGTGATGTTGGTGACGCGGCCCTTGTGGACCGAACCGATCGGATAGGCCTTTTCGACCGCATCCCACGGATCGGACTGGAGCTGCTTCATGCCCAGGCTGATGCGGTGGGTTTCCTTGTTGATCTTGATGACCTGAACCTTGATGGTCTCGCCGATCGACAGGATTTCCGACGGGTGGTTGACGCGGCGCCAGGCCATGTCGGTGACGTGCAGCAGGCCGTCCACGCCGCCCAGGTCAACGAAGGCACCGTATTCGGTGATGTTCTTGACCACGCCGTCGACGACTTGACCTTCGGTCAGGTTGCCGATGACTTCGGCGCGCTGTTCGGCACGCGACTCTTCCAGGATGGCGCGGCGCGAGACAACGATGTTGCCGCGGCGACGGTCCATTTTCAGGATCTGGAAGGGCTGCTTCATGCCCATCAGCGGGCCGGCATCGCGGACCGGACGGACGTCCACTTGCGAACCGGGAAGGAAGGCGACAGCGCCGCCCAGATCCACGGTGAAGCCGCCCTTGACGCGGCCAAAGATCGCGCCGTCGACGCGCTGTTCGGCGGCATAGGCTTTTTCCAGACGGTCCCAGGCTTCCTCGCGGCGGGCCTTCTCACGGCTGATCTGCGCTTCGCCGCGGGCGTTTTCCACGCGGTCCAGATAGACCTCGACAGTGTCGCCAACATTGATGTTGGGCTGTTCGCCGGGGTTTGCGAATTCCTTCAGGTCGATGCGGCCTTCCATCTTGTAGCCGACATCGATGATGGCCTGGCCCGCCTCGATGGCGATGACCTTGCCTTTGACAACCGTGCCCTCCTCGGGGGTGTCAATCTCGAAGCTTTCCTTCAGAAGGGCTTCGAATTCGTCCATAGCGTTTTTCGCGCACATATGCAGTTGGTCCTTTTCATGGTTTTCTGGCCATGCGGTTGGCTCCGCCGGTCTTTGCTGGCCCTGAAAACAGACAACCCGCCCGGCAGGCCGGGGCAGGCAGGTTTCTTCAGGATGCGGGGCCTATAGCGGCTTTAGCCCCGGCGCGCAAGGAAAGAGGCCAGCCTGCGCGCACAGGGGGGGCCTAGGGTGCGCCGACCAGTGAAAAGGCTGCCCACCAAGCCGGGTCGGACTTGCGCCCGCCCTGGTCGATGATGGTCAGCAGGGTCTGGCGCAGCGCCGCTGCGGGATCGGCGAACTGCGGGTCAGCGGCTGCCATTCCTGTCACGATTTCGACGGCTGCCGGTGAATAGACCGGCCAATGAGTGCCCAGCACCCGTTCGGCCCCGGCGGCCAGGAATGCCGTGCCAAGGCTGGTCAACCCGTCCTGATCGAATTCGATCGCCCCGGTGCTACAGGCCGACAGGATCACCAGACGGGCAGCCAGGTGAAGTTGCCGGATCTCGCTGGCCAGCAGGGCGCCATCGGGGTGGGGCGCATTGATCGTGCCCAGTTCGAAGCCGTGCCTTTTGACAACATCCAGCGTCGGTGTCAGCGCCAGCATGGGTTCGCCAACATCGGGATGATCGCCATAGACCAGCCCGTGGGTAGCAAAATGCAGCACGGTCATCTGTGCCAGCGTGCCGTCGTCGTTGATCAGCTTCAGCACATATTCGTTGGCATCCGCTCCGGTGACAGCCGCCCCCCGGCCTTCGCCAAATGAGGCGGCCACGCGCGCCACCTCGTCGGCCGAGTCGGGCAGCGGGCGCAGGTCCATTAATATCCGGGTTGCCCAGTTCGACCGGTCCAGCTGCGACGGCAAGGCATATTCGGGTGCCCCGAACCCCAGATACCACGTCTCGCCGCGGGGCGGGGCGGGCTCGCGGCCACGCAGCCACAGCAGATCAAGCGTGGGCACCTGCATGACGGCATGCCGGCGCACCAGCCAGGGCAGGTCGCGGTCGTCGGCATCGGGCGGGGCAGGGGCAGTCAGCAGCAGTTCGAACGGCAGGTTCAACCCGACCCGCGCCGTCGACACCACATGCAGACGCAGCCGGTCCCGGATCAGGAATTCGACCGGTTGCAACAGGGACTGATAGGCCATAAACGCCTCATGCCGCAGAACCTCGGCATGTGTCGGCTTGACGGTCGCGCCGGTCAGAGGCACCGCGGCCCGATCGGCTGCCCAGCCCACGGCGGCGCGAATGCGGGCGGCCTGATCCATCAGGCCCGGCTGGTCAGTCCCGGCACGCCGCAGGACGAAGCCGCTGTCGGTCAGCGCGAACAGAAGGACATGCGCACCGGCCGGGACGATCATCACCACGGCTTCATCTGGCCGCAGCGACCGCTGAATATCGTTCACCGACCATTGCCAGGGAAACAGCGCATCCGCGATGTCCACTCCGTCTTTTTGCAGGCGGGCAAGACGGGTCTGCACCTCTGCAATTCCCTTGTTGACCGAGTCGAAGGTGCCGTCCGGGTCGGGAAAGGGAAACTCTTGCTCGATCAGGACGTTCATATGGGCCACCTCGGCCATCAGAGCCTGTAGATCCTGCACCTCGGCAAAGGTCGCTGCATAATCGTCAAAGACCACCGGATCGCGGCGGCGGCTGCGCAACGAGGCCATGGCCGTCTCGCCGGTAAAGGCGGCCTGTGCCAGCCGGAATGCCAGATCTTCCGAGCGCGTGGGGGACAGTTGGCCCATGGCACGTTCGGTCTCGGCCTGGCCGACCAGGTGAAACAGCACATCCTCCAATGCCGTGGTCTGGATACCGGTGGCGGCGGCCATTTTGGTTCCCGGCAGGAGCCGGCCGAGAAAAACCGCATTGGCCGAAAGGTGCCGCTCCATCGCGACCGCCAGATCGGCTGATTGGCGCATGGCCTTCCAGCCTTCGGCCTGCTGGCGATACCAGAGGGTCCGGGCCAGGTATTCCGCCATGCCCCGGCTGGCAGGGCCCATCACGGCCGCAGCTTCGGCATCGGCTTCGGCGATTGTAGCGGCCAAGCGGGTGCGGGCTTGCGGCAGCCAGCCCTGCGACGGCGGGTCAAAAAGCCCGTCTGCCTGTTGCCCTATGCGCTGCGCCAGAACGAACATCAGATCGAACGCCGCATCGGGCATGGCGCCCTCGGGTGGGCCGATGGTGAATTCAGGCAGTCCGCTGTCGGCAGACGACTGGTCGAGCAGGACACCCCCGAGCGTTATTGCAAGACCGAAGGTCCGCCATAGCCGTTTTGCCATCCTGATCCCCGTCGTCATCGGCCGATCGCAGGGTGGCTGCAGCGTCAGTCTGTTTCCGCCCGCCCGGTCCCCGATACAATGTCCAGCCGCGCCGCCACCACCGCCAGCGCCGCCGCAACAGCAGCTTCGCTATCAAGATCGCTGGTGTCTATCGGAATCGCATCCGTTGCCGGTTTCAGCGGGGCGTCCGCGCGGCCCATGTCGCGGGCGTCGCGTTCGCGCACCTCGGTCAGAACCTCGTCATAGGAGCGGGGGGCGGCATCACCGCCCAGTTCCAGCCAGCGGCGGCGGGCGCGGATTTCGGGGCTGGCGGTGACGTAAAGCTTCACCTCGGCCTCGGGGCAGATCACGGTGCCGATATCGCGGCCGTCCAGCACCGCGCCGCCGGGGCGGCGGGCGAAGCGACGCTGGAACGCGACCAGAGCGGCGCGAACTTCGGGGATGGCGGCCACCCGGCTGGCGGCCTGCCCGGCCTCAAGCGTGCGCAGGTCGTCGCGGGCAAGGTCTTCGGGCGTCAGCCCCTGCGCCGCCGCCACCGGATCACCCCCCAGCGCGCCAACGGCCCGATAGAGCAGGCCGGTGTCCAGATGTGCCAGCCCGAAACGGGCGGCGACGGCGCGGGAAATCGTGCCCTTGCCCGCCGCTGCCGGCCCGTCGATTGCCACGGTGAAGATCATCTTCCCCTCAGGCGTGGATCGCGCCGTCGCCGCAGGCGAGGGCCGCTTCGCGCACCGCTTCGCTATAGGTGGGGTGTGCATGGCATGTCAGCGCGATATCTTGTGCCGATGCGCCGAATTCCATCGCCACGCAGATCTCGTGAATCAGATCGCCCGCGCCGGGGCCGATGATGTGGCAGCCCAGGATGCGGTCGCTTTCCTTGTCGGCCAGCAGTTTCACGAAGCCTTCGGTCTGGAACACGGCCTTGGCGCGGCCGTTGCCCATGAACGAGAACTTGCCCACCTTGTAGGCGCGGCCCTGCTCTTTCAATTGCTCTTCGGTTGCCCCCACGCTGGCCACTTCGGGCGTGGTGTATACGACGCCGGGGATGACGTTGTAGTTAACGTGACCGTGCTTGCCGGCGATGATTTCGGCAACGGCCATGCCTTCGTCTTCGGCCTTGTGGGCCAGCATCGGGCCGGCGACGGCATCGCCGATCGCATACAAGCCACTGATATTGGTGCGGAAATGGTCGTCGGTTTGCACCGTGCCGCGCGGCCCCATCGCAACCCCCAGCCCGTCCAGCCCCAGCCCGGCGGTATAGGGTTTGCGCCCCGTGGCCACCAGCACGACATCGGCCTCGATCTCGCTCGGCTTGTCGTCCTTGCGCAGGGTCCAGGCCACTTTCGCGCCGGTCTTGGTGCGTTCGACCACCTGAACGGCAGCACCAAGGACGAACTTGATCCCTTGTTTTGCAAGGATTTTCTGGAAACTCTTGGCCACTTCGGCATCCATGCCGGGGGTGATGGCATCCAGATATTCCACCACAGTGACCTGCGCGCCAAGACGGGCATAGACCGAGCCCATTTCCAGCCCGATCACCCCGGCGCCGATCACCACCATGGATTTCGGCACCTTCGGCAGGGCAAGGGCGCCGGTGGAGGTGACGATCACCTCTTCGTCGACGGTGATGCCGGGAAGGACGGACGCCTCGGAACCTGTTGCAATCACGATGTTTTTCGCGGAATGCACCTCATCCCCGACCTTGACCCTGCCGGGTTCGGGGATGCTGCCCCAGCCTTTCAGCCACGTCACCTTGTTCTTCTTGAACAGGAATTCGATGCCCTTGGTGTTGCCGGCGATCACATCGTCCTTGTAGCGCAGCATCCGGTCCCAATCGACCGAGGGTTTCACGCCCATCAGGCCCATTTTCTCAAAGTTTTCATGGGTTTCGTGCAGCAGGTGGGTCGCGTTCAACAGCGCCTTGGACGGGATGCAGCCGACGTTCAGGCAGGTGCCGCCCAGGGTTTCGCGTCCCTCGACGCAGGCGGTTTTCAGGCCCAGCTGGGCGGCGCGGATGGCGGCGACATAGCCGCCGGGGCCGCCCCCGATGATGATCACGTCAAACTCGGCCATGGGTCTTCCTTTCGGCGTTTCGCAGGTCTGGCCCGCGTATGGTTCATGTATGGCTGACGTATGGCAAACAGCCATACGTTCAGAACAGGGTGGCCAGCATCATCACCAGCGTGGCGGCCCAGCCCACCCCCCAGATGGCACTGCGCCAGGGACGCCAGCCGAAGGCATAGGCCGGAACATAAAGCAGGCGCGCGGCAAGGAACAGCCAGGCGGCGGTCTGGGTGGCGGCGCTGGACTGGCCGGACAGGGTGACGACCACCACCGCAAGGGTGAACAGGATCAGCCCCTCGAAATGGTTGTTCATTGCGCGTTGCAGGCGGCCGGTCAGCACCGACATCTGCCGCGACGGCGGGCGGTCGCGGGCGCTGGAGGTGTAGCCCATCCCCAGATCGCGGTTGGCGGGCACCGCGAACAGGATGAATTGCACCATCTGGAGAAGGCCGCAAAGGGTAAGGGCGGTCAGTTCCGGGGTCATGTCAGATCAGCCCGAGGATCAGGAGAGCGAGGGTTGCGATGGCCCCGACCATCCAGATCAGGCTGCGCCAGGGCTGCCAGCCCAAGGCATAGGCCGGGACATAGAGGATGCGCGCGGCGACATAGGCCCAGGCGAGGGCGGCGGTGGCGGTGGAGGTCTTTTGCGCCAGAACCACGACCGCGACAGCGATGATGAAGGGGCCGACATTTTCGGTGAAATTCGCGCTGGCCCGGCGCAGGCGCAGGGTCAGCGGGGAAAGCTGCGCGTCAAGGTTCTCGCGCGTGCCCATGTTGCCGTCGCGCCCGATGTCGCGGGTCAGGAAGCGTTGCGCCACGAAGATGGTGGCGAAATGCACCAGCGCCAGGGTGGAGAGGGCGGCGAGTTCGGGGGACATTCCGGGCCTCAGGCGGTTTGCAGGAATTGCGCGGTGAGGCCGCGGCCGAAGGCGGATTGCTTGGCCAGCCAGTCCTCGGCCTTGGGGCGGTTGGCGACCTCGAACAGGACGAGGATGGCAGAGGCGTCGCCCTTCCAGATCTGCAACGCGTTCAGCCCGGCATTGTGCATGTTTTCCGATTCCGCATCGAAGGCGGATTTCCAGGCGGCGTAGTCCGGGGCGGTGGTCTGGATCAGGAGTTGTGTCACGATGGGGACCTTTCAATCTGGAAACAGGAACATGTAAGGCCTGCGCCGGGCATGGGCGGGGGCGGTCGACCAGACCGCCCCCTGCCGGGCATCACAAATCCATCAACAGCCGCCTCGGGTCCTCCAGCGCCTCTTTGACGCGGACGAGGAACGTCACGGCGCCTTTGCCGTCGACGATGCGGTGGTCGTAGGAGAGCGCCAGATACATCATCGGGCGGATGACGATCTGGCCGTTCACCACCACCGGGCGGTCCTGGATCTTGTGCATGCCGAGGATGCCGGATTGCGGGGGGTTGAGGATCGGGCTGGACATCAGCGAGCCATAGACGCCGCCGTTCGAGATGGTGAAGGAACCGCCCTGCATTTCGGCCATGCTGAGCTTGCCGTCGCGGGCGCGCAGGCCGAGTTCGGCGATCTTCTTCTCGATCCCGGCAAAGGACATCTGGTCGGCGTCACGGACGACCGGGACGACGAGGCCCGAGGGGGTGCCGACCGCGACGCCCATATGGACATAGTTCTTGTAGACGACATCGGTGCCGTCGATCTCGGCATTGACCTCGGGCACCTCTTTCAGCGCATGGCAGCAGGCCTTCACGAAGAAGGACATGAAGCCAAGCTTGACGCCGTGCTTCTTCTCGAACACGTCCTTGTATTCGTTGCGCAGGGACATGATGCCGGACATGTCGACCTCGTTATAGGTCGTCAGCATGGCGGCGGTGTTCTGCGCGTCCTTCAGGCGGCGGGCGATGGTCTGGCGCAGGCGGGTCATCTTGACGCGCTCTTCGCGGGCGGCGTCGTCGGCGGGGACGGGCGCGCGCGGAATGGCGGCGGGCGCGGGGGTGGCGACGGCGGCGGCAGCGGCCCCGGCGGCACCGGCCAGGGTGCGGGCCACGTCTTCCTTCATCACGCGGCCATCCTTGCCGGTGGCCTGCACCGCGTCACGGTTGAGGCCCGCCTCGGCCATGGCCTTTTTCGCCGAGGGCGCGTCTTCGACATCGGCGCGCGGTTTCGGGGTTTCGGGGCCCGCACCCGGAGAGCCGACGGCGGCGGCCGCTTCGGCCTTCGGTTCGGGGGCCTTTTCGGCCTTGGTGGCGGGGGCGGCCGCGGTGGCGCCTTCGGTCACGATGGCCAGCCGCGCATTGGCGGCGACCGTGGTGCCTTCGGGGGCAAGGATTTCGGCCAGAACACCGGCGACGGGGCTGGGAACCTCGACCGAGACCTTGTCGGTTTCCAGTTCGCACAGCATCTCGTCCACCTTCACGGCATCGCCCGGCTTCTTGAACCAGGTGGACACGGTGGCCTCGGACACGCTTTCCCCAAGGGCGGGAACCATAACGTCGGTCATCATCAACTCCTTCAGGCGATGGTCAGCGCGGCATTGACCAGCGCGGTTTGTTCGAATTTGTGACGCGAGGCGAGGCCGGTCGCGGGCGAGGCGCTGGCCATGCGGCCTGCGTATGTCGCGCGCGTGGGCGTGCTGCGGATTTTGGTCAGCAGCACTTCCAGCTCGGGCTCGATGAAGGACCAGGCGCCCTGGTTCTTCGGCTCTTCCTGGCACCAGACCACGTCGGCATTGGGGAAGCGCGACAGTTCCGCCGTCAGCGCCATGCCCGGCACGGGGTAGATCTGTTCCAGACGCAACAGATAGACGTCGTCAAGTTCACGCGCGTCGCGTTCGGCCAGAAGGTCGTAATAGACCTTGCCCGAGCAGAGGACGACGCGGCGGATCTTCTTGTCGGCCTTCAGCTTCAGCGTGGAATTGCCCTTCTGGGCATCGTCCCACAGCACGCGGTGGAAGGTCGATCCGGTGGTGAAATCCTCGGCCGTCGAGATGCACATCGGATGGCGCAGCAGCGACTTCGGCGTCATCAGGATCAGCGGTTTTCTGTAGCTGCGGTGCATCTGGCGGCGCAGGATGTGGAAATAATTGGCGGGCGTCGAACAGTTGGCGACGATCCAGTTTTCCTCGGCCGACAGTTGCAGGAAGCGTTCCAGACGGGCCGAGGAATGTTCCGGCCCCTGGCCTTCGTAGCCATGCGGCAGAAGGACGACCAGCCCCGACATCCGCAGCCATTTCGATTCGCCCGAGTTGACGAACTGGTCGAACATGATCTGCGCGCCATTGGCGAAATCGCCGAACTGGGCTTCCCACAGGGTCAGGCCGTTGGGTTCGGACAGCGAATAGCCGTATTCGAAGCCAAGGACGGCATATTCCGACAGCATGGAGTCGATGACTTCATACTTTGCCTGACCGGGACGGATGTGGTTCAGCGGGTAATAGCGTTCCTCGGTGTCCTGGTCGATCAGCGCGGAATGGCGCTGGCTGAAGGTGCCGCGGGTGCAGTCCTGCCCGGCCAGACGCACCGGGAAGCCTTCGACCTCAAGACTGCCGAAGGCCAGCGCCTCGGCCGTGGCCCAGTCGAAGCCCTTGCCGGATTCGAACATCTTCGCCTTGGCCTCAAGCTGGCGGGCGACGGTCTTGTGGATATGGAACCCTTCGGGCACGCGGGTCAGCGCGGTTCCGATCTCGGCCAGGGTTTCGGGCTGGATCCAGGTTTCGCCGCGCTGGTAGCTTTCCAGATCCTTGGTCTGCATGTTCTTCCAGCGTCCGTCCAGCCAGTCGGCCTTGTTCGGGCGATAGTCCTTGCCGGCCTCGAATTCCTCGTTCAGGCGGGCCTGGAAGGCGGCTTTCATGTCCTCGATCTCGCCTTCGGGGATCAGCCCGTCGGCCACCAGACGTTCGGTATAAAGCTGAAGCGTGGTCTTCTGCTTGCGGATGCGGTTGTACATCGCCGGGTTGGTGAACATCGGCTCGTCGCCTTCGTTGTGACCGAAGCGGCGGTAGCAGATGATGTCCAGCACGACATCCTTGTGGAACTGCTGGCGGAATTCGGTGGCGACGCGGGCGGCATGGACCACGGCTTCGGGATCGTCGCCGTTGACGTGGAAGATCGGCGCCTCGACCATCAGGGCGATGTCGGTCGGATAGGGGCTGGTCCGGCTGAAATGCGGCGCGGTGGTGAAACCGATCTGGTTGTTGACGATGATATGGATGCAGCCGCCGGTGCGGTGGCCCTTGATGCCCGACAGTTGCAGGCATTCGGCCACGACGCCCTGACCGGCAAAGGCGGCATCGCCATGCAGCAGGATCGGCAGGACAGAGGTGCGGTCGATGTTGTCGCCGAACTGGTCCTGCTTGGCGCGGACCTTGCCCAGGACAACCGGGTTGACCGCCTCAAGGTGGCTTGGGTTGGCGGTCAGCGACAGGTGAACCTTGTTGCCGTCGAAATCGCGGTCGGCCGAGGCACCAAGGTGGTATTTCACATCGCCCGAACCGTCCACGTCCTCGGGCTTGTAGCTGCCGCCCTGGAATTCGTTGAAGATGGCGCGATAGGGCTTCATCAGCACGTTGGCCAGCACGTTCAGCCGCCCGCGGTGCGGCATGCCGACGACGATTTCCTTCACGCCCAGCTGGCCGCCGCGCTTGATGATCTGCTCCATCGCCGGGATCAGCGCCTCGGCTCCGTCAAGGCCGAAGCGTTTGGTCCCCATGTATTTGACGTGCAAGAATTTCTCGTAGCCTTCGGCCTCGACCAGCTTGTTCAAAATGGCCTTGCGGCCTTCGCGGGTGAAGGCGATTTCCTTGCCATAGCCTTCGATCCGTTCCTTCAGCCAGGACGATTGCTCGGGGTCCGAGATGTGCATGTATTGCAGCGCGAAGGTCCCGCAATAGGTGCGCTTCAGGATGTCGAGGATCTGACGCATCGAGGCATGGGTCAGGCCCAGCACGTTGTCGATGAAGATCGGCCGGTCCATGTCGGCTTCGGTGAAGCCATAGGATTCGGGGTCCAGCTCGGGGTGCGGGTTCTGTTCGCGCATGCCCAGCGGGTCCAGATCGGCGGCCAGGTGGCCACGGATGCGGTAGGCGCGGATGATCATCAGCGCCCGGATGCTGTCGATCACGGCGCGTTGCAGCTGCGCCTCGGTCAGGTTCACGCCCTGATCGGCGGCCTTGGCGGCGATCTTGGCCCCGGCGGCCCTGGCATCCTTGGCGGGGGCGGCGGGCCATTCCCCGGTCAGCGCGGCGGTCAGATCATCGGCCGGTTGCGGCGGCCAGTCGGGCCGCGCCCAACTGGGGCCATTGGCGGCGTGCTTGGCATCCAACTCGCTGTCGCCCAGCGCGCGGAAGAATTCGGCCCAGCCGGCATCGACCGAATTCGGGTCCTCGGCATAGCGGGCCTGAAGCTGGTCGACATAATCGGCATTCGCCCCATCCAGGAAGGACGAGGCGTTGAAGGCGGCGGTGGGGGATTGGTCGGTCATGACCCGTGCTCCTTGAAGCTGGAACGGTCGTTGTCTGGATTGGCTTTCAGTTCAGCGGGATCGAACATGCGTAAATTTCGCCCTTTTCACTGGAGCGGGTCTTCGGAATATCCGAAGCGTTCAAAGCTGTAGGCCATTCGGCGGCGCACAATGTCCACCAGATCACAGTCGAAGTAATCGGCAACTGGACGTCCGCGTCGCATCCCCTGTGTCACCTTGGTAACGGGCAGACGCACCCGCGCCTGATCAAGCCCGAGGTCCGTGGCAAGCGAAGTCAACACGTCTGGAAGCCCTTCAAAGCGCAGGGTGTGATCTATGCAGTATTCCCCGTCAATGAAGAGGATATCTTCGTCGGTAGGCCAAGTTTCGCTGCGAACATGGGCGCTGAACTCGGCCCTGATGTCATCAAAACTCATCGCCTCAAGAAGCTTGTCATGTCCGGCAGCTCGCGCCAAAGCCGACGCATGGCGATCCCAGTGGAAATATGATACCATCCGGTCGAAAGGATTGCGGACGACCGCAACGCGGCGATAGCTGGACCATATGTGTTCGCCGACGGATGCGCGCAGTTGCGCAGCCGAGATGTGGTTGAACCATTTGTGGTCCAGTTCGGTGCGAAGGTCGGTGTTCGTCAGTTGTATCCTCATGCCGACGATGCCGCGTTCGGACACGACCGCATGATGAAATTCGACCACAGGCAGATCCGGATCGGGTGCTGCAAAGGGTTCCAGCGCCATCTCGACAGAAGTTCCAGCGCATTTGCGGCCCTTAAGATAGATGAAGCGATGAGCGTGAGAAACCAGCATCAGTCCTTGCTCCGGGCCGCAGGGCGGCAGGATCGCTGTCTAGCCAATAGTCGCCGTTCGCTTTGCATCCTCAGCCCTTGATCGCCTTCAGGACGGCCTCGCCCAGCGTGGCGGGGCTGTCGGCGACGACGATCCCGGCGGATTTCATCGCCTCGATCTTGCTCTCGGCGTCGCCCTTGCCGCCCGCGACGATGGCTCCGGCATGGCCCATGCGGCGGCCGGGGGGGGCGGTGCGGCCGGCGATGAAGCCTGCGGTGGGCTTCCAGCGGCCCTTCTTCTTTTCATCGGCCAGGAATTGCGCGGCGTCCTCCTCGGCGCTGCCGCCGATCTCGCCGATCATGATGATGGAATGGGTTTCCGGGTCGGCGAGGAACATCTCCAGCACGTCGATGTGTTCGGTGCCCTTGATCGGGTCGCCGCCGATGCCGACGGCCGAAGACTGGCCAAGGCCCACATCGGTGGTCTGTTTCACCGCCTCGTAGGTCAGCGTGCCGGACCGCGAGACGACCCCGACCGAGCCGACCGAGAAGATGCTGCCGGGCATGATGCCGATCTTGCACTGGTTCGGCGTCATCACGCCGGGGCAGTTCGGCCCGATCAGGCGCGACTTCGAGTTGATGAGGGCACGCTTGACGCGCATCATGTCCATCACCGGGATGCCTTCGGTGATGCAGACGATCAGCGGGATTTCGGCGTCGATCGCCTCAAGGATGCTGTCGGCGGCAAAGGGCGGCGGGACGTAGATCGCTGTGGCATCGGCCCCGGTTTTCGCCACGGCCTCATGCACCGAGTCGAAGACGGGCAGGCCCAGGTGTTCGGTCCCGCCCTTGCCGGGGGTCACGCCGCCCACCATGCGCGTGCCATAGGCGATGGCCTGTTCGGAGTGGAAGGTGCCCTGGCTGCCGGTGAAGCCCTGGCAGATGACCTTGGTGTTTTTGTCGACGAGAACGGCCATCGGGGCCTCCTTCAGGATATGACCATCATTTCGGCGCCTGATCTTACACGCGCCGCAAGACTTCTGTTCCGCCCACGCCGCCCGGTCAGGGGCAGGTGATCGTGATGCTGCGCCCGTCGGTCCGGCCCTGTTCCGCCATCGCGGATTGTTCGGCACAGACCGGTGCCAGATCGTTTTCCGTATTCGCGCCCAGGCCGCCACAGGCCGAGAGGGTGAGCGCGACGAGAAACAGGGACAGACGCATCGGGTTTCCTTTTCGGAACGTTACTGGTTACTGCAAACCGGGCAGGCGGATCAGCCGCCTGCCTTGAACGAAAAGCGGAGCTGGCTGGTGGCCGCATCCGAACAGACGGGATCATTGCCGGACGAGGTGACTTCGGCCACGACACCGGCGGCAAGGGCATAGGCATCGCAGCCCATGTCGCTGCTGGCGGCGTCCAGCGCGAAACCGCCCGCACCGGCAAGGATCTGAAGATTGCCGGTTGCCACATCGGTGCCCTGGATTTCCGAATAGGCGGCGCAGAAGCTGCCGTCATCGGCCTGAAGGGCATAGAGATCGTCGCCGGAGGCGCGATATTCGATCAGGCCCATCTCGGCATCATCCGTGCGGGTCCAGCCGCCCTTGTCGAACAGCTTTGCCGTCTTTTCCACATCGCCCTGACCGGCAAGGCAGGCGGCCGCGGCACCGCGATAGGCGTCGACCGGATCGTCCTTCTTCAGGCCACGTGCCATGAATTCGACGGTCGACCATTCTTGCGCCAGCGCCGGGGCAGCGATCAGGGCGCACAGGGCTGCGACGACGGCCTTCACCCTTTCACCGCCTTGACGATCTTCTGCGCGCCGTCCTTCAGATCATCGGCGGCGATGACGTTCAGGCCGGATTCGTTGATGATCTTCTTGCCCAGCTCGACATTGGTGCCCTCAAGCCGCACCACCAGCGGGACCTTCAGGCCCACTTCCTTCACCGCGGCGACGATGCCTTCGGCGATGATGTCGCAGCGCATGATGCCACCGAAGATGTTGACGAGGATGCCTTTGACGTTGGGGTCCGAGGTGATGATCTTGAAGGCTTCCGTGACCTTTTCCTTCGTGGCGCCGCCGCCCACGTCCAGGAAGTTGGCCGGTTCGGCGCCGTAAAGCTTGATGATGTCCATCGTGGCCATGGCGAGGCCCGCGCCGTTGACCATGCAGCCGATTTCGCCATCCAGCGCGATGTAGTTCAGGTCGAACTTCGACGCGGCCAGTTCCTTGGGGTCTTCCTCGGTCTCGTCGCGCAGGGCGGCGATGTCGGGGTGACGGTAGATCGCATTGCCGTCAAAGCCCATCTTGGCATCCAGAAGCCGCAGCGATCCGTCCTTCAAGAGGCAGAAGGGGTTGATCTCCAGCATGTCCATGTCTTTCTCGACAAAGAGCTGGTAGAGCTTTTTCACGATCCCCACGCATTGCTTGACCTGCGCGCCTTCCAACCCAAGGGCAAAGGCGACGCGGCGGCCGTGGAAATCCTGCAACCCGGTGGCCGGGTCGATGGTCAGGGTGTGAATCTTTTCGGGCGTGTCATGGGCGACATCCTCGATCGACATGCCGCCTTCGGTCGAGCAGACGATCGAGATGCGGCTGGCCTGACGGTCGATCAGCAGCGCCAGGTAGAATTCCTTGGCGATGTCGCTGCCGTCCTCGATGTAGATCCGGTTCACCTGCTTGCCCGCCGGGCCGGTCTGGATGGTGACAAGCGTGCGGCCCAGCATCTGGCGGGCGAATTCGGCCGCCTCGGCGACCGAGCGTGCCAGCCGGACGCCGCCCTTTTCCCCGGCCTCGGGTTCCAGGAAATGGCCCTTGCCGCGGCCGCCGGCATGGATCTGCGATTTCACCACCCACAGGGGGCCGTCCATCTCGCCTGCGGCGGTCTTGGCCTCTTCGGCCTTCAGCACGACGCGGCCGTCCGAGACCGGGATGCCATAGCTGCGCAAAAGCGCCTTGGCCTGATATTCATGGATGTTCATCGCAGCACTCCGGGAAACGGGCAGTTGCGGCGGTTCTTGCATGAAAAACAGGCGGAGCCAAAGCTGTTTTCTGTAGGAAATCGGGAAATTCCGGCGAAATCGGTCATTTGTGATCACACGCTTTCAGGCTGTGATCACGGGTTTGATTTCTGTGATCACATGTGCCCGAAGGCCAGTGCCGAAGAGGGTGCCAACGTGATTCGCCGCCGGTCAGTTCAGGAACACCGCGAACAGCAGCGAGTCGCCCCAGACCAGATCCTCGAAATCCCGCCAGGCCTGCATCGTCGCCTGCGGCCCCTTGCGGACGTAAGGCAGAAAGCCCTCGCCCTGCACCATGGCGACCAGATCCAGCGCCGGGGGATCCTTGAACATCAGCGAGACGTCGATCCCCGCCTCGGCCCCATAGCGCCAGTGCGGCACCAGGAGCGCGCCGGTCAGCATCCCCTCGGCATCGGCCAGCACGGCCTGCCAGCGCGCGCCGGTGCCGGGCGGCATGGTCAGGCCAAGGCCCGAGACCTGCCGGTCGTTCGGAATCCATTCGCTGTCATTGTCGGTTTCGGCCTCGACCAGCGACCAGAAGCGGCGGTTCTCGCGGATCATGCCCAGAAGGTGATCATGGGCCGAAGCGGCAAGCGCGGGATCGGGTTTCGTCGCCAGCGCATGCAGGATGATCGCCACCCGGTCGGCCTGCTTGCCGAACATCATGTCCATCGCAGTGTTCGGCGGGGTGCTGCCGTGGAATTCCGCCATCTTCGCGGCCGAGGCGGTGATGCGGTCGACCGATGCCGCCGGATCATAGGCCAGGGCCGCCTGTGTGAAGGCCGACAGAAGATGGGTATAGGCGGTCAGCCAGGCGGCATCGGCAGTGTCGAAGCGGATGACGGGGGCATTCATCCCGTCGCCCGCCAGCCGACCGGACCCCAGCGCCAGCCCGGCCACTTCGGCCACATCCTCGCCCGGATCGCGGCTGCCGCTGGCGTTGATGTCGAACCACAGGTCGCCGACCGAAAGCTCCAGCGCGAAATCCTGCGCGCCGAGTTGGGCAAGGGCGGCGCGGGCGGCGTCCATGTCGCCGTCGATCCCGGTCAGCAAGGTCCCGAGATCTGCACCGGTGAAGGGGCGGGCCTGCGGATTCTGCGGGATCGGCAGGCGCAGGATCGGCAGTTCCGACCAGTCTGCACTCAGCCCGGTCTGCCAGCGCAATTGCAACGCGGCCTCGACGCCGGACAGAAAGCGCAGGCCCGCCAGCGCGAAAAGATCGGCGGGCGCAGGATCGGGCAGCGCGGCAAGCCGGCTTTCGGTGGCCGCCAGCCCCTTGGCGGCGATCTCGGCCGAGAGCGGAGAAGGCTCGGCCAGGGCCAGGCCAGGCAAGAGCGCAAGGGCGGCAGCGAGACAGGCGCGCATCGGGTCCTCCGTTATCCTGTGCGCCAAAGGATGCGCCGCCGGACGATGCCGGTCAACGGCGGCCGGGGTCGGGAAAACCGACGGTTTTCAGACGGAGCGGCCTTGCGGCCGCAAGCTTTTTGTCTCGCCTCTGCGCGTTCCGCGCAACCGGCTCGGGCCGCTCGCGGTCTGCTCGAACCGATGGCGCAGCCCGCTCGCACCTCCGGCGGGGATATTTCAGGAAGGGAAAGCGGAGATGTTTCTGCTTTCCCTTCTGCAAATATCCTGGGGAGTTTGAGGGGCAAGGCCCCTCATCCCCCGAGGAGGAGGCGAAGGCCGACGACGAGACAAGAACCTTGCGAAGCTCTGCAAGATTACTGCGGCACCAGCACGCAGAGGCGCTGGCCGCGCGGCAGGCGGGTGTTGCGCCAGTCTGGCGAGAAATCGGCGGCTTGGGCGTCGGCCTCCACCGCCCCGGCGGTGCGGTGATAGGGCGGGCGGTCGGCGTGTGTGACCACGCTATCGGGCTGGCGCAACGGGCCCTGGTGGTCTTCGGGGGCCAGGAAGACGGTCAGCAGCAGTTTGCGCAGGCCCGGCAGCCGCAGGCGCAGGTTGTGCAGGGCCGGGCGCAGGGTCGGGGCGGGAAGATGGGTGAAGACACCGAAGGCGATGGCGATGTCGATGTCCGGCGGAAGGCCGGGGAAGGCGAAATCCCTGTCCTCGATCAGTTGCGCCAGCGGCAGGCGCGCTTGCAGATCGGGCGTCAGCTCCGCCTCCCATCCGCGTCGCATCAGCGCCAGGCTGGCATCGGTGCCCCAGTAGTTTCCGGGGTCCAGATAGCCGACGGCCATATGGCCCAGCCGCAGGCTGCCGCAGCCGATGTCGAGAAGGCGGTGGTCAGGCCGCAGGCCCGCGTCGCGCAGGGCGGCCATCTGGGCACGGGCGGTTTCCTCCCACCGGCCGCCGACGATGTCGCGGTGTTTTCCGGCCGCAAGGGCCCGGTCGTAGAAGCCGGGCACCAGATAGGGTGAGGTCACGGTTTCTTCTGGGCGGCAGCCTTCATCCGGGCCAGCAGGGCCGCCTTGTCATTGGCGGGGTCATGGGCGGGCGGTTTCGGCGCGCCCTTCTGCGCACCGCGTTTCGACTTGGGCGAGGTCTTGGCGGAATTGGCACCGCCGGATTTGGAATAGTCCATCGGAATCTCCTGTTCCTCTGTGCCATGCCAGAGCCTTGGAGGCGGCACAAGGGATGCCTTGCCGTCCGGCTTGCGCCCGTCAGACTGGCATGGAACAGATCGGCGGATCAACCGGGGCGGGGCAGGGGCATGCAAAAGGCGATGATCTTCCTGATCCTGGCGATCGTGCTGGAGGTGGTGGCGACCACGGCGCTGGCGCGGTCGCAGAGTTTCTCGCGGCTCTGGCCCAGCGTGGTGGCCGTGCTGGGCTATGCCGGGGCGTTCTGGTTCCTGTCCTTTCCCTTGCGGGTGATGCCGACCGGGGTGGTCTATGCGCTGTGGTCGGGCTTCGGGATCGTGCTGATCACGCTGGTGGCCTGGCTTTGGGCGAAGCAGGCGCTGGATCTGGCGGCGATCCTGGGGCTGGGGCTGATCATGGCGGGGGTGCTGGTGATTCACCTGTTCTCGAAATCGGTGCCGCATTGAAAAGGGCGTCTCCGGCCAGCGGAGACGCCCCTTCACAGCCGCAAAGATGGCCTTAAGCCAGCGAGGGGTCGATGCCCTTGCAGGCCGCGACGAGGCCGCGGACCGCTTCGATCGACTTGGTCATCATCGCCTGCTCATCCGCGTTCAGCTTGATGTCGACGATGCGTTCGATCCCGCCCGCGCCGATGATGGTGGGGACGCCGACATAAAGGCCGTCCAGCCCATAGGCGCCTTTCACATAGGCCGCGCAGGGCAGCAGGCGTTTCTGGTCCTTGAGGAAGGCCTCGGCCATTTCGATGGCCGACGTGGCGGGGGCGTAGAAGGCCGAGCCGGTCTTCAAGAGGCCGACGATCTCGGCCCCGCCGTCGCGGGTGCGCTGGACGATGGCATCCAGCTTCTCCTGCGTGGTCCAGCCCATCGCCACCAGATCGGGCAGCGGAATGCCGGCAACCGTGGAATAGCGGGTCAGCGGCACCATGGTATCGCCGTGGCCGCCGAGGACGAAGCCGGTCACGTCGCGCATCGAGACGTTGAATTCGACCGACAGGAAATGGCGGAAGCGGGCGGCGTCCAGCACCCCGGCCATGCCGACGACCATGTGATGCGGCAGGCCCGAGAATTCGCGCAGCGCCCAGACCATCGCGTCCAGCGGGTTGGTGATGCAGATCACGAAGGCGTTCGGGGCATATTGCTTGATGCCCTCGCCCACCGCCTTCATCACCTTGAGGTTGATGCCCAGCAGGTCGTCGCGGCTCATGCCCGGCTTGCGCGGCACGCCGGCGGTGACGATGCAGACATCGGCGCCTGCGATATCGGCATAGGAATTGGTGCCCTTCAGCACGGCGTCGAACCCTTCGACCGGGCCGCATTGCGCCAGATCCAGCGCCTTGCCCTGCGGGGTGCCCTCGGCGATGTCGAAGACGGTGATGTCGCCAAGTTCCTTGGTCGCGGCGAGATGGGCCAGGGTGCCGCCGATCTGGCCTGCACCGATGAGAGCGATCTTGGGACGAGCCATGGGAGCCTCCTGAGCTTTGCCTGAGTCGCGCAAGGGCCTAGCCCCTAATCCGCCCCCTGTCCAGCGCTGCGGTGCCGCGACAGTATGCCATTGCATACAAAATCGGGGCTTTCCGGCCTTCGCGTCACGGTTTAGCGGTAACGCGCGGGATTTGCGCCTTGGGGGGCCGATGGACGGCGGGATGTTCTGGGTGGCGGCGGTGATCGCGGCGGCGCTGGTCGGGGCCGGAAAGGGCGGCGTTCCGGTGCTGGGCATGCTGGGCGTGCCGGTGCTGGCGCTGGTGATTCCGCCGGGAATGGCGGCGGGACTGCTGCTGCCGGTCTTCGTGGTCAGCGACATGTTCGGGCTTTGGGCCTATCGCCACAGCTTTGACGGGCGGGTGCTGGCGATTGCGCTGCCGGGGGCGGTGGCGGGGATCGGCATCGGCTGGGCCACGGCAAGCCTGGTTTCGCAGGCGGCGGTGACGCTGCTGATCGGGGTGATCGGGCTGGCCTTTGCGCTGAACCTGGTGTTGCGGCGGCGGGTGGTGGCCGGGCGGCGGCAGGCGCGGGTGGGGCCGGGGCTGTTCTGGGGCACGGTGGCCGGGTTTACCAGTTTCGTCAGCCATGCCGGCGCGCCGCCCTGGCAGGTGTTCACCCTGCCGCTGGGGATGCCGCGCGCGGTGTTCGCCGGCACCTCGACGATTGCCTTTGCAGTGATCAACGCGGTGAAGCTGCTGCCCTATTGGCAACTGGGCCTGCTGAGCCCGGCCAATCTGAAACTGGCGGCGGTGCTGGCTCTGCCCGCCGCGCTGGCGGTCTTTGCCGGGGTGCGGCTGGTGAAATGGCTGCCCGAACGTCTGTTCTACCGGCTGGTGACATGGACGCTGCTGGTGATCTCGGTCAAGCTGATCTGGGATGGCGGCCGGGGGCTGTGGGGATAGGGCAGGGACGGCTCATCGCCGGCCTGCGGCCACTCTTCGCGTCAGATCCGCTCGCCGCGGGCGGGCAGGTCTTCGTCGACCGCCTGCCAGCCCTGACCGGCGGCCACAAGGCACATCCGCCCGTCGGGCGTGGTGACGGCGATGGTCCAGCTGCCGGTATCGGTGCTGGCGAAGATCTCGACCACGGCACCTGTGGCAAGGCCGGTGGCGCGGCGGGTTTCGCCATAGCGTTCGGCCAGCCGGGCGGCGACCGTATCGCGCGGGCCGCATTGCGGCGACTGGCCAAAGGCCGCCTGTGTCGCAAGGATCACGGCAGCGAAGCCGAGGGAAAGCGCAAGATGGGTCTGGGTCATCGTCATCCGCCTGTGCTGTGCTGGGCGGGGCGGTGGCGCGGCAAACCCCGTGCCGGGCCGCCCTCGCATGTCGCAGGGGGGGCCTGCCGGGTAAAGGCTGCGTCAGGGCGGTTGCAGGGCGGTTAACGCAGGGTTCGGGGGCGGACAGCGGGCATGGCAGAGAGAATTTCTGCGCTGCGGCAAATCTGCCCTTGATGAAAGTGGCGGAATCGTGGTTTCTGCCGCAAGAATCTTGCGCAAGGAGCCAGCCCATGTCCCGCCCGTGCCGTTCCGTGCTGTATATCCCCGCATCGAAGGAGCGGGCGCTGGAAAAGGCCGGCACGCTGGCGGCGGATGCGATCATCTTCGATCTTGAGGATGCGGTCGCCCCGGACGAAAAACCGGCGGCGCGGGCGCTGCTGGCGCGGGTGCTGCGCGATTTCGACTATGGCGCGCGGCTGCGGATCGTGCGGATCAACGGCTTTGACACCGAATGGGGCCGCGCCGATGCCGAGGCGATGTCGCTGGCCATCGCGGGCGGGGCGCGGATCGACGCGGTTCTGGTGCCCAAGGTCAGCCGGGCCGCCGATCTGGATGCGGTGGCGGCGCTGGTGCCGGGGGCCGATCTCTGGGCGATGATGGAAACGGCGGCGGGGATGCTGAACGCGGCCGAAATCGCGGCACATCCCCGGTTGCGCGGCATGGTGATGGGCACCAACGATCTGGCAAAGGAACTGGGCAGCCGGTTCCGCCCCGACCGCCTGCCGATGCAGGCGGGGTTGGGCCTGTGCCTGCTGGCGGCCAAGGCGCAGGGCCGGATCATTGTTGACGGGGTTTACAACGCCTTCAAGGATGACGAGGGGCTGCGGGCGGAATGCGAACAGGGCCGCGACATGGGATTCGACGGCAAGACCCTGATCCATCCGGCGCAGCTGGAGGTGGCGAATGCCGCCTTTGCGCCATCCGAGGCGGAAATCGACCTGGCTCGACGCCAGATCGCCGCCTTCGATGCGGTGCTGGCACAGGGCGGCGGGGTGGCGGTGGTGGATGGCCGGATCGTCGAGAACCTGCATGTCGCCACGGCGCGGGCGACGCTGGAAAAGGCCCGCTCGATCGAGGCGCTGGCGGTTGCGGGCATGGCGAATTGAAGGCAGGGTGCAGGCCATCAAGCCGGAGTATGCCAGATGACCCTTCTGATCCTTGGCCTTGCCCTGTGGTGGGCGGCGCATCTTTTCAAGCGACTGGCACCGGGGCCGCGCGCCCGGCTGGGCGATGGCGGCAAGGCGCTGGTGGCGCTGGCGGTTCTGGGCTCGGTCGTGCTGATGGTGCTGGGCTATCGTGCGGCGGACTTCGTGCCGTTGTGGTATCCGCCCGCATGGCTGGTGCATGTGAACAACCTGCTGATGGTGCTGGCGTTCTTCCTGTTTGCCGCCGATGGCACCGGCATGGGATTTGCCCGCCGGATGCGGCACCCGCAACTGACCGGGTTCAAGACCTGGGCCGTGGCGCATCTGCTGGTGAACGGCGATCTGGCGTCGGTGATCCTGTTCGGCGGGCTTCTGGCCTGGGCGGTGGTGACGGTGATCGTGATCAACCGCAGCCAGCCCAGACCGGCGCCGAAGCCCGCAAAGCCGGGGGCCGCGCCCAAGGCGATTGCCGGCACGATCTTTGCCGTCGTGGCGGTGATGATGATCCACAACTGGCTGGGCGTGCAGCCCTGGGGGGGATGAGGTGAGGCTTTATCGCTTTCTGTCGGACGACGACACCTCGGCGTTCTGTCACAAGGTTTCGCTGGCGCTGTCGAAGGGCTGGGATCTGCACGGCAGCCCGACCTATGCCTTTGACGCCGCGCGCGGGGTGATGCGCTGCGGGCAGGCGGTGATCAAGGATGTGCCGGGCACCTATTCCCCCGACACCAAATTGGGCGAGATGTGATGAAGACCAATCCGGGCCGGTTTTTCGAGGATTACACCCTGGGCGAGACCATCGCCCATGCCGTGCCGCGCACGGTGTCGGGGGGGGAACGGGCGCTGTATCATGCGCTGTATCCGGCGCGGGGGGCGCTGTATTCATCGGACGAATTCGCCCGCGCCTGCGGCCTGCCGGCGGCCCCGCTGGACGATCTGATCGCCTTTCATACCGTGTTCGGCAAGACGGTGCCCGACATTTCGCTGAACGCGGTGGCCAACCTTGGCTATGCCGAAGGGCGCTGGCTGCGGCCGGTCTGGCCGGGCGATACGCTGCGGTCGGAAAGCACGGTGATCGGACTGAAGGAGAATTCCAACGGCAAGTCCGGCGTGGTCTGGGTGCGGACGTGCGGGCTGAACCAGCATGGGCATGTGGTGCTGGACTATGTGCGCTGGGCGATGGTGCGGAAGAACCGCGCCACCGCCGCGCCCGAGGCCGTTGTTCCGAAACTGCAAGCCGTGGTGTCGCCCGAGGCGCTGGTGGTGCCTGCCGGATTGGATTTCTCCAACTACGATTTTGCGCTGGCCGGAGAGCGGCACCGCTGGGGCGATTATGTCGTGGGCGAGAGGATCGACCATGTCGATGGCGTCACCGTGGAAGAGGCCGAGCATATGCTGGCGACGCGACTTTGGCAGAACACCGCCAAGGTGCATTTCGACGCCACCCTGCGCGAGGATGGCAGGCGGCTGATCTATGGCGGCCATGTGATCAGCCTGGCGCGGGCGCTGTCGTTCAACGGCCTGGCAAATGCGCAGATGATGGTGGCGCTGAATGCCGGGGCCCATGCGAACCCCTGTTTTGCGGGCGATACGGTCAGGGCCTGGTCCGAGGTGCTGGACCGCGCCGAGACATCCGCCCCCGGCGTGGGGGCGCTGCGGTTGCGGCTGGTGGCGGTGAAACAGGGGGCGACCTCCTTTGCGCTGAAGGACGAGGCCGGGCGGTATCTGCCCCAGGTGCTGCTGGATCTGGATTACTGGGCGCTGGTTCCGGTCTAGGGCCGCGACGGGGGGCTTCGCGCCCCCCGGACCCCCCGCGGGATATTTGCAGACAGATGAAAATCTGTGATCACGACTTCGGAAAGTGTGATCACATGCTGAATAAAATTGCGCCCGTTACCGCCAACGCATGCATTTTGCGGCTTTCATGGGCGTGACTCGGGCGGCAATATCGGCCAAGGAAGAACAGGACGCGCGCCCGCCCCGCGATCGGGCAGCCAGCTAGGAAGGGATTTGACATGGCAGAGGCCAAGCGGATCGAACGACCGCTCTCCCCCCACTTGCAGATCTACCGGTGGCATATCCCGATGCTGACCTCGATCCTGACCCGCGTTACCGGGCACGGGCTGGTCGCGGGCGTTCTTCTGGGGATCTGGTGGCTGTTTGCGGCCGCCACGTCCGAGGCGCATTTCGCCATTGCCAATGCGGTGGCGACCAGCTGGTTCGGCGATCTGGTGTTCACGGGCTCGCTTTGGGCGGTGTGGTATCACTACCTGGCCGGGTTGCGGCATCTTTACTATGACGCGGGCAAGGGACTGGACATCCCGACGGCGGAAAAGCTGGGCTGGGCCTGCCTGATCGGATCGGTCGTGCTGACCGTGATCACAATTCTTCTGGTTCAGTAAGGGGGCGAACATGCGCTATCTGACCGCCCGCAAACGCGCCGAGGGCAAGGGTGCCTCGCACAGCGGCACCGAGCATCACTGGTCGATGACGCTGTCGGCCGTCGGCCTGGCCTTCATGGTGCCGGCCTGGCTGTATATCTTCGGCTCCGCCCTTGGAGGCAGCCGGGCCGAGGTGATCGAGACCTTCTCGCATCCCTTCCCGGCGATCCTGTCGGCGCTGGTGCTGGTGATCGGGATGCGCCATTTCGCCATGGGCGCAACGGGGATGATCGAGGATTACCTGCACGGCACCGCCCGCAAGATGGCGGTGATCTTCGTGATCTCGCTGGCCTGGGTCGTGGGTGCCATCGGCATCTTCGCCCTTCTGAAAATCGCACTTTAGGGAATGACCATGACTGCCTATCCTTACGAAGTGCATGATTATGACGTGGTTGTCGTCGGGGCCGGAGGTGCCGGTCTGCGCGCCACGCTGGGCATGGCCGAGCAGGGCCTGCGCACCGCCTGCGTGACCAAGGTCTTCCCCACGCGCAGCCATACGGTTGCCGCGCAGGGCGGCATCGCGGCGTCCTTGGGCAACATGGGGCCCGACAGCTGGCAATGGCACATGTATGACACGGTGAAGGGCAGCGACTGGCTGGGCGACACCGATGCGATGGAATATCTGGCGCGCGAGGCCCCGAAGGCGGTTTACGAGCTGGAACATTACGGCGTGCCGTTCAGCCGCACCGAAGAGGGCAAGATCTATCAGCGGCCCTTCGGCGGCCATACCACCGAATTCGGCGAAGGCCCGCCGGTGCAGCGCACCTGCGCCGCCGCCGACCGCACCGGCCACGCCATCCTGCACACGCTGTATGGCCAGAGCCTGAAGCAGCAGGCGGAATTCTTCGTCGAATATTTCGCCATCGACCTGATCATCACCGACGGCGCCTGCACCGGCGTGGTGTGCTGGAAGCTGGACGACGGCACCATCCATGTCTTCAATGCCAAGATGACCGTTCTGGCGACCGGCGGCTATGGCCGGGCCTATTTCTCGGCGACCAGCGCCCATACCTGCACCGGCGACGGCGGCGGCATGGTGGCCCGCGCCGGCCTGCCGCTGCAGGATATGGAATTCGTGCAGTTTCATCCGACCGGCATCTATGGCTCGGGCTGTCTGATCACCGAAGGCGCGCGGGGTGAGGGTGGATACCTCACCAACTCCGAAGGCGAACGGTTCATGGAACGCTATGCCCCGCATTACAAGGATCTGGCCCCGCGCGACTATGTCAGCCGCTGCATGACGATGGAGATCCGCGAAGGGCGCGGCGTGGGCGCGGGCAAGGACCACATCCACCTGCACCTGAACCACCTGCCGAAGGAATCGCTGGAACTGCGCCTGCCCGGCATCACCGAAAGCGCGCGCATCTTCGCCGGGGTCGATCTGCACAAGGAACCGATCCCGGTGCTGCCGACCGTGCATTACAACATGGGCGGCGTGCCGACGAATTACTGGGGCGAGGTGCTGAACCCCACGCATGACAACCCCGATGCGGTCTTCCCCGGCCTGATGGCGGTGGGCGAGGCGGGCTGTGCGTCGGTGCATGGGGCGAACCGGCTGGGGTCGAACAGCCTGATCGACCTTGTGGTCTTTGGCCGCGCCGCCGCGATCCGTGCGGGGCAGGTGGTGGACAAGGGGGCCTCGGTCCCCGACACCAACAAGGTTGAGGTGGACAAGGCGCTGGACCGCTTCGATAGCTTGCGCAATGCCGATGGCGCAATCCCGACCGCCGATCTGCGGCTGGAGATGCAGCGCACCATGCAGCGCGACGCCGCCGTCTTCCGCACGGAAAAGACGCTGGCCGAAGGCGAGGTGGCGATGACCGCCATCGCCGGAAAGATGGGCGACCTGAAGGTGACGGACCGGTCGCTGGTCTGGAACAGCGACCTGATGGAGACGCTGGAACTGACCAACCTGATGCCGAACGCACTGGCCACGATCTATGGCGCGCATGCCCGCACCGAAAGCCGGGGTGCCCATGCGCATGAGGATCACCCGACCCGCGACGATGCCAACTGGCGCAAGCACACGCTGGCCTGGGTGGATGGCAACACGGTGCGGCTGGACTTCCGCCCCGTCCACACCGCGCCGCTGACCACCGAGGACGAAGGCGGGATTTCCCTGAAGAAGATCGCCCCGGCGGAGCGGAAATTCTGATGCGCGGGCTGGCCCTTCTGTTGCCTTTCGCTCTGTCGGCCTGTGTGGCCGGCGAGGCTGTGATGCAGGAGACCACGCGCAGCCTGGCGCGATCCGCCGTCAATGCCGCTGCCGCGCGCTATGTGCCGGGCGTGGATGTCAGCCCCTATAGCGATTGCGTGATCAACAACGCCTCGACCGCCGAACTGCTGCAATTGGCGCAGGCGGCGGGCGCAGGGGCTGCGCAGGATGTTGCCGCCAAAGCCTGGCCGGTGGTCAGAACGGTGGCGCGGCGGCCCGAGGCGACGCAATGTCTGGTGCAGGCCCTGTCGGGCAGCCAGCTTCTGGCGGCGCAGGGTCTTGATCTGTGAGGTTTGACATGATCCGCGCGCCTTTTCTGATCATTGCTTTGCCGCTTCTGGCCGCCTGCGACCCGCAGGCGATGGTGGATGGTACCGTCCGCCGCACCGCCGGAGAGGTGGTGGAGGCGGTGGTGATCAAGGAAATGCCTGCCGCCCCGGCCAAGGCGGCCACCGAATGCATCCTGCAGGCCGCCAGTATCGAGGAACAGCGCGCGCTGGCCCGCGATCTGGGGGTCGAAGCCGGGACGCAGACCAAGGAAAACATCCGCAACCTTGCCCTGCGCCCCGCCGCGCAGGCCTGTTTCGCCGCCTCTGGCGTGCCCCCGTTGCGCTGATGCGGCGGCTTTTGATCCTGCCCCTGCTGCTGGCGGCCTGTGGGCCGATGTCGGTGCAGCAGGCCGAGCGCGAATGTTTCGACCGCGCCCGTCTGGCCGAGAAACCGCGCGGCATGGTCACGCTGGGCGGCACCTCCTCCGGCAAGGCTGTCGGCGGGCTGGAGCTGAGCGTGTCTTCGGATTACGTCCTCGGCAAGGATCCCTCTGCCGTTTACGAAACCTGCGTCATGTCCAAATCGGGGCAGGCCCCGACGCGGCCCTATTACGACCTGCAAGACAGGAAAGGCTAGCCATGGTCCAGTTCACCCTGCCGAAGAATTCCAAGATCCGCACCGGCAAGACCTGGCCGAAGCCTGACGGGAAGAACATCCGCAAGTTCCTGATCTATCGGTGGAATCCCGATGACGGGCAGAATCCGCGGGTGGATACCTATTTCCTGGACATGGACAAATGCGGCCCCATGGTCCTGGACGCGCTGATCAAGATCAAGAACGAGATCGACCCGACGCTGACCTTCCGCCGGTCCTGCCGCGAAGGCATCTGCGGCTCTTGCGCGATGAACATCGACGGCGGCAATACGCTGGCCTGCATCTATGGGCTGGACGAGATCAAGGGCGACGTGAAGATCTACCCGCTGCCGCATATGGCGGTGGTGAAGGATCTGATCCCCGACCTGACGCATTTCTACGCCCAGCACGCCAGCATCATGCCCTGGCTGGAAACCAAGACCAACCGCCCCGCAAAGGAATGGCGGCAGTCGATTGCCGACCGGGCCAAGCTGGACGGGCTGTATGAATGCGTGATGTGCGCCTCCTGCTCGACCGCCTGCCCGAGTTATTGGTGGAATTCGGACCGCTACCTTGGCCCGGCGGCGTTGTTGCATGCCTATCGCTGGATCGTCGACAGCCGGGACGAGGCGACGGGCGAGCGGCTGGACGGGCTGGAAGACCCGTTCAAGCTCTATCGCTGCCACACGATCATGAACTGCGCCAAGACCTGCCCCAAGGGGCTGAACCCGGCCAAGGCGATTGCCGAGATCAAGAAGATGATGGTCGAGCGGGTGGTCTGAGCCACCCTGCCCAAGCCGCTGATCCGGCTGCGGATTCCGTTCCTTATTCTGTGTGGTTGCCTGCGCGGGTCCACCTTGGTCCGCGCCGGTCGGCAGGGTCAGGCATTCATGTAATGAATGCCCCGGAAGCGGGCGCGCATCTCGCGGGTGCGGGGGGCAACGGTTTCGGGCGCGTTGGATCGCAGGCCCTCGGCGATCAGGGCGGCCAGGGCGGGGGCGTCGGCGGGGGTGACGCCGCGGCGGACCAGTTCGGGCGTGCCGATGCGCAACCCGTTCATGTCGCCCGCCACCGCCGGGATCGGCAGGCCGATGCCGCAGGCCAGAAAGCCCGCCTTGCGCAGCGTCTTCGATGCCGCCTGCCCGCCGCCGAAGGCCGCCGCCTCGATGGCGAACTGGTGGCTGCGGGTGGCACCCTTGTCGGCCGCAAAGACCGGCAGGCCAAGGGCGGCCAGCTCTTGCGCCAGGGCGCGGGCAAGGTCGACCATGGCCTGCCCATAGGCGCGGCCGTGGTCGCGCCAGTCCAGCAGGCTAAGCGCGAGGGCGGCCGATTTCGCGGCGTCGAAATTGGCGGTCAGGCCGGGGAAGGCAATCGCATCAAGGCGTTGCGCGATTCCTGGGTCATTGGTGACGATCAGCCCACCCGCCGGGCCGCCCAGCGATTTGTAGGTGGACATCGTCATCAGATGCGCGCCTTCGGTCAGGGGATTGGCCCAGAGCCCGGCCGCGATGATGCCGCATTGATGGGCGGCGTCGAACAGGACCTTGGCACCGACCTCATCGGCCACCTTGCGCACTTCGGCCACCGGATGCGGGAACAGATTCAGGCTGCCGCCGACGGTGATGACCTTGGGCCGCACCGCATGGGAAAGGTCACGAAGTGCCGCGATATCAATCGTATAGCCATCGGCATCCACGGGTGCCGCATGGGTGGTCAACCCGTACAGCCCGGCACAGCCATCGGCGTGATGGGTGACATGGCCGCCGATGCTGCCGGGCGGGGCGATGATCGAATCGCCCGGTTTCGCCAGCGCCATGAAGCCGTAGAGATTGGCCAGCGCGCCCGATCCGACGCGGATTTCGGCATATTTCGCGCCAAAGACTTCGGCCGCCAGTTCGGCGGCGATGACCTCGATCTCCTCGATCGCCTCCAGCCCCATTTCGTATTTGTCGCCGGGATAGCCCAAGCTGGGACGCGACCCCAGGCCACGGGCCAGCGCCGCCTCGGCCTTCGGGTTCATGATATTGGTGGCGGGGTTGAGGTTGAAACACTCCTCATCATGGATTTCCTGATTGTGATCAATCAGTTGACCGATCCGTGCGGCCACGCTGGCCGAAGGTCCGGCGGCGGTTTCGGCAAGGGTCTGGATATGGGTTTCGCAGGCGGCGGGAACCCAGGGACGGGGGGCGAGATGGGGCATGGCAGTCTCCTTTGGCGGCAGGATAGCCAGCGGGGGGCTTGCAAACAAATCAGTTCTGCGAAAAATTAGGGTTAGGAAAACTAAGCCATGCCCGTTGCCCCGCCGCCTTTGACCCGACTTCCGCTGAATGCCCTGCGCGCCTTCGAGGCGGCGGCACGGACGGGGGCGTTCACCCTGGCCGCGATGGAACTGGGGGTGACGCCGGGGGCGGTGACGGCGCATGTGAAGGCGCTGGAAGGCATTCTGGGCGCGCCGCTGTTCGAGCGGCAGGCGCGGGGCGTGCGGCTGACGGCGCTGGGGCGGACGGCGGCCGAGGGCTTTACCGCCGCCTTCGACGTGCTGGCACAGGCCGAGGCCGGGTTGCGGGCGATGGCGGCGCCGCAGCAGGTGCATGTCGCCACGCTGCCGGCGATTGCGCAGCTGTGGCTGTCGCCGCGCCTGCCGGCGCTGCGGGCGGCGGCCCCGGAGATTTCGGTGTCGATCACCGCGATGGAGGCCCCGCCGAACCTGAAGCGCAGCCTGCATGACCTGAGCCTGTTCCCGGCGGAAAGCGGTGGGCGGCTGGTGGCGCGGGACGAGTTGCTGCCGGTCTGCGCGCCGCAAATGGCTGCGCGGCTGGTGCGGATCACCGATCTGGGCGGCGTGCCCTGCCTGTCGGATTCGGTCTGGGAGAGCGACTGGGACATCTGGCTGCGCGCGGTGGGGGCCAAGGTAGCGGTGCGGGGGCCGGTATTCTCGCTTTACGCGCTGGCGGTGGAAGAAGCGGTCAACGGCGCGGGCGTGCTGATGGGACATGGGCCGCTGGTGGCCGGGCATCTGGCGGCCGGAACGCTGGTTTCCCCGTTTTGCCAAAGGGTTGCGCTGCCATCGGGCCTGCGGCTGTGGTCGGCGCGGCCGATGGTCCGGGGCAGTGCTGTGGCGAGGGTGGCGGATTTCCTGGCCGGGCAGGGCGGCTAGGCGAAGGCGGCCTCCAGCGCAATTTCGACCATATCGCCGAAGCTGCGTTCGCGGTCTTCGGCGGGCAGCGCCTCATGCGTCAGGATGTGATCCGAGATGGTGAGGACGGCCAGCGCGCGCACACCATATCTTGCGGCCAGAGTGTAAAGCTCGGCCGCCTCCATTTCCACGCAGAGGCAGCCGTGGCGCTGCAACTGCTCATCCAGATCGGGGCGTTCGGAATAGAAGGTGTTTGACGAAAGGATCATCCCGACATGGGTGGCGACGCGCCCCTGTGCGGCGGCGTAAGCCGCTGACAGAAGACCATAATTCGCGGTGGGGGCGAAGTTCACCTCGCGCAGGATCTCGGCCGAGGGGGTGTGGGTGGTGGCGGCGGACATCGCCAGTACCACGTCACGCACCTTGACATCGGGTTGCAGGGCCCCGGCCGAGCCGATGCGGATCAGGGTCTTTGCCCCATATTCCCTTATCATTTCATTGACATAGATCGACAGCGACGGCATCCCCATGCCGGTGCCGTGGATGGTGACACGGTGGCCCTTCCAGGTGCCGGTATAGCCCAGCATGCCGCGGACTTCGTTCACAAGCACCGGATTTTCAAGGAAGTTCTGCGCGGCCCAGCGGGCGCGGTAGGGGTCGCCCGGCAAAAGCACGGTTTCGGCGATGTCGCCGGGTTTGGCGCCGATGTGAAAGCTCATTCATCCCCCTCGCGCGGGCATCAGTATTAATATCCTGAAATCCCGTGATTTTACCTGTCTTCCTGGCGTCTGGCTTCCGTCTTGCCGGAAAGCCGCATCCCCTTGCATTAAGCGGAGGTGCTGCGCCGTGCGCAAGGGGCGGTTCAGCCCTTGAACAGCCATTCGCTGCCGGTCCACAGAAAGCGGACGCGGCGGCCCTGATCGTCGGGGGCGGTCAGGTAGGTCTGGCCGCCGGTGGTGTCGACCGACCAGTCGTGCAGGATCAGGTCGCCGCGGATGCCGTTGATCACCGTGGTGATGCCGCAGCCGGACGTGCCGCAATAGAGCGAGGCGAAATCGGGGCAGATGACATAGCCGGTGTCGACCACCCAATCCTGCACGCCGTCGCCGTTCAGATCGGCCTCAACCACGGCTTCGGGGGCCATCTCGACCGGGCTTTCGCAAAGCGCCGCCGCCTCGTCCACCACGGATTGCACCGCGGACGGCAGGTCCTGGGCCAGCGCGGGCAGGGGAAAGACGACGAGAAGCAGGACAAGACGGATCATACGGCACCTCTGATTGATGCCGGTCTTGTCGCATCCTGCGGGCGGTTCGGAAAGACGGCTTTCCCTATGCGGCGGCTTTTTCCGGGTCGGCCAGCGCCACGATGTCCAGCATGATGCGGTTCAGCTCGAAATCCTTCGGCGTATAGACGGCGGCCACCCCCATGGCGCGCAGTTGCGCCGCGTCTTCGTCCGGGATGATGCCGCCGACGACCACGGGCACCGACAGCCCCGCCTCGCGCAGCGCTTGCATCGTGTCGGCGATCAGCGGCAGGTGGCTGCCCGACAGGATCGACAGGCCCAGCACATGCGCCTCCTGATCCGCCGTGGCATTGACGATTTCCTGCGGCGTCAGGCGGATGCCTTCGTAATGGATGTCCATGCCGCAATCGCGGGCGCGTGCGGCGATCTGCTCGGCTCCGTTGGAATGGCCGTCAAGGCCGGGCTTGCCCATGACGAATTTCAGTCGGCGGCCAAGCCTGGAGGAGACCAGATCTACGGCTTCGCGGATCCTCTCCAGCCCTTCGGTGCGGTTCGACGGGTTCTTCGACACGCCGGTCGGCCCGCGATACTGGCCAAAGGCGGCGCGGATCATGTCGCCCCATTCGCCGGTCGTGGCCCCGGCCCGTGCCGCCTCGATCGACGGCGGCATGATGTTGGTGCCGCTGGCGGCGGCCTGACGCACGGCCTCCAGCGCCTGTTTCACGCGGGGCTCGTCGCGGGTGGCGCGCCAGTCGCGCAGGCGGGCGATCTGGTCGGCCTCGGCCTTGGGGTCGGAAACCATGATGGCCCCGTCGCCCGCGGTCAGCGGCGAGGCTACGCCCTGTTGCCAGCGGTTGACGCCGACGACCACGGTTTCCCCGGATTCGATGCGGGCGATGCGGTCGGCATTCGCCTCGACCAGCCGGGATTTCATGTAGTCGATGGCGGCCACGGCCCCGCCCATGGCGTCGATCTGCGCCAGTTCGGCGCGGGCGCCGTCCTTCAGCGCATTGACCTTGCGGTCCACCGCCGGATTGCCGTCGAAGAGATCGTCATATTCCAGAAGGTCGGTCTCATAGGCCAGGATCTGCTGCATGCGCAGCGACCATTGCTGATCCCAGGGTCGGGGCAGGCCCAAAGCCTCGTTCCAGGCGGGCAGTTGCACGGCGCGGGCGCGGGCGTTCTTCGACAGGGTGACGGCCAGCATCTCCAGCAGGATGCGGTAGACGTTGTTTTCGGGCTGCGGTTCGGTCAGGCCAAGGCTGTTGACCTGCACGCCATAGCGGAAGCGGCGATAGCGGGCATCGGTGATGCCGTAGCGCTGTTCGGTGATTTCGTCCCACAGGTCGACGAAGGCGCGCATCTTGCACATCTCGGTCACGAAGCGGATGCCGGCGTTGACGAAGAACGAGATGCGGCCGACCATGTTGGGGAAATCGGCGGCTGGGACCTTGTCTTTCAGGTCGTCCAGCACGGCGACGGCGGTGGCAAGGGCGAAGGCCAGTTCCTGCTCCGGCGTGGCCCCCGCCTCTTGCAGGTGGTAGGAACAGACGTTCATCGGGTTCCATTTCGGCAGATGCTTCTGCGTGTAGGCCGCGACATCGGTGATCATGCGAAGGCTGGGCTTCGGCGGGCAGATATAGGTGCCGCGCGAGAGGTATTCCTTGATCAGGTCGTTCTGCACGGTGCCCTGAAGGGCCGAGATGTCGGCCCCCTGTTCCTGCGCAACCGCGATATACAGCGACAACAGCCAGGGCGCGGTGGCGTTGATCGTCATCGAGGTGTTCATCTGCTCCAGCGGGATCCGGTCGAACAGCGCGCGCATGTCGCCCAGATGGCAGACGGGGACGCCGACCTTGCCGACTTCGCCCTTCGATCGCGGATCGTCGCTGTCATAGCCGGTCTGGGTGGGCAGGTCGAAGGCGACCGACAGCCCGGTCTGGCCCTTGGCGAGGTTCGAGCGGTACAGCGCGTTCGAGGCGGCGGCGGTGGAATGGCCGGCATAGGTGCGGAAGAGCCAGGGGGCGTCTTTGGTCATCAGGGGTCTCCGACTCGTGCTTGCGCAAGAATATTTCGCTGCAATGCAGATAGAAGACATTTTCGATGCTTGTCAATCGCTGCGCTGCGGCAAAGGCGAGGCCGGGGGCCAGCCCCCGGACCCCCAGGGTATTTGGGCAAAGATGAAAGACATTGAGGAGGGGGCGGGATCGGATAGGGTTGAGGGATGTTCCGCGCCGTCGAGGTTCCGCTGTGGCTGCTGGTGCTGATCCTGGGCTTTGCCGCGATCAGCTTTGCCACGCATTTCCTGTTCCCCTCGGTGCGCTGGGTGTTCCGGCGGCGGGCGGAAAAGGCGCTGGCGCGGCTGAATGCGCGGCTGGACCGCAAGATCGACCTGATGAAGCTGGCGCGGCGGTCGGACATGGTGGCCCGGCTGGCCTATGATGCCAAGGTGGTCGAGGCGGCGATGGCCCATGCCGCCGAAGCGGGGCTGCCCGGCGAAGTGGCCTTTGAAGAGGCGCAGCGCTATGCGCGCGAGATCGTGCCGGGGTTTTCCGCCACGGTCTATTTCGGCTTTGGCACGCGGGCGGCGAAATGGCTGTCGCGGCTGGTGTTCCGGGTGCGGGTCGGGCGGGTGGATCAGGCGCTGCATGAGATCGACCCCAAGGCCACCGTGGTCTTCGTGATGAACCACCGCAGCAACATGGATTATGTGCTGGTGACATGGCTGGTGTCGGAACGCAGCGCGGTCAGCTATGCGGTGGGCGAATGGGCGCGGGTCTGGCCCTTGTCGGCGCTGATCCGCTCGATGGGGGCCTATTTCATCCGGCGCGGCAGCCGCAATGCGCTCTACCGCAAGGTTCTGGCGCGCTATGTGCAGATGGCGACGGAAGAGGGCACCACGCAGGCGATGTTCCCCGAGGGCGGGCTGTCACTGGACGGGCGGGTCGGGGCGGCCAAGCTGGGATTGCTGAGCTATATCGTGGAAGGCTGGACCCCGGCCGAGCGGGACGTGGTCTTTGTCCCGGTGGGCCTGGGCTATGACCGGGTGCTGGAGGACAAGGTCCTGGTCGAGGCGGCGGCGGCGGGGACGCGGCGGTTCCGCAACCGGCCCTTTCGGGTGGCGGTGCTGGCGCTGCGGTTCCTGTGGGCGCGCTGGCGCGGGCGGACCAAAGGTTTTGGCACCGCGGCGGCGGGGTTCGGTGCGCCGGTCAGTCTGCGGGCCTTCCTGGCCGAGGGCCATGCCGCTCCGGTTGAGGAACTGGGCGCGCTGCTGATGCAGCGGATCGCGGCGGTGGTGCCGGTGCTGCCGGTGCCGCTGGTGGCGGCGGCGCTGGGGCAGGGGGCCGCCAGCCGCGCGGACCTGCTGGCGCGGATGGAGGCGCGGGTGGCGCGGTTGCAGGCGGCGGGGGCGGTGTTGAAACTGCCGCCACAGGGCGTGGCGGCGGCGCTGGAGGAAGGTCTGGCCCCGCTGATCCGGCGCGGGATCGTGACCGAAGCCTTGCAGCCGGTGCCGTCCGAGGTGGCGCTGCTGGCGTTCTATGCCGCCTCGGTGCCCGAAAGCTGATCACTTTCTGCGACGCGGCGGACATAAAATTACAAAATATACATCTGTGCTATTGCAAAGTTGCGCAACCCTTCCTAATCCTTGCGCCATAACCGCCCCGATTCTGCGGCGCGGCATGTGATGGAGAGAGCCATGGCCCTGGACACCGCCAGCGAGATCGTCGCCTATGACGCGCCGGTGAAGGATCTGTACGAGATCGGCGAGATGCCGCCGCTGGGCCATGTGCCGAAGCAGATGTATTCCTGGGCGATCCGCCGCGAACGCCATGGTGCGCCGGAAGAGGCGATGCAGCTGGAGGTGGTCGACACCTGGACGCTGGACAGCAATGACGTTCTGGTGCTGGTGATGGCGGCGGGGGTCAATTACAACGGCGTCTGGGCCGGCCTGGGCGTGCCGATCAGCCCGTTCGACGGCCACAAGCAGCCCTATCACATCGCGGGCTCGGATGCCTCGGGCATCGTCTGGGCGGTGGGCAGCAAGGTGAAGCGCTGGAAGGTGGGGGACGAGGTCGTCATCCACTGCAACCAGGACGACGGCGACGACGAGGAATGCAACGGCGGCGACCCGATGTTCAGCCCGACCCAGCGGATCTGGGGCTATGAGACGCATGACGGCTCTTTCGCGCAGTTCACGCGGGTGCAGGCGCAGCAGCTGATGCCGAGGCCGAAGCACCTGACCTGGGAGGAATCGGCCTGCTATACGCTGACGCTGGCCACCGCCTACCGGATGCTGTTCGGCCATGCGCCGCATGACCTGAAGCCGGGGCAGAACGTGCTGGTCTGGGGGGCCTCGGGTGGCCTTGGCTCCTATGCGATCCAGCTGGCCAATACGGCGGGGGCGAATGCTATCGGCGTCATCAGCGACGAGAGCAAGCGCGATTTCGTCATGGGGCTGGGCGCCAAGGGCGTGATCAACCGCAATGATTTCAAATGCTGGGGGCAACTGCCCAAGGTGAACAGCGACGAATACAATGTCTGGCTGAAAGAGGCCCGCAAGTTCGGCAAGGCGATCTGGGACATCACCGGCAAGGGCGTGTCGGTGGACATGGTGTTCGAGCATCCGGGCGAGGCGACGTTCCCGGTGTCCTCGCTGGTCTGCAAGAAGGGCGGCATGGTGGTGATCTGTGCCGGCACCAGCGGATTCAACTGCACCTTCGACGTGCGATACATGTGGATGCACCAGAAGCGCCTGCAAGGGTCGCACTTTGCCCATCTGAAACAGGCGGCAGCGGCGAACAAGCTGATGTGCGAACGGCGGCTGGATCCCTGCATGTCCGAGGTCTTTCCCTGGGCCGAGATCCCCAAGGCGCACACGCTGATGTGGAAGAACCAGCACAAGCCCGGCAACATGGCGGTTCTGGTGCAGGCGCCGCGCACCGGTCTGCGCACCTTCGAGGACACGCTGGAGGCCAGCCGGGGCCAATAAGGGCCAGCAGGGCAGGACGGCAGGCTCTTGCCGATACGCCGAATTCGCTTGAGAATTGCGGCCGGGCATCGCCTTGTTGTCCTGCCGCAGAGCCCGCAGGTCCTGTATCCGGTGCCGAGGCGGCCTGAACCACAGCTTCGGGGGTCTCATGCGGCACGACTGGGTTTTCGACGTTCTCAGGGACCTGCTGAGCTATGCGCAAAGGAACGACCTGCCCGCATTGGCCGCGCGGGTCGAGGCGGCGATGGCCGTGGCGCGGGCCGAGATTGCAGCCGCGCATGACCTTGGCCCGGCGGGTGATCCTGCCGGGGGGGCACGGCCCGGACGGGCGCATTAGCAGGATTCTGAAATCCTTCGGGATTTGCCATGTCCGGGCGCGGGCACGGGTCGGGCTGGTCCTTTCCCCGTGCCGCCGCTAAGGTCCGCCGCATGTCTGCGACCCCCATCACATTTTCCGACGATCAGGCCGAAGCCTGGGACCGGCTGGCCGCCGAATTCGAGGGGCAGGGCGTCGATCTGGCCGAAGGGCTGCTGACGCCGCAGGCAGAAGGCCGGTCGATGGTGATGGCGGTGACGGGCAAGGCCGGGTCGGGCAAGACCATGCTGCTGGCCGGGCTGTACAAGGCGCTGAAAGAGGCCGGGGTCGAGGTGATCTCGGCCGATTGGGAGGGCAAGCGCCGCAAGGATCGCCGCACGCTGGCCATCCTGGCCCCGACCAACAAGGCGGCTTCGGTGTTGCGGCTGCGCGGGGTTCCGGCGACCACGATCCACCGCATTCTTTATACTCCGGTCTATGACCCGGAATATGAGAAGATCGCCGAATGGCTGGCCGGGCAGGGGCCGCGCCCCACGGTCGAAGGGCTGACCGATCAGGCGCTGGACCGCGCCTTTGCGTTTTTCCAACAGGTCGCGTCGATTCCGGGCGCGCTGGCAGCGGCGGGATTGAAGGGATCGGACTTCATCAAGGGCTGGAAGCGGCGCGAGGAGCCTTTGGACATCGGGCTGGTCGATGAATCCTCGATGCTGGACGAACGGCAGTTCGACGACCTGCGCGAGATCTTCCCCCGGCTGGTTCTGTTCGGAGACCCGGCGCAGCTGGCCCCGGTGGGGCAATCGGGCGAGATGGTCTTCGACCGGCTGGCCCCGGCGCGCAAGCTGCATCTGAACCGCATCCACCGCCAGACGCAGGACAATCCGATCCTGGATCTGGCCCATGCCCTTTCGGACGAGGCCCTGACCTTCGACGGGTTCGAGCGGCTGGTGCGCGAACGGGCGCAACAGGATGACCGGGTGGTCTGGGCCGAACGGGTGAATGCCGATCTGATGGCGCGCAGCCCGGTGCTGGTCTGGCGCAACGTGACGCGCATCAAGCTGATTTCAGCCTTTCGCATGGCGCATGGCGCACCGGACACCGATCTTCTGCCGGGCGAGCCGCTGGTCTGCGACGGGATCGAGCTGCCGCTGAAGCATCGCAAGAAGCGGATCGATCTGGAGGCGCGCGGGCTGATCAAGGGCGCGCAGGTGATCTATCTTGGTCCCGGCTCGCGCCCCGGTTTCGCCAAGCTGCATGTGCTGGGCACCGAAGACCCGCGCCTGTCGGCGGCCTCGATCATCAAGATCGAACGACCGGACGAGGAAGAGCCCTTCATCCCGCATGCCGCCACGATGGGCGCGGCCTTCCTGCATGGCGCGGCAGTGACGATCCACAAGGCGCAAGGGTCGCAATGGCCCGAGGTGCAGGTCTTTGCCCCCGACCTGTCGGCGGCGGCCTGGGCCAACCGGACCGAGGCGGGCATCCCCCTGTGGAAGCGGCTGGCCTATGTGGCGATCACCCGTGCCGAGATGCGACTGCACTGGGTGGTGCGCAACCGGCTGGCGCGGCCGACCAGCCCCCTGTCGGTCGATGACCTGCGGGGGACGGCGGCCCCGCTGGCGCTGGAGGCCGAGGACAGCTAGTCTGGCGGCAAAGGAGAGACCGAAATGGCGCTGGTATTCGTTCAGTTCCGCTGCACGCCGGGCAAGACCTATGATGTGGCGAATGAAATCTGGGATCTGGAAGTGGTGTCCGAGCTGTATTCCACCTCCGGCGAATATGACTTGATCGCCAAGGTCTATATCCCCGAGGATCAGGACGTGGGGCATTACCTGGCCTCGAAGCTGTTCATCGTGTCAGGCGTGGTGAAGACGCTGACCACGATGACCTTCCGGGCGTTCTGAGGCGCGGATTTTCGACGAAAATGCGGGGCGAGTTTTCGTCTAAAACTCGTGTCCCGGTCAAAGCCAGCAGGCGCGGTCGGTGCCGATCGCGGCGCTGACCGACGCGAAACCATCGCGGGCAAGCAGGCTGTCGAGCCTCCTGGCAATGCGGGCGGCAAGGCTGAGGCCATGATAGACCATGGCGGTATATATCTGCACCGCATGGGCCCCGGCCCGGATCTTGGCATAGGCCTCTTCGGGCGTGGAGATGCCGCCGACACCGATCAGCGGCAGCTTTCCATCTGTCAGCTGCGACAGGCGGGCCAGCACGCGGGTGGACTTTTCGAACAAGGGTGCGCCGGAAAGGCCGCCCTGTTCGCCGCGATGTGCAGATTTCAAACCTGTCCGCGACAGGGTGGTGTTGGTGGCGATGATACCGGACAGGCCGGAGTCCAGCGCGACCCCGGCGATGGCGGCAAGGTCTTCGTCGCTCAGGTCGGGGGCGATCTTCAGGAAGACCGGGATCGGGCGGGCCAGTGCGGTGCGGGCCTCCATCACGCCGGCCAGAAGCGCGGCAAGGGCGGCGGGTCCTTGCAGGTCGCGCAGCTTCTCGGTGTTGGGGCTGCTGACGTTGACCGTGGCGAAATCGACATGCGGGCCGCAGGTGGCCAGAACGCGGGCGAAATCGGCGGCGCGGTTGTCCGATGTCTTGTTGGCACCAAGGTTCAGCCCCACCGGCACCGGGCCGCGCGGGCGGGCGGCAAGCCGGGCGGCGATGGCGTCGGCACCGTCATTGTTGAAGCCGAAGCGGTTGATGGCGGCGCGGTCCTCGGCCAGCCGGAACAGGCGCGGCTTCGGGTTGCCGGGCTGCGGCAGCGGGGTGGCGGCCCCCACCTCGACAAAGCCGAAGCCGGCGCGGCAGAGCTGCGCCACGGCGGTGGCGTTCTTGTCGAAGCCCGCAGCCAGCCCGACCGGGTTCAAGAGCGGCATCCCGGCCAAGGTGCAGGCCAGCCGGGCCGAGGTAACGGGGCCGGGCAGCAGGGCCAGGCCCGAGGTCAGCGCCCTGAGCGCAAGGCCATGCGCGCGTTCGGGGTCCACCCGGCGCAGCAGGGCAAGGCCAAGGGATTCGACAAGGCTCACCACACACCCTCGGGGAAGATATGGCCGGTGGCCCCAAGGGGCAGGGATTTGTCCCAGACCACCTCGGCCAGCATCAGACTGCGGTAGAGATGCGGGAACAGGGCCCCGCCGCGCGAGGGTTCCCATTTCAGCGCCGGGCCAAGGCGGTCCGACTCGAAGGCCACCAGCACCAGGTCGCTTTCGGTGGCGAACCATTTGGCGGCGGTTTCGGCGACCTGGGCGGCGGTGGAGAAATGAATGAAGCCATCGGCCAGATCGACCGGCGCGCCAAGGGTTTCGCCCGCGGCGCGGAAGGCATCCCATTCGGGGCGGCGAAGGATCTTGTAGATCAGCATGGCGGCTGCATTGCACCGGAACGGCCAGCCGGTCAATGCCGCTGTCATCCGGCTGTCAGGCAGGCAGGGCAGGAAGATGCCATCGGACGGGGCGGCAAAGATGCCCCTTTGACTCATGGACCGATGTAACAGCAATGTAACGGCATCAACCAATACGGAGGATTACGATGTATCGCAGATTTCTGGGAACCGTGGCGGCGTTGGCCTTCAGCGCGGGCGCGGCGCAGGCCGATTATTCGCTGACCATCCTGCATACCAACGACTTCCATGACCGCTATGAGCCGATTTCGGCCTATGACGGCCCCTGTTCGGCCGAAGACAATACGGCGGGCGAGTGCTTTGGCGGGTCGGCCCGGCTGGTGACGGCGCTGGCCGAGGCGCGGGCGCGGTCGAACAACACGATTCTGGTGGATGGCGGCGACCAGTTCCAGGGCACGCTGTTCTACACCTATTACAAGGGCGTGATGACGGCCGAGTTCATGAACCGGCTGGGCTATGACGCGATGACGGTGGGCAACCATGAATTCGACGATGGGCCCGAGGTGCTGAAGGGCTTTGTCGAGGCGGTGAAATTCCCGGTGCTGATGTCGAATGCCGATATCAGCATGGAGCCTTTGCTGAAGGACAAGATCCTGAAGTCGACGGTGATCGAGCGGGGCGGCGAGAAGATCGGTCTGATCGGTCTGACGCCTTTGGACACGCCGGAAATCGCCTCGCCCGGCAAGAATGTGATCTTCACCGATCCGGTTCAGGCCGTGCAGGGCGAAGTCGACAAGCTGACCGCCGAGGGGGTGAACAAGATCATCGTGCTGTCGCATTCCGGCTATCTGGTGGACCAGAAGGTTGCGGCGGGCACCACGGGCGTGGATGTCATCGTCGGCGGCCATGACAACACCTACCTTTCGAACACCTCCGAGGATGCTAAGGGCCCCTATCCGACCATGGTGGGCAAGACCGCCATCGTGCAGGCCTATGCCTATGGCAAGTTCCTGGGCGAGCTGAACGTGACCTTCGACGATGCCGGAGAGATCGTCACGGCGACGGGCGAGCCCCTGATCATGGACAAGGCGGTTGCCGAGGATTCGGACACGCTGGCGCGGATTGCCGAGCTGGGTCAGCCGCTGGAGGAAATCCGCAACAAGGTTGTTGCCGAAACCGCGGCCGAGATCGACGGCAACCGCGACAATTGCCGACAGGTGGAATGCACCATGGGCAATCTGGTCGCCGATGCGTCGCTGGCGCGGGTGAAGGATCAAGGCGTGACCATCGCGCTGGTGAACTCGGGAGGGCTGCGGGCCTCGATCGACGCGGGCGAGGTGACGATGGGCGAGGTGCTGACCGTGCTGCCGTTCCAGAACACGCTGTCCACCTTCGAGGTGTCGGGGGCCACGCTGGTCGAGGCGCTGGAGAACGGTGTCAGCCAGTATGAGGAAAAGGCCGGGCGCTTCCTGCAGGTGGCGGGGATGCAATATGCGTTCGATGTGTCGAAGCCGGTGGGAGAGCGGGTCAGCGATGTGCAGGTGCTGGTGGGCGGCGACGCCTGGGCGCCGATTGATCCGGCGGCGATGTATCTGGTGGTGTCGAACAATTATGTCCGCACCGGCGGCGACGGGTTCAAGATGTTCACCGATGCGGCCAAGGCCTATGATTTCGGCCCCGACCTGGCCGATGTGGTGGCCGAGTTCATCGCGGCGAACGCGCCCTATCAGCCCTATGTCGACGGGCGGATCGTGAAAAAGTGATCTGAAGGGAGCCGCAAGGGACGGGGGCGCAGGCTCCCGTCCTTTTGTTTGCGGATGACCGGCTTGCGGGATGAAGCGGACATTCGGCGCAACAGAGGCCGGTGCCCGACCGCGGGTGGGCGCATCCAACGGCTGTACGATGCGCTTTATGGTGCGGCCTCTCCTGCGGTCGGTCGGAAGACTGTCGGCGCAGAAGCGCCCGCCCAGGGGCGGTCGGGCGCTGGCCGGGGCCGCTGACGCGGCTGTTAACCCGGCCGCAGTATCATTCAGGCGTCAGGGATAGTGGCGCCATCCTTATCATCCGCAAGCGACTCACCCTTCCGCCTCACGCCGTGATCGCGGCCAGATGGCGGGGGAAGTCGGGGCTGGCCATCAGCGCCTTGCAGCGAGCAAAGCGCCCATCGGCATAGGCGCGGAAATCGTCGGCCGGGTTGCCGTCGGCCAGCTGGATCAGGCCCCAGAGCGTCCACAGAAGGTCGCACATCGCCTTGTAGATCACCATGCGGCCCTGATCCTGCGCGCGCGGGGCATGGCCGAAATAGGCCTGCATCATCTCGGCCTCCTGCGCGGCATCGAACCCGGCCTCGACCGACAGATCGCCCAGATCCCACATCGGATCGTTCATGCCGGAATATTCCCAGTCGACGATCCACATCCGGTCGCCGGTATCGAGGAAATTCTCGCACAGGGGATCGCAATGGCAGGGGGCCAGCGGCAGCGGGGCGGCGGCAAGCGCGGCGCGGACGGCCTGCGACTCGGCCAGAACGTCGTGATAGCCGGGGGGCAGCGCCACGTCCCTGCCGGACAGCAGGCGCAGATAATCGTCGATCATGGCGAAAAGTTCGAACCGGGCAGGGAACACGGCACCCGAGCCGTGCAGCCGCGCAAAGGCCTGACCGGCGCGGGCGGGGCTGCCGGTGCGGCTGCGGAATCCGGCGGGCGACATGGTCACGCAGCCCGGAATGAACCGGGTGATCATGACGCCGGTGGCGGGATCGGCATGCAGCACCGGCGGCGAGACCCCGGCCCCGGCGGCGGCGCGTGCGGCCTCGGCCTCGTTCGCGCGGTCGATATAGGCTTCGGTCCCGTGGCCGGGCAGGCGCAGCACGCAATCAGCGATCCGGTAAACGCGGTTGGTCAGCCCGCCCATGCGTTCGGGCTGGCCGGTGGCATGGGCAAGCACGGGCAGGCTGCGGATCAAAGCTGCGATTTCGGGGGCGTCTGTCATCGGGGCCTCGGGCTGGTGTCGCGGAAAGGTTATACATTCTGCGGCGGTTGGCTATGGTCGAGGTGACGGACAGGCCGGGGCAGGAGACTGGTATGGCGGAACACGGCGGCGCGCTGGGCGCGGTCTATGCGGCGACATCGGCGGCGGAAGTGGCCGCCGCCTATGATCAATGGGCGGAAGGCTATGACGCCGAGATGGCGGCCACCGGATACCGGCATCCCAGTATCGGGCTGGCGCTTCTGGCGCGGCATCTGCCGCGCGGGGCGGCCCCCTTGCTGGATGCGGGGGTGGGCACCGGGCTGGCGGGGCCCTGGTTTGGCATCCTGGGCTGGCCCGAGGTCTGGGGTCTGGACATCAGCGCCGGAATGCTGGCGGTGGCGGCGCGCAAGGGGGCCTATGCGCGGCTGGTGCAGGCGGTGCTGGGGCAGCGGCTGGAATTTGCCACCGGACAGTTCGCCGGGGTGATCAGCACCGGGGTCTTCACCACCGGCCATGTCGGGGCCGAGGCGCTGCCGGAGCTGCTGCGGATCACCGCACCGGGCGGGGTGATCGTGCTGACGGTGAAGGGCACGCTGTGGGACAGCGGCTTTGCGGCGGCGCTGCGGGCCCTGCCGGTGGAGGTGCTGGAGGTGACGGACCCCTATGTGTCGATGCCGGGCGATGCGGCGACGACGCCCAGCCGCGCGGTGGCGGTCCGGGTTCCCTGACCGGCATTGCCATGGAGGCCGGTCTGGCCGGGGATCGCGGTGGCGGCGGACGTGCGACGATTGGCCGGGCTACCAGCGGATGTGACGCGGCCAGGTGAAGACTTCGTCGGGATCGTCCAGTTCGGGCCGGGCCAGCGCCATGGTGCGGCGGCGCAGTTCTGCCGCCACGGCGCTGCGGTCCAGGCTTTGCAGGTCGGCAGAGGCGATCGGAGGCGCCAGCCGCAGATCGACCATGCGGCCCATGCGTCGCCGCGTTTCGTGGAAAATCAATGCGATGCGCAGCGGATAGGACAGGTGGCTGGCGATCTGGAACAGGCGCGAATTCTGGCCGCGGACATGCACCGGCAGGGTGGTGACGCCCGGCAGGGTGGCCAGCCGGCCCACGAACGGATGCCAGGGCGCATCGACGGCGCGGCCCCGCAGCGGGCGGTTCGCGGTCGCCACACCGCCCGCCGGGAAGACCGCGACAACCTTGCCGTCCTGCAACAGGTCGGCGGCGGTCTGGCGGGTCCGGGCGGTCAGGCGTCGCGCCTCGGCCGTGCCCGAGAAATCGACCGGCAAGAGATGGGGGTCGATCTCGGGCACCCGGCACAACAGGCTGTTGGTCATGATCCGCCCGTTGCCGCGCAAGCGCATCGCAAGCTGTCCGACGGTCAAACCGTCGACGATGCCAAAGGGATGGTTGGCGACGATCAGCAATCCGCCCTGCTGTGGCAGCCTGTGCATCGCCTCGGCCCCCTCGATCCGGGGATGCAGGTGAAGAAGCCGCAGGGCGGCGTCGAACACCGATTCACCGGGCCGTTTGCCGCCTGCCGCCCAGCCGTCATACAGCGATTGCAGCCGGGGCTGGCCCGACACCCGCTCGACCGCGCGGATCAGATGGCGGCGAAAGGCGGGCTGGTCGGGGTGGGAATAGCTGAACCGGACCGGCTGCGGCGGTTCGGGCGTAGAGGCTAGCGTCTGGATGATCATGGCGGGCCCTTGGGTCAGGCGAAGGACGGAAGCGCGCAGGAACCGCCGCGCCCGCAGATCCAGGTGCGCAGCGGGGCGGGTGTGCCCTGATCGGGCCAGTCGACCAGCACCAGATCGGCGCGCAGCCCCGGCGCGATGCGGCCCCTGTCGGCCAGCCCCATGGCGCGGGCAGGCGTGGCGGCCACCATCTGCCAGAGCGCAGCCAGCGGCGCGGCCCCATCCCGGTGCAGCCGGGCCACGGCCCCCAGCATGGCGGGGTAATAATAATCCGAGGCCAGCACATCGCAGAGACCGCGTGCGATCAGATCGGCGGCCCCCATGCTGCCCAGATGGCTGCCGCCGCGCATCGCATTGGGCGCCCCCAGCACGATCATGTCACCGCCGTCGCGGGCGGCAAGTGCGGCCTCGACCGTCATCGGGAATTCGGCGATGCGCGCGCCAAGGCCGCGATAGAAGGCCCGCGTCTCGGCCCGACTGTCGTCATGGCTGAGCATGGGGGCAGCCTTTGCCCGCGCGGCCGCCGCGATGCGGGCGATGGTGCCCTGCACCTGCGGCCGGCCGGCCCAGCGGCGGGCCAGTTCGGCCGCGTAATCCGCAGGCGAAAGTCCCGCCCGGACGGCCTTTTCGGTCTGGCGGTCCCGGAAGGCCGGTGACGCGAAATCGACCACGGGATAGTCGGGGGCGTGGTCGAAGGGCCGGTCCTGCACCCGCAAGCCGGGCGGCAGGACCGCCATCGAGACATGATCGTTGAAGGCAAGCGCGGGCAGGTCTGCCCCCTGCAGCGCCTGAAGGATCAGCGGCTCGGCTTCGGGGCAGAAGGTTTCCCACCGCAGTTGCAGCCGGTTTTCGGCCGAGAGGCGCGGATTCAGCGCCGCCAGCCGCTCCACCACCTGTCGCGCCATCTCAAGGCTGCGCAGGCCCGGCTCCCAAGACAGGGTCAGCGCGTGATAGGCGGTGGCGATGCCGTTCGCGGCCAGGTGCCGGTCGGTTTCCAGAAGGGCGGTGTCGGTGGGGATGGCGACGCCGGGCCGGGGCATCAGCTGGCGCTCGAAGGCATCGCCATGCACATCGACGAAGGCGGGGGCAAGCAAAAGACCGCGGGCAGGCTGCCGCCGGGCACCGTCGCGGGCGACATCAAGGCCTGTGATGCGCCCGGCCTCGATGCGGACCGAGACGCATTCGACCCGGTCGTCCAGCACCACGCGCGCGCCTTCGATCAGTTCAGCGTCGGAACGGGGGGCGGAAACGGGGGCGGCGTCTTGCGGCATGGATCTGACCTTAGCGACGGAAAATGACAGGCGGACGACGCCAGAATGACAGCCCGGCGACAGCGATGCCAGCCCGGCCCCAGCCTTGCAGGCCCGGAGGAAATCCGCTAACGACGCGGCAGAGCGGCGGGTATGGTGTAGTGGTAGCGCCTCAGCCTTCCAAGCTGATGGGGCGGGTTCGATTCCCGCTACCCGCTCCAGATGTCCCTGACTGAGTTTCTTGCCCGATCCCTGGCAAGGGGGCCTTCTGCCCCCCTCGGCCTGCGGCCTCACCCCCCGAGGATATTTGGCGAAGGGAAAGCCATTAACCTTAACCCCGGCTTAACCCGAATCGCGGCAGGATCGGATCACGGAACAGGCGGGGACGCCGATGGCCGTGAAGGGAAAGGGGCATCCCGCGGCAAGGTCCGTCCTCCCGCCGGGATGCCCTGAGATCCGGCGACCCGGACTGCAAGGGCAGCCGCAGTTCTTTCCCTTCTGGAAATATCCTCGGGGGGAGGCCGCAAGGCCGTTGGGGGCAGACAGCCCCCCGGCGACGCCGGTCAGGGGGCGAAAGGATCGGACGGGTAGGACACTCCGGCAAGATAGAGCCCGCCCGGTGGCGAGACCGGGCCACAGGCGGCGCGGTCTCGGGCGGCAAGGGCGCGGGCCACGTCCTGCGGCCGCCAGCCGCCTGCGCCGACCCGTTCCAGCGTGCCGACGATCGAGCGCACCTGATTGTGCAGGAAGCTGCGGGCGCGCAGGGCAAAGCGGATCTCGCGCCCGCCGGGATAGTCGTGTTCGGTGATGGTGATCTCGTCCAGCGTCTTCACCGGGCTGTCGGCCTGGCAGAGGGCGGATCGGAAGGTGGTGAAATCATGCCGCCCGACCAGATGCGCGGCCCCGGTGCGCAGGGCGTCAAGGTCGGGCCGGGCAGAGACCTGCCAGACCAGCCCCCTGTCATGCGTCACCGGCGCGCGGCGGGCGACCATGCGGAAGAGATAGCGCCGTTCCAGTGCCGAGAACCGGGCGTGAAAGTCGTCCGCCACCCTTGCGCAGGCCGTCACCGCCACGGGCGCGGGTTTCAGGTGCCAGTTCAGCGCCTCGGACAGGCGGAACGGGTCCCAGTCCTTCGCCAGATCGGCATGGGCCACCTGCCCGGTGGCATGGACCCCGGCATCGGTACGCCCGGCGGCGGCGATGCGGTGGTCTGCGGGTTCCAGCCGCGCCAGCGCCTCTTCGACCGCCTGCTGCACCGACGGCAGGCCGTCCGCCTGCCGCTGCCAACCGCAGAACGGGCCGCCGTGATATTCGATCCTGAGCGCGAAGCGGGGCATTTCCGCCCGATAGCCGAAACCGGGCCGTTCTGTCCACCGGCGGCGCGGCCTTTCCAATCGCGGGGCCTCCCCCTATCTTGACCACGGCAGAAGGGATCGGCGCTTGGCTTTGTTCGGCATAACGGATGGAATCGCCCGCGGGATCGAGGGCGTGCAGGCCTCGGTCTCGGAACTGCTGTTCGAGCCGGTGCTGCGGCTGGGCGTCACCGGGCTGGCGCGGTCGGGCAAGACGGTGTTCATCACCGGGCTGATCGCCAACCTGCTGAACCGCGGCCGGATGCCGCAGTTGGTGGCGGCGCGCGATGGCCGGATCGAGACGGTGCATCTGCAGCCGCAGCCGGATGTCACCCTGCCGCGCTTTGACTACGAGGGCCATATCACCGCGCTGACCGGAGACGATCCGCGCTGGCCCGACAGCACCCGCGCGATATCTGAACTGCGGCTGTCGTTCCGTACCCGGCCCGGCGGCTGGTTCGCCGGGTTTCGCGGGCCGCAGGTGCTGCATCTCGACATCGTGGATTATCCCGGCGAATGGCTGCTGGACCTGGCGCTGATGGAGAAATCCTACAGCCAATGGTCCGAGGAAACCCTGGCGCGGCTGGACCGCCGCAAGGAAGCCGCCGGTTTCATCGCCGAGGCCCGCGCCGCGGACGGTGCGCGCCGTCTGGAAGAGGCCGAGGCGCAGGCGCTGGCCCGCAGCTTCACCGCCTATCTGGCGGCGGCGCGGGCGGCGGGCTATTCCGATTGCACGCCGGGCCGGTTCCTCTTGCCGGGCGATCTGGCGGGCAGTCCGGTGCTGACCTTCGCCCCCCTGCCGCGCCCCGATACCATGGGTCGCGGCAGCTTGTGGCGCGAGATGGACCGGCGCTATGAGGCCTACAAGGACCGTGTCGTCACGCCGTTCTTCCGCGATCACTTCGCGCGGCTCGACCGGCAGGTGGTACTGATGGATGTGCTGGGTGCGCTGCATCAGGGGCCAGGGGCGGTGGAGGATCTGCGCCGCACCATGGCCGAGATTCTGGGCGCGTTCCGGGTCGGGCGAACCGGCTGGCTGTCGTCGCTCCTGGGGGCGCGTCGGGTGGAAAAGATCCTCTTTGCCGCCACCAAGGCCGATCACCTGCATCACGAACAGCACCCCCAGCTGACCGCCATCACCGAGGCTCTGGTGGCGGATGCGAAATCCCGCGCCGCCTATGCCGGGGCCGAAGTGGCGGCGATGTCGCTGGCGGGCCTGCGCACCACGGTCGAGGAGCGGGTGGAACGCGACGGCGAAAGCCTGCCCGCGGTGCGCGGGCGACTTTTGTCGACTGGCCGTCAGGCGGTGATGTATCCCGGCACGCTGCCGCGCGATCCGGCCCGTGTTCTGTCTCCGGCCCGCGAAGGGGCAGGGCGCTGGCTGGATGCCGATTATGCGCTGATGGGCTTTGCCCCGGCCCGGATGACGCTGGCCCCCGGCGAAGGCCCGCCGCATATCCGGCTGGACCGGGCGGCAGAGTTCCTGATCGGGGACCGGCTGTGAGCGGCTTTCCCGTTTCGGAGGCCGGGCCCGCCGATGCCCCGGCGCTGGCCCGGATCATGGGCGACTGGCTGCGCGGCACGCCCTGGATGCCGGTCCTGCACAGCCGGGCCGAGGATCTGGACTTTCTGCGCCGGATGATCGCCAGCCACCGGGTTCTGGTGGCGCGTGACGCCAACGGCGGTCCGTTGGGCTTCATCGCGGTCCGGCAATGCGACATCGCGGGGTTCTATGTGGCCGAAGGGCATCGCGGGCAGGGCATCGGCCGGGCGCTGCTGGCAAAGGTCAAGGAGACCGAGCCTCGGCTGGCGCTCTGGACCTTTCAGGCCAATACCGGGGCCATCGCCTTTTACAGCCGCGAAGGCTTTGCCGAAACCGGCCGCACCGATGGCGCGGGCAATGAGGAACGCCTGCCCGACGTGCGGATGATCTGGAGACGACCGGCATGACCGATGACCTTCCGCCACCGCCCCGCCCCTTCCTGCTGGAGGTCGAGGAAGAGGCCGATCCCGCCACCGCGCCCGCCGTGGACGACGGCCCGGCCGACCTGCCGCAGGGCCGGGCGGTTCTGGCGGCCGGGCGGGTGGCGTCGGTGCGGGCCTCGGGGGCCTGGCGCTTTGCGCTCTGGGCCTTCGGCGCGCTCTTCACCTTCTGGCTGTCGGTTTCGGCGGTGGCTTTCGTGCAGGATCTGCTGGACCGCCAGCCGCTGCTGGGCTGGATCGCGGCCGGTCTGGTGACGCTGGCCGTGCTGGCCGCGCTGGTGGTGGCCTTCCGCGAATGGGCTGCGCTGGCGCGGCTGGCACGGCTGGACGGGTTCCGGGAAAAGGCGGCCGAGGCGCTGGCGACGGCCGATCTGGCGGCGGCGCGGCGGGTGACGGAGAACCTTGCCCGTCTCTATGCCGCCCGGCCGGATACCGCCTGGGGCCGCGCCCGGCTGGTCGAGCATCAGGCCGAGGTGATGGATGCCGATGCGCTGCTGGGCCTTGCCGAAACCACGCTGCTGGCCCCGCTGGATGCCCGCGCGGTGGCCGAGATCGAACAGGCCGCCGCCCGCGTGGCCATGGTCACGGCGCTGGTGCCGATGGCGCTGGCCGATGTGGCGGCGGCGCTAGTGTCGAACCTGCGGATGATCCGGCGCATCGCGGAAATCTATGGTGGCCGGTCGGGCAGCTTCGGCAGCCTCGGGCTGTTGCGTCGGGTCTTCACCTCGCTGGTGGCGGCCGGGGCGCTGGGGCTGGCCGACGATCTGATCGGCTCCTTCGCCGGGGGTGGACTTGCGGGGCGCCTGTCGCGCCGCTTCGGCGAAGGGGTGGTGAACGGGGCGCTGACCGCCCGGATCGGCATTGCCGCGATGGAACTCTGCCGCCCCTTGCGCTTCCGCACCGCGCCGCGACCGGGGGCTTCGGCGCTTGTCGCCCGCGCGCTGGCCGGGATGATCCCGCGGGGCGGCAAGGACATCGGGTGACACCTGTCGCGGCTGACACAGAAGGCCGGGGGCGCTTCGCCCCCCGGACCCCCCGAGGATATTGCAGAAGGGAAAGTCGGCTTGTGATTTCCTCTTTCCCTTCTGCAAATATCCTGGGGGTTTGGGGGTGAAACCCCCATCCTTCACGGGGGGAAGCGGGCGATGCCATCTGTCACTAAACAAGACTTGCGACGGCAGCCGCTCGATTTGGTCGCTCCGGTTGGCCAACTGGACAAGACCGGGGCCTTGTGACAAGGGAAGCGGGTCCAAGGAGACCCTCCCATGACCCGTCCCGTCGTCACCCGCTTTGCCCCTTCGCCCACCGGATATATCCATGTGGGCAATCTTCGCACCGCATTGATGAACTATCTGATCGCCCGCAAGTCCGGTGGCACCTTCATCCTGCGGCTGGACGACACCGATCAGGAGCGGTCGAAACAGGAATATGCCGATGGGATCATGGCCGATCTCGACTGGCTGGGCCTGCATTGGGACCGGGTGGAGCGGCAGTCGCTGCGCTATGACCGCTATGCCGCCGCGGCGGATCGTTTGCGTGCCAATGGCCGGTTCTATGAATGTTTCGAGACGCCGACCGAACTGGACCTGAAGCGCAAGAAAGCGGCGGCGATGGGCCGCCCGCCGGTCTATGACCGCGCCTCGCTGGGCCTGACGGACGACCAGAAGGCTGCGGCGCGGGCCGAGGGCAAGCTGGGCTACTGGCGGTTCCTGCTGGACCAGACCCGGATCGAATGGGAGGACGGCATCATCGGCCCTTTGTCGATCGACGCGGCATCGGTCAGCGATCCGGTGCTGATCCGCGCCGACGGGCAGGTGCTGTACACCTTTGCCTCGTCGGTCGACGACATCGAGATGGGCGTCACCCATATCGTGCGCGGGGCGGATCATGTCACCAATACCGCGACGCAGATCCAGATCATGCAGGCGCTGGGCGGAACGCCGCCCGCCTTTGCTCACCATTCCTTGCTGACCGGCGCGCAGGGGGAGGAACTGTCGAAACGGCTGGGTACGCTGTCCTTGCGCGACCTGCGGGCGCGGGGGGTGGAGCCGATGGCGCTTCTCAGCCTGATGGCGCGGCTGGGGTCGTCGAAGCCGGTGGAGCTGGCCCGGTCGATCGACGAACTGGCCGAGGGCTTCGATGTCGGCTCCTTCGGGGCCGCGCCGACGAAATTCGATGCCGAGGATCTGTTTCCGCTGACCCGCGGCGTAGTGCAGGCCCGGCCCTTTGCCGAGGTGCGCGACCGCATCTCTGCCCTGGGCGTGCCCGCCGATCTGGCTGAATCCTTCTGGGCCGTCGCCAAGGGCAACATCACCGTGCTGGATGACCTTGCACCATGGTGGGCGCTGATCCGCGACGGGGCGGAGCCACTGGTCGATGCGGCTGACCGCGATTTCGTGGCGCAGGCGTTGGCGATGCTGCCGCCGCAGCCCTGGACGGCGCAGACCTGGGGCGACTGGACCGGCGCGGTGAAGGCCGCCACGGGGCGCAAGGGCAAGGATCTGTTCCGTCCGCTGCGCCGGGCGCTGACGGGCCGCGATGCCGGGCCGGAGATGGCCGATCTGATGCCGCTCTTGCGCCACCGTCCGCAGGTCTGAACGGCTGCACGCCGGTTTCGGTCGGTATACGGTCGCATTCCGTTTTTCGCTTGCCCGGACTGCGGGCAATCGGCTAGTCCTGTTCGGGCAGGATCGGGAGAATCCGGCGGGTGCCGAACGGCACCATCCGGTGCCGAAGGAGCAACCGCCCCGGTAAACTCTCAGGCGCAAGGGACCGTTTCTGCAAGAGACTCTGGAGAGTGGCGCAGCCGCGCCCGCCGAAGGGATAACGATCTCAGGCGCCGCAGGTTGTGGCAGGGACAGAGGGGGCACCGGGCGGCAGGGGAACTGCTGCGGACGGTGCCGGAGCGACTTCCGGCCAGACAGGGGAGAGGCGGCTTGACCGACCTTTTGCGGCTGGGGCTACACGACCTGCATGTCGGCCTTCAGGGAAAGATGGTGCCCTTTGCGGGCTATGAGATGCCGGTGCAATATGCCGCCGGGGTGATGAAGGAGCATCTTCACACCCGCAGCGCGGCGGGGCTGTTCGATGTCAGCCACATGGGGCAGGTGATCCTGCGGCCAAAGGCCGGGATGGCGGCGCTGGCGGCGGGGTTCGAGGCGCTGATGCCGGTGGACGTGGCGGGGCTGGCCGAAGGCCGCCAGCGCTATGGCCTGTTCACCAATGACGCGGGCGGGGTGCTGGACGACCTGATGTTCGCCAACCGGGGCGATCATCTGTTCGTGGTGGTGAACGCCGCCCGCAAGGGCCATGACATCCCGCATATGGCCCGGCATCTGGCCGAGGTGGCCGAGGTGATCCCCGTCACCGACCGCGCCCTGCTGGCGCTGCAGGGACCCTTGGCCGAGACCTGCCTTGCGCGGCTGGTGCCCGAAGTGACCAACATGCGTTTCATGGATGTGCGGGTGGTCGACAGTCTTTTCGGCGCGCTGTGGATCAGCCGCTCGGGCTATACGGGCGAGGACGGGTTCGAGATTTCGGTGCCCGAGAGAGGGGCAGATGGCCTTGCCCGCGCGCTTCTCGCGATGGCGGAAGTCCTGCCCATCGGCCTCGGCGCGCGCGACAGCCTGCGGCTGGAGGCCGGGCTTTGCCTTTACGGTCATGACCTGGACGAGGCGACCAGCCCGGTCGAGGCCGGTCTGACCTGGGCGATCCAGAAGTCCCGCCGCGCCGGTGGGGCGCGCGAAGGCGGCTTTCCGGGGGCCGAGCGCATCCTGCGCGAACTGGCGACCGGCCCGGTCCGCCTGCGGGTCGGCCTTCGCCCCGATGGCCGCGCGCCGATGCGCGAGGGCACGATGCTGTTCCGGGCCGATGGGCCTGCGGGCAGCGTCACCTCTGGCGGCTTCGGTCCTTCGGTCGAGGCCCCGATTGCCATGGGCTATGTGCCCGCCGCACTGGCCATCCCCGGCACCGCGCTGGAGGGCGAGGTCCGTGGCAAACGGCTGCCCGTCGCCGTGGCCGACATGCCTTTTTACCCAACGTCCTACAAACGCTGAGGAGCGTCCGATGAAATTCACCAAGGAACACGAATGGCTGCGCGTCGAGGGCGATCTGGTCGTCGTCGGCATCACCCCCCATGCCGCCGAGGCGCTGGGCGATGTGGTCTTCATCGAATTGCCGGAACCCGAGACCCAGGTGGCCGAGGGCGACGAGGTTTGCGTGATCGAAAGCGTCAAGGCGGCCAGCGACATTCTGGCCCCGCTGGATGGTGAGATCGTCGCGGTCAATCAGAAGCTGGCCGACAATCCCGGCCTGGTGAACGAGGACCCGCTGGCCGCAGCCTGGTTCTTCAAGATGAAGATCGACGATCTGGGCGTGCTGGATCAGTTCATGGACGAAGACGAATACAACGAGCTGATCGGCTGATCAGAGGACACGATTTTTCGTCGAAAAATCGGGGCTTTCGGGTTTTCGACGAAAACCCGTGCCCCGGTCGCACAGGATGCATGGGATGACCTTCACGCCGACCGACTACAATCCTTACGACTTTGCCAACCGCCGCCACATCGGCCCCTCTCCGGCCGAAATGGCCGAGATGCTTTCCGCCGCCGGGGCCGCCAGCCTTGACGCGCTGATCGACGAGACGGTGCCGAAGGCGATCCGGCAGGCGAAGCCGCTGTCATGGGCCCCCTTGGCCGAGCATGAGCTGCTGGCCCGGCTGACCGAGGTGGCGGCGAAGAACCGGGTGATGACCAGCCTGATCGGGCAGGGCTATTACGGCACGGTGACGCCGCCCGCGATCCAGCGCAACATCCTGGAAAACCCGGCCTGGTATACCGCCTATACCCCCTATCAGCCGGAAATCGCCCAAGGCCGGCTGGAGGCTTTGCTGAACTTTCAGACCATGGTCTGCGACCTGACCGGACTGGACGTCGCCAATGCCAGCCTGCTGGACGAGGCGACTGCGGCAGCCGAGGCGATGGCGATGGCCGAGCGGGTGGCGAAATCGAAGGCCAAGGCGTTCTTCGTCGACCGTTTCTGCCATCCGCAGACCATCGCGGTGATCCGCACCCGCGCCGAGCCGCTGGGGATCGAGATCATCGAGGACGACGTGCGTAACCTGGACCCGGCAAAGGTCTTTGGCGCGATCTTCCAATACCCCTCCAGCTACGGCCATGTTGTCGATTTCACCGTCCGCATCGCCACGCTGCATGCGGCGGGGGCCATCGCGATCATGGCGACCGATCTGCTGGCGCTGTGCATGCTGAAGGAGCCGGGTGCGATGGGGGCGGATATCGCCATCGGGTCGTCGCAGCGCTTTGGCGTGCCCTTGGGCTATGGCGGGCCGCATGCGGCCTTCATGGCGGTGAAGGATGCGCACAAGCGGCAGATGCCGGGGCGGATCGTCGGCGTGTCGGTGGATGCGCAGGGCGGCAAGGCTTACCGTCTGTCCCTGCAAACGCGCGAACAGCATATCCGGCGCGAGAAGGCGACGTCGAACGTCTGCACCGCACAGGCCCTGCTGGCGGTGATGGCCAGCATGTATGCTGTCTTCCACGGGCCGAAGGGGCTGCGCGCCATTGCCGAGCGGGTGCATTTCCTGACCCAGCGGCTTGCCCGTGCGCTGAAGGCGGCGGGGGCGAAGGTGTCTCCGAAAGCCTTCTTCGACACCATCACGGTCGAGGTCGGCGTGGGACAGGCCGGCATCCTTGCCGCCGCGCGGGCCGAGGGGCTGAACTTCCGCAAGATCGGCCTTGACCGGATCGGGATTTCGCTGGACGAGACCACCGATGAACGCGTGCTGATCAAGGTGCTGCGCGCCTTCGGCATCCTTGGTCTGCCGCCGCATCGCGCCAGCCTTGGCTTTCCCGAAGAGATGCTGCGGACGACCGACTACCTGACGCATCCCGTCTTCCACATGAACCGCGCGGAATCCGAAATGATGCGGTATATGCGCCGCCTCTCGGACCGCGACCTTGCGCTGGACCGGGCGATGATCCCGCTGGGCAGCTGCACGATGAAGCTGAACGCCGCGGCCGAGATGATGGCGATCACCTGGCCGGAATTTTCCAGCCTGCATCCCTTCGTGCCGGCCGATCAGGCCGCAGGCTATGCCGAGGCGATCGGCGATCTGACGGCAAAGCTGTGCGAGATCACCGGCTATGACGCCTTCTCCATGCAGCCCAATTCTGGTGCGCAGGGGGAATATGCGGGCCTTCTGACCATCCTTGCCTATCACAAGGCGCGCGGGGATCATGACCGCAAGGTCTGCCTGATCCCCACCAGCGCGCATGGCACCAATCCGGCATCGGCCCAGATGGCAGGGATGGAGGTGGTGGTGGTCAAGTCCGCGCCGAATGGCGATGTGGACCTGGACGACTTCCGCGACAAGGCTGCGGCGGCGGGCGCGCGGCTGGCGGCCTGCATGATCACCTATCCTTCGACCCATGGCGTGTTTGAAGAGACGGTGAAGGATGTCTGCCGCATCACCCATGACCACGGCGGACAGGTCTATATCGACGGCGCGAACATGAACGCCCTTGTCGGGCTGGTGAAACCCGGCGAGATCGGCGGCGATGTCAGCCATTTGAACCTGCACAAGACCTTTGCCATCCCGCATGGCGGCGGGGGTCCGGGCATGGGGCCGATCGGGGTGCGCGCCCATCTGGCGCCGCATCTGCCGGGGCACCCCGAGACGGGCGGCCCCGCGGGCGCAGGCCCGCAAGACGACTATGCAGGGCCGGTTTCGGCCGCGCCGAACGGTTCCGCTTCGATCCTGCTGATCTCATGGGCCTATTGCCTGATGATGGGCGGCTCGGGCCTGACGCAGGCGACGCGGGTGGCGATCCTGAACGCCAATTACATCGCCAGCCGGTTGAAGGGGGCCTATCCAATCCTGTTCATGGGCAACAAGGGCCGGGTCGCCCATGAATGCATCCTGGACACCCGGCCCTTTGCCGACAGCGGGGTGACGGTGGATGACATCGCCAAGCGGCTGATCGACAACGGATTCCATGCGCCGACGATGAGCTGGCCCGTCGCAGGCACCCTGATGGTGGAACCGACCGAGAGCGAGACCAAGGCCGAGATCGACCGCTTCATCACCTCGCTTCTGGCAATCCGCGAGGAAATCCGGGCGGTGGAGAACGGCGATATCTCGTCCGAGGACAGCCCGCTGCGCCACGCCCCGCATACCGTGGCCGCACTGGTGGGGGACTGGGACCGCAAATACAGCCGCGAGGCGGGCTGCTTCCCGCCGGGGGCTTTCCGGGTCGACAAATACTGGCCGCCGGTCGGGCGGGTGGACAACGTCTATGGCGACCGCAACCTGATCTGCACCTGTCCGCCGGTCGAAAGCTATATGGACGCGGCGGAATAACGGATGTCCGGGGCTGCCCCTCAGGGGTGGCCCCGTCTCAACCCGAAGCGATGGGTTGACCGGCCGTTCTGGTGTCGTCAGGGGCTGTCGATCGGCTGCCAGCGGTGCAACAGTTCCAGTCCCGGAAGGGTGGCCGCCCAGTAATGGCCCTGTGACGGCTGATCCAGCGCCCGGCTGATCGGCAGGTTCAAAAGACGGCACAGCATCAGCGTGCCGACCGCGCCATGCGAGACGACCGCCAGGTCGCCCCCGTTGTGGCCTGCAAGGATGCGGTGCAATGCGGCGGCAATGCGGCTTTGCGCCGATACCGCGGTTTCCCAGCCGCGAAAGCTGTGGTCCGGCCGGGCAAAGAATGCATCGGCCGCGGCTTCGAAGGCGGCCGGGGGCAGAAACCCTGTGGCCGATCGGTCGTTCTCGCCAAGCCCCGCATCCGCATCGACGGAAACGCCAAGGGCAGCAGAGAGAACGGCGGCGGCCTCTTGCGCCTTGGTTTCGGTGCTGGACCAGATCGCGGTGATGCGGGCGGCATCGGGGCTGCGGGCAAAGACCTCCATCCGGCTGCGGCCCATGGGCGACAGCGACCAGCGCCGGATGTCTTTCTCGGGGTCGATGATGACCTGCGGATGGGTCAGAAAGATCAGGCGGGGCGCGAGACCTGTCATTCCCCGTCCGGTCGCCGGGGCGGGGCAAGACCCAGCGGCCGGGCCATCTGCACCGGCTGCGCCCCGCCCGAGGCCCCAAGCGCAGGCTTGGCGGGTTCCGGCGTGGCGGCGGGGGCCGGGGATGCCGCTGGGCCCGGTGCGGGAGTGCCTGCGGGGGCGGCGGAGGCCAGCTTGCCGCCACGGCCGTTGACCGCAAGGCAGGCATTGGCCTGCGCCAGCGCGCCGCCCATGCCGCGCACATCGAAGGACTGATCCACCCCCACGCCCAACAGGCGCAGGTAGGTGCCTTGCGAAAGGAAATCCAGCCCGTCGTTCAGCCCGGCAATGGTGAAGGCGATGAAGTTCTGGTCCACCGCGAAGGCCTGGCCATGAATGGGATACCCCACCTCGGTCATCAGGCTGGCCTGATAGGTCTTGCCGGGGGCAAAGGCGGTGCCGGGCTGCGACAGGAAGACGGTCAGGGAATCGTCGCCATAAAGGCCGACCCAGAGCTGTTCACCGTTCACATAGCCGACCGAGATATAGCAATCGAGGAACCGGCCATCCGATCCGGTCTCGGCCGCGCCAACCCAGTTGCCCGAGGCGAATTCCGTTCCCGGAATGTCGCCCGCAAAAGCGGGAGAGGCGGTCAGGGCAAGGGTGGCGGCAAGGCGGGGAAATGCGCGCATGGGGGCCTCGTGAAGAAGATGCAATGGGTTGGTCGGCAATCGGATGCAGGCTAGCAGGACCGGAGTCCCGGTCAAGCCGGGTCGGCATCGGGAATACCGGAGGGTTGCGATGACGATGGCGTGAGAGTGGCATGAGTGGGGGCGTTGACAGACAGGGCACGGCTGGCGCATTCGGGGTGGCCGGAACAGGGGGCGGGAATGCGGGACGAAGTGAAATCGCCGGGCTTTGCGGCCGGCGCGCTGGCCGGGGTGCCGATCGCGCTGGGCTATTTCCCGATCGCATTTTCCTTTGGTGTAGCGGCGGTCCGGGTCGGACTGACCGGCTGGGAGGCCACCTTCCTGTCACTGGTGATCTATGCCGGGGCCAGCCAGTTCCTTGCGCTGGCGCTTGTCGCCGGGGGTGCGCCGGTGCTGGTGGCGGCGTTCACCCTGATCGCGATGAACCTGCGGCATCTTCTGTATGGGCCTGCGCTGATGAAACAGGCCGGGCCCGAAGCCGGGCGTCGCCATGCCTGGGCCTGGGCCTGGGGCCTGACGGATGAGGTGTTCGGTCAGGCGCTGGGCGCGCTGGCCCGCGGGCAGCGGTTTTCCGAAGCCTGGATGTTCGGGCTGGGGCTGGCGGCCTATGCGTCCTGGGTGGGCGGCACGGCGCTGGGGGCCTGGGCGGGCGGCGGCGCGCTCGAGGCATATCCGGCGCTGAATGCCGGCCTTGGCTTCATGCTGTCGGCGCTGTTCCTGGCGCTTTTGCTGTCGATCCTGACGCGGGCGGCACTGCCCGCGATTGCGGTGGCGGTGCTGGCCACGGTGGCGGGAACGCTGTTGGGGTCGGGCACCGCGGGCATCCTGGCCGGGATGATCGGCGGGGCCTTGGCGGGGGTGCTGCGGAAATGAACTGGGATCTTGTGCTGCTGGCCGCGATGGCGGGGGCCGCGAACTGGGCGTTCCGGGCGTTGCCGGTCCTTCTGATGCGGGGCGAGGCGCGTCCGGGTGGTGTGGTCGCGCGCTTCCTGGCCGCCACCGGCCCGGCGGCGATTGCAACGCTGTTCATCGCCTCGGTCCTGCCGCAGCTTTGGCCCGCGCCGCGCGACCTGATGCCCTTGACGGCGGGCGTTCTGGCCACGGTGGCGGGGTTCTGGCCGCGCCGGTCGGTGGTGGCGGGCACATTGGCCGGGGCGGCGGCTTATGCGCTGGCGGTCTGGATGACAGGTTGAGGCGACTTGACGCTTGCGTCAGTGCCGCAGGTCTGGGACCATGGCGAACGGAGGTTGCCCATGATCGAGATAAGCCCTGCCAAGGTCGTGCATGTCATCTATCTGGCGCGCGAGGAACGCGCCGGAGAGGCGGAGTTATATGCCTTCATCGACGGGCTGAACGCCGAGGAAAAGGCGCATCTGACCGCTCTGGCCTGGGTGGGGCGCGGCGCGTTCGAGCCCGAGGATTTCGACGAAGCCGTCGGCACGGCGATTGCCGAGGCGACCACGCCGACGGCCGATTACCTGATGGGCATGCCGCATCTGGCCGAGAATCTGGAATCCGGGCTGGATGCGATGGGCGTCGATGTGACGGGCGAGGAAGAGGATTTCCTCTGATCGCCCTTGTCGGCGTGGCCGGGGCTTCCAATATATTCCTAAGATGGAATGTGAGGTGCCGAGATGGCGCAGACGATCGACGGGGCGCGGCTGACCTGTGCCACCTGCGGACAGGGCAACCGGGTGCCGCTGGCGCGGCTGGATCAGGGGCCGAAATGCGGGTCCTGCGGGGAACCGCTGCTGAATGGCGCAGTGGCTGAACTGGATGCCGGAACGCATGACAAGGTGATCCGGGCCGACGGGCTGCCGGTGCTGGTGGATTACTGGGCCCCATGGTGCGGTCCCTGCCGGGCGATGGCCCCGGAATTCGCCAAGGCGGCCAAGGTTCTGGCCCCCGGTGTGCGGCTGATGAAGCTGAACACCGAGGGTCATCCGGGGATCAGCGCCCGCGCTGGCATCCGCGGCATCCCCGCGCTGATCCTGTATCGCAACGGCCGCGAGGCGGGCCGATTGGCGGGTGCCCGGCCAGCGGCCGATATCGTGGCCTTCGTGCGCGGGCAATTGGCCTGAACCGGGATGAAACGGGCGCGGGCGGGCGCTTGACAAGACCCTGACCTTGCGCCAAATACCGCCTCAGGTCGAGGGGCAGTAGCTCAGTTGGGAGAGCGCGTCGTTCGCAATGACGAGGTCAGGGGTTCGATCCCCCTCTGCTCCACCATGACCGTCTCTAAGGCATTGATGCTGAAAGAGTAATTCGTTTTCAGATACCTGGCTCGTGTCAACTGGCAACAAAGCTGGCAACATGGAGCGATGAAAGAAGTGTCGAAGACCTTCCGCATCACGAAGATCGGCAACGCTTGGCACTAAGGTGTCATCCGGGTGCCGTCGAGTACGCTGAATTTCGGTTGTCGGAAAATCCGCCAGCGTGGCGAACTGATCCATCGGAAATCTGCCGGCATGCCCCTTCTTGGGGACGCGCCTTCCGCCGGGTGGATTGGGGGGAGGTGTGGCGCTTTGGGGGTCAGGGCAGCGCGAAATGTTTCGGGAACAGACGCGCGGCGCAGGTTCGGGCGGTGATCAGGGCTTCGGCGCTGTCGTAGGGGGCGGACATGGTCATCAGGTCCAGCCAGGTGCCCTCGATGGTGAGGCGCAGGATGCGGGCCAGGCGCACGGGCGTGCCGGAATAGCCGCCTTCGGCGATCAGGCGGGCGCAGATCGCTTCCATGCGGGCATTGTAGGCGTCGTCCTTCTCACCGCAGCTTTCCTGATACATCGGGCGGCTTTGCGCCTCGCCCCAGAAGGCGCACCAGGCGGCAAGCCGGTCCGGCGTGCATATGGCGGGCGAGAAATCCGCCTCGATCAGCGCGGTCAACTGCTGGGCGGCACCGGGCCCGGCGGCGTCAAGCGCCTGTTGCCAGTTCTGGCGGTATTCCTCGGCCAGCGCCGACAGGGTTTCGGACAGCAGCCCTTCCTTGGTGTCGAAATGGAACAGCACAAGGCCATGCGACAGCCCGGCCGTGCGGGCCACTTCGGTCAGCGTGGTGCGGGCAAAGCCACGGGCGGCCAGGGTGCGAATCGTCGCCTCGATGATCTGCGTGCGCCTTGCCTCGCGGCTCATCGTGCGCGGCGGGCGGGGCAGGTCGGCGGCGTCTGCGGCACGGGTCAAGGGCAGAATCCTTTGCGGCGCCCGTGCCTTCGCGGCCCTTGGGCGGTTCTGCCAGTTGTAACGCAAAGGGGGGCGGAGGGAAGCCTTTCCTGATCTGATTGACAACTCAGTCAGTGGCGTGACAGTCTGACGCAGCCGCCACAATGAGAAAGATCGCCCATGCCGACCCAGAGACTGACCCCGCCCGCCCGCGACCTGACGAAATCCAATGCGCAATACCGGCGCGCGGTGCAGCGGCTGCCTTTGGGGGTGTCCTCGACCTTCCGCTACTGGGGCGATGACCGGACAATCTATGTCCACCATGGCAAGGGCGGGCGGACCTGGGACATCGATGGCAATGCTTACGTCGATTACCGGCTGGGCTATGGCCCGGCGATCCTGGGCTATGCCGATGACCGCGTGGATGCCGCCGCCCGCAAGGGGATGGAGGTGGGCGGCGTCTTCGCGCTGTCGACGGAAAAGGAACTGGTGGTCGCCGACCGGATTTCGAAGATGGTGCCGGCCGCCGAACTGGTGCGGTTTTCCAATTCGGGCACCGAAGCGGTGATGGCGGCGCTGCGGCTGGCCCGTGCCCATACCGGGCGCGAGGAATATCTGCTGGTCGAGGGCGGCTATCATGGCCTCTTCGATGCCGCGATGTGGATGGCTGACATGGAAGGCTGGGTGCCGGGATCGAACGACGATCCCGAGATGGTGCCCTATGGCAAGGGCATCCCGCCGACGGTGAAGAAGCTGGCGCATCTGGTGCCGATGAACGACATGCAGCGGCTGGAGGATACGTTCAGGAAGCACGGCGACCGGATGGCCGCGATGCTGATCGAACCCATTCAGGGCAATTGCTGCGGCATCTCGGCCCGCAAGGACTATGTCCAGCTGGCCCGCGATCTTTGCACCCGCTACGGCGTAATGTTGATCATCGACGAGGTGAAGACCGGCTTCCGCGTCGGCAAGGGCGGCATCCAGGGCATTCTGGGCGTCACGCCCGACATCACCACCTTTGCCAAGGCGGTGGCCAATGGCTATCCCATCGCGCTGGTGGCGGGGCGCGAGGAAGTGATGCGCAGCTTCCGCTATGGCGGGGCGTCGCATGGCGGCACCTATACTGCCCATTCCGTCAGCCTTGCGGCAGCCGAGGAGACCTTGCGCATTCTGGATGAAACTCCGGCGCTGGAGACGCTGGCCAACTATGGCGAGCGGCTGAAATCCGGGATCTCGGGCATCCTGAATGCGCGCGGGATCACGCATTCCTTCTCGGGCCATCCGTCGATGTTCGGCATCTTCTTTGCCGAAGTGCCGCCGGACAATTACCGGGCCTGGAAGACCAGCGACTACAGTTTCTACGACCGGATGTCGCATTATCTGCACGATCTGGGCATCATCGTCGAACCCGACAGCCGCGAGCCCTGGTTCATGTGCGAGGCGCACGGGCTGGAGACGTCGTGCCTGAGCGATACGCTGGCGGCGGTGGAGCGGGCGGTGGACCTGACCTTGCAGGATCAGGCCGACGGCACGCTGGACGCGGCCGAATGATGCCGCTCATCGTCGGGCTTCGCCCGCTCTTCGCTGACCTTCCGACGAGGCATGACATGCCCGAGGAGGGTGCATGATCTATGATGCGGTGATCGTGGGGGCTGGCCACAACGGGCTGGTGACTGCTGGTTATCTGGCGCGGACGGGGATGAAGGTCTGCGTGGTGGAAAAGAACAACTGGATCGGCGGCGCTGCGGTGTCGCGCGAGCTGTTCCCCGGCTTCACCTATTCCAACTGCTCTTACGTCTCGTCGCTGTTCCGGCCCGAGATCATGCGCGATCTGGAGCTGCCGAAATACGGGCTGCAGATCCTGCCCTATGAAGGCGGCGCCGTCTTCAAAGAGGGCGGCGGATACTTGGGCATGTACCGCGACCACGACGCCAACCGCCGCGAATTCGCCCGCCATTCCAGGCGTGATGCCGAGGCCTATGACATCTACGCCCGCGACATCCTGCGGTTCTGCCGCTTCATCCGGCCGATGCTGATGCGGACGCCACCCGACCCGTCCAGTTTCCGCCCCCGCGATCTGGCCGAACTGATGTGGCTGGGCAAGGAGATGGGCACCCTGTCGGCCGAGATGCGGGCGCGGATGGTGCAGTTCTGGACCATGTCGATCTCGGATTTCCTTGACGAGTATTTCGAAAGCCCGGTGATCAAGGGCTATCTTGCGGTCTCGGCCATCATCGGCACCGCCCTGGGGCCGATGTCGCCGGGGTCGGCCTATGTGCTGCTGCATCACTACATGGGCGATGTGGACGGCAATGTCGGCGCATGGGGCTTTGCCCGCGGCGGCATGGGGTCGATCACCCGCGCCCTGACCCAAAGCCTGCAGGCGGCGGGGGGCGAGGTGCGCACGGGCCACGGGGTCGAGAATATTTTGGTCAAAGGCGGCCGGGCCGTCGGCGTGGTGCTGTCGAATGGCGATGAGGTGAGGGGCAAGCGCGTGATCTCCAACATGGATGTCAAACGCACCTTCCTGAAGCATGTCGACGAGGGCGACCTGCCGGACGAGTTCGTCAAGCGGGTCAAGGCGTTCAAGATCAGGGGGTCTTCGGGCAAGCTGAACATCGCGCTGGATTCCGCCCCCGTCTTCCCGGCGTTGCCGGAAGGGGCACCAAACATCAAGGGCGACCTCCATTTCACCGATTCCATCGAGAAGATGGAGCGCGGCTATGACGACTGGAAGAACGGCCGGTTCAGCCGCGATCCGTTCCAGGATGTGATGATCCCCACCATGATCGACCCGACCATGACCCCGCCTGGCAAGCATTTCATGTCCTGCTTCGTGCAATATGCTCCCCCGAAGATCGACGGGCATGACTGGACCGATGCCGACCGCGACGCCTTCCGCGACACCTGTCTGAACCAGATCGAGACCTATTCCCCCGGCTTCAAGAACCGCGTCCTGCATGTCGAGGTGCGCACCCCGCGCGAGTTGGAGGCCGAAGTGGGGCTGACCGAGGGCAACATCTTTCAGGGTGAGCTGACCTTCGACCAACTGCTCTTCAACCGCCCGGTGCCGGGCTATGCGCAATACCGCAGCCCGATCAAGGATTTGTGGATGTGCGGATCCTCCACCCACCCCGGCGGCGGGGTGATGGGGGCGCCGGGCCGCAATGCCGCGGCCGAAGTGCTGCGCGAGGCCGGGATCAAGGGGGGGATGCGCGATGCCTATGCCGTCCTCTGAGGTGATCGTCATCGGCGGCGGCATCAACGGGTTGGCCTGCGCCGCCCGGCTGGCCGCCAAGGGTCGCCAGGTCACGCTGCTGGAAGCGGCGGCCACGGTCGGCGGCGGCGCGGGGGAGCGGGAGTTCGCCCCCGGCTATCGCGCGCCGTCCCTGGCGCATCTGACGCAAGGACTGGATGCGCGGATCATCGAGGGCATGGGGCTGGAACGCCACGGGCTGACCTTCCACCCCGCCCTTGCAACCACGGTCCTGTCAGGCGCGGCCGATCCGCTGTTGGTGAAGGGCGGCAGGACTTCTGGACCCGATGCCGCGGCATGGGCCGCGCTGCACCGCAAGCTTGCCGATTTCGCCCGCGTGCTGTCCCCCTTCCGTCAGATGCGGCCGGTGAAGCTGGCAGGCGAGAACCGGCTTTTCGGGCTGGCCAAGCAGGGCCTGGGCATCCGCGCCCTGGGCAAGGATGATTTCCGCGAACTGCTGCGCATGGTGCTGATCAACGCCTATGACGTGGCGGTGGATGAGCTGACCGATGACCGGCTGAAGGCGCTGTTGTGCTTCGATTCCACCCTTGGGGCCTGGCTCGGCCCACGCTCGCCCAACTCGCTGATCCTCTATCTCGACCGGCTGTCGCGCGGGCCCGATCCCCTGCTGCCCAAGGGCGGCATGGGCGCGCTGGCCGTCGCCTTGGGCAAGGCAGCTGCGGCGGCTGGCGCGAAGATCCGCACCGATGCACCGGTCGAGCGGATGCTGATCGAGGGCGACCGGGCGGTTGGCGTCCGTCTGGCGGGCGGCGAGGAATTGCGGGCGCGGCTGGTGGTTTCCGCCATGAACCCGCGCACGACCTTTCAGGCCCTGGTGGGCGCGGCGGCGCTGGACACCGGATTCTTCAAGGCGGTTGGCCATATCCGGTCGCGCGGGGCGGCGGCCAAGCTGCATCTGGCGCTGAAGGGCACACCCGACTTCCGGGGGGCGGACCTGAAATCCCGCATCGTCATCGCGCCGTCGGCCGAGGCGGTGGAACGCGCCTTCAATCCGGTGAAATACGGCGAGGTGCCGGAGGCCCCGGTGATGGAGGTGATTGTTTCCTCGGCCCATGACGCCGGGCTGGCGCCGGACGGCCATCATGTGCTGTCGGCCATCGTGCAATATGCCCCCCATGCGCCGAAGGCGGGCCTTGAGGCCGCGCGGGCCGCAATGCTGGAAAACACCCTTGCCGTGCTGGAAGCGCAGGCCCCCGGCCTGCGCGCACAGGTGGCCCATGCCGAGATGCTGATGCCGCAGGACATCGAGGCGCGTTTCGGCATGGTCGGCGGCAACTGGCATCATGGCGAACTGGCGGTGGAACAGATGCTGTTCAACCGCCCGACCTTTGCCGCCGCGCAATATGCCACCCCGCTGCCGGGCCTGTGGCTGGCAGGCGCAGGCAGCCATCCCGGTGGCGGCATCAACGGGGCGGCGGGCTGGAACGCGGCAGAGGCCATTCTGGAGGCGAAAGTCCTGAAAGGAGTTGGGGCATGACCGCGCTGACCCATTTCCGCACACCGCTCTTGCAGACGCCGTTCCATCCCCGCACATCGTCCGCCAATCTGCTGAACCGCTGGGGGCCATGGGGTGGCTACATGACCGCGCTGTGCTTTGGCGACAGCGACATGGAATATACCGCAATCCGCAACGGCGCCTCGGTCTATGACCTGTGCCCGATGGTGAAATATCGGATCACCGGACGCGATGCGGCGGCCTATCTTAACCGGCTGACGCTGCGCGATGCGGGCAAGCTGACGGTCGGCGGCGTGCATTACACGGCTTGGACGGATGACGCGGGCAAGCTCTTGGATGACGGCACACTGTTCCGCCACGGGTCGGAGGATTACCTGATCTGCTGTCAGGAACGGCATCTGCCGTGGTTCCTCGACTCGGCCACCGGCTTTGACGTCCAGATCGCCGAAGTCACCGAGGATATTGCCGCCCTGTCGCTGCAAGGCCCCTGCTCGGCCACGGTGTTGCAGGCGGCGGGCTTCGATGTGCAGGCGCTGAAACCCTTCCGCATGGCAAAGTTTCCCTTCGGCAAGGGTGAGATCACCATCTCGCGCACCGGATTCACCGGCGATCTGGGCTATGAGCTGTGGCTGACCCCGGATCAGGCGTTGTCCTTCTGGGATCATCTGATGGCGGCGGGCGCGCCCTGGGGCATCCGGCCGATCGGCACCGATGCGCTGGATCTGGCGCGGATCGAGGCCGGGTTCATGATCACCAACATGGATTTCATCCCCGCCCATCAGGCCCTGCGCGAAGACCGGCCGCGCAGCCCGCTGGAACTGGGGCTGGGATGGATGATCGACTGGCAGAAGGGCCATTTCACCGGCCGCCGGGCGCTGCTGGCGGAAAGGGAAAAGGGATCGGTCTGGGCGCTGGTCGGGCTGGACATTCCCGGCAATGTCAGTGCCGAAGGGTCGATCCTCTATCATGACAAACGGGTCGAGGCGGGGATGATCACCGCCGCCGCCTGGTCGCCCGCGTTGAAGGCCAATGTCGCCATCGCGCAGGTCGAGACGCGCTATCTGCAAAAGAATGATCTCTGGGTCGAAATCTATGCGCTGCGCGAGCTGCAATATGCCAAACTGATGCTGCCGGTGACAGTGGCGGAGCGGCCCTTCTTCAACCCGCCCCGCAAACGCGCCACCCCGCCGGGGAGGGTCTAGGATGACGACCGCGCAGGTCCGGGATGCCGGGACCCGGAGTTTTGGAAAACTCCGGGGCGGAGCCTTCAAGGGCTCCGCCGCGATTTCTTCAAAGAAATCGCCGCCCCTGCCGCAGCGACAGAACCGCCTGTAAGGAAGGGAAGCCATGGACGACCACCGCCATCCGCCAAGCCGCCACCCCCAATCGCCGCGCCTTGACCATTGCCCCGAAGGTCTGCCGCGCGCCGCCTATCTGGACGCGGGCTGGTATGCGCGCGAGATGGAGACGATCTTCGCCCGCGAATGGGTGATGGTGGGGCGCGTGGATGATTACGCCCCCGGCACCATGCGGCGGGTCACGGTCGGCACGGCCCCGGTGATCGTGACGCGCAGCGCCGAAGGCAATGTGGCGGCCTGGCACAATTCCTGCCCGCACCGCGGATCGGAACTGTGCCGGGGCGAGGAAGAGCCGCTGGGCAAGCTGATCCGCTGCCCCTATCACGCCTGGTCCTTTGCCGCCGCTGACGGCAGGCTGGTCTCGACCGCCCATGCCGTGCCGACCGAAGATTTCGACCGGGCAGCGCATGGTCTGCACCCGGTGTCGCACCGGGTCTGGAACGGGTTCCTGTTCCTGAACCTTGCCGCCGATGCGGAAGAAATCGGGTCGGATGTCGGGCTGCACACACTGGACAACTGGCCGATGGACGGGCTTGTCACCGGGCACCGCTGGGAATCCGAGATCGAATGCAACTGGAAAGCCTTCTGGGAAAACTACTCGGAATGCCTGCATTGCCCCGGCATCCACCCCGAACTGTGCGACATGGTGCCGATCTACGGCAAGGGTGTCATGGGCCCGACCGAGATGCTGGGCTGGACCCCCGAGGACGAACCGGGCCGGATGCTGAAGCCGGGGGCGGAAAGCTGGACGATGGACGGCGTGCCGTGCGGCCCGATCTTTCCCGGCCTGTCGGAAACCGAGCGCGAGACGGGCTATGCCTTTGTTACGATGTGGCCATCGACCTATGTCGTGGCACATGTGGATTATGTCCGCTCGGTCCGGCTGGTGCCGCTGGGGCCGGAACGGACGCGGCTGGTGGCGGAATGGCATTTCCTGCCCGAAACGCTGGCGCAGCCGGGCTTTGACGCGGCCGCGGTGGCGGCCTTTGCCAAGATCGTGATGGCGCAGGATGGCGCGGCATCCGAGATGAACCATCGCGGCATCCGCTCGCCTGCCTTCAAGGCGGCCCGGCTGATGCCCGAGGAATATGAGCTTCACAGATTCAAGACATGGGTTCTTGACCGGATGGAGGGGAAGACATGGCCGAAATCCCGATGAAATCCCTGACGGTGCCGAATGACTGGGACCGCAGCGGCCTGCCGGCCTGGACCTACAGCAGCCAGGCACTGTTCGAGCTGGAGCGCGACAACGTGTTCCTGAACCACTGGCAGGTCGTGGGGCATGTGAACGACATCCCCGCCCCCGGCGACTGGCTGGCCTTCGATCTGCTGGGCGAACGCGCCGTGGTGATGCGCGGGCAGGATGGCGTGGTGCGCGCCTTTCACAACCTTTGCCGCCATCGCGGTGCGCGGGTGGTGGACGGGGCGCAGGGCCAGTGCCGGGGGGCGGTGGTCTGCCCGTTTCATGGCTGGGTCTACAATCTGGACGGTTCCCTGCGCGGCGCGGCGCAGCCCACCACATTCGGCACGCTGGACAAGTCGAAATTCGGGCTGAAGCCGATCGAGATGGAGCTGTTCCACGGCTTCGTCTTCCTGCGGTTCAAGCCCGGTCCGCAGGCCCCGGTGGCCGAACTTCTGGCCCCTTATGACGCCGATTTCGCCGCCTATGCCGCCGCCGACCTGCTGCCCGCCGATCAGGCGCTGTGGCACACCGAACTGCCGGTGAACTGGAAATCGGTGCGGGATGTGGACAACGAAGGCTATCACGTCGCGCTGGCGCATCCGGCGCTGCAGGAACTGTATGGCCGTGACTACCGCGACCTTTACCTGTCCGACGGTCTGCATGCGTCCTTCGGGTTTTTCGGCGACCGGCCGGGGCGGCGCTGGTCGGTCAAGGAATATGTGAAACACGCGCCGGAACGGCCGCAGCTGCCCGATCATCTGCGGAAAAGCTGGACCTATTATGGCCTTTGGCCGAACACGGTCTTTGCCTTCACCCCCGAAGGCGCCCAGTTCTACCACGATCTGCCGCGCGCGCCGGGCAAGACCCTGCTGACCGGCCGCACCTATCGCCCGGCCAACGAGACGCGGCCGCAGCGGCTGGCCCGCTATCTGGCGGCGCGGATCGACCGCGATACCTCGGCCGAGGATCAGCAGCTGACGATCTGGTCGAACGAATCGATGAAATCCCAGGCCTTCGACGGGTTCCATCTGTCGGACATGGAATACGGCCTGCGCCGTCACCATGACCGGCTGCGCGCGCTGATCCCGGTGATGCGGCAGGCGACCGCGCCGGAGGAGGCGGAAATTCCCGCGCTGAACAAGGAAATGCTTGGCAGGGGCTGAGAGCCGGTTAAGCTTTTGATCAAACCAGGGCCGCAAGGCCAAGCCACATCAGATGGCACCACAACAGAGGAGAAGACCCATGAAGCTGACCCGTCGCTCCACTCTTGCGGCCCTAACGGGCGGTCTGGCAATGCCCTATGTGCGCCCGTCCTGGGCCCAGGCAGGCACGGTGAACGTCTACAACTGGTCCGACTATATCGGCGAGACCACCCTTGCGGATTTCGAGGCGGAAACCGGGATCGGCGTGGTCTATGATCTTTATTCCAGCGCCGAAGAGGCACAGGCCAAGCTGTTTGCCGGATCGACCGGCTATGACGTGGTTCTGCATGCCGGCATGTCGATGGCGCGGTTCATCGAAGCGGATGTGTTCCAGAAGATCGACAAGTCGCGGCTGACCGGCTGGGCCAATCTGAACCCCGAAATCCTGAAGATCGTCGAAGGCTATGATCCCGGTAACGAATATGGGGTTCCCTACATGTGGGGCTCGGTCGGGATGACCTATAATGTCGACATGGTGAAGGAACGGCTTGGCGCGGATGTCGACCTGAACGATCTTGCGGTGCTGCTGAACCCCGACAACGCCGCCAAGCTGGCCGATTGCGGGATTTCGGTGCTGGACAGCCCGACCGACAGCGGCTTCATGATCATGAAATATCTGGGGATCGACACCGATACCGCAGGGGCTGCGGAATATGCCAAGCTGGCCGAGGCGATGGCCCCGATCCGGCAATACATCACCACCTTCGACAATGCCAATTACCTGACCACGCTGCCCAATCAGGAATTGTGCGTGGCGAACACCTGGTCGGGCGATTATGGCGTGGCCAAGACGCGCGCGGCCGAAGCGGGGATCGACGTGAACCTGGCCTACTATGTGCCGAAAACCGGTGCGCCTGCCTGGTTCGATCTGTGGATCATGCCGAAGGACGCGAAGAACGTCGACAACGCCTACACGTTCATCGACTATCTGCTGCGCCCCGAGGTGATTGCCGCCTGCACCGATTTCACCGGCTATGCCAATGCCAACAAGGCGGCGACGCCGCTTGTCGATCCGGCGATCACCAGCGATCCGGCGGTTTACCCGGATGAGGAAACGCTGAGCCGGATGTATACGCCCAAGGCCCAGTCCGACGAACAGGAAGAGGCGATGACGCGGGTCTGGACCGCGATCAAGACGGGCAGTTGACCGGATGTCCGCGTCGGTGGCTGGTTCCGGGGACGAGCCCTTTCTGAAGATCGAAGGCGTCTCGAAAATGTTCGGCACCTTTCAGGCGGTTCGCGACGTGTCGCTGACCGTCGGCAAGGGCGAGATCTTTGCGCTGTTGGGCGGGTCCGGCTGCGGCAAGACCACGCTGCTGCGGATGCTGGCGGGGTTCGAGGAACCAACCTCGGGGCGCATCTTTCTGGATGGGCGCGATATGGCGGGTGTGCCGCCGTGGTCGCGCCCGGTCCACATGATGTTCCAGTCATATGCGCTGTTTCCGCATATGACCGTGGCGAAGAACATCGCCTACGGGCTGAAGCACGAGAACATCGGCAAGGCCGAGCGTGACGAGCGGGTGCGCGAGATGCTGGATCTGGTGCAGCTGACGCCCTTCGCGGCGCGCAAGCCGCATCAGATTTCCGGCGGGCAGCGGCAGCGGGTGGCGCTGGCCCGCGCGCTGGCCCGGCAGCCGAAACTGCTGCTGCTGGACGAACCCCTGGCCGCTCTGGACAAGAAACTGCGCGAACATACCCAGTTCGAGCTGATGTCGATCCAGCAGCGTACCGGCGTCACCTTCATCGTTGTGACGCATGACCAGGAAGAGGCGATGACCCTGGCCGACCGGATCGCCGTGATGGACAAGGGGCAGGTGAAGCAGGTCGGCAGCCCGACCGAGATCTATGAATTCCCCAACAGCCGCTTTGTCGCCAGTTTCATCGGTTCGATCACCTCGTTCGAGGCGCGGGTGACAGGGCGCGACGGCGGCAATCTGGTGCTGGACGCGCCCGCACTGGGCGGCCGGATCGTGGCGCGCGATGTGCCCAGCGTGGTCGAGGGGCAGGACGTGACGCTGGCGCTGCGGCCCGAAAAGCTGACGATCTCGCGCGACAGGCCCGAGGCTGCGAATGTGGTGGAAGGGGCGGTCAAGGACCTGGCCTATTTCGGCAAGGACAGCCTTTACCGCATCACCCTGGCGTCCGGCGCGCTGGTGCAGGCCCATGCGGTGAACGCAAGGCGCGGGGACGAGGCGGCGCGGGTGGCCGACTGGGACGACCGGGTCTGGCTGAGCTTCGACCCCGGCTCTGCCATCGTGCTGGCGGAGTAGCGCCATGGCCGACACCCCGTTCCGCCGCTGGTTCGACAACAAGGGCTGGCCACGCCTGATCATCGGCGCGCCCTATGTCTGGCTGGTGCTGCTGTTCCTGATCCCCTTCCTGATCGTTGTGGCGATGAGTGTTGCCACCAAGACCCCGACCGCCCCGCCGATCAGCTGGGGCGGTGACGCGCCGCTGGTCAGCTGGGAATCCTATGCCCGCGTCTTCGGCGACGGGCTGTATCTTCGCGCCTTCCTGACATCGGTGATGAATGCGGCACTGGCGATGGTGCTGTGCCTGTTGATCGGCTATCCGATGGCGCTGGGACTGGTGCGGGTCGCCCCCGCCTGGCGCAACATCCTCTTGATGCTGGTGATCCTGCCGTTCTGGACCAGCTTTCTGCTGCGGGTCTATGCCTGGATGGGGCTGATGGGGCGCAACAGCTGGTTCAACGGCATGCTGACCGATGCCTGGAACTTTCTGGTCCCGATCGACTGGGCCGTGAAGTCGATTCCGATGATGAACAGCAATTTCGCCGTCGTTCTGGTGATGGTCTATACCTATCTGCCGTTCATGATCCTGCCGCTTTATGCCAGCCTTGAACGGCTGGACCCCACGCTGGACGAGGCGGCGATGGATCTGGGATCGAAGCCTGCCCGCGTGTTCTGGGACGTGACCCTGCCGCAATCGGTGCCGGGCATCATCGCAGGCGGAATGCTGGTCTTCATCCCGGCGGCCGGGGAACTGGTGATCCCGACGCTGGTCGGCAATGCCTCCAGCCCGATGATCGGTGCGCTGATCTCGACCGAATTCGCGCAGGCGCGCGATTGGCCGATGGCCTCGGCCGTGGCGGTGGCGCTTCTGGTGCTGATGGTGGTGCCGACGATGCTTTACAGCCACTATCAGGCCAAGGCGGAGGGCAGCCGATGAAACGCCGCCCGGTCTTTCTGATCACCATGCTGGCCTTCGGCTTTGCCTTCTTCTACATCCCGATCCTGTCGATGATGGTCTATTCCTTCAACGAAAGCAGGCTGGCGACGGTCTGGGGCGGCTTTTCGACCAAATGGTATGTGTCGCTGTTCTCCAACCGGCAGGTGATGTCGGCGCTGTGGTTGTCGCTGAAGATCGCCTTCATCTCGGCCTCGATCGCCACGATCCTGGGCACCATGGCCGGGATCGCGCTGGCGCGCTACAGCCGGTTCCGCGGCCGGGTGCTGTTTTCCGGCCTTGTCACCGCGCCCTTGATCATGCCCGAGGTGATCACAGGGATTTCCAGCCTGATGTTCTTCATCATGCTGGCTGAATGGGTGGGCTGGCCCTCGCAGCGCGGCTTTACCACCATCACGCTGGCGCATATCACCTTTTCCATGGTTTTCGTGACCACGGTGGTGCAGGCCCGGATGATCCAGGCCGACCGCGCCATCGAAGAGGCGGCGATGGATTTGGGATCACGGCCCTGGCAGGTGCTGTTCGATGTCACCCTGCCGGTGATCTTTCCTGCCGTGATGTCGGGCTGGCTTCTGGCCTTTACCATCAGCCTTGACGATGTGGTCATCACCTCGTTCACCACCGGGCCGGGGGCGACCACGCTGCCGCTGTTGATCTGGTCCAAGGTCAAGCTGGGTGTCACGCCCGATGTGAACGCGCTGGCCACTCTGATGGTGCTGGTCGTGGGGACCGGGGTGCTGATCGCCGGCATCGTGATGAACCGTGCGGCGGCGCGGGCCAGTGCCGATGCCCGGCTGGCCTATCGGGCCAATGAATGACCGGGCTGCTGGGCGTTCCCTTGGGCGCGCGCGGGTCGGGCCGGGCGCGCTATGGCCGGGCGATGCGGCTTTGGGCCGAAGGCGTGCTGTCGCCAGCGCAGCTTGAAGCCTACCGCGTTGCCGCCGCCGATGACCGCCGCCCGCCGGCCGAGGTGCTGGAGGACCGCCGCCTGCCGGTGCCCGGTGATGCCGCGCCTTCTGCCGAAGGGCTGCTGCGGGCCTTGCTGGAGGAAGCCGACCGCTATCTTGCAGGCCTGCCCGGCCCCGGCGTGGCCGAGGTGCGGCTGGGCCTGGCGCGCTGGCGGGACGGGGCGGTCAGCCTTGGCGACGCCGCCGGGAATGCCGTTGTGGCCGCGCATCTGGCCCCGGCGCTGGACGTCCTGGCGGGGCAGCATCCGGCGCTGGCCGGGTCGATTGCCGCCGCCGCCCCGGCGCTGAACTGGATCACCTATGACGGCTATGATCCGGCGCGAATCGGGGCGGATTTTGCCCAAGGCCATGCCTATTGCTCTCTGATCGGGGAAGAGGCGCATATCCCGGCGCAGGATTACGACTTCGGGCTGTTCCTGATCGCGCCGCATGTGCTGTACCGCGACCACGCCCATCCCGCGCCCGAGCTTTATGCCCCCCTGACCGGCCCGCATGGCTGGCGTTTTGGCCCTGGCCGCCCGCTGGTGGTGAAACCCGCGCATTGCCCGGTCTGGAATCCGCCGCTGACCCCGCATCTGACCAAGGTAGGCCCGGTGCCCTTCCTTTGCCTGTTCGGCTGGACACAGGATGCCATGGCCCCGGCGCATGTGATCCCGGCCGACGACTGGCCCGAACTTGAAAGGCTGCGCCTTGGCTGACCTCGTGATCCACAACGCCCGAATCCGCACGATGGACCCGGCCCGGCCCGTCGCCGACTGGCTCTTGGCGCGGGATGGTCGGATCGTGGCATTGGGGCGGGGGCAGCCGCCCGAGGCGGCTGACCGGATCGACGCGGGCGGCAGGCTGGTGCTGCCGGGGTTCCAGGATCCGCATATCCATCTTTTGTCGGGCGGGCTGGATCTGGCGACGGCGGCCTATCTTTACGACGCCTCGACCGAGGCGGAGTTGCTGGCGGCGCTGGCCGCCCATGTGGCCGCCAAGCCCGACCTGCCGTTGATCATCGGTTCAGGCTGGCAACCGGGCTATTTCGGTGATCACAACCTGACGGCGGCACTGCTGGATCGGGTAACGGGCGACCGGCCTGCCGTGGTCTATGACAGCAGCTTTCACAACGCCTGTTTCAACTCTCGCGCACTGGAGATGGCCGGGATCGGCGATGACACCGCCGATCCGGTCAACGGCCATATTCTGCGCGATGGCGCGGGCCGGGCGACCGGGATGCTGCATGAAGAGGCGATCGTCTGGGCGGTGTCGCAGCTGCCGCAGTTCACCGATGACGACTGGTATCAGGGCCTGCTGGCCGGGCAGGCGCATGCCAATGCCCATGGCATCACCGGCGTTCTGGACCCGCGCATCACCGATCAGGAGGCGCGGATCTATGCACGTGGGCTGGCGGCGGGGGGCCTGAACCTGTGGGTCTGCGGTGCGGCGCTGGTGACAGAGGCGGATACGGCTGAGACCGCCGTCGCCCGGCTATCGGCCATGCGCGCGGCCCATCCGGGGCCGGACTTCCATGTTCATTCCGCCAAATTCTTCATGGATGGCGTGTTTGAAAACCGCACCGCCGCCTGTCTGGCCGATTACGCCGATCAGCCGGGCAATGCCCCATGCATGTTCGGGGCCGACCAGACGAAGGCGCTGTTCACCGCGCTGGATGCCGCCCGCTTTGCCATCCATGTCCATGTCATCGGCGATGCCGCCGTGCAGCGCAGCATCGAAGGGCTGGAGGCGGCGCTGGCCGCGAATGCCCCCTGGCCCGCGCAGCATCAGTTGACCCACCTGCAACTGATGGACCCCGGCGATTACGTCCGGCTTGCGCGGGTGGCGACGGCGAATATCCAGCCGCTCTGGGCGCGTCTGGACCCGGCGATCCCCGATATCGCGCTGGAGATGATCGGCGCCGCGCGCCACAAGGACACCTATGCCTTCCGCCGGATGCTGGATCAGGGGGCCGACTGGTGCCTGTCCTCGGACTGGCCCGTCAGCACGCTGAACCCGTTCGAGATCATCGAAACCGCGGTGACGCGGCAGGCTAGGCGGGCGGAAAACCCGAAAGAGCCGTTCCTGCCGGATCAGCGCCTGACGGTGGAAGAGGCGGTGCTGGGCTATACCACCCATGCGGCCCGCGCCTGCTGGCGTGCGGGGTTCACCGGGCAGTTGCGCACGGGCTTTTCGGCGGATCTGATCGTGCTGGACCGGGACATCTTCTCCTGCGGGCCGGATGCGATTTCCGATACGCAAGTGCTGCTGACGCTGTTCCGGGGCCGGGTGGTGCATCGGGCAGGGCCGGTGTGACGGCTGAGGATCACATGCGGAACGCCGCATGTATTGATCCCGATCAAAGCCATCGGCCCCGGAATCGGGCATCATTGCAGGAACGCGCGCCTGAAGGAGAGTGGCATGACCCGCCTGATGATGATCCTGTTCTCGATAATCTCGACCGCCCTGATGGGGTCGTTCATCGTGGCCGCCCTGACCATGGGATATGACACGCTGCAACCGATCCTGATCGCGGCCGGGCTTGGCTTTGTGCTGGCGCTTCCGGTCAGCTGGGCCGTCGCACGGCAGATCGCGGGTTGATGCGGCTGCGGCCTCAGGCGTCCAGAAACACCCGGACGGTTTCCTCGAATTCGCGCGGCTTGTCGGCATGCAGCCAATGGCCCGCGCCGGGCAGTTTGGCGAACCGCGCCTTGGGGAACAGCGCGCGGATCGGGTCGCGCGCCTCGGGGCGGACATAGTTGCTGTCGGCCCCGGTCAGGAACAGGGTGGGGTGATCGAACACCCCTTCGGTGCCCGGCCAGCCGACGATCTTCGGCATCTCGGTCTCCAGCACCGGCAGGTTCAGCCGCCAGCGCGGGCCGCCTGCCGCCTTCAGGTCCAGCGATTGCAGGAAGAAGGCCCGCAGGCCCGGATCCTCGACCCCCGCCGACAGTCGGCGGTCGGCTTCGCCCCGTGTCGTGACCCCGGCCAGATCCAGCGCCATCATGGCGCGGGCATGGTGGCTTTGGTCGTGGGCGTAAGCAACCGGCGCAATGTCTGCCACCACCAGTCGCCGCAGAAGCGTGCCATCGGTCAGCGCCAGCTGCATCGACGCCTTGCCGCCCATCGAATGCCCCAGAAGATCGACCGGTCCGCCGATGCTGCGGATCACCTCGGCCAGATCGGCCGCCATCTCGGGATAGCCTTGCACCGGCATCCGCGGGCTTTCCCCGTGATTGCGCATGTCGACCGCCACCACGTCGCGGCGATCCGCCAGCCGCCGCGCAATCACGCCCCAGTTCCTGCCAGAGCCATAAAGGCCATGCGCGATGATCAGCGGCGGTGCGGTTGCGCCCTGGGCGGCGGGGTGAAGGATCGTGGCAAGCATGTCCGCCTTCTTAGCGAAACCGCGTCTTCGCTGCCAGAGCGGTTGCATCCCGGCGGCCCATGACTACATTCCGCCGGGCAGGAGGGCGGGGCATGAGCGCTGTAACCATCATCCAGATGACAGACAGGGTCTCGGCCCTGATCGAGGAACGCCTGGGCATCCGTGGCCGCACCCTGGAAGACAAGGTGCGCAAGGCCGGACGGCGGCTGCCAAAGAAGGTGCGCCTTGCCGCTGCGGCGCTGGCCGATGCGCAGAAGATGGCGCAGAACCCCAAGCTGCTGGTGCAACTGGACGAAGGCGAGGTGGCCGCCAATTATGACACCTGCATCCGCCATCTGGGCGGCATCAACCGGGGGGCGGCGCGCAAGTCGGCGGTGCTGGGGGCCGCCGCCTCGGCCGCCTTTGCGATCTTCATCGTCATGCTGCTGGCGATTGCGGTGATCTACTGGCGCGGTCTGATCTGAACCGGGCGGCCGGGCGGATACAGCGCCGACCGGCTGACCAGCGTCACGGTGACGAAGGCGACATAGAGCAGAAGATACCACGATCCCAGCTTGGCCAGGCTGACCAGCCGGTCCGGCGTCTGCCCGGAATAAAGCCAGGTCCCCGTTGCCGTGCCGACATTCTCGGCCAGCCACAGCGCGAAGCTGGACAGAAAGGCCGCCAGCGGCAGGGGCATCCACCAGTCATGGTCATGGATGCGGAACCAGATCCGGCAGCGGCCAAAGATCAGCACGGTGGCCGCGAACAAGACCAACCGGATGTCGGGCAGGAAGTGATGGGCGAAGAAATTCACATAGATCGCCACCGCCAGCAGCACGGTCAGCCAGAACGGCGGATAGGGGGCAAAGCGCATGTCGAAGATGCGGATCACCCGCGCCATATAGCTGCCGACGGCGGCATACATGAAGCCGGAAAAGAGGGGCACGCCCATCAGCTTGAACAGCCCGGCTTCGGGATAGGCCCAGCTTCCGGCCCCGACCTTGAACCATTCCATCGCCGTGCCGGTCAGGTGAAAGAGCAGGATGACGCGGGCTTCCTCCCAGGTTTCCAGCCTGCGCCACAGGAAAAGCGCCTGGGTAGCGACGGCGAACAGGAACAGCGCGTCGTAACGATGGACCGGCCAGCCCGGCTGCCAGATCAGCCGGGTGCCGATGATCGCCGCCAGCAGCAGGCCGCCGAACAGGCAGGCCCAGCCCTGTTTCAGTACGAACATCACCAGTTCGGCCAGCGCATAGGGCAGGCGCGCGCGCGCCCAGTCGCCCATCCGCCGTTCAAGGCTGCGGGTGGCGGGCGGGGTCACAACCGGCCCCCGGCGTCACGCAGGGCGGTGAAGCGGCGCTCCAGCGCGCGCCAGCTGACGGCGGCCACCAGCAGAAATCCGGCGGCGGCCACAAAGAACGGCAGTTGCAGGGCCTGACCGCGGGGCAGGGGTCCATCGGCCAGCCGCACCACCACGCCGGACAGGGCCAGCCCCACCGGCATCATGCCCCAGGCCAGCAGGCGGTAAAGGCTGTTGACCCGGCCCAGAAGGCGGTTCGGGATCGCCCTTTGCCGGGTGGAAACCGACACCGTGTTCCAGACGAATCCGGTGAATTCGAACACCATGAACATTGCCGCCAGCACCCAGCCGTTCGGGGCCAGCCCGACGCCCAGAAAGGTGAAGGCCGAGGCCAGCATCGTCACCTGTGCGGTCCGCCCCGGCCCCAGCCGCCGCGCAACCCATCCCCCCGACAACCCGCCAAGGATGCCGCCCACCGCGCCGCCGGCAAGGACCAGACCGTAAATCTCGGCCGAAAGCCCAAGGTTTTCCTGCACATGCAGGATCATCGCCACGATCATCATCTGGTGGAACAGGTTCCAGAACCCGGTGATCCAGGCCAGCAGCCGCAACAGCGGGGCCTGTATCAGAAAGCCCCACCCCTCGGCCAGTTCGGCGCGCCAGCCCCGGCTTTCGCCCTGCGGGGCGCGGAAATCCCCGGCGATCCCGGCCACCAGCAGCGCGGCCAGCCCATTGGCCAGCGCATTCACCGCGAAAGGCAGGGTGATCAGCGCCGCCACCAGCACCGCACCCAGCGCCGGGCCGACCAGCGAATTGCCGATCAGCTCGACGCTCCACAGCCGCCCGTTCGCCTGCTCCAGCCGGTCGCGCGGCACCAGCGACGGCAGCATGGTCTGCGCGGCATTGTCACGGAACACCTCGGCCACGCCGACCACCGTCGCGGCGACCAGCAGGGCGACAAAGGCAAAGGGCGCGGAAAGTCCGCTTTGCGGGGCAGGGGACAGCGGCAGCGCGGCCCACAAGGCCAGCGCCGCCGCGCCAAAGGCCACCGCCCGCACCAGATCCATCGCCAGGATCAGCCGCCGCCGGTCCACCCGGTCGGCCACCAGCCCGGCGGGAACGGCGAACAGCGCCCAGGGCAGCCGCAACGCCACCGCCACGGTGGCAATCAGCAACGGGTCGCGCGTCAGGAGCGAGGCGACCCAGGCCCAGGCCAGCGTGGCGATGCCATCGCCCAGATTGGTCAGCCCGCTGGAGGCGATGAAGCGGGACAGGCTGCTGCGCGGCGCGGGCATGGACATTGTGAAATCGTCACCGAAGGGCGGAAAATGAAAAGGGCGCGCTGGTGCGCGCGCCCCATATTGGCCGTGAAGGCGTGAAGATCACAAGTCCTGGTATATGGGGAATGTGTTGCACATGGCTTCGGCTTCGTTTCGGACCTTTGCCTCGACGGCGGCGTTTCCGGTTTCGCCGTTTGCGGCCAGGCCGTCGACGACCTCGGTGATCCAGGCCGCGATCTGGCGGAATTCGGGTTCGGCGAAGCCG
>Ga0209570_1000196_pt1 | contig 111387 bp, 95 predicted proteins | sample EBPBio172007_DNA_FD_185861 | JGI IMG/M metagenome (GOLD analysis project Ga0209570, IMG submission 185861) | Wastewater treatment Type I Accumulibacter community from EBPR Bioreactor in Madison, WI, USA - Reactor 1_9/17/2007_ DNA (SPAdes)... | ecosystem: Engineered > Bioreactor > EBPR >... | reverse complement strand
GGTAGCTACATAGTGCCATTACAAAGCCCAATTTAACCTTAAAATTTAGCATCACAAAAAGAAGCTGGTTGAACGCATTAAAACATAGCTTCACTCTTTATGGCTCCAGAGGAGCTACATCTTAGTAGAAAAAATGGGGGAAGTGTTTGTTTGTCTTTTTCTACTAAGATGTAGCCTCGCTGAGGCTTTTTTTTATAATGTGTTTTACCTGAAAAGGAAGTGTAATGCACTTAGAGAGAATACGTTTGTGTATGGCGCGAGTAGGTTAAAGCCTGCTCTCAGTGTAGTTGCACCTTCGACGATAACTCCATAACAAAAGGTTTGGTGAGCACTCACTGTTAGGCTAGCCGCCATCCTGAGCTTTGTTCAATCGCGAAGGCTTTCGGGATTTTATGGATTGGCTTTCAGCGGTCATGAAAACTTAGTTATTGGCGGCGTTTTTATTTCCATTCGTTTCGCAAATTTCTCCATTCTTTCCAAAACGTCAAGTAACCTTTTTTGTCGAAGTCGTCAACTGGAATTGTTTTTGGCAAACTTGTTTTATAAAAATTTTCAACTTGGTCTGCAAAGTCTAAAACTATCTTTTTGTATTGTTCTTTGTCAATGGTGGCTTCTTGTCCGTTGTTAGAAATATGTTTGATTTTGTTGTCGTTGGTGTGAATTATAGTCCAATCAATTCCGCCTGGGCAACCACAAATATTTACAAAATCTTTTTCATCGTCTGCGATTATAAAATGCCCGCAACAAGGAAGTAGTTGACTTGCATAGTCGTCTTTTTTATAATTCTCTTTTAGTGTCCGCATTAAATACAAAGCAGTTGCACTAACTGTCACCTCTAAACTGCCTTTGTCCGCAATAACTTCGTCCCCAATTTTTACAAAAACGTGTCCGTGGGCACAAAGGTCAGTTGGGTCGTCAACATTCTTTATCCAATGAAGGTCTAATAGTTTTATTTCAAAAGTTTTTTCTGTCATTGTTGCTTGTTGTGCCGTTCTTTCAACTATTGATTTAAATGCCGGTTGAACAAAACTTTCGGTAGCTACATAGTGCCATTACAAAGCCCAATTTAACCTTAAAATTTAGCATCACAAAAAGAAGCTGGTTGAACGCATTAAAACATAGCTTCACTCTTTATGGCTCCAGAGGAGCTACATCTTAGTAAAAAAAATGAGGTAGGTTTTCCCCCAAGCCCCATCGGGGTGACATCTTTCACCAAGCATCGGTCGCCCTGATAGGGCTTGGGAGGGGTGGGGGAGGTGTTTGTTTGCCTTTTTCTACTAAGATGTAGCCTCGCTGAGGCTTTTTTTATAATGCGTTTCACCTGAAAAGGAAGTGTAATGCGCTTAGAGAGAATATGTTAGAGTATTGTGCGAGTAGGTTAAAACCTGCTTTTGGTGTAGTTGCACCTTCGACGATAACTCAATAACAAAAGGGTTTGGTGAGCACTCACTGGTAGGCTAGCCGCCAGCCTGAGTTACGTTCAATCCCGAAGGCTTTCGGGATTTCATCGCTTGGCTTGCAGCCACGACGAAACCTTGGTTATTGTGTGCTGTGCTGTCTGGAAGTGTGGAGGGTCGTCTTCATTTGTATCTTTAGAGTTGTTCTTGCCTCGTAATAGGTATTACCTTTTCTCAAGCAATATGATTTGGCTTTTTTGTGAACGCTTTCTCTTGCAAATAATCAACTCATAATTGTTTTTGTCTGATATTTCTGTGGGAATTAAGCCAGCAGGTGCTACAATAATCTTCAACGTATCTCCATCCAACTCATAAGCAACGCTGACTGGCTTTGAATCGGAAAGCATTTCTTCTGACTGAAGAATAATTAGCTTTGGATTGCTGTTCGTGTCCAGCTTGTAAGAATAAATCACTTCCTTTCCAGTCTCGTCCGTGAAAGTGATTTTATCTTTTTTGAAAGCATAAATAAAAGACACATTTTTTTTGGTCCCGTTTACGCTTTCTGTTTGTGCCAACCAGACTCCTTGTATATTTAGTTGGTCGGTAGATTTTGTGGCCTTTCCAACGATGCCGCATGACATAGTACCTAAAAGAATCAATATAATGAGGGAGGTCTTTATAATTATCATATTAAAACGTCTAAATATACTATAGATTGTAAAATTGAGGTTGTGCATCACTTTTTAGATTGTTATATGAATTAGTTAAAAAAACATATTACAAATATGTCAATTTTAAAAAATACTACAAATGAAAAAGTAAGAACTCTGAAACAGCATTTAAAAGTAAAATCCAAATTAGTATATTATTGAACTGGTTTTGTCATCGTTTAGCATAGCACACAACGTGAGGCGGTTTTGCGAAGTTCTCCTTGTGTTGCACCTACGGCAAAGAGAATTCCGCGAAACCCGTGTTGAACAAAACCTTCGGTAGCTTCACAGCGCCCCAAAGGGCCATTACAAAGCCCAATTTAACCTTAAAATTGAGCATCACAAAAAGAAGCTGGTTGAACGCATTAAAACATAACTTCACTCTTTATGGCTCCAGAGGAGCTACATCTTAGTAAAAAAATGAGGTAGGTTTTCCCCCAAGCCCCATCGGGGTGACATCTTTCACCAAGCATCGGTCGCCTTGATAGGGCTTGGGAGGGGTGGGGGAGGTGTTTGTTTGCCTTTTTCTACTAAGATTTAGCCTCGCTGAGGCTTTTTTATAATGCGTTTTACCTGAAAATGAAGCGTAATGCGCTTAGAGAGAATAGGTTCGTGTATGGCGCGAGGAGGTTAAAGCCTGCTCTCAGTATAGTTGCACCTTCGACGATAACTCCATAATAAAAGAAAAAAGGTTTGGTGAGCACTCACTGTTAGGCTAGCCGCCCGCCTGAGTTTCGTTCAAGACTGGGCGACCCCCATCGCCTTCATGGATTGGCTTTCAGCCACGACGAATGCTTAGTTATTGGCAGCTGGCGTTCTTGTCACGGCTCAATCGTCCAAGTAGGAAAAATCTGTTTAACTGTCAGTCTTGAATTTTTACAGCCCAGTTCTAGTTTTTTTAATGCATTGTCTCTCGTTAGGTTATTGTCGTCTAAAGAAAAAATAAGCGTTGTTACTATTGGATATATGTTTTTCCTGAAGTTTCTTAGCACGATGTCAAGAGACTTTCCAGTCTGGTTGATTTTTACTATTTCTTTGTAAGCTTCATCTGCGTAGCTCCCATATGTCCTTAAAAGTATTGCCAAAAAGTGCCTTTTGTCATTATGAGAACTGCTTTTTAAAAACTTTTCAGATTCCTGGTCGCATTGGTCTCTTAAATCTTTTAAGCTATTAATGCACCAGTCAATATTTTCATAGTTTGAGTGCTCCCATGTAACTTGCTTACGGTAAAATAGAGAGTCTAAAAATCTGTCAATTTCTAAATCTTCATTTAGAGCTTGTTTAACCGAAAAAACTGGAAATTTAATTTTTAGGTTCTTGAAGTTCACAAACAAAGTTGTAAAGTTTGCAGCAAAGGCAATTGCATCAAAAAAGTCTTTTAGCTCGTTTGTCATTTGGTTTTAGTGTCGTTTTTTTGAAACATGAAACTAAGGTTGTAAAGTTGTCAGTACGTGTGTGATATGTTGTCAAACCGTTAACCAAGTCCGTAAGACGCTGAATTACTGTACCCCGTGACGAAAGTAAAATAGAAGTGCTACTGTTTATCATTTTGTTGTCTTCAAAATCGAAGTCCGAAGGGGACAGTCATTCATCGTCTAATTGTTACTCTGTCAATCTGTTGGTGTCGTGTCGCACACTTGCTGCCAACGGAAAAGTATTTATGAAGGACTGGAATTTGAAGTACAAAAGTTCAGCCTTTGCACACCTTTCAATAGTGATTCATAAGCTCAATTACTTACGTCAGCCAGTCTTTCATAAATACAATGTTGGTGGCTGCCGCTTCTTTTCGCTGACCAAGTGTCAATGAGCAAAAGTCCAAAATAAGTGTCTATTTACCAGTAAGTTGTCGTTGTACCAATTTAACAAAGTCCTCCGAAACGTTTGCTAACTTAGCAGATTGTCCAACTGTCAAACCCATTTCAATAGCATTTTTCACCATTTCTGTTTTTACTCGTTGCTCTGCTTCTTTAATTTTTCTACTCTCAGCTTTTACTGATTCAGCGTTACGAGCAATCAAAATTTCCAAAGATGCCTTCTCGTCAGGTGTCATTTTACGACTGTCTAACTCATCAATAGCTACTTTTAACCATTCCTCATCCCAAAATTTGGGGAATTGTGTCGGCTGTGTTACTGTATGTATCGTTTTCATCGTATAAATTAGTTTTTGCAAATCTGTTTGACAGTCAGCTTCTTGTAATGTAAATTTATCTAATTCTACTGTAATAAACGACATTTGTTCGTCAAAAAGTTCGGCTTTTTCGTTTCGTAGGTTTGCGAGAGTATGAAAATCATTGTATGGTAAAATATTGTTCGCCAAGATAGCCACACAGTAAATTTTTGTCAGCGTTCCATAGTCAAATTTACCACGTTTTACCATTGCGTTGAACTTGTGCAAAGCATAGAACTTCATACGCTGAACGAAAAACGGTGCATCGCCATACTGCATTTCTACGATAAACTGATTATCGTTTTCATCGGTACAAGCTAAGTCAAAAATACCACTTCTACCGTCTTGGGTAATACCCTCAAAGGTATTTTTATCAAACTTTACTTCCTTTATGGGTGTTTCCGACTTGATAAGTGCCTGCAAAGCCCTACGCAAAAAAAGTGTATTTGCTTCATTGCCAAAAGTAGCCTTGAAACCGTAATCAGAAATTATCGGAATAAATATTTGGTCGTCTGTGTATAATGCTTCCATTAAACAAAATTACTCAAAATCAATATACTGACAACTAGACTTTGGTTGCAAATAAGCACTTTCTGCGGTTGCGCCTAACTCCCAAATATACAAAACTTTTACACTACTACTCGTACACATTAGCACTATATCAAATTTGTACAGTTGTTAAAATATCGCACTATCATCACCTCCAAAAACAATTCAAAATCTAACTATTGAATTAACAAACCCCGACAAAATGCTTAAAAGCAGGTCGGGGTTGTGGAAAAATTAGGTTTTGGCAGCTTTTTAGTGGTGCGTTACTATTTTTTTGGTGGTTGGGTTAGGGTGGATTGCACTTGGCCGAGTTGTTTGATGAAGGCGGGATACAGATTGGCAATCGTCTGGCCGCGCTTACGGCGGCGGTACATTTTTGATAATTCTCCGTTAAACAAAACGCTGGCGTGAAAACCTCGGGTGGCATTTTGCTTGGCCCACGCGAGGCTCACTTTCTCGGCAACGGTAGGGAAGAAACGTTGCACGTACAAATCGTATATGCCCCACGTCATGTATTCGTTGAAGGTGGCTAGGCTGTCGGTTTCGTAGCCGCTGCCTTTGTCCCAGACCTGATTGGAAAAATTTGCTTTAATCAGGTTTTGGTACTTAGCAGAAAGCGGATTGACAAAGGCGTGGTCAAGCTCGGTAAACAACATGTGCGTTCCCGACGCAATCTCTTCTTCGCTCGCCGCTTGTATGGTCTTGCCCGACAAAATAAAGTCGGGAACGGTGATGAAATCGGTGCCTACGCCCTGCACTATGCGGTGGCAGTTCATCCGCCCAACGAGCGGCGAAAACACAATCGCGTACGACGTCAAATGGGATTGTTTGCCCAGTTCTTCTTCTAAAAACTGCCGCATTTCGGGGTAGTGCTGCGATGCCAAATACGACGACGCGATGCCCTCAAAATACGGAAGGTGGCGTTGGTAAAACGCTCGAAAACGACTGGTTTTGGCAAAATCTTCGATGAGTGCGAGCTGTTCCTCAAACGGATTAAACCCTTTATTGGCCGAAAACGGCATCGTACGCACCAGCCGATTGTTGGCGTCGAAGGCAAAAGCGTACGAATCGGTGCGGAAACTGAGGTAATTTTCCCATTCTTTGCGCGAATAGTTGACTTTCGCCAACAAGGGATGCTGGCTGTAAGGGTCAAAATACTGCCGCACTTCGCGGTAGTAATCCGAGCTCTGCGATACCTCCCAAGGGTCGGTTTTGCCGTAGTCGGTCAGGGCTAAAATGATGTTGGCCAACTCGTAGGTTTCTGACAAACGAACGGGCGAATTGGCCTGCGAAAAGAGGGGAAAGTAGCCCAAAAAGAGCATAGCAAAGGTGGCTGATAATTTTTTCATCAGAGTCAATGGTTACAAATGGACAGAATGTATTTGGAGAAAATCTATAAATGAAGCGCTTTTTTGATGGCGTCTTTTTTGCCGCGCGAAATGGGTACCCGAGCCCCGTTGGTCAGCAGCAGCACGTCGCCCACGTCTTTTTTCCAGCTTTTGATGAACGTCTTATTGACCAAATGCGACTGGTGGCAGCGCAAAAACCCGTGGCTACTCAGCAGGTCGTCGTATTCGTAAATCGGTTTGCTCACGACCAAGGCCGAGCCGTCGGTCAGGAAGAACGTGGTGTAATTGTTGGACGACTCGCAGCGAATGATTTCACTGGTTTTGACAAACCGCGTCTCTTGCCAACTAGACAGGGCAATTTGCAGCTCTTCTTGCTGCGACTGCGCTTTTAGCCACCGCATCAAATGCCCAATCTGCTGGTTTTGAACCTTCAGCGCGCGCTGTTTGGTCGCGCGTTCGACGGCATTTTGTAGCTCACTAATAGCGACGGGTTTGAGCAGATAATCTACCGCCGAAAACCGCATGGCTTGAATGGCGTACTGGTCGTAGGCCGTCACAAAAATGACCTCAAAGTCGCATTCGGCAAGGCTGCGAAGGAGCTCAAATCCGTCTTGTTCAGGCATTTGAATGTCCAAAAAAAGCAGGTCGGGCTGGTGCTTACTCAGGGCTTTTTTGCCTTCTTCGGCGTTTAAGGCCACGGCACATACCTCCACGCTGGGGCAATACGTGGCCAAAAGCGAACGTAGGTTGCTAAGGTTGTGGGGTTCGTCGTCAATCAAAATCGCTTTCATACAAACCAGTGGTTAAAAGTGAGCGTCACGCACGTGCCCGACGTGGGCGAGGAGTCAATGGTCAGCATAATCGGCTGTTCGGGGTGCAGTTGGTTCAACAACGTAATGCGTTCCTGCGTCAGTTTTAACCCAAACCCAGGGTACGTTTCTTGGAGAACAAAGCCTTTGCCGTTGTCGTGCAGGGTCAGCACGAGCGCTTCCTCCTGCTGCTGAAACCTCACCTCGATGTGTCCACGTTGCTGTCCACTCGCGACGCCGTGTTTGACGGCATTTTCCAACAGCGGCTGCCAAAGCAACGACGGAAGGTTGGTCGAATATACATCCAGCGCCTTCGGTACGTCGATGTGGTAGCGAAACCCAAACCGAAGTTGTTCGAGTTTGAGGTAGGTGTCTATGCTTTGGAGTTCTTGTTGGAGCGGAACTTCCTCTTTGCTGCTGTTGGTCAAGGTTTCACGCATCAAACGCGCAAAATCCGACAAGTACTCGTTGGCCCCTTGCACGTCATGGCGGTTGATTAGCCCCTGAATCGAACTGAGTGCGTTGAAAATAAAATGAGGATTGAGCTGGGCATGAATAGCTTTCAGTTCGAGTTGGAGTTTTTGCTTGGTCGCCATTTCTTGCTGGGTTTTTCGCCGCTGCCGAACCAACAAGTACCCAAACACGCCCAAGCCCGCGAGCAAGATCCCAAGTCCAATGACAATCAGCGCAAACCAAAACGTTTGGTACCAATGGGGCTCTATCTCAAAGTGATACTCGGCTACGTGTTGAGGCTGAACAGTATAGCGAATTTGAATGGTGTAATGCCCAGGCGAAAAATCTTTGAGCCAAATGAAACTGTTGTCATACTCATTGTTTTGCCAAGGACGAATCAGTGTTCCGTCGCGTAGCAACTGGTATTGAATCTGGTTTTTGGTATAAATGTCGACGTTGAGGGTAAAAATCAAATTACTATTGTTGGCGGGCAATTGCAGCTTGTCCAACGAATAAGTAGGGGAGCGGCGCACGGGTGATTGCGCCCAAGGGTATTGGAGTTTTTGGAGGAAAATGTCTAAGTTTTCGGAGGTGTAAACCCCTGCCACCGTGGGACGAATGGATTCCCACGCCAGCAGGCTAGTGGCTACGATGCCAGCCTTGCCTTTCTTCCGAACATCGACGATAAGCATGCTCCCCAAGCGGGTAACGTACCCTCCCAAATAAGCCATTGGAGGCAGGGCTGAGCTTTTTACCACGGCTTCATCGGCAAATTGCGTAATGGTACTCCACGGTACTAGCACCCGTTGGCTAGGGTAGTCGGTGACGCGAAACTCGTAGTTGTGGGCATTTTTGGGATGAACCCCGTGGAGAAAAAAGTGTCCTTTGTCGTTGCTAAACGTGGTGCGGGCGACAATTCCCGACGGGCGATTTTGGCGAAAAGCAGCGTCTTTTTCCAGCGTCCTAAAATGCTCGCTGTGTTCCCGAATTGTCCAAAAAGAGTTGTTGGTTTTGGGAATGGTTAAAATCAAGGCGACTGTTTCGGGTTTGTCCAACGTGCCCGTCAGGTAGCTCTGCGAATAATCTCCCCAATTGATTTGGGCAAAAAGCGGGGAGGAGCCCAACAACAAGAGAATCAGCAAGCGCATTGTCTTCATGGCGGCAGTTTTGATAGGTCAAATATCTGCCGTTTTTTTTATAAACAAGTACGCGATGTGAATTTGGTGCCGTTGGCTGTGAATGTGGTAGAAAAGTGGGGACTCAACTCACTTTTTGCCGTGTAATTTGATAAAATGGACTAACTCCTCCGCAATGGAGCGCTGCGCCTCGGTGGAAAGATGGACTCCGTCGGTCGTTTTTGTTTCAAACCCTATCAAAAGCGAAGAATAGGTATCCAAAAAGAGTAAGTCCCGCTCAGTGGCTAGTTGCTGTAAGAACTGATTCAAGCGCTGCACACATTCGTTCCCGCCGTCGTATTTGGCGATTGCTTTGGTCGCGTCAATGGGCGGTGGGGGCATCAAAATAATCTTGGTTTTCTGCGGAGCGTACAGTTTGCTGCTTTGCAGTTTGTCCAACAAGGTTTGGTAATTCTTTTTCACCGTTTCAAAATCTGCCGCAAAAATGGCTTTGCAGTCGTTGGTACCCAGCGCAATGGTAATGTAGTCGAAGGGTTCTTGGTAGTTTTTGGTCGAAGCCATTTGTACCAACGAATCGAGGTTGCGCAAGGTATTAAGTTTGGGGTTGTCGAGGTTGTTAAACCCAACGGTATTGCCCGAAATCGAGTAATTGACGATGTTACTAAACGGTAAGCTACCCACCAACTGATTCACCCAGCTTGTAGGCGCTTGTTCGTTGGATGCACCAATCGCCAGTACCCGAACCGACGTTGGATCGGGTTTTTGTCCCCGTACAGGAATCAGGTGTAAGGCTACTTGGGTCAATTGTTCGTGCGTTCCGTCAAAAATTCGGAGAGTGACGTTGTTTGATTTTTTCTGCACATACAGCTTTCGCCCTTCCAAAAACGGCCCTGAAACGTGGGGAAGCTGCCGTTGACTTAGGAGGGTAATGGTTTCTTGGTCTGTTACCTTGTCTTCGTTGCGTTGGACAAGTTTATTGTAAAACCGAATGGACTGCGTAATGGGTACCGAGCCCGTGTACCCGTCGTTGACGCCCGTGTAGATAAACAATTCGCTGGGACGGTTTTTGATGGTATCAAACAGCGGCGAACGGTTTCGCATTTCTGCTGCATTGAGAGCTCCGTCGGCGGAGGTACTTTTTACAATTTGCCCCGCGTAGGGAAGTTGGCGGCGGGACGTTTCGTGGTACCAACTTTCGAGGTCAGAAATAGGCACCCAAGCCGAAAAAGACTTGATAGGGAGTTTTAAACGGCTGTAACACAGTAGGGTAGCATAGCCGCCGCCCGATACGCCCACGACATGTACTTCGCTGGGGTCGATGCGTTGGGTATGGAGCAAATGCTGAATCATGTCCTCAATATCGCTGATAACCAATTGACTCCCCGTGGCTTCTTTGCGATTATTAGGCCCCCTAAAATCAGGATGCACGTAGTAATAACCTTTTTCCACTACCTTAAACACCAGCGGGTCAAACTGCGTATAATCACCGCTCCATGTATGTAAACTCACGATTAAAGGCCGCTTTTCGGAAAGGTTGGACGGCGCAAAAAAAAGTGCTTTTTGTTCGACCCCGTCCACGCTACTTTTTACCGAAATCTCGTGGACTCCTTCGGGCCATTTTTTCTTTTGCGTGTCATCCCAAGCCGTTTGAGCGGCTACGTTCAAGCAAAACGTTAATAAAAAAATCGAACTCAAAAATAGCTTCATCGTATGGGAGGCGTTCAAATGATTAACGATTGGGCGCGGTGGTATTTCTTCGATTTTCCCGAATCACTTTTCGTTGTTGTAAATCGTAGCATTGGCCACTGCTCAACAAAATGAAAGGGCCGTTGGAGGCAGTGTGATCTTCGTTATCGTTGACCACGTGAGGAGCGCCTTTTCCGATAATAGTCTGGTAGTCATAGACGGCCACGTACGATTTTCCAATGACTTCAAAGGTGTCTTTTTGAACCAAAACGGCGGTTGATTCGTCCAACCCAAGACCAATTAAATCGGGGGATTGGCGGATAAAATCGACCAAATCAAACTGCCGATTGCGGCGAAGTAAGTGCTGGTCGATGGCCGAATTTTTCAGAAAACAGAGTCCTTGGGTATGGTCGCCGACCAAAATGTGAGGGCCCTTGGTATCGCCGCGCCACAAAAATGACCCTTGAATACTCGCCCCTGCGGAGGTGCCCGCAATCACCCCGCCGCGCTCTAGTACTTCGTTGAAGGCTTGGTGGGTGAGGGTATTGAGGTACGAATCTGCAATGCGCCATTGGCGACCACCCACAAAAAATACGCCCGTCGCTTGTCGGAGCGAAGCTACAAACGCTTCGCTGTTGGCTTCGGTGAGGCGTTTGGTGTGCAAGAGCGTCACTTGCGCCGCGCCCGTTTGTTTTTTTACCAGTTCCACGTGCGACGGACTCAAGGCCGCCGAATCGCCCGCCGCCGCCGTCACCACCACAAGTTTGGCTTTTTCTTTTCCTCCTGCCAGTTCAATGAATTTAGCCCAAATTTCGGGGGGAATCGTCCCGCCGCCAATGATGAGCAACGAGCCTTTTTCGGGGCCGTGGCGGGTGACGGTTTTTTCATTGATGGTAATGGGCGTCTGAGCGACTAACGTAAGCGTGAGGCAGCAGGCCAGCAGCGTAGATAAAAGGTGTTTCATTGGGAGATAGTTAGAAACCCCTAACTTACTAAAAAAACGTAGAAAATAAATGATGCCTGAAAGTAGGTTTCAGGCATCTAAAGTAGGTTACAAGGTATATCTCAAGGTAATTCCGTAGGTTTTGGGGTCTCCGATGATACCCGCGTATTGGCCGTAGCTTCCTGGAGCCGCTAGCAATTGCTCATAGTAGTTTTTATTGCCCAAGTTGCGTCCCCAAAAGAAGATGGAAATTCCGTTGGAAGCTCTGAAACCTACACGGCCATTGAACAAGGCGTATGCGTCAATATTCAAGTACTGAGAAGGAGAAGGGCTTGAAGAGAACGAAGAACGGTAAAAACCATCTAAGCCCAAGAAATAGATCCCTTTGAGGCCAATAAACGAACCTTTGGTCGTCGCTTCCCCTCCTAGGGTCGCCGACCATTTTGAAATCCCAGGGAGTTGGCCGCCTGAAATATCTTTGAAGGCTTGCGTACCACCTACTTCTTCTAATGGCACAGGTGCGTTGGTAAACGAAATGTATTTTCCGTCTGTGTAGGCAAATGCCGCGTTCAATGACAAATGGCTACTCGCACGAATGTTACCGTCCAACTCAAATCCTTGTACTCGTACTTTTTCGGCGTTGGCCAAGTAGCCACGGTTCACCCCAGGTTCTGGCGTTTGTACTTGGGTTTGGTAGTCTTTGATATCGGTACGGTAAATGGTCAAATTCAAGACCGAGGTAGCTGAAGGACGTGTTTTTAGCCCCAATTCTTTGTGCGTAACAAACTCTGGTTTTACTTTCGCCAAATCCAATAAAATTTGTCCATTAGCGGTTGGCAAACCACCTACGTTTACCCCCACAGGTTTGTAACTAACCGAGTACGTGGCAAACGCGTTGATTTTTTTGTTGGCTTTGTACTGAAGCGATAACTGGCCTGAGAAGTTTCCTTCCGATACCTCCGTATCAAATGCTTGGTTAGTATAAACCCCATTTTTGAGGGCGATAAGTGCGGCGTCATTGGTTTGTAAGCCACCGTAGGTTTCACGTTTGTAATTGACGACTTTCTTGTCGTAGTTGTAGCGAATCCCTGGTAGTAGGTGGAAATTGTCGTTCAATGCAATATCCACTTGGCTAAATACGGCAAGGCTGGTACTTTTGATGCGGTTGGTGGTACGAATACCGAAGTTGTCAAACAAACCAGGTGTTTTCCAAAGGGCACTGGTAGAGCTTTGGGCAAAACGCCACTGGGCCGAACCCGCTTCTTCGGTTTGTACAGGGTCTGATTTTAAATCTTGCCAAAGACCAAATACCCCAATAACTCCGCTAACTTTCGAGGAAACTTTACCCGAGTACCGAATCTCTTGCGACCACTGATCGTGTACCGAGTTTCCTGATGAAATAGTGAAGACAGGCAAGCCAAGGTAATCACGGTCGTTGAGAGGTACCCATTTCCAATAGCGCCAGGCCGAGGTAGAAGTAAGTGTACCGTTGCCGAGCTTAATGTCAGCGTTAATCGAGGCACCGCCTAGTTTGTTATCGGCTTTCGAAGGAGTATCATGGTCGACGATACGATCGAAGGCACTTGTGTAGGGCAATTTGTAGCCTAAATCGGCAATAATGGCATTAAACTGACGATACGCCGCGCGTTTGGTGGTTACAACGCCCGCTACTGGCCAACCATACCCACTTGGTTTTTGGTCGGTAAGGTCTCCAATCAGGGTGATTTTTACGTTGTCAGTCGGAGTGTATAAAAGTTGTGCTCTCCAGCCAAGGTTATTGATGTCGTTGATGTAGAGTTGTGTACGGGTATTGTAGATAGTACCGTTGCGTTGCGTACCCGAAAACGAGACCCTAGCGGCGAGTTTTTTGCTGATGGGCCCCGTTACCGAAGCCTTTGCTTGAATATAGCCGTAGTTGCCATAGCTAAGCTCGAAGCTAGCTCCTGGGTCAAAGCTTGCGGCACGGCTTGAGATGTTGAAAGCACCCGAAGTGGTATTTTTTCCAAAGAGTGTTCCTTGCGGCCCACGCAAAACTTCCACTTGCTCGATGTCAATAAAATCGAGGGCAGTAGCTGCGGGACGCGCATAATAAACGCCATCGACGTAATAACCAACCCCTGGGTCGATACCGTCGTTGGTTAAGCCATAGGTAGAACCTAATCCGCGGATATTGAGCGTAGTATTACGGGCGTTTGAGGCGTACAACTGAACGGTGGGTACAATCTCTTTCAAACGATTAACGTTGAAAGCCCCCGCATCTTCGACAGATACGCCGCGAATCACCGATATGGGGATGGGAATGTCTTGGGCAATTTCTTGGCGACGGCGTGAAGAAACAACGACGTCTTCGAGCTGGTTCGAACCAGCATCTAGCCGAATTTCAATTTTGGGTTCATTCACGACCAATTCTTTGGTTTTATAACCGAGGTAAGAAACAATGAGCGTAAAAGGAAGTTTTTGTCCCGTAATCAGTCGGAACTCCCCGTTGGCGTCGGTGGAAGCGCCGTTGGTGGTCCCTTTAATGGAAACAGAAGCGCCGATGAGACGTTCGTTGGTAGTAGCATCGAGTACAGTACCCGACAAAGTAGCATTAATAATGGGTGTGTTTTGGGCGAGCGACGGGAAAATAACAAATAGTAACCCTATCGAATAAAATACTTTTAAAGCCTGTTTCATAATCGCGGTGAATTGGACAGTTTGTGGAGGTTGTTTTTAAATTTTAATAATACTTATAATCTATCGAATAGATATATTATTTGGGATTTAAAAGAGCCAGGTTTTCTTCTGGCTTCTTAATCGACAGCAAAAGTCGACTAGATATTGTTTGAATCCAAGTGTTTTTTGTTTTTTTTTAGTGGTAAGCGTTTTTTGTAAATTTAATTGCTTGTGTATCAGTATTTTATTTTTGTAATGATAAAGTAAAATATTACATTAAGTACATTGTTAGCTACGTTTTTTTAGTTTTACCCGCAGAATTATAAACGCTGATTTTCGCTGAAAAAGGGCTTTATAGTGTCATAAATCAGTGTCTTCTGCGACTTTCAATCGGCTTCAATCTCGGGTAAAACTTTAAAGAAACTTAAATTACACTGTATTAAGGTAACTCTGAAAAGTTCAATGACTTCCATCGACGTCGACTTATGGGTAAAAATGTATTGGTTGCTACCTTCACTTCGGAGGTTTCGCTGTGGTGAATGACTTCTTTTAAGTGTAAAAGATTAACCGCATGGGTGCGGCTGATGCGAATAAAGGAGAGTTGGGATGCATTTAAAAGAATGCTGCCGAGGGTTTTGGCTACTAGTATTCGTTTACCATTGGTCAGGTACACGAACGTGTAATTTCGACTACTTTCAAAATACAATACCTCCGAAATAAGTGTACAAGTACGAGGTGTAATGCTGATAAATTGGCCTAAGAGTTGCTGCATAAGACAAATGAGTTCAATTCATTGTCAAAAGAAGCTAGTCTTAAGGCTGTTTCATACCCCTATTTTTAGGGGTAGGGGAGTAAATTTACTTTTATGATAGCAGTTGTACCACGGGGGCTACTGTCAATTATAAAGTGTCCATTCAAATTTTTCGTAACCCGTAGTTCAATGTTACGAAGTCCACTACCTGTGTTTTGTAGCTGATACGTTCGAATATCAAACCCGACCCCGTCGTCTTCAATGATAATATTAAGATTAGGTGATAGCTTAGTTGTACCATGATACTGGTACATTGTGAATGTTTAAGGGCGTTGGTAATAATTTCTGAGATAATACTGGAGAGTTGTGCTTCGATAAATGGGTCGAAACGAACACCCTCAAGGCCATCAGAAATAAACTCAATTATCTTGATACGCTTATATTTATTCTCCAAAATAGAAGAAAGCGAATCATCGTAGTTGGCACGGAGTTGGTGTGACAAGTCCCGAACTCGTTTGTAGGCATCACTCAGGTGTTCTTTTAATGATTCCCATTCTACTTTGGGGAAATGACTGACTAATAATTCTACCTGAAATTTTGACGCTGCTAAAATTCCCCCTATTTCATTGTGCATTTCATCCGCAATTTCGTTTCGCTCGCGGCGTTGGGTATCAAACTCAATTTTTAATATCTCATTTTGAAGTCGATATTTTTCTTCCTCAAGTCGGAATTTATCCTCTTCATTTTTCTTAAAACGATAGCCAATCCCCCCTGTGAGTACCAAGAGTTCGATAAAGGTGGTGAAATAATACGCATTGTGAATGTACTGAACGGGCCATTGATGCACCTCTGAAAACGTTTCAATTAAGACTGTAATGGTAACAGGCAACGTAGCACCTACAAAAAGCCGAGCCGCGGGAGAGGGCCACTTTGCCACTAGGTAAATTAAGTTGATGGTACTAAGAACCCCCATAAATAAATAGAACCCAAGCTTATACTCAAACAGCGTTTCTCCCCAAGCCATGAGTCCAGCCATCCAGAGGTATTGAAGCAAAATGGTAACGCGGCTAATCTGAAATACCCTCGGGAACTCTTCCTTGGTAACCTCCAAAAATTGCTCCGCGAATAATAGATAAAAAACAGGTACGGTAGCACTAAGAACACCTAGGGCGTTTTTGTTGACAATAAACTTGGGCAAATGTTCCCAAAGCAAGTAACCAAAGTCGTTGTAGACCAGCATGATACTGAGTGCGCATACGATGCAGCCGAGGTAGTACCAATAGATTTTTTCCTTAAAGAAATAGGCTAAAACTAGTCCTAACAGTAAAAACAACGCCATACAGCCAAGGTATAAGCTGTAAAAGAAGTTATTTACGAAGAGATAATCTTGCGTGGTGTTTTTGTCGGATAGTAGGAAAGGGGAGGCCGCAAGCCGATAATGAACGTTTCTAATTCGCGTCCAAATCCAGTAAACCGAGTCGGGTTGTACATCAAACGTAACGGTTAAAAATGGGCTAGCATTTTCACGGTTTTTCATTGAAAAATGACTTCCCGTCAGGTAGGAGGTTAAAACTTGCTCGTGCTGATTGGTTACATAAACTTGTAGGCTATCAATGCCTTTGGTAATCATTGATAAAGTCTTGGGAGAACGACCACGGTAGAGAATACCAAAACGAATCCAATGTGGCAAAGGGGAACTTCCAAAGTTTGGGTAAGTACTTGTGATAGTGTGTGGTTTAAACTGCCTTTTTATCGACTCAAAAGAAGTAGAAGGAAGGGATTCGACATCATAAGTTAAATACCCTGTTACAGAGGGGATGGGTTGATGTTCTTCAATAACAATGGGTTTTTGGGCATAAAGTTTGCTGAATATAATTCCCCAAATCACTAGTGATAAAAATCGAATCATTTCAAAAACGTTGTTAAAACAATTATAAGAACTTGTACTCAAAGGCGATTTTAACGAGATGGGTGGCGTTTTTGGCTTTAAATTTTTTTAGCAAATTTGTTCGGTATTCTTCAATGGTGTATTTAGAAAGCTTAAGTTCGTTGGCAATTTCATCGGCTGTCAATCCTTCCGACATCAATACGAGTATTTCTTTTTCACGATTACTCATTTTAACTCCTTCGCTGATTAATCGTCCTTCATCTTCTTGTTTTGATTTCAGTATTTCATTGACCTCAGCCTGAAAATAGGTTTTTCCATTCCCTACGACACGGATTGCCGCAAGCAATTCTTGCAAGTCCGCATTCTTAAATAAATAACCTTTTGCGCCGAAGGTAATAGCACGCTTGATGATGTCATAATCGCGGTGGGTAGAGATGATTAGGGGCAAAATAGGTAATTGACTTTTTTTTATAAATTCCAAAATATCAAGTCCAGATAAGCGAGTATGTTGATTGTTGTAGGTCATTGGCATACCCAAATCGAGCAAGAGCACATCGCAGGGGGTAGATTGAAGTTTGTGGATAATGTCATAATAATTAGAGGCGGTTGCTACAAGGGTGATGTCTCCAATATCCAACAATAGTTGTTCGTATCCTTGTAGCAATAGCTTATGGTCTTCAGCGATAAATAATTTCAGCGGTGTGTTGTTTTTCATGGTTATGGGAAAGTCATTAAAGCACAAATTTAGGGCATTAATTGCGTTTAGCTTTCCCCTGAAAAAAGGGGTTGATTTAGAAATATACAAAAAAAGCCCCCTTCGCCTCAAACGAAGGGGGCTTACAGCCACTAAAAAAATGACTATTTATTTCTACCTGTCGAAATCATGGCGCAACGGAAGCCAATCATCGCAGTGGAAGAATCTTGAGCTAAGAAGCGACGAGTTCCTGGAGATAACCAGTAGGCAACGTCGTTCCAAGAACCTCCTTTGTACACACGGAGTTTGTCATTGATGACAGAATTGTTGCCTTTTACGTCATAGCGCTTTTCTTCATCTAAGAAGCCATCACGACGCAATGGGTTCAGATCTTTGAAGTCCATTGATGACAATGGGCGGTAAACGTCGTATACCCATTCGTTTACGTTTCCAGCCATGTTGTACAAGCCGAAATCGTTGGCAGGATATTTATATACTTCTTCTGTGATAATGGCACCGTCATTTGACTTACCAGCGATACCCGCGTAGTCACCTTTTGCACGTTTGAAGTTAGCCATCATTTCGCCTTTGTGTTTACCACGAGGATTACGAAGTGAAGAACCATCCCAAGGATAGATACGTTGGTTCGACTGGTTTTCGTCGGCATATTGGGTTCCAATCATCGCCTTGGCGGCATATTCCCATTCTGCTTCAGTTGGAAGGCGATAGTTCGGCAATACGTAGCCACTTTCTACGGCTGGACGAGCGTTGGTCATCAATGCCTCTGATTCGGCCATCGCTTGGCCTTTTTTCTTCTTACCTAACGATGATTTCTTTGGTTTTCCGTTAGCTTGTTTTGCTAAGTTGTCGTTTACAAAGTTGGTACGCCAGATTGAATAGTCGTTTGCTTGTACCCACGATACCCCGACCACAGGATACATACGGAAACCAGGGTGACGGAAATAATACGTAACGTACGAGTCGTTGAATGACAATGGATCGTACCATACTGTTGTATCGGGAAGGGCTTTGGCTGCTACTTCCGCTGATGAGTCACGCTGTACGTAGTGGAGGTATTCGAGATAGTTAAGGTTGGTAATCTCGGTTTCATCCATGTAGAAAGACTGCACACTCACTGTACGCTCACGATTATCGCGAGAGTTCATCACATCCTCTTCCAACGCCCCCATTGTGAAACGTCCACCTTCAACAAAAACAAGGTTAGGACCTACCACTTGCGATTTGTAAGGCATTACTGCGAAACCTTCAGGTTGGGCAGAAGTTGCTGCAACACCTTTCTTTCCTTTTTTAGACTTGCCACTGTTTTTGCTAGCAAAATCCACATTCGTCGCTGTACTTTTCTTGCCTGGATTTAGGCTTGAAGGGTGTTTCGACTTACAAGCACTAAACAGCACTGTGGCTGAAAGTACCCAAATCGCCGCTTTCATACTGAATTTGACCATTTAGATTAAATAGTTAATCGTTATTAGTTATCCTTGTAATCGTTAAATACGAATTAGTGTACCTTGATTTGTTTGTTTATTAACTCGGCAAAAGTACGATTATTGCCTTAAAAGAACTAAGAATCCGTCGATTTGTTGTCTATCAATAACTTTGCCAAACTTCAAATGGGCGTCAATTCTTGTTTTTTCGTTCAAATAACGAATCGTAATTTAGCCGTATTGTTAAAAGTAAAAAGATTTTCAATAAAAATGCCCCGCCTTTATTTTGAGTATTGTTCCCCCAAGCCGTTTTTCTGGTACTTTCTGTTAGGATGGATGTGCCTACTTACAATTATTCCTTCTAACGCGCAAACCCCTGATTCGATTGCGTTGGAAGTGAAATATGCGCTTAACTATTTGGAAACCAATCAGTGTAAAGCTACTGTTGATGGGAAAGAATACGCAGGAGAGTGGCCTGCGTACATGCAAATGCACACGCGATTTGTGCTTCTCGGAACTCGACATAAATACCGCGATTCGAATAGTTTCACCACCATTGGTACCCATAATTTACTGGCTGAATTGTATTTGTTGGATACCACGTTGAAGGAAATTCGTCCAATGTTAGAAAAAGCCTATCCAGAAATTCGTTCGTATGCGACGGGAAACGCTTATAATTTTTGGAAAAAATTGCCCCCAAATCGAGACCTACAACGTGGCAACGAACCCAGCCCTGTGCCGTTGGTTCGGCGCCCTACGCACTACAAATTGAATTCGCGCTACATCAATAATGCCGCTAACGTGGAGAACGATGCCGACGATACGGCTTCGGGGAACTTGGCGACTTGGTATCACAATCAAATTTTTGGTACGAAAGACAGTACCGCAAGTCATGCCCTGTTTGATGCCTTTTTGGACGAAAATCGAAAAAATAGGCATTGGTATAATTACTTATTTAATGGCTGTCCCAATTCCAGTGCCTACATGACGTGGTTGGGTAGAGAGGCAGATTTTAAGCGTTGGAATATTTTGAAAACGATTGGCCACAATCAAACCTTTTTCTTAAAAAGCAGTATTTGTTACCCAACACCGTATCAAGCGTACATCCCATACGGTACCAATGACTTGGATGCGGTGGTCAATGCCAATGTGTTGACGTACCTAGCCAAAAGTGGTGACTTAAGCCAAAGTAAAGGTAGGAGAGGTGCCAAAAACTTTATTGAACATCAAGCCGAAAGGCAGCGCTGGCGGCGGGCGGCAACCTATTATCCCAATCGTTACCATTTTCATTATGCCGTAGCGAGGGCACTGGCGGCAGGAGATACTTCGTTGCGAACAACGGCTCAAATTATGTTAACGCATTTGAGGGAAACGCAGCGACCCAACGGAAGCTTTCGAAGTCGTCGGAAAGTAAACCACCGCGACGTCCTGCAATCATCGGCTTACGCATTACTGGCCATGCTTTATTTTCGGGAAGCAGGCGTGGATGTTCCTGCGACTAGCGTAAAACAAGCAGTGCAGTTTATTCGTAGTCAACAGCGGGTTGAAAATGACCAAATTTACTGGACGGGTGGCGTATTTTTTTCGGGGGGAACGGTGGTGCGCAATGTGTTGTACTTCACTTCAGATGCTTACACTACCGCGTTGATTGCGTTGGGACTACAAAAATTTCGAAAATATTATTGAGCACTTTCGGCGGAGAGGCTGGCAGGCTGAACCGTAATGCGGAGCAGGGTTTGGGCGCTACCAATGGCTAGGGCGGTGTTTTCGGATGTAAAAACCGCCTCATAAATGCTGAACTGGTCGTTGAGTTTTACCCCAAAACGTTTGTAGTTTCCCGCGTTGTCGCCTAGCAAGATTTGCCCATTGCAGGCAGTGTAAAGTTCATATTTATGGTTGGTCGCTCGTCCCCACACCAATCCTGAAAATGGAATTTCGGCGCGTTGATGATTGCGATGTACCCGCCCTTTTTTACCAATCCACCCTCCCATGGCCACGTACGAAGAAGGGCTGTCAAACTGGATTTCGTGAAAAATACTATTGCCAATTTTTTCTTGACGTTTCCAACGGTCGTTGGTCAGGGCGTATAAAAAGGTTTTACTCGGGGTGTACATCAGCGCATACACTTGCTGATTGTGCGGATTGTATTTGACACACCATACCATTTGGAAAGGATTGCTGTACACTTTTTTCCAAGTCTGACCACGGTCGATGGTTTTGAGAATAAAACCTAAGGGGATTGTTTTCTGTGAATGGGCGATTGCTGAATTTCCTCCGCAAATAAACGCCGTGGAGTCGTTGACAACGGCCATATTGTAAAAACAAGCCTTTTCGTAGCCTTTCACTCTAATCACTTCCCATGCTTTGGAGATTAAGTTGTGTTTATAAATCACACCTTTATCACCGCAGGCAATTAAATTTTGAGCATCAAAACGGTCAAATTTATAAATATCAACGTGTTGGTTAGGATACGGTATGTCGGTGAGGTGCCCCTGGGCGTCGCTTGCTTTGAGCGTACCGTATTTCCCTCCAATCCAAAACTGATTTTCGACGGGAATAATATCGTAGTAGGACGAATCACGGAAGGATGTTCCTTGCTGAAGTATTTGAATACTAACTTCCTGCGCACAAACAGACAGGGCGCAAAAAAGGAAAACAATGACAGACGTTATTTTGGCTGTAAACTTCAACAATCCGAGTTTTTTCTTTAAGGTATTTGGGTGAATATGTATCAAAGTCGAGTTGAAAATCAGCCAACAAAACGAAAGTTTATGTGCTTTTACGTTTGCTTTGCTTATTACACTCTCCCTACTGAGTACAAGTATAAATGCAAAAATACGCAGTAGGCTGTTCTTTCCCAACTATCCTACTGACAACTTACTCGGCTTTTACCACTAATGAGCAAACGGTAAAATGCACAAAATGTCAAAAATACAGAGCAAAGAAGAAGTAGACGAAGAAATTAGAAGAAAACAAGATGGAAGTGGAATTGCTATTTTGCTGTTTTTTGCCGATTAAAAAAAGCAAAGGAAGCGATGGGAGGAGGTAAAACTAAAAACAAGCCCTTCGGCACTACTGCCGAAGGGCTTGTTGGGGACATTGGGGCATATATTAGTGAAGAGCGTGGCGCATTCGGGTGGCGTTAGTTTTGACTTTTCTGAAGAACAAGTCTCGGTTTTCTCGTTCTAAGTCGTTGTTGAATCCTTCCTGTTTAGGATGGTAAGTTGAATACAATAACGCCGATGAAACTGCAAGTCCGATGAGGCCTACGCCCATGATAATTATCAAAATGAGAGCTTCCATACAATTAAACAGTTTTTTAGGTGGAACATCAACAAAACCTAGAACGAATGGTGGCTAAACGGTTCCTCGACGGATGAAACCGATAAGGAAAGAAATGATGGCAAATACCAAAAGAATATGAATGAGACCTGAGGCACTGTAGGCAAATGCTCCGATTAACCAGCCAATGACAAGGATAATAGCGATGATATACAAGAGAGAGCGCATGATTGAAAATGGTTTTAGGTTGAAAAATTGATTGATGCTCAAGAAGTTAAAAACGACGTTCCAACCCCAAATGAGCTCAAAAATTGGGGAAAATGAGGCGGGAAAGGTCAAAATATGTGGATTTTTTTCCACGATTAGGGTAATCAGTGGAAATGGAATAAGTCTTTGATAATGAAGCTAAAAGGATTGCTGAACTTCAAACAAGTATCCTTCTAAAGTAGTTATCACTTTAAACATGAAAAACTATGAAAACATGGATGAATAATGTAAGTGTAAAAACCTTACAAGTGTTAAACTGGGTATTTTTTATGGTGATGGTGGCGGCCAATTATTTGGCGGTAGCTTTACCCTTAAATAATAAAACAACCCGACAGCTATCGGATCAATACCCTAACTTATTTGTACCTGCGCCCCTTACGTTTTCAATTTGGGGAGTGATTTATCTATTACTTTTTTGGTTTTGTGTCAAACAAAGTAAATCACTCTTTCAACGGAATATAGACGCCGCCACGGGCGAAACGGTGAGAAACGTTGGAGTTGGTTTCATCGTAAGTTGCGTACTCAATGCGTTCTGGATTTGTTTGTGGCATTTTGAGTACGTTGGCTTATCCGTATTGATTATGTTTGGATTGTTGACGCAATTGATTCAACTCAACCGTAACCTTAATGGGATTACGCCTGCACTATCAATGGGCAGTAAGGTATCGTTAAAAGCGCCATTTGGCTTGTATTTAGGTTGGATTTGTATCGCCACTATTGCCAATGTAACCGCGTGGCTGGTGAGTATGGGTTGGTCAGGAAGTGAAGTTTCGTGGGCAAGTACGATGGTGGTGATTGGAGCCATCATTACGGGAATTGCGCTCAACGTACTTCGGAATGGATTCATTAGCCTTTCGGTGCTGTGGGCTTTTACGGGGATTCTAATCGCCCGTCACCAAGCAGCAGAGTACCACCGTATTTTGGTATGGGCTACGGTATTTGCTATGCTGCTTGTGACCTTTGCGCTTTTTGTCGAGCTTTTGAGGGCGTTATTTAGAAAATCCATTATTAAGCCATTAGCACCTCGGGAAGGGGTATATATTTCGCGAGTGGAAACATCACGGTAAACGTGGTTCCTTTTTCTAGCTCCGACTCTACCTCGACCGTAGCGTGATGCGAATGTAAGATGGTAAGCGTAGCGGCTAAACCCAGACCTAAGCCGTTTGTTTTTGACGTAAAATAAGGCTCAAACAAGCGGTTTAGGTTTTCAGTGCTAATACCAGAACCATTGTCTTTTACTTTCACCAAACAAATATCATCTACCACTTGGGTCGCAATGGTAAGCACGCCCGTTTCGGGTTCCATGGCTTCGATGGCGTTGATAATAAGATTAAGAAGGGCAATTTTGATTTTTGACTCGTCTAGTTCCAAGTAACATTCTTCGCCAAACTGTTTGACAAGTGTTATCTTTTTTAGGTTGATGCGGTCGATCGCCTCCGCAAGGGCCGCGTCCAAAATATCTTGAATCGAAACGTGTTTTAAAATCGTTTCTTGAGGTTTGAAAGAGTTGAGTAGTTCAGTGATTAAGGCGTTGATTCGGTGGCCATTACGGCGGATAATGTCCGTAAACAACCGTAAATCCTCGTCCTCTAGTTCGGGCTCCAGTTGGTCGAGGGATAAATGAATGTTGGTAAGAGGATTACGAACTTCGTGGGCAAGAGTCCGAACGAGGCGAGCAGTAGAAGCCGCTTTTTCTGCCAGTAAACGTTCCCTTTCTAGCTTTTTGCGCGAGGTAATGTCCTGAATAACAATCATAATGTAGGGCAAGCTTTCGCTGTCGGTATGGCGACTTACGTGCAGAGAACAGAGTATTTTTTCGCTGTTTTGTCGAAGTATAAGTGCGTCAAAATGATCTAGCGAATCGCTGTGCTCTAAGGCTTGTACATAGCGGTCATAATCTGAAACGGTTACAAACAATTCTCGAAAGTGAAGTTGGCGAATATCCGTTTCGTCATAGCCCAATAACGTCAGTGCAGCAGTATTGTAGTAAAAAATAAGGCCATTGGGGCGTTTGAGCAGCACGGCATCTTTCATGTGCTCAAAAATGGTGCGGAGGCGTGTTTCGCTCTCTCGTAAGCGTCGAACACTTTCAGCGCGCTCTAGCGAATACCGAATGCACCGATTGAGCTTTTCAGAATCTAATTCACTTTTAACCAAATAATCCATCGCTCCAAGGCGCATTGCTTCAAGGTCGATGTGCTGGTCTCCTTTTCCTGTAAGTAAGACAATAGGGCAGCTAACCCCATGGTTTAAAGCCATTTTAAGTAGGTCGATACCTGTTTTGGCTCCGAGTAAGAAGTCAAAAAAGCACAGGTCAAAACTATCATGAGTAAGTTTGTTGATTCCCTCGTTGAAGGAGTTGGCCCAAGTAATGTCAAACTTTTTATTAGGAATTTCTTTAAGATAGTCCGAAGTCAAGAAGAAATCGTCTTCATCGTCGTCAACGATAAGAAGTTTTAGGGTTTCGATACTCATGGTCGAAAAGTGATTTGTGGTCGTTGAGGCTTTGCTATCTCAGAGTTTACTTACGATTTTGAGGCAACTGAACAATGTCGAGCCAGTAGTGTCCAAGGGTTCGGGCTATTTCGGTGAACTCGGTAAAGGTCACTGGCTTTGAGATAAAACTATTGACGCCTAATTGGTAGGTTTTTAATACATCCTGTTCGGCTTTGGAAGTGGTAAGAGCTACGATGGGAATTGTTCGTAGGGTTTCATCCGATTTTATTTCTTTGAGCGCTTCGCGACCATCCATTTTGGGCATATTGAGGTCTAGTAAAATGAGTGAGGGGCGTGGGGCATCAGTAGGTTCGGCGTATTTGTTGCGTTTTTTTAGATAGTCAAGTAATTCAAGTCCATCGTTAACGAAGCGTATTTCGATGTACGAACGGGCCTCTTCAAATGCTTCTTTTGTAAAAAGTTGGTCATCTTCGTCGTCTTCGGCGACTAAAATCAGAGCTCGATTTTTGTCGTTATGGGGGGCTTCCGTGTCTAGCATAACTCTTTCTTTAATGGGTTGTACATAGGGTAAAAATAGAGGGATAGGAAAGGCCAAACACTTACGTGTTTGGTAAATAAAATACAAATTCAGCACCTTGCGCTTCGTTACCGATGGCTTCGATAGAACCTTGGTGGGTTTCAACAATTTTCCGACAAATCGCCAGCCCCAACCCAGTGCCTTCGTATTCCGAACGTCCGTGTAAACGTTGGAAAATAGCAAAGATGCGTTGACTGTATTCGGGGGCAAAACCAATGCCGTTGTCTTTGACCGAAAATCTATAATAATTCAATTCAGGGTTCAATTGCCGGTTGGCTCTGATTTCCTGCGTGGTGGCCTTCTCTGAAGTAATCACAATCACAGGGGCTTCCTCGTGCTTGCTGAATTTGAGGGCGTTGTCGATGAGATTTTGAAACAGCTGTCGCATTTGCACAGGCTGGGCGTTCACGGCAGGTAGCGTTCCAAGGGTTATTTCCGCTTGTTTTTCTTGTACTTTCAATTCCAAATCTTCCAAGACTTGTTTTACCACTTCCGACAATGAAATTGTTTGGGGAGTTTCCATTTGGCGTGATGCACGCGAGTAAGTGAGTAGTCCTTCAATGAGCTGGTTCATACGTTGGGCGGCGTTGGTCATTCGCCCCAATAAAAACTGCCCGTCATCGCTAAGTTGGTTTTGGTATTTTTTTTCAAGCCGCTCGCCAAAGGCAATAATTTTGCGGAGGGGCTCTTGCAAGTCATGGGAAGCTACATAAGCAAATTGTTCTAATTCACGGTTGCTCTTATTGACGGCATCAAGTTGGCGTTCAAGTTCGCGTTTGTAGGTTTCTAGTTGAGTGACGTCAATACAAACTCCTACAATTTTACTCACATTACCTTGTTTGTCGAAATGACTTTTGGCACGAATAGATATATGTTTGAGCACGCCGTTTCTATCAATTAGACGATGGTTGAATTCAGTAATGGGATTGTTACTTACAAGAAGTTCATTGGCAAAATCATCTATATTCTTGATTTCATCAGGGTGACCATATTGATTATAAAAGCCTTCGGGAACTATGTGGTCAGGATATTCTTCCGAATTGAGCCCTAATAGATGAAACATCCCCTCGGTCCAGCGGAAGCTGTTTTGGCCTAATTGCCATTCCCAACTTCCGAATTTAAAAATCGACTCGGCCTCTTCCATTTGGGCTTGTTGCCGTTCTAATTCAGTAATTTTGGTCGCCAGCTCGTCTTCGTAACGTTTGGTGAGAGTAATGTCCGAAACCGTACCGATGAGTGATAGTTGTTGATTTTCAAAAATGACATGGCTCCGCAGTAAAACTTGTTTGTGGTTGCCGTAGGTATCAACGATTCCGTGCTCTATTTCGTAGTATGGCGCTTTTTGAGCAATGTACTCGCTCACTTTTTCTTGAACTCGCTCGCGTTCTTCGACAGGAATTAGCTCCGAATACGTTTGAAAAGAGACAAGGCCATCGGGATGGTGAGCTGCCGAAAGCCCCGTAATTTCAAAAACCCCGTTCGACCAGTACACTTTGTCGTTTTCGGGGTAGTGGCTAATGGCCCAAGAGCCGAAGCGAAGTGCCTGTTCGGTCGCTTCGATGTGCTGTTGTTTTTTATAAATTGACTTCTCGCGCAGTTGCGATTCGGTAATATCTTCTGCCGTAAGAATCAAAAAATGGTTATTTCCCTCTTCGTCTTTTTTTAACACCGTACACCGATTTCGAAGGGTGCGTGTTTCGCCATTTTTGTGACGAAAGTCCATCATAAACTCTACGTTTTCTCCAACTTCAAGTTGATTAAATTGCTCAGAAATACGGAGAGCAAAACGTTGACGGTCTTCGATAACCATGATGGGGCCGAACGTATCACCCATGGCATGAATGTCCTCAAAAGTATAGCCAAGAATTTCGGTCACTCGGTCGCTGACAAAAGCAAGCTTTCGCTTTTTGAGATCAAGGACGTAGATAAGGTCAGGTAAAATACGACACAGTTGTTCTACCTGACTTCCTATTAAGTCGAGTTGAAAATTCTTTAACGGGTTATTTTCGGCAATAGTCATGGTGTCAAAAAAATCAAAACAGCTAGGAGTCCTAGCTGTTTAGGTTGAGGCTTTTCATTTTATTATAAAGCGTCTTTCGGTCAATACCCAGCGCGGCGGCCGCTTTACTTTTATTGAAATTAACCTGCTTTAAAACGTTCAAAATCATTTCGTATTCGGCCTCTAGTGCGGCTGCCTTTAAGTCGGTTTTATTAAACGAGGCTTTGGCAGGAGCTAAAGGGGAGGCGATGGGTACCGAGAGCGAGGGTACATATACAGGTACCTCAGCGGGGACAGGAGCGGAAGCGGCCACGGGTGTTACAGGTGTGGTGGGTTCCAAAAACAGCAATCGGCTGTAGTTGAGTAACTCAAACGGTAACGTACGTGCTTCAATGAGCGTGCCTTCCGACAACAGGGTGGAGCGTTTGATGACGTTGCGCATTTCGCGGAGGTTTCCAGGCCAAGGGTATTCTTCAAACGCCTGAATGACTTCGCTGGAAAACCCTCGTACATTTTTCCCTAACTCATTGTTGGTTTTGTCGAGGAAAAACTGAGCAAACGCCATCAGGTCTTGTTTGCGGTCGCGGAGCGGCGGAACGTCGATGCTAAATTCATTGAATCGGTAGTATAAATCTTCCCTGAACTTTCCTTTGCGAGCGGCTTCGATGAGCCGTTCGTTGGAAGCAACGATGATTCGAACATCGACTTCAAATTCTCGATTGCCCCCAATACGTCGCACTTTTCGCTCTTGTACTACCCGCAACAACGATACTTGCACATCGTAGGGCAAGTTCCCAATTTCGTCGAGGAAGAGTGTGCCTCCGTTGGCCATCTCAAAATGACCGATTTTTTGGGTAAGTGCCCCTGTAAACGAACCTTTTTCGTGCCCGAAGAGCTCACTAGCAGCCAAGTCGCGCGAGATAGCGCCGCAGTCCATGGCCACAAACGGCCCGTTGGCGCGTTTGCTTCGGCGGTGAATTTCGAGCGCAACGGCTTCTTTCCCCGAACCGCTTTCTCCGTAAATTAAGACGCTGTAATTGGTTGGGGCTACTAAATCAACTTGTTTGTACAACTGCTGTGATTCGGGGCCATTTCCCAAAATATATGCAGGGGCGGGGGCATTACTTTTTTTACGCGGTGTTGATGAATTGCTGGTTTCTTCTTCAACAGGAGCCGTTGGCGGAATAATATGGTGCGTAGGTTGACTAAGCGCTTTTTTTATGGTCAACAGAATTTCGTCTGGAAACAGAGGCTTAGTAATGTAATCGTAGGCCCCTTGTTTCATGACGTTGATCGCCACCTTTATGTCGGAATAACCAGTAATAATCAGAACGGGTACGTACGGAAAACGCTCTTTGATTTGAGCCAAAATCGTTACTCCATCCATATCACCCAACTTAAAATCCGTCAAAACGAGGTCGGGGCGGAAGTCGTCGAGGGTAGCTAAACCACTTACACCGTTATGTGCAATTGCTACGTCAAACCCATTTTTGCTTAAAAATCGGCGTAAAAGCAAGCAGATGTCGGTGTCGTCGTCGATGACCAATATTTTTTGTGCCATAAATTGCAAAAAGCTAAATAAAATCGAATGTGGTTATAAAACTCGGCGCATAGTGGCGGATGGAATACCTAGTAAGTCACGGTATTTAGCCACTGTTCTACGCGCCAATGGATAGCCTTGTTGTGCCAGCAAATCAGTCAGTTGAGTGTCGTTGAGAGGCTGGTATTTATCTTCAAGGGCTACCAATTCAGTTAGCGCCGACTGAATTTGGCGGTTGGAAACTTCCTCGCCATTTTCGGTCTTTACGCCCTCGGTAAACAAGTCTTTTAAATGTATAATTCCAAACGGAGTCTGAGCGTATTTTCCACTGGTAGTTCGCGAAATGGTCGAAACGTCCATTTTGATGTGTTCGGCAATATCACGCAACACCATTGGTTTTAAAAACCGTACATCGCCCGTTCTAAAATAGTCACGTTGTAAATTTACAATCGTACGCATGGTTTTGAGCATGGTCGACTCACGCTGAATAATGGCTTCAATTAACCACTGAGCGGAGGCAATTTTAGAATTGACGTATTGTGTCGCTGAGCGCGAACCTCCCACGGACTTGGCGTAATCGCTATTTACTTTCAAAGGTGGAATCCCGCGTGAATTGAGCGATACTTCAATGATTTCGTCTTCTACTGATATTATATAGTCGGGGACAATTGTTTCTTTAAGCGATACTGACGAGGTGTTGCCACCGTTGATGATTGGGAAAGGACGAAGCGTGCTTATAAGTGCAATTGCCTCTTTTAATTCTTGTAGTGATAAGCCGCTCATCCTCATTATTTTGTCGTAATTTCGTGCAGCTACTTCTTCAAAAAGGTCGTCGACTAGCCATGAGGCAACTCCTGCAGCTTGGCTTTTTTTACGGGCCAATTGCATCAAGAGACAATCTTGCAAATCGCGAGCGCCCAATCCAACTGGTTCCATTTGGCGAAGGAAATTTACCAGTAGTTGAATATCTTCTTCTTCAACAAAAATGCCCAGAGTAAACGATACGTCGTCGGTAAGGGTACTCACAGAGGTAGGCAGGTATCCTTGGTCTGTGAGTGAATCTACCAAAAAATCGGCTAGCATAAGTTGACGTTCGGTAAAAGGTAACAAATGAAATTGTTCTTTTAATTCGCTTCGCCAATCGGTTGCTTCTACAATAATAGGGGCGTAAACCTTGTCATCGTCGGAGGTGTTTTCAATGCGAGTCCGATAGTCGGGTACATCATCATTAGAAAACTCTTCCCAGTCCATGTAGTCTTGAGTGCGGTCTTCGGCTTGTGGGGTAGCAGAAAAATCTACGTCGTTGAAATCATCTTGTTCGTCGTTTTCACGCTCTTCCAACAAAGGATTTTCTTCTAATTCGTTTTTGATGTACTGCTCAAGCTCTAACGAATTCAGTTGCAAAAAGTTAAGCAGCTGAATCTGAGAAGGCGAGATTTTAAGCGTTTGCTTTTGCGATTGTAACAGGTTAAAGGCTGGTGCGGCCATGGTGTGGTATGGAATTTGTTCAGTCATGTGGTACTAAAAAAATATGCCCACAGTATTCTTGAAGCATACTTTTTTTGAAAATGGTGATGGATTTTCTAATTTATTCTAAAAAAATGCGGAATTTTGGTTCAATTGGTAACAGTCACGCATGAAAACAAGAGCACAGAGAATTAAAGTATGGTTTTTGATTCGCTTTTTACCCAAATTGGGGAAATATTTCCACAAATTTTCGGGTAAAAAAATTCCCAATCTAAATCCTTTGTACTCCGTACCAAGTGCGCTGCTTACCATTATCGTTGCCACGGCGGTAAGTCTATTTCTCCTCTTATTTTTGAGTTGGGTTACCTTCAACCATTTTGGTGAAATGGGGCGGCGAACCGAAGACGTAGCTCATTCGTACCAAATCCGATTTTTGAATAAAGAACTCATCAAAGCATTAGTAGATGTAGAAACAGGGCAACGGGGCTTTCTACTATCGCATCAGACTCAATTTTTAGAGCCTTACGAAAAGGGACTAGAAAGTGTGAAGAAAATTCAAACGGATTTGAGAGCGTTGGTGAGAGATAACAACCTACAGTTGCAACGGCTAGATTCTTTAGACATATTGATTAAACAACGACTTATCTTCATCGAAGGAAATATTAAAAATACCAAAGAAAATATTCCGATAGAAGTGAAGAATTTAAACATCGGAAGGGGCTATATGGATAAAGTTAGGGCTACTTCTGAGCGTTTTGATGAACAAGAAAAAAGGTATTTAGAACGACGGATTGAGCTGCAACGTAGCGCTGACCATAATATGTCTTTGTATTTGTTGGGATTATGCGGGCTGGCTTTTGCGTTTTTGGCGGTATTTTTTCGCCTTTTATACGTGGAGTTGAGGCGTAGAATTGGGTTCCAAACCGAATTGGAAAATAAACTCGTTGAATTAGAGCGTTCTAATGCTGAGTTGGAACAGTTTGCGTATGTGGCGTCTCATGATTTGCAGGAGCCATTACGAAAAATTAGGGCTTTTAGCGAAAGATTACAAGTGAGGCATTCGGCTCAACTTAATGAGGATGGGCAAAGTAGCCTAAGCAAAATCAGCCAGTCGGCCTTGAGGATGCAAAACCTCATTAATGATTTATTGGCATTCTCGAAAGCCGCCAATCGTAGAGAAGAAAATTTTGTAGAAATCGAGTTAAATACGGTGTTGATAAGTGTCCGAGAAGAACTTTCTGAGCGTCTTTTGCAAAAAAATGCGAGCATCATTAGCCAGCCTTTACCGATGGTGTTGGGAGTACGAAGTCAGTTTGAACAATTGTTTACCAACCTGATTTCCAACTCAGTAAAATACAGTCGTGAAGGAGTGGCACCCGTAGTAATGATTGAATACGAGCAAGTGGCGGGTAGTGAAATCCCCAATGCGGGCGACTTGCAAAGTGAAAATATATACCATCGAATAACGTTTATAGATAACGGGATAGGTTTTGAACCACAATATGCTGAAAAAATTTTCGTAATTTTCCAACGATTACACAGCCGAAACGAATTTGAAGGAACGGGAATTGGACTGGCTTTGTGTCGGCGAATAGTGACAAATCATAATGGATATATTCTGGCCGAGCCTCGACGAGGTGAAGCGGGAGCCATATTTCACGTTTACCTTCCCAAATAACCTAGACAAAATGAATAAAGCAATAACAATTCTTATTTGTGACGACGACGAAGACGATGTATACTTATTGAGGTCGGTCATGGAAGAATGTGAAATAAAAAATCCCATTGTTTATGCAAAAAACGGGCTTGAAGCGCTAGAAAAGCTACGTTCGCCCGACTTGCAAAACAAAATTGGGTTGGTACTTCTTGATTTAAATATGCCTAAAATGGATGGGAGAGAAGTGCTAAAAGCCGTAAAATCGGATGGATTGTTACGGCGTATTCCTGTGGTAATACTGACAACTTCAAGTGCTAGCGAAGATATTGAGAAATGTTATTCGATAGGGGCTAACTGTTACATTACAAAACCTGCTTCCTACGAAAATTTCAATGATACGGTAAAAACGCTGCTTAAGTTTTGGACTGAGTTGAGTCGTTTGCCCGTGGAGGCAAACTAACGTTTATCGGTGACTTTTTTAAACCAGCGTAAGCCTTTTTCCAACAGCGAAGTGCTGTTTTTTTGGATGACTTTGGCCGCCGCATTCTGAACTAAAAACGGAACCACAAGTTTGGGAAGCCAGCCCGCGTTGCGAAGTAGGCGTCGCCGAACGAGTAAATCGACTCCAATGCCTACTCCCACGTACAGTAAGCCTTTGCGTGGGCGGGTAAACACGTCTTTCACCACTCCCAGCGCTTGTCGGGCAGGGTTCAACTCCTGCTGAATCGCGTGTACATTGCCGTGCATGGCAAGTTTCGATAACTGGAGCTGATTTTTGAGATTGGCGCGTTCGGCCTGAATATCCTCGACGGTTTGGATGCTATTTTTCATAATAAAACTGTTTAATGAAGGCATTGACAACGGGAATACGAATAAACTGGTCTTTGACCCAAAACAGGACGATTCCGACAATGGCGTAGAATAGACCTACCAGAAAAAAACCTTTTGCGGGGCTTTGTAGCCATTCTCCCAGTAACCACGCTACGCCCAAACTAATGAATAGCAGGACAATAGTACCGATGGTGCCTAGCAACAATAGCGTCACTATGTGAGAGGCGGCTCGGGCGGTTTTTTCAGAAAGGTCAAGAACCCCTAAATTCCAGCGAGCTTCCAGGTACGAAGTGGCGGAGTCGAGCCAATTCGTTGCGTTATCTTTGATTTCATGGGCTGATTTGAAGACTTCCATAGCGGTAAGGGAAAATAGACCAAGCGAGTTGCCTCGCTTGATCAAGTGGATGAAGGTGGTTTATGCTTTGAAGTTGCTAGCAAGGTTCGCCGCTTCGTTTTCTGCCCGATCTTTGAGCTCGGCTACTTTACCAGCTACTTTCGATTTTGCGTTTTGAGCAGCGTCTTCCACTTCTTCGGCTACTTGAGCATATTGAGTACGTCCACGCTGAAGCGCATCAAGCAAATCGGAAGCAAAATTATTAGCGGTTTCGCGGAATTTTTCGCGGATATCACTTCCTTTTTCTGGGGCAAACATCATTCCAATAACGGCACCTGCTGCGGCTGCCGCAGCTACGCCCAATACTACTTTTGAATTGTTAGTCATGGCAATTTTTTGTTTAAGTGATCTAAAATTTATGAACAGTAAATAAAAGAAGTTGATGTACTAACTTGTTTATTTACTTGTGTTTACGATGCTAGTAGATAAAAAGCTTGTTCCATCTATAAAGGCGCCACTTTGAGTGGAAAATTGGGGCATTTTTACCCCGTTTGGGGAGAGACCGTGACTAAGTGTAGATAGCTATTTTTGGCACTGGCACGGTTTTTTACATGTTAGTACATATATTGCTTGTCAATGGACGAGCAAGCCCACTAAGAAAGATTAACTCGGTTAATTAATGAACATTTAAAATGGATACTGCAAGTTTAGATAAGGGGTATGAAAGAGCACTGATAATCGACGACGAACTTGATACGTGTCTGTTATTGGGAATGTTTCTAAAAAAATACGGCATTGTATCGATGCGGGCTCATAGCCTTGCCGACGGCCTTGCAAAGTTGTCGACCGCAGAGCCCCAACTCATATTTTTGGATAACAACTTACCTGATGGCATTGGCATAGATTATATCGAACAAGTGCGACAGCAAATGCCACAGGCCAAACTTGTAATGATGACTGCGATGAGTGCGCTTCGTGAACGGGCCCTCGCCCTTGGCGCCGACGGCTTTGTCGAAAAGCCCTTGGACGGGAAGAAGATTGCAAGTGTATTATAATAAATGGTTTCCTTTCCTGTGAATGAGCGTCTTCGAGCGCTCATTCTTTTTTTGTACCCATAAAAAAAGCCTGCAAGCAGCGCTTGCAGGCAGAAGAGGTTTCAAAAAGGAGTCTTGGTGTTTAAGCCGATACATCTTCTTTAATCTCTTTGGCTTTTTTTGAAATTTTTTCACCTACTTCGTGGGCTTTTTCCTTGGTTTTATCCCAAGCGTCTTCTGCCTTATCCTTGGCATCTTCCCACATATCTTCCGCTTTGTCTTTTGCATCTTCCCAAGCATCTTCTGCTTTGTCTTTAAACTGCTCCCACTTGCTGTCGGCTTCTTCGGCGGCTATTTCAGCTTTTGCTTGAGCTTTTGCCACGGCGATTTCAACTTTAGCTTCTGCTTTATCGGCTGTTTTTTGCAATTTTTCGATGTTTTCCTGAGCAGTTTCTTTGATTTTTTCTTCTGTCGTTTTCATGTGTGTGTAGTTTTATGGTTTCACAATTTATTTTCCTAGTGTCGTGTCACTTTCTGTAACAATGGTTGAGTCGGTTGGTTGTACTTTACCGAAACGCTGTTCATCAGAACGTGTAATATAGCCTGTAAAATAGGCTGCAACCATCAACCCTATCCCTACAATTAAAACGGTTAGGGTGATTTTGGAGGCGGTATACTTCCGCGATTCTGCCGAGTCTTTGGCACTTTTTCTTTCTATGTCGTTCATGGTTGTTATCAATTTGTTTTCATCACTGTTTTGTGATTAGAGATGTAAAATTCTGGTTCCAGCCCTATTTGGGACTAAAATCGTGGTGTGTTTTCCCCATTTGAGCCTTTTTTTAGTGAATCTATTCCCCATTTCTTCCTTTCGCTTGGTTGGTACTGTTTTCTTATAATTTTAGGCAACTCCTTCACTTTGAACTGGGGTGTCTCAATGGGTATTCACATTTAAACAGATAAAGATTATGAATGATAATGAAGTAAAAACGCGCGTACTCAATGAGCTTTTGCGCCTCAATAACGACCGCTTGTCGGGGTATCAAATTGCCGCCTCTGATACTAAAGACGAAGACTTGAAGGTGATTTTTTCAAGTATGTATAATGAAAGTGTCAACTTTGCTGAGACGCTGGCGGCTTATGTTCGAGAAATGGGAGAGACTCCCGCCAATGAGGGCACACTCGCGGGTACGTTGCACCAAGCGTGGCTTAATTTCAAAGCGGCTATTGTTGGCAATGACCGCAATGCTATCTTGAGTTCGTGTGAGTTTGGGGACCAAGCGGCGATTGAAGCCTACGAAGCTGCGCTAGAAGTGGATGATATCCAAGCAACGGAAGAAATAAAAGGCGTTTTACTTGGACAAAAAGCGGGTATCGAGCAGTCATTAAAAGTGATTCAGTCGCTTCACCACAGCCAAAGCTCTAATAAAGATGAACAAGAAACCATGAAGCTTATGCAAGAGTAGGAGAGTATGGAGTTTGGAATGACGAATGGGTGAGTGACGAATGACGAGTATTTTTTTCGTCGTTTGTCATTCACCCATTTAGGTTAAACGCATTCGTTATTTTTGCTGTTTCATTTCGATGTCGATGATTTGCTTTCCTTTGTCCTTCAAGTAAGTTCGTACTAAAAGGTCGTAGCTTTTGTAGCCGTCATCCGCATTGGTAAAGATGATGACCCCTTCGCGCGTTTTGGGAAGAAGAAACACTAAGGTTTTTGCACCTTCGTCGGCTCCACCGTGCGAAAGCGCATATTCTCCATTTTCCAATTCATAGATTTCCCAGCCCAGCCCAAAAAACTTGTGCTCCTTAGTTTGTATTTGATGGCTTACCATTTCTTGTGCCACGGAGGTGCTTAGGGCTTCGTTGTTGAGCACTGAAACCAAAAAGTTTCCATAGTCTTCGATGGTCGTCACTAAGTCGTCGGCCGCACTGGCATAGGTGTTTTTGTTTATTTTGTAGGGTGCCCCTTGCGTATTGTAACCTACGGCAAAACGCGTCTCGTCAAACGTTCCATCCCAATAAAAATGGGTGTCGTTCATTCCAATAGGCTGTAATACAAGTTCTTTGGCAAGTTGGCCAAGGGGCTTGTTGAATTTTTTCTCCAACGCCTTACGAAGGTATTCGAAGCCTTCGCCCGAATAGCCGTATTTGGTACCAGGAGAGGAATTAAAGGCTAATTTTTTGTTAGGATTATTCCAGCGCCAATTTGGAAAACCCGTTTGGTGTGAAAGTACGTGGCGAGTAGTTAGCTGAGTGTGGCGAGGGTCATTGGTAAGGTCAGGGTCTATCCAATAGTTGGCCAATGGCTCATCCAAATCCCATTTTCCTGCACTCACCAAACGTAGTGTTAGGATGGCGACGACGGGTTTGGTCAACGAAGCTACGTTGAACAGGGCATTGTACGGAGCCGTTTCTCCTTTTTTTATTTCCCCATACACGTTTACTTCTTTTAATTTACCATCACGAATGATACCGACCCCCAACGCGGGAATCTTATTTTGAGCCAACCACTGCTTGATACCTTCTTCATTTTCAAACTTAGTGGTTTCAGTATCAGGGGCATCGGTGGTTTGGTGGTCATAACTTAAGCCACGGACAAATCGCCATTTGCCGTCTTCGAGCAACCATAAGTGGGTAAAGCGGGCGATGCTCGCAAAACGTTCGGGTTGGCCTTTGTTGGTTTCATAAAACCGATGTCGCCCTACTTGGATGGCTCCGTAGAGGACACCGTCTTTTCGTAACTCATGGACTTCCATACTTCCTTTGACCAACTCACGACGCGATTGATAACGCTCGGGGTGGGCACAAAGGCCATTTTTTAAGCTATTGATAAAAGCCCGTTTTCCCATTGTAATCCCACCTTTGTCGTGATAAAACTCAAAGTTGTCGCTAACTAGTTCTTCCAACGGAAGAAGGTTGCAGGTGTTGAATGTAATGTTAAACATCACACTATCTTGGGATTGAATAGCTTTGGTTACCTCTGTGGTTTGGGCATAGGTAGCGGTAAAAAAGTTGACAAAGCAACACGTGATAAAATAAAAAAATGTGCGGTTCATGGCTGTAAGGATAAATGTTGATTTAAAAATAAAATGTAATGGGTAGTAAACGAGAGAGGTTAGTTAATCTGTCTCTCAATGAGGAAACTGATAATGAGGCTAATGCCACCAAATAAAAACATCATTGCTAAAAAAGCACCTTGCTGAGGAACATCGAAGTGGTTGTGTACAAAATTTCCAGACAATATACCGAAGGCAATTCCTATCATTAATAATCCATAGCGTAGGGTGGCCGTAAGGGTTCCTTTTTTGTTAAAAAACTCCGAAATAGAAAGACCACGCTCAAGCAAGGCCATCCGTTCGCGGTGGCGGGTCATAAGTAGGACGTACAAAATGCCAAATACGGACCCAAAGGCGGTCATGGATACAATACAATCTCTGAGAATCTCATTCATAGCAGTTAACGTTTAGTGTTTGCTCATAGGACATGAGAGTTGAAGCGGTGGTTACAGAAAAATTAATATTTTTATGAAAGTTTTTTCAAGTAGGGACTCCGCTTGATTAATTGTTGAAAATAAAGGCGAATGTGTAACCAAGGTTGCCGAATACTTGTCAAATGGGGGAATGGAGAACCAAGACTACACATACATTGACCGTATCCTGAAAGGCGACCACCGTGCATTTGCGTATTTAGTCAATAAATACAAACACATGGTGTACACGATTGCGTTGAAAATCGTTGAAAATGAGACGGAAGCTGAAGACGTTGCCCAAGAGGCGTTTGTAAAAGCGTATCGCCAAATTCATACGTTTGAGCGGAGGGCAAAGTTTTCGACTTGGCTGTACACGGTCGCGTACCGAACGGCCCTGTCGAAGTTGAAGGAAAATACATTGGATACAGCCCCCCTCTCTGATGAACTTTCGGATACGTACGTTGAAGAAGATACAACCGTAAACCTTGACTCGTTGGAGGTGGCAGAGCAGCAACGGTACGTGCGGGAGGCCATCGGAAAATTGCCTAAGTTAGAAGCGGTAGTGGTAACGCTTTATTACTTGGATGAGCGTTCGGTCAAAGAAATTCAAGAAATCACGGGTTTGACTGCTGAAAACATTAAAATCAGGCTTTTTCGCGCCCGTAAGAAATTAGAAGTTTCTTTGCGTTTTTTGTTAGGGTAATGTACACAAGGGTATTAAAGCAAAGCTGACTATGGACGAAAATACGGACGATAAGTTAAGGAAATTGCTCAAAAAAGTGGATTTGGACGCTCCAAGTGCGCTTTTTACAGAGAGAGTAATGCAGAAAGTAGAGGAGGAGGCAGCGTACTCAGAAGCTGTTACTCCACACATTAAATCCTTGTTGCAGCAACACGGAATGGCGGCTCCTTCACCCGATTTTACGGCCAATATAATGGCGCAAATAGCTCCTCCTAAACGCGTGTATGCACCCATTATTCCGCGTTTTGTGGGGTACATGGCGGCGGCATTTGTGGGAATTGTGTTGCTGTTAGGGATTATTTTTTCAGAAAAAAACTCCTCAGAAACAGTGCCCCGAGGAGTGAAAATGATTTCTATCGACGTGTCAAAACTTACTTCGGCCATTCCCGACCCATTGTTGTTGGGGGCAATGGCGGTGTGTGTGTTGTTGTTGGTAGATTATTCGTTGAGGTTCCGCGTGGTGAACCCCACCTAAATCCTCCCCTGTTAGGGAGGACTGCTCTACGCTTTCACACGGCTTTTTTCGCTGTCGGAGCCACCTGTTTGACGGAGGTTGAGCGTTTTACCTTTGTTGAATCGATACGAAAAGGTAAGCGTTGCTACCCGAGAATCTAAGTAACTAAACCAGTTGGCTTCGGCATTCGCAATGTTACGAATATCTCCTTTGATTTGATTGGTATAGAAAATATCGCTCACATTGAGTTTGAGCGTGCCTTTGTTTTTCATAATTCGTTTCGAAACCCCTGCTCTTACGGCTCCAATGGGATAAATCAGCAACTGCCCCAATAGGAAAGTGGTTTGGTACGACCCCGCCAGCTCGGCCGACCAACCTTGCTTGAATTGGAATTGGTTGGTGGGTACAACTGCCCAATAAAAACGCGAATCGTCTAGTTTTTGGCCATAAAGAGTGGCTTTAAAGCCATTGCTGATGTACTCTGTGTAGAGATTTAACGACCACCATTTGGTGAACTGGAAACTACCATTGACCGAAATTCCGTACGAAATACGTTGCCCAAAGTTGCCTGGGCGACTGTAATAAATCGTGCCGCGCTGTTCGTTTGTTTCTGAAATTATGTTTTTCGCGATACTGTACTGAAGAGTAGTGGTAAAGCGCTGTTTGAAGGTATGTGATAATTCAAAATTATACGAAAAAGTCGGTTGCAAAAACGGATTTCCCCCATAATACGTGAAGCGGTCGAGTGGGTACGAGAATGGGTTCATGTCTTGATAATTAGGTCGTTCGATGCGGCGCCCAAACGAAAAGCCCATGAGGTGTACCGCCGCCGAATCGAGACGGTATTGCAGGTACAACGTCGGGAAAAGATTATTATAGTTGCGCGTGAAGGTCGAGTCTTTGGTTTGTTTGTTACCTAACTGATGCCCCCGAATGTTGGTATTTTCAAAGCGAAGCCCTGCTTGAATCGTAAGTCGGTGGAGCTCTTTGGCGTAATTTAGGTAGCCCGCGTTGATGTTTTCGTTGTAGTTAAAGCTGTTGGTAAATTCATAATTGGGAGACAGCTTGCCTTCGAGCACGTCCGAAAAATCGGCGATGTTGCCCGTATTAATAAAACTAGTTTTTAGTCCCGTTTCAAACTTGCCACCACTTTTTAGCGGAGCTACGTAGTCAATTTTCGCCGTTCCGATGTCGATAGTCGTGGGGAGCGAAGACACCAAAATAGATTGACTAACGAACTTATTTTGAGGATCGAAAAGGGTGTTCGTGAGCGATTGTGACGTATTGGCTTGGTAACGAATATAGTCGACGTTGGTTGAAATCTCTTTGCCCGTACTGTCTAACTTATACGCGTAGTTGAGGTTGATACTGCCATTTTTTAGGGTTTTATTGGTGGGGCTAAAGGCATCCACCAAGCTAGTAACTTCATTGGAAGCGTTGAATACTCTGGCTTTGTTGGTGACTTCTACGTGCGATGGATTGATGAAACCCGTCAGTACGACCCCAAACGTCGCTTTTTTAGAGGCGTAATAATCAAACCCAATTTTGGCGTTATTTCCTCCGAAATTCCGCTGAAAGTACGAGTTTTGGGTAAATGCAGAAGAAAAAATGGTGGTATTGGGTTGGAAATAACGCCGCCAAATGGTCAAATCTTGATAGGTATTGTTCTGATTGACACTGACGTTGCTAAAAAAGTTAAATTTATTGATGCGGTAGTTGAAGTTAACACTATTGTTAGTACGGCGATTTACTCCTTGTCCGTAGCTCAACGTCACTCCACCGTTAAATCCTTTGATAGTATTTTTTTTGAGGCGAATATTGATGACCCCTGCATTGCCTGCGGCATCGTATTTAGCAGGAGGGTTGGGCATAATTTCGATGGTTTCCACCGAACCTGCAGCGAGCGATTTTAGGTAGTTGGATAAGTCCTCGGCAGAAAGATAGGTAGGTTTGTCGTCGATAAAAACAACTACGCCCGTTTTACCTTTTAATCGAATACTTCCGTTGGGGTCAATGGCCAAGCCAGGTGATTTTTCCAATACATCGAGGGCATTGGTACCTGCGTTGCTAATAAGTGCATCGACATTGATGACTGTGCGGTCAATTTTGGTTTCGACAAACGGTTTTTTGCCCGTTACTTTTACTTCGGCAAGGGTTTTCTGACCTTCTTTGAGTTGTATTGTAGGTAAGGCGAGGTCGGTTTGCCCCAGTTCAAACGAAGCACTGAGGTATTTTTGGTAGGTCAAATGCGAAATACTCAAAAAGTACGAACCCATTTTAATGTTTTGAAATTCAAATTGACCGTTAGCCTCCGAAATAGCTGCCTTAACGAATGACGAATCTTTGGTGGTAAGCAATGAAATAACGGCCCCATCCAGTGGCTGTTGCGAAAGGTTGAAGACATTTCCCGTAATTCGGGTTGTTTGGGCAGTTACAAAATGGGCTGTTACTAATAATAGGAGGATAAATCTTGCCATTGGGAGTTGTATAGTTCTGAATAAAGGTTTTACTAAAGTCATGCCAATAAATAAATAATTTGATATTCAGGCAGTTATAGGTTGGTTTCTTCGCAATTTTGTCCGATTCTGAACAATTTTTGAGCAGAATCGGACATTATGAATAGAGGTTTGGTATTAGGTTCGGATATGAGTATCCTCACGCACGCACTGTGCTGCTGGTTTCTCAAAACCAGCGGAAGAGGTTTCTTAAAACCTCGTTTTAAGGTATTTTTTAGAACAAGCTTAAGCTCGGATATGAGTATCCTCACGCACGCACCGTGCCGCTGGTTTCTCAAAACCAGTGGAAGAGGTTTCTTAAAACCTCGTTTTGAAGGTGTTTTTTCGAACAAGCTTGAGTTCGGATATGAGTATCCTCACGCACGAGTTCGTTCGGATATAATAAGTATCCTCACGCACGCACCGTGCCGCTGGTTTTGAGAAACCAGCGGAAGAGGTTTCTTAAAACCTCGTTTTCGAGGTATCTTCACGCACGGGTCCAACTGTATAACCATTGCCCGAAACGGTAGCCATTGCTAAAAATTTTGATAAGGCAAGCGACGATGAAAACGATTACAAACACGTTGAATAGTTTCGTTTTAAAAACAGCAGGAGCATCCATACAGGTAACTGATGTTAGAAATTACGCTTTCTTTTTGAGGGCTTTAAACGTGCCGTTGGGTTGGGTCAATAAAAACTCATTGGCGTCTTGACTAAATGAAATGGAGAAACCATTTAACCCTTTCAGACGAAATTTTCCTTTGCCCAAAGCTTCCAACTCGCGATTAGGTTGATTCGGTAATGACAGTACCAAGACTTCGTTGGTATTCAATCCAATCTTCATGGCGGTTCCGTTGAGATTGTATTCGCCCACGTACCGTTGTAGGACAACTTTAGGTAGTTTTTTGATTTTTGGTACCCACGTAAATTCGAGAGGGTGAGTAAGCTCAGGTTCAAAGGCGATGGAAGCACTGGCAATGTCAGCTTCTGAGTTTTGATTAAAAACGATGCGTTGAACGCTCACACTGGAGGCAATACGGCCGTTTTGGTCTGTCGGGAAAGCTTCAAAAACATCGTGGTCATAAGGATGAAGGTACCATCGTTGCTGGGGGAAAATGGCAAACAGTGAATCGTTTCGGCTAACGATTTCGAACGTGCCATAACCTTGATGATTGAAAAACCCTTCGTACTCGTCGGTAGCATGAGCAGGTTTTGCCTTGGGTTCTGTTAGGGTGGCGACTTGGCTTTTTGCTGCTTTCATCGCATTTTTGGCGGCCATGTCCGACGTATAAAGGTAGGTTTGCCAATCCTTGTACGGAAGCCCCAACATACGGTCGGAAATGATATTTCGTACGACGGAAGGCACCCGAGAAACGGCTTGATTACAGAATACAACAATACCGATGCCGTCAGTAGGGAAGAAACAGGTGTTGGCCGAAAAACCTGAAATATTTCCCCCGTGCTCCACCCGATAGTGGCCACGGTAGGAAGACAAAAACCAACCTAGACCATAGTTTTCAAAATGTAAGGCGGGGTTGTTGGCGGCGGGGGCGGCGTCGCGTACTACCATTTGTGAGCCGATGGCTTCTCGAACATAGTCGAGGGGAAGCAGGCGCTTCCCTTGGTATACTCCGTTGTTGGCCCACAGCATTACCCATTTGGCCATTTCGCTGACCGATGTGTTGATGCCGCCAACGGCTGACATGACATCAAGGTTGACGTAGTCCAACGGAATAATTTTATCGTCTTCTGAGACAGTATAACACAAAGAGCGGTCAGGAATTAGCGCCATACTATCAATCGAAAAATTGACGTCTTTCATGCCCAAAGGCTGAAAAATTCGTTCGCGAACAAAAGCACGGTACTCTTTACCCGAAAGGGTTTCCACAATTTTGCCTTGAGCGGCAAACATCAAATTGTTATACTGCCATTTTTCTCTCAGTCCGTAGTTGGGTTCTAAGTATTGGACGCGTTGCAGTAAAGTATCGACTGAATGGGTCGAAAAAAGCGCCCATGCATTGTCGTGGCGAGGTAGGCCAGTGCGGTGGCACATCAGGTCGCGAACGGTGATGTTTTTATTCAATTCATCGTTGTAAAACTTCAATTGGGGAAGGTATTCGCGCACGGAGAGATTAAAATCAATCTTGTTTTCGGCTCGTAGCAAACCTAAAGCGGTACATGTAAAGGGTTTGGTACAGCTTCCTGCGGCAAATTGGGTATGTTCGGTTACGGGGCGTTTGGCGTCTACATCGGCGTAGCCAAAGCCTTTGGCATAGATAATTTTGTCTTTTTCGACGACTGCCACGGCAAAACCCGCACATTTCCATTCGTTTAAAATTCGGTTAAACGTCGTGTCGAGTCCTGCAAGTCGGGCGTCGGTGGTGGGTTGTTGGGCAAAAGCGGTGCTACCCAGTAGCATCCAAAGGAGTGTAGTTGTTTTCATCGAATTACGTTTTCAAACTGTGGGGTAAAACTACCGAACCAAGCCTGAAAGGATTTGTCAAATCCTGCTAATTAAATTGTTAGCCAAGTTTTTCAAGTTTTACCCGCGGATTGGCGCAGATTAATAGCCGCAGATAAACACTGATGAGACTAACTTCATTAAGTCATTTTTTATCAGCGAAAATCTGCGTTTGTGGTATTCAGCGAGCTTCTGCGGCTAAACAATGAAATTATTTACTTAACAGTGTATTAATTACAGTGTAAACTAAATAGCTTTATTTTTTATCCGCAGGATTATAAACGCTGATTTTCGCTGAAAAAGGGCTTTATACGGTCATTAATCAGCGCCATCTGCGACTTTCAATCTGCGCCAATCTGCGGGGAATAGTTAAAGTAACTTAGCTTACAGTGTATTAATTCTCAAAAATAACTTACTCCGTAAGGGCTAAACAGCCGACGAATATAGACTAGAAGGAGCTACACCAAAGTGTTTTTTGAAGGCTTTACTAAAGGAATGAATGTCGGAAAAACCCGACGCGACGGCCGCTTCGGTGACTGATGCGCGTTGGCGTAACAGCAAATGGGAAGCGTAGGAGAGTCGTTTTTGGTTGAGGTATTGATGGGGTGTTTGTCCAAAAACGGTTTTAAAAAGACGAAAAAAGTGGTATTCGGAAAGGCAGGCTTCCGTAGCGACGGTCTCAATGGATAATGGAAGTTGAAAAAGCTCGTCGATACATTCTTTTCCCCGATGAAGCCGTCGAAAAAGGTCTTTCTTCGTCGCGGTTTTTATGCTCGGAATTGCGGATAATTGCCTAAAAATAGGTGTTTGGTCCGCTACAATCAACTCCGCGAGGGTGTAGAAAAACTCGCTTTGAACGGAGTTGTTGAGTAATTCATTCTGTAAAAAAGCCGTGTGCATTCGTTGTAAATGACGTCCCAACTGAGTTTCGGTAGCGGTGTACTGTTGTTCTAAAAAAAGATGAGAACTGAAAAATAAACCCAAATTAGCGTCGGGGTATGCTGTGTCTGGCTGCTGACGACTCGCTACTACCTCGGTTAATAACTGTGGAAGGATGTTGATGCAAATACCTTTCACAAACTCCCCTTTGTCTATTTCAACGTGCCCTTCACTGGTTTGATTTGACAGCAAGTATTTCCCTGCCCCTACGGGGTAAGCGCGTCCGTTGAGGGTGTAATGTTCGACCCCGTTGAGCACGTATTTAATAGCAAAACCGTGCGATTTGATGGGATGGTAGAACTCCTTCAGCGACGAAATGACCAGTAAGTTATCGCGGTAGCTGACACCTTCTAGTACATTTTTGGTTTGCTCCGACAAATGAACCATGGCATTTTAAAACGTTAATTTTTCAAATAAACTACTTATTAGCCACCAACAAACGATTATTTGATGAATGGTGTAATTTTGATTTTTACGTACATTTGAATGTCCACGTACCCATCAAGAAACTTACCTTATACTTATGATTGAACATTTCCCCTTTTTTCTCACGCTGATTGTCGTTGTTGTATTGCTGATTATGCTGGCCGATAAGCTCAAAGTAGCCTATCCTGTTTTATTGGTGCTTGCGGGGCTGGGCATTAGTATTTTGCCCAACATCCCTAAAATACAAATCAAGCCTGAGTTAATTTTTATCATCTTTTTACCGCCTTTGTTGTACGATGCGGCCTTTGCCATGTCTTGGAAAGAGCTTTGGCGATGGCGACGAATTGTCGGGAGCTTCGCTTTTGTGGTGGTTTTTCTCACGGCCTTGTCGGTAGCGTTGGTGGCCAATTGGTTGATTCCTGGAATTTCACTGGCGTTAGGGTTTTTATTGGGAGGAATCATTTCGCCGCCTGATGCCGTCAGTGCAAGCGCGATTCTCAAGTTTGTGAAACTACCTCGACGGATGTCGTCGATTATGGAGGGCGAAAGTTTATTGAACGATGCTTCTTCACTAATCATCTTTCGGTTTGCCTTACTAACCGTTTCAACGGGGCAATTTATTTGGCAAGAGGCCGCCTTGAGCTTTGGATGGATGGTAACAGGAGGCTCGGTCATTGGGTTGGTGGTAGGGTGGTTGTTTATGAAAGCCCACCGTATCTTGCCTACCGATGCCAATATTGACATTGTTCTCTCATTCGTCACTCCGTATGTGATGTACATAGCAGCCGAAGAAGTCCATAGTTCGGGGGTATTAGCGGTAGTTAGTGGAGGGCTTTTATTATCTAATCGTCGCCACCTCTTCCTAAGTAGTTCTTCCCGATTGCGCGGGGTAAATGTGTGGCAAAGCTTCGTTTTTGTGCTCAATGGAGTTGTATTTATGCTCATTGGCCTTGATTTACCCGAAATCCATGAAGGTTTAAAGCAAGAAGGAATTGCGATGCCGCTGGCCATTGGGTATGGTTTGGCCATTACAGCCGTACTCATAGTGGGTAGAATCGTAGCTTCTTTTGGAGCGGTCGTAACCACCAAAATCATGAGTCATGTAATTCAAGTGGCCGACCCTAATCCAGGCTGGAGAGCCCCTGTGATTTTGAGTTGGTCGGGGATGCGGGGAGTGGTTTCGTTGGCGGCGGCCCTTTCCATTCCTGTGGAAGTCAATGGTGTCCCTTTTCCGCACCGTAACCTGATTTTGTTTATAACGTTTGTAGTTATTCTGACAACCTTGGTCATACAAGGGCTCACCTTGCCATGGTTGATTAGAAAAGTAGGCCTTCCCGATTTTGGGGATTATTTGCCCGAAGAAGAAACGGAAATGCTCCTAAAACGAGGCTTAGCGGAGCATTCACTACGATATTTTACTGAAAATTACCGTAAACACCTGGTTAGCAATGAGATTTTGCGGACAAAAGTGGCACTTTGGGAACAAAAAAGCCACCTCGAACCAGCGTTAGAAGTGACGGAAGAAACGAAACGTATTTATTTGGATGTATTGGAACAGCAACGTTTATGGCTCCAAGAAAAAAATAGAACCGATGCTCACATTGACGAAGAAATCATTCGTAAGTTTTTGCACGGAATTGACCTTGAAGAAGAGAAATTGAGGTATTCGTAAAGGTAGTACTCGTATATAAGAAGCGCCATTGGAACCTAAGCAAATTAGATTCCAATGGCGCTTTATGCTATAGTAGTGAGTGGATTAGAAAGTAAAACCAATGCTTATTTGGCCGACGGAGTTTTTAGCATTTCCCATAAAAACCTTGGCAGCATCACTCGTTGCAACGGGGCGTAAACCATAGTTATAACGCGTTCCGAGCATCAGTTTTCCAAAATAGATACTTAATCCTGCCGAAAGACCGTAGTCAATTTCGTTGAAGTTGCTTTTGCCAAGTTCGATTTGACTTGAGCCCACATCGCTCTTACTTTTCGTGTTGGCGTTTAATAAATATCCACCGTAACCACCCGCGTGCAAGTCTACGAAGTTACCGATTTTATAGGTCAACAAAACAGGCACTTCGAGGTAGTCTAAACTAAAGGTATTTTCACCTTGAAATGTATTAAGCACGTTGTATCTCGCGGTGGTTCCTTTGTTACTGTAACCAATTTCGGGCTGTAGGTAAAGTTTGTTGCTTACCAAGGGAAGTTGGGTAAACAAACTTGCGTGTAAGCCGTAGCGAGGATTGCGGTCAGTAACTTCGTCGATGTACATATTGGAAGCGTTGAGACCTCCTCGGATTCCCGTACGTGCCCTGTTTTCAGCGTCTTGCGCGAATGAAGTGAATGCTGATGCTACAAAAGCGATGGCTAAAATGATGTGTTTGCGATTCATGGCGACTGTGTATGTTAATGATTAATAATGGTTGAATTGTGATGAAGCATGGGTTTACTTAGAAAGCATAGCGAATAGAAATGGCGGCTTCGTCTCCCCAAAAACCATTGTCTACGCTAAAATTGAGGGTTGGTTTCCAGTCGATGCCGAGATTGATTGGGACTTCTCGGAAGTTGTATTCTAGTCCAAGGAGGGCATCCAACCCTGCAATACTCGAACGTTGGTAAGGAGCGTACCCTCGGTTTCCTTCGCCCCAGATATACACGTGCCCTCCCGCTCCATAAATAAAATTAAGGCGATTAACTCCCAAAAAGCGGGTATGTCCTTCAATCAGTCCTGTAAGACCTACTCCCCGCCAACGGGTAGAAACAATCCCTTCGAGGGCTACATTACGTTTGGTAAAATGCTTGATGGTGATACCGTTGGTAGAACCTAAACGTAACCCGACGGCGGTGCGGTAATCTTGAGCCGAAACGGAAAAACCTGTGCTTAAAGCTGCTAACAAAGTGATGATGAAGATGCGAGTTCTCATGGTTTTGGTATGATAAAATAAATTAAAATGGGTTTATTATTGTGCATTAAAGGCCGATTGGGCGGCTTGTTGTTTCAATTTATCGTTGGCAAAAATCCCGATTTCTACCCGACGGTTTTGCTGACGTCCCGCCTCGGTAGTGTTGCTCGCAATCGGATTGCCTTCACCGAGACCGATTCGTTTTACCCGATTGGCCGCGATTCCTTCACCGATGAGGAAGTTAGAAACGGCCGCGGCTCGTTGTTCAGAAAGGGCTTTATTAAATGATTCACTACCTACGTTGTCGGTGTTACCTTCGATGAGCAAGTTGGTATGGTCGTCGCTTTTAAGAGTTGCAGCCATTTTTCGTAAGTTGTCTAGTGTTTCTGGACGAAGTTCGGATGAACCAAAATCAAAAAGAAGTTGATCGTTCATCGTGAGTTTTACTCCTTCACCTACACGTTCAACCTTGGCATTAGGTCCTAAATCTTGGCGAAGTTTTTCGGCCTTCTTATCCATTGATTGACCGATAATCGCTCCCGTGGCTCCACCTACAGTGGCACCGATGATGGCACCGATGGCAGTGTTTCGATTGTTTTTACCGATGATACCACCGATGAGTGCTCCTGCTCCCACGCCAATCAAAGCTCCCTTTTGAGATTTCTTTAATTGGGTTTTTTGGGTCGATTTGGCTTTCTTCGACGAGCTTTGAGCTTGGGCCGAAGGATAGAAACTAGGTGCTAGTAAACCCAAAAGAAGTATAAATGTGATTGCTTTCGTTTTCATGATATTCGTGAGTTGTTTGGTATACTAATTCTTAAAAAAAGTATTCCAGTTTATTTTTAAAATTGAATTAAATATCTAAAAGTCAATGTATTAAATAGTTTGTGCTCCTAAATTTTAACTGTGAAAAAGTGGGGAATTTTTGCCCCATCGTGCCCAATATACCACAAAAAAGCCGCTCCAATAGGGATGCGGCTTTTCGACTTGTATGAAATAGGAAACCTTAATTTGCTTCAACTACCTGAACGTTGACCGTGAGCGATTGTAAATTGGCAATGCCAAACTGTGTCACCATCGCAACGTCGGCGGCATCGCGGCCGTAGCCTAAGACAACGCGACAACCACTTGTTTGAGGTTGTACCGCATCGAATGTGTACCATTGATTTCCGACGTACGCCTCAAACCACGCGTGTAAATCCATTTGTTCGAGCTGGTCCAAAAACCCCACCGTCATGCGGGCAGGAATGGACAGACTTCGACATAAAGCAATACACAAATGCGTAAAATCGCGGCATACCCCAATCCGTTGTTGAGCAATGTCAAGCGCAGTAGTGGTGGCATTGGTCGTGCCGTATTGATAGGTTACTTGTTGGTTTACCCAGGTTCGAATGGCTTCAACTTGGGCATATCCTAGCGCTGAGTTGCCCACTATTTGGCGGGCAAGATGTTGAATATCTATCAAATCGGATTGGCAATACCTACTGGCTAACAAATACATCATCACTTCATTGGGAAGCTCTTCTACGGGTATGTAGGTAGGCAACGGAAGCGCAGGCGCCAGGTAAGGCTGTACCAGTGCTTCTACTTCCGTGGTAATGGTAATGTCGCCTGCGGGCAAAACGGCGCGTTGACATTGGTTACCGTAGGCGTCAATGTATTCCGTAAACGGAACGCTCGGATTGATGGTAAACTGTTCTTTGACAATCGATTGTCCGTCGTGACGATACGGACGTAGCATCATTTGAACAGGAACAGGCTGGGGGAGTTGGTAGTGGAGGGTACTTTGTCCTTGAAGTTTCATAAGAGGAAGTGAAAAAAATCCAGCTTCCTGCTGAAGCTGGATTGGGGTGTACTTATTAGTTTTCGAAATCTTTTTGCATGGCATCAATGCGATCATTGAGGTCGCGCTTAAACTGTTTCCAGTCACGTTTTATGTCTTTTTTGACTTCCGCCAAGTCGTTGTCGAGTTCGTTCAAATTTCCCTTCAACTTATCGCGTTGAGCTTCCAATTTTTCTTTCTCTTTGGCCGAGGCTTTTTTGATTTTTGTGTTTAGCTCATCGAGTTGGCTATTAATGATTTGGCGGCGATTTTCGATTTTCATCGATAACTCTTCACGAGCTTCTTTGATTTCTTCCGCGGTTTCTTCTTTGGCTTCTTTTACGTCTTCGGCTACGTTATCGGCCGCTTCTTCGACTTTATCTTGCGAGTTTTGAACGCTGTCGGCTACGTCGCGTTTTTCTTCGCGCGAACAGCTTGATAGAGAGAATGTTCCGATGGCTAATACAGTAGCGACGAGGATGGTTGCTTTTTTCATGATTTTGTGATGTTTAAAGTGAAATAGAATAGTTTTAGTCCAATGAATAGATAAGCGCGCTGTAAGGACCGACCGAAATAGTGACGAGTAAGTTTTCGTCATTATTGGTCTTGTAGGCGGTTACATCGCTTGCAAAATGACTGCCAAATTCAGGGTCGTAGCCCTGCCAATCGCTGTTAAATTGAAGCCGCCAAAGTCCATTTTTGGGAAACTTGAGCGTCAAATTTTCAAAAGCGACCTGGGAAAAATTGACAATAATGATGGTACTATCTTTGCTACCGCCGTTTTTGAAACGGTAAAAGACAAGCAGTTTTCGTTCGTGGTCGACATAGAGCGGTATCGCGTGTTGTCCCGTCAATCCCGCCGTGGTTTGGTATTTATTCAACCTCAAATGAATGAGATCACGATAGAGTTTTGAAATTCCTTTATGTTCCGAAAACAAGTTCCAGTTGATCGGGTCAGTGTCGTCAAACCATTTGTCTTCAAGCATGGCTTGGCCTTGAAAAAGCATCGGAATACCAGGAGAAGTAAGCGTCAGAACTGCTCCTAAAATGGAGCGTTTTTTTGCGTACCAATTGTTGACATCTCCTTCGCCCGCAATCTCCTGAACAACGCGCGCTTTGCCGTTGGCTACTTCATCGTGCGACTCCGTATAAATCACTCGTTGAAAAGCATCGTTGTTGTATTTATGGGTAACCGCGTGCAAAATCGCATCCATGTTTCGGTCGGCATCGTTCATCGTGATGATTGCCTCCCGAATGGGGTGTACAAACTGAGCGTCCCATTGGCTACTGTACCCACATCCGCCGTTTTCAACGGCATCAGTGATGGCGCTTAGGGTGTGTAAATCTTCGGCGACCGTAAATTTATGGGGAAATTTTTCCCTGATTTCAGTATTAATCCACTGAATCAACGAGTAGCCTTCGACAAGGTCATTGGCAGGATTTCCGTCGGCATTCACGTTTCGAATGTAAGGAATCATGTCCATGCGTAGCCCGTCAATATGGTAATCTTCGAGCCACATCAGTGCGTTGTCCCGAATGTATTGACGAACCTCAGGTCGACCGTAATCGGGGCGGGTATCTCCCCAAGGGGTGTTGGCGCGCCAATCGTTGTAAAAATAAATACCGCCGAGATTGTTCTCATGCCAACCGTCAAACTGCCACAAATCCATGTCGGTAGGGCCAAAGTGATTGTAAACCACGTCCAACAAGACGGCAATGCCTTTTTCGTGGGCGGCTTTTACAAAACTCTTTAAACCCGTTGGTCCCCCGTATTCTGATTCGACCGCAAACGGATGGGCGGGGTTATATCCCCACGAGAGTCCACCAGGGAATTCGGCAATTGGCATTAGCTCTACGGCGTTGATACCAAGCGCTTTAAGGTAGTCAAGGCGTTCGATAGCCGTGTAAAAATCGCCTACTTGACCGTTTTCGTGGGCATTAAATGTTCCGATGTGGAGTTCATAAATGACCATTTCGTTCCAATTGGGAATGTGAAACTGCTCGTCGTTGCCCCAGCCAAAATCATGGGAATAGATGAGGCTGTTTCCTGCCGAATTGGTCAACTGCCGAGCATAAGGGTCGTTGCGCATCAACTCCCCCGCTTCCGTAAATAGCACATATTTATACGCTTGCCCGACGGATACCTCAGGGACATCAACAGACCAGTACCCGTTGGCTTCGTGGGTAAGCGGAGTCTGTTCTTTGTTCCATTCGTTAAAATCTCCTACGACCGATACCGCTTTGGCATTGGGTGCCCATACTCTAAATGAAACACTTTCCGAGTGAGGTATAGCTCCCATGCCTGCGATGGAACTTGCCTGATAATCGGGAGTTTCAATTGTTTTCATGTGTTATGTGCAAATGTTAAGTTTGATGTGATGGCGTTGTGCAGTTGAATATAAAAATCGTGTACCACTCAAATAAAAGCCGAGCTGTGTAAAAAGTGGGGAAATTTTACCCCACTTTAAGAGGCTTTTTTGACCACTTTCTTTTTGTGAAAAATGGCTTTTACCTCATCTGTTTTTTCGTGGATGGTTTCCACAATTTCGCGCTCAATGGCCTGAATCTTCGTGCTCTTTAGCTCAAGTTCTTTTTCGACCTCGGGCTCGCCCAAAACGTACCCGTAGGGTTTGAGAGAGTCAACCGAGTCAAAAATGACTTTCAAAATGGCAGTAAGTGGCAAGGCCAGCGCCATTCCTGAAATCCCCCACAACATTTCGCACAAAAACAACGCAACGATAGCGGCGAGTGGGTTGATGCTAATTTTAGAACCTACGATATACGGCGTAATGAAATTCCCCTCCAAGATTTGTACAAAGAAGAAAATCCCCGCTACCCCAAGGGCATACATGGGTGAGTCTTTGGTGACCAATGCCACGACGATTGGAAGAATTGACCCAATTAGTATCCCAAAATAGGGGATGATAAGCAAAATGGCCGCTAAGAACCCAAAGAAAAAGGCGGATTGTATACCTAAAGCCAATAGACCAATCGAATTGAGCGTACCGACAATGATGGTCACTAAAAATAGACCGTATAAATAGTTGTGTACAACCTCGTAAATTTTATTGAAAATGCCGTTCAGCTTTGATTTTTTGGTATTACTAAACACCTTACACAAAAACTGTTGCAGGAGGTTGCGGTAATATAGGATGAAAAAGATGAAGACGGGCAAAATTGAAAGATAACCAATCATTGAGCCTGTGGTGGTTACGGCAGAACCTACCATGTCGCCACTTTTAGCTCCTAAATTTTGCGTGTATTCTTGGAGTTTATTGACTTGCATTTTGGGCGAAATCTTCAGGTGTTCAAAAGCCCATTGCTGTAGTTGAGCGGTGTACAACTCCACTTTTGTCAAAATTTTGGGGAGCATTTGCATGAACTCATTGACTTCAAAACCAATAATGCATCCAAACCCAATAAACCCTGCTGTAAAAGTTAAGATAGCAAGCGAAATTGCTAAGGCTCCTGGTGCACCATTTCGTTCAAACCACTTGGTAAGTGGATACATGGCCATGGATAGGATGATTGATATTAGTAAAAGCGTCACAATAGAACCTAACACATGCATCCAGTATACCAATAAGGTGACACTAAGCAATGCAAAGGCTAAGCGAGCAACGTACGGAAATTGGAAAGAGGTGATTGGCGTGGTCGGTGGCATATTAGTAAAGATTTAAGGCTTACTCTTAACTAATAAATCATCGTTCCAGCTTGGTTTGTGGAAGTTGCGTAGAGGGTTTTCCCCACCTTCCCGAGAGTTTCTAAATCTTAGGAATGGTGGGGAAAGAGTTTTTATTCTGTCTTTCGACTTAAAAGGACTTGATTATCAAACTGATAATGCCTTCATGTAGGCTGCGTCGTTTTGTAAACTAACTAAGGGAGATACAGGGTATTGTTCTTGCTCAACAATGTAGTGTTTAATCCCACTGTCTAGCGCCATACGTATCGTCTTTTTGAAATCAACCATCCCTTTACCCAAGTCATCTTGAACAGGTTTGCCATTTTCTTTTCGATAATCCTTAATATGGCACAGCTCATACCGTTGTCCATATTTTTTTAGGTGCGATTCAGTATCTGCCCCAGCCACGTCAATCCAGCAAAGGTCTAGCTCAAAAACCACATTTTTGGGGTCAGTATTGGCCAACAAATATTCTTGAGGAAGTTTGCCTTCCAGCGGTTTAAACGAATAATCATGGTTATGATAGCCAAATTTTAAGCCCGCTTTACTCACCTCTTGACCTACCTGATTTAGTTGATCTGCCACTCTTTTCCAGTCATCCCAGGTCTTTTGAGCACCGATATAGGGGCACAGAAGGTAACTCAAGCCAGCTTTTTCGGCCATTTCAATATTTTTTTTCAGTTCATCAGGCTTGTCTTTGATGCCCATGTAGTTGAAGTGGGTACTTATCATCTTTACGCCGATACTATCCAAAAACGATTTGGCTTCTGCGGGCTCCATTCCCCACAAAAAGCCTTTGGCACCGCTAAAGCTCTCAAACTGCTTATAACCCATTTCGGCCAGCTCGGTCATCACTTTCTTGGGGTTTTCATTGATAATGGTTCGTACACTGAAAAGTTGTACCCCAAATGGGTTGATGTTTTTTTGTGGAGCATTGGCAAATCCATCCAAATGTGAAATTGAATAGGCTCCTGCTGTAAGTAAGCAGCTCTGTTTTAAAAAATCGCGTCTTTTCATGTGATGATTATTTTAATGCAAAAATGATTTAAAGTTGTTTTAACTTAATATTACGGAAAGAAATACCCTTTGCCCAGTCTTGTAAAGCAATATGCCCTTGGATGTGTTTGCCAAACTCGGGAAAGGTCTTAAAACCACTATTGGCAATCATGTCTTTCCAGCTTTGTGAAGTCAAATCTACTTGGGCAGTCATCACCCCGTTTAGATAAAATTCCACTTTTCCATTTTGTTGCTTGATTTCCGATTGATTCCATTGACCAACAGGCTTGGGTTCAACAGGGTTTTTGGGCGAAAAAAAGCCGTACAAGGTTCCTGCCCATTTTTTGTCGCTTACTTTGTAATCGGGATGTGTGTTTTCTAATAGCTGATACTCAGGGCCAGATGCCCAAACGAGAGGGATTTCAGGTTTTTCTTGTACGTTGAAAAACACACCGCTATTGCCCCCTTCCGAAATGCTCCACTCAAATTTCAAGTCATAATTTTTGTACTCTTTATCTGTGACTAAGTCACCGTGTTCAGATTTTGTATCATTTGGATTACAATACAAAACCCCTTGTTTTACCATCCATGCAGATTGTGTGTTTTTTGTGTTATAGAGATGCCATCCTTTGGTCGTCTTTCCATCAAATAACAATGTCCACCCTTCTTTCTTTTCTTGGGGTGTAAGTTGATTAATGGGTTCTTTCTTCTGTAAAAATGAACTTAATAAGCAGCTTGTAATACCCGTTACGATTACAAGAGACGTTAGGTTTGTTTTCATAATAATAAGATAATAGTTTTTAAATAAGTGATACAAATACTCATCATAGAGCCCTAAATGGTTCTTTTATTGTCATCTATTTTGAGCTTTTTTAAAAAATCGCGTACTTTATACGCAAAACTACACAAACTTTTCGCGTAAAAAATACGCGAACAATATTTTTTTATGAATTTTCAGGAAGAAGTACAAAAATTTTTGCGAGAACACCTTCAAAATACCTTACCGACCATTGCGTTGGATTTGGTCATTTTTGGGTTTCATGACAATCAATTGAAAGTCTTGCTACTTCAATGGAAGGGGAGCGACTACTGGATGCTACCTGGTGGCCGAGTGTACAAGAAAGAAGATGTTGACGATGCTGCCACTCGCATTCTCCGAGAGCGTACACAACTGGAAATGCTATTTTTACAACAATTTCATGTTTTTGGGAAGCTGAATCGTTCGCCCTATTTTTCTACCCAAGAAACCTATAAGCTACTGGGCATCGAAGATCTATATAATCCCGATTTTAGAGATGTATCAGTAGGTTATTATGCATTAGTTGAATATACTAAAGTAAACCCAGTGGCTGACAATTTTTCTGACGAATGCCGTTGGAGGTCTATTGATGAGTTGCCTCATCTGCTTTTTGATCATAATGACATTATTCGGGTAGCTCTCAAAACGCTCCGACGACAACTGAGCTATCAACCTGTGGGGTATAATTTACTGCCTGAGACATTTACCATGACCGACTTACAGAGCCTGTATGAAACTATTTTAGGACGCCAATTGGATCGGCGCAATTTCTATAAACAGATGATGAACTACGGTATTTTAGAACTTTCAGAAAGTAGTCCTCAAATTGCCAGCCGTAAAACTCCCTATTTATACCACTTCAAAAAAGAACGTTATGAACAGCTCTTGGCCGATGAAGAATTAATGATTGGTTAAGATGGAATTCCTTATTTTTTAATGCGTTCAACCTGATTTTTTCTAACATCCAGAGACTTAATTTCCATGAAATCTTCCTTTATTTTAACGCTCCTGTGTAGCTTTCTAACTACTTCGACTTGGTTGACTTCGGTTGGACAAGTACCGATAAAAGACCTCAAAAAGCAAAACTGGGCTACTTCTGGAAAAACCAGTTTTCAGAGTGGTATGCTCAAGCTTATTGGTGCTGATAGTTACGCACGACTCAAAAAAGGCGACTACCACGATTTTGATTTAAATCTCGAACTTCGGACGAGCCGAGGAGGAAAAGGTTATGTCAATATTCATACAGATCAAACTGGTAAAGGTTATCGTATTGCCATCGACAATGACCTAAACAACGGTGTTTGGTGGAAAAAAACAGGGAGCTTAATCACTGTTCGAAACCTCACCAAAAGCTTAGCCAAGGACAATGAATGGTTTCGACTTGGTATCAAGGTTCAAGGCCAACGTATTACTGTGCAGGTTAACGGACAACTTGTTGTCGATTACATAGAACCCGCCCAACCCCTTCGATTGGAACAAAACCGCGCCGCCCTAGTGTCAGCAGGAACGATTGCTATTACGAGTACAGGCGAGGGCGAAATAGACCTTCGGTATGCCTCCATTTCAGAATTGGACCGTAAAAATATTGACAAGGCGGCACAATTGGCAGAGGCCATTGACGAGCAAACAGACCCGATTATACGGTTACACCAAGAAGATTTTCCTGTTTTGGACTACCATGTACATCTAAAAGGGACCCTCACAAAGAATGTTGCAGCCGCCCAATCTCGTAAAATAGGCATTAATTATGCCATCGCTCCTAATGCAGGTGTAGGATTCCCTCTACACAATGACGATGGTATTAATCGCTATTTGGATACGATGAAAAATGTACCCTTCCTATTGCCAATGCAAGCAGAAGGTCGTGATTGGGTAGGCGCTTTTAGCGAACCTGCTTTAAAACGATTTGATTTCCTTTTTACGGATGCTGAAACATTTACTGACTTGAAAGGGCGTAAAACTCGTTTGTGGATTGAAAACGAGGTGTTTGTTGACGATGAGCAGGCATATATGGAGTTGATTGTCGATAAAATTATTGGGGTACTTCAGGAGCCCGTTGATATATACGTTAATCCGTTTTTTCTGCCAAAGGTTTTGCAAGCCAAGGCGGAAGAATTATGGACAGCAGAGCGAAAGACGAAAGTAATTACAGCTTTGGCTAAAAGTGGTAAGGCAATGGAGATAAATAATCGATATAAAATCCCGAGTGCATCGATTATTCAAGAGGCTAAGGCGGCAGGTATAAAATTTAGTTTTGGGACAAATAACGTAACTTCGGAATTAGGCAAGCTTGAGTATTGTCTTCAAATGAAAGAAAAATGCGGACTTAGAGCAGAGAACATGTATAAACCAAGAATTGCTAACTAATGGCAAATTATTGCCCTTCACAAAAGCTTTAAACTTTCGGGAAGGGCAATGAAAAACTATTTGATTCGATTAGGATTTTCACTCACAAAAGCCGACCAGCCTCCCTTTTTTGCACCTTTCTTTTTAGCGGCGGCTGAGGGAAGGGCATTTGCGTGATAATGGTGGCAAATGGCAATCGCTACGGCATCGGTAGCGTCGAGGTATTCAGGCTGAAGGGGCATCTTAAGAATACTTTGCAACATAAAAGCCACTTGTTCTTTAGAGGCATTCCCGTTTCCCGTAACCGACATTTTGACGGTCTTGGGCGAATATTCCACAATGGGAATATTACGATTGAGGGCTGCGGCCATGGCTACGCCCTGAGCGCGCCCTAGTTTGAGCATCGATTGGGGGTTTTTACCGTAAAATGGGTCTTCAATCGCCATTTCATCGGGCAAAAATTCCTCGATGAGTTGGGTGATACGGTCAAAAATTTTCTTCAATTTTAGTTCGTGGCTGCTATATTTGTCAAGTTTTAAAACACCATATTGAAGCAATTCGATACGTGCTCCTATAATTCGAATGATGCCATACCCCGCGATTCGAGTTCCAGGGTCCACCCCTAAAATAATTTTTTCTGTCAGATTTGTTTGTTGATCTTGCATGACGCAAAGTAACAGCCCTTCGTGGTTTTCTCGGCTTTCTTCGCTCAAAAAAATCACTTGGGTGTTTAAATGGCTCCTTTTTTTTGGAATGCTGGCGTACCTTTATCACAGTATTCAGGCCAAAGGCCAAAGCTTATGGGAGGTGTACCATCTTCTTCGTTTTCATCTCAAACAAAGCCACTGGTTTTTGATTGTGTTTGCCGTGGGACTTACCCCCGTAAACTGGGCCTGCGAAAGTCGAAAATGGCAATTGTTGGCGCAAAAAATTGAAAACATTAGCTTCGGACAAGCATTTCAAGGGGTACTTTCTGGCCTTGCCTTGGGTTTTTTGATGCCGAATAATGTCGGTGATGCCGCAGGGAGAGTTCTTTCGTTACAAAGCCACCAACGGATGTCGGGAGTAGGGGCGGCCTTACTTTCCAATGGGTTACAGTTTTTTGTCTCGTTAGGTTTCGGGACGTTGGGGTGGGGCTTTTGGCTGGTTCATCAACCAAGTTTACAACATTGGCCCCAAGCACTATTATTAGTTTTATTGGTAGCAACTATTGTATTTGGACTTTTTCTGATGGCCAAACGAGAAGCATCTGAGCTTTTTCTTCGTCGATTTCGCTTATTTCTCTGGGTTGAGCCTTACGTAAAAGTCATTGCTACCTACAGCCTAAGCGAAATTGGAGGAGCGTTTCGGTGGGCGGTGTTACGTTACGGTGTTTTTACTTTACAATTTGCTTTATTGTTGGCGCTTTTTCAGGTGAAGTTACCTTGGGAAGTGGCACTAGCGGGTATTTTTCTCGTTTTTTTTGCCAAAACCCTCATTCCTGCCCTCAATTTTTTGGGAGACTTGGGCATTCGAGAAGCATCTTCTTTGTATATTTTTGGCTTTTATGGGGTCGAACCCGCCCGAATTCTAGCCGTGACCCTAACCCTTTGGTGCATTAATATTCTCTTACCCGTACTGATTGGTACCGTTTGGACACTCAAATTAAAGTGGTGGAACAATTAGCCGTACAGATAAAAGCGAATCTTCGTACTTTCGAGCCTAGTTTTTCATGTGCCAAGGGTTGCTTATAACCCGCCTATGCGTCAAGGGCTACTCATTGTTGTGCTGCGGGTTAATTATAACCCGCTTATAATCAACGCATCAATCTCCCTGTTAAACTTACTCAAAAATGCGCAACAGTTGACTCACGGTTTTATCCGAAAGTTGGAAAAGAGAATTAGGCAAAATCCCAATGAGAAATGTCAATAAACCGAGCGGAATCAACATCCACTTTTCACGCGCATCTAGGTCGTACAAAACGGCCATATCCTCTTGGTTTTTGGCCCATAATTTCCCCAAAAACATGCGTTGAAGCGTCCATAAAAAGTAAGCAGCGGCCAAAATAATCCCGATGGTACCTAGTGCAGCCACCCAGGTTGGTAAAACAGTCAATTTAAAACCTCCCATTAAAGTGAACAATTCACCCACAAAACCCGAAAAGCCTGGTAAACCAAGGGAGGCAAAAAACGCTACCCCAGTCAATACGGTATAGGTAGGCATGGGGCCAATCAAGCCGCGATAACTATCAATGAGGCGATTGTGAGTGCGGTCGTAAATCACTCCAACGACTAAAAACAACATGGCGGAAAGGATACCGTGGCTTACCATTTGGTAAATAGCGCCGTTGATTCCTTCCGACGTCAATGAGGCAATTCCTAAAACTACAAATCCCATGTGGGAGACTGAAGAATAGGCAATCATTTTCTTCAGGTCATTTTGGGCAAGGGCGTTGAAACCGCCGTATACGATGGAAATAACCCCCAAAAGGGCAAGGACAAAGGCGTATTCACTCGCTGCATCAGGGAAGATGGGATAGGCGATTCGGAGTAAACCATATCCACCAATTTTTAGCAATATCCCCGCAAGAACAACCGACACAGGGGTAGGGGCTTCGACGTGGGCGTCGGGTAGCCAAGTATGAAGCGGTACGATGGGGAGTTTGATGGCAAAACCAATAAACAACAACCAAAACGCCAACATTCGCGAGGGCATTCCAAATAAATAAACCTCCCCTGATAATGATAATAGACTGTCGGGCAGGTAGTTGTGCATGTCGGCCATGTAACGTAGGTCAAACGTGTGAACCATGGTTTGCGTCAATTGTGACTCGACTGGGTCAATCACTGAAAGGTAAAGACCAATCATCACAATGAGAATGAGCAACGAACCGACAAGCGTGTAAAGGAAGAACTTAATGGAAGCGTATTCGCGACGTGGTCCTCCCCAAAGCCCAATTAGAAAGTACATGGGCAAGAGCATAAACTCAAAAAATAGGAAGAACAAAAAGAAATCAAGCGCTATAAAACAGCCTGTAATACTGGTAGTTAGTAATAAGTACAGGGAAAAATACGCTTTTTCACGTTTATCGATGTGCCAAGACGAAACGGCACCAACTAGCATGACCACCGACGTCAGCAAGACCATGGAGAAGCTAATGCCGTCGATTCCTAAAAGGTAATCAATGGAGACGGTGCCTAAGTTGCCCAGCGACAACGTGATCCAATCAGCTTTTTCGACAAACTGAAAGGAGGGGTTTGCTGTATCGTACAAGGCGTATAAAACACCCGATACCACCACTTGGCAAGCGGTGAAAAACAACGTTATCCATTTGTAGGTGTGCTTGTAACGATTGGAAATCAGCAGAATAGCAATGGCACCAACAATGGGGTGAAAAACAAAAAAAGAGAGTAAATATGGTATCTTCATAACTAGTATCAGTGGAAAACCCACAGAATAACGACGATTATTCCTACGAGAACGACAACAAAATAGGATTGAGCTTGACCATTTTGGAGGTTGCGAGTGCGGCTACCCAAAAATTGAGTCAAAGCGGCTGCTCCGTTTACAACTCCGTCTACGACCATTCGGTCAAAACGCCCAACAATGTGTGCGACAATAACCGTTAAATAGGCAAAACCATTGACCGTAACATCTACAATTTTACTATCGAAATGATACAACCATTGACCTATTTTTTGAAGTGGACTAATCAAAAACACAAATTGGTCCGTTTCTGGGTCGTGCTCGCGAAGTATTTGTAATTGATGTTTGACCGAATCCCAGCCTTGTTCGTATGCTTTTTTGATGGCGTTATGAACGAGCCCCAATTGCTGAACAAAGGAAGGAATATCATGGCTAAAAGTACAAATATATCCCAAACTAATGCCTATTCCAGCAACAATAACAGAAAAGATTACTACTGGAGTATGCCACTCATGGCTGGCTTGGGTGGGAAAAAGCTGAAAAAACCAACCGTGGGCGGCGTCCAACGGATTGATAGAAAACCAAAAAAAGACCGATAGCCCTGCTAACAAAAGCATCGGCAGCTTCATCAGCCCGTCGGCATCGTGAATAGCGTGATGATGAACCGCCGTTTCGGAAGCAGGTCTTGACAAAAATACTAAACGCCACTGACGAGTAATGTAAAAGGCCGTGAGTCCCGCCGAGATAAGAGCGGTAATGGGTAATGCGTAGGCTAAGGCTCCGCGTTGGGCTGCCCAAGCAAATGACTCAACCAAAATGGCATCTTTTGACAAAAAGCCTGAAAAGAAAGGAAGCCCAGCCAAGGCTGCCGCACAAAGGGTGTAAGCCCAAAAGGTGAGTTTCATTTTGGGGCGAAGATTGCCCATTTGCCGCATATCTTGCGAATGGACGGCGTGAATGACCGCACCCGAACACAAAAACAAACCTGCTTTGAAGAAAGCATGGGTAAGTAAATGAAATAGGGAAGCTTCGCGAGCACCTACTCCCATGCCTAGCACCATGAGCCCCAGTTGAGAAATGGTGGAATAGGCCAAAAGCTTTTTAATATCTGATTGAAAAATAGCACGGTAAGCTCCCATAACCATCGTAATGGCACCTATGATGGCAATGACTGTGAGGGCGTCAGGAGTAAGCAAGAAATAAATGCGAGCCAGCAAGAAAATCCCTGCGGCAACCATGGTAGCGGCGTGGATGAGGGCTGAAACGGGTGTTGGCCCTTCCATGGCATCGGGTAGCCAAGCCGACAAGGGGAATTGGGCGGATTTCCCAACTGCACCGCAAAAGAGTAATAAACCGATGAGCGTGAGTTCGTTGGAAGATAAAGACGCTCCTTGAGCTGTAAAGTTTTTGGTCAAAAACGATAATTCACTCGTACCTGTATGCCAAAACAAGAGTAAAATTCCCATCAAAAAACCCGCATCGCCGATTCGATTGAGAATAAACGCTTTTTTTGCAGCCCAAACGGCTCGGGGTTTTTCGTACCAAAAGCCAATTAATAAATACGAAGATAACCCCACCAGTTCCCAGCCGACGTACATTAGAAAAAGACTACCTGCAAGCACAATCAGAAGCATTGAAAACACAAACAAACCGAGAAAGGCAAAGTAGCGCCAACGGCCTTGGTCGTCGTGCATGTAGCTGATAGAAAAGAGCTGAACCAATAATGCAACAAAATGTACTAAGACAAGCATAACCAGCGTTAAGTTGTCCGCTTGTAGGGAAAGGGTGAATGATTTTTCTTTAAGTTGAAACCATTCTATAGAAAACTCTTGCGGAGAGTGTACCCAAGATTGGAGCAAGTAAAAGGAAAGGGCAAGTCCAAGAAAAGAAACAAATGATGCTGCCCAACCAGCCCAAGCATTGGCCTTTTTGCCTATTGACAATAACCCGAGGCTACTAACCAAGGGTAAAAAAAGAAGAATGAGTAGTTTTGAAAACATCCAAACGTTTGCCTTTTGCAAGGGCAAAAGTAAAAACTATCTGCCAACTTTCAGTCGTTTGAAGTGAAGCAATCGTTAAAAAAAGGCCAAAGCGAAATGATATTGAGTAAGTTTTTTAATTTTTAGCTAGATTTACTCCTAGGTAGTGATATGAATCGCAGGCATTTGGTGTGAAATGAATTTTATCATAAAAAAAGGAGCTTTGGTGGTGTTGTTGGTATCAATGATGTTGACGTCGTTGGCACAAAAGCCTACTATTGACCGTCCAGATGCCCGAAAATCGTCCCGTTCTAAAGATACTACCCAAACCGCAACTCCTATTGATAGCTTGTTTAAAGCAAAGTTGGATGCTCCTACTGCTAAAGATACGGCGTTTGGAAAAACTGCTAAGAAGGTGATTCCTAAGACGTTTTATAATGTACTTTTCCGCGACATCGACAAGCATATTGACTCGGGGCAAGTGGCGCAGATGGAACAAAACCCGCATTTGCCATTTGCAGGTAGGTGGATTCGAGAAATTCACATTCATAGCCTCGATGTTTTTGGGTATAGTGTTCATGATACGTTGCAACGACCCCATAATTGGATTGAGCGCATAGGAAACAAACTTCACCGGAGCACCCGTGAGCGTACTATTTTAAATAATTATCTTTTTTTTGAGGAAGGCGACATTATCGATCCTGAAAAAATTCGTGATAATGAGCGTTACTTGCGTCAGCAAGGCATTTTTCATGATGCGAGAATTGTCATTGTACCTTTTAGAAATGCAAAAGATGCAGTAGATGTCCATGTCTATACCCAAGACTTGTGGTCTTTGTTGCCCGACGGTTCGGCATCAAATTTTGATAATTTCACCATCGGTGTAGAGCAACGAAATTTTCGAGGGTTAGGTCAATCGTTTAAGAATACTGTATCGTACAATGGCAAAGACGAACGTCAGCGCTTTGAATATGCGGGAAGGTATTTTATTCCTTCTTTTGGCAAAACATTTATTGCAGGAGAGGGCATTTTAAACATTCAGCGAGACCAAAAACAGCTTTCATTCAAAGCTTACCGACCTTTTCTTACGCCTCAGATGAAGTACGCAGGTGCCATCGAGTTGGGGTATTACAACCGTCGCCTGTTCGAATTTACCATTGATTCGTTGACGGGGCGTTCCGTGAGAAATTACTTTTGGTCGCAGTATGTCCTGTTTGACGCTTGGATGGGTCGTTCTTTTCGAATATTTTTTGGGGACGACAAACTCCGCGAACGCGCTCGGTTTGTTGTTGCGTTGAGGCATACGCGCCAAACGTTTTATAACCGCGACCGCACGGTAACGGATAGTACCAACCAACTGTTTCAGAATACCCGCCCGACCTTATTTAGCATTGGTTTTTCGAATCGGCGATACCAACGCGATTTGCTCATTTATGGCTTTGGACGAACAGAAGACGTACCTGTGGGTGACCTTGTGTCGTTTGTTTACGGTAGCGACCCTGCCGAATTGGGCAAACGTCAATACATTGGTTTAAAATATTCGAGAGCGCGGTACATTAAAATTGGGTATTTGTACAACCTCACCAATTTTGGAACCTATTTAAAAGATGGGGGAGGAACTGAACAAGGAATTTTTAGTAGTGAAAATAATTATTTTACGCCGCTTCATCGGTTTGGAGGAGAATGGTACGCGCGTCATTTTATCAACGTAAAGTTCGCGTGGGGCTTCAACCGCTTCGATAATGAATACCTAAACATTAGTGGTAATGAAGGAATAAAAGGTATTTATAGCGACGAATTACGCGGTACGCGCAAGTTGGTTATTGGAGCTGAAACAGTTTTTTTTAGCCCGCTCAACTTTTTGGGTTTTAGAATCGCCCCCTTTACTTTTGCTGACTTGGGATGGACAGCCAACAGCCACCAAAACTTATTTCGAAATAAGCCTTTTCAGGGGTACGGGTTAGGGTTTCGGTTTCGCAACGAAAACTTGACGTTTACCACCTTCCAAGTGAGGCTAAGTTTTTATGCTGGTATCCCAGATATTGGGACACCTTTCAGGGTTAATTTTGAAGGAGTACCACCGTTACGATTCAAAGATTTTGATATTTCTGCCCCCGAAATTGTTCAGTTTAGGTAACTGATGAGGCGTGTTGAACGCGTTTTTGGATATTTGATAAGAAGAAGTTGTAAATTTGTACGACGATTTAAAATTTGCAAAAACACATAACTGACTGTTAATTAGTGTTTTGTGTTTTTGGGTAAAAAATTTTCAGAAAAAATAAATTAAATGTATTGACATATAATGTAAATACATCATATATTTGCAACGTCAAATGTGACACAGTAATCATGTCTATAGAAACTGACATCAGACAAACAAAATTCAGAAACCCGTATCATCGAGTGGCCATCAACTTGCTTTACACGACCAACTGGTTGGCAAGTAGCCAAGCTTGTCTTTTAAAACCTTACGATTTGACCTCGCAGCAGTATAATGTACTACGTATTTTGAGAGGCCAGTATCCTAAGCCAGTGAGAGTGAATGATATTATTGAGCGTATGCTTGATAAAATGTCGAACGCCTCGCGATTGGTAGATAAGCTTTTGGCAAAAGGTTATGTTCGTCGTACAGAATGTCCGAGTGATCGCCGAGCGGTTGATGTGGTGATAACTGAAGAAGGCCTAAGTATTTTGTCGGAGCTTGACAAAATGCAGGAAATGTGGGAGAACCAGTTGAAAGGGCTGACTGAGTCGGAAGCAGATACACTCAGTGAGTTGTTGGATCGCTTAAGAGGCTCTTGTTCGTCAACTGAAACGGTCTAATGAGAAGATTGAAAAGTAAATCGCTCATTAGTAAAAATTAAAATCCTATTTATTCGATAAAGAAACTTTTTTGAATAAATCATGGTATACTAAGCAACCATTCAAAATTTATATTATTATTTAACTTATTAAATTTCAACTAAGTACAATGAAAACAATTAAAATGATCGCAAGTGTGTTGGTAGCTGGTCTGTTGACCGTAGGCGGTGCTTCTGCTACTGAAAAAAATAACGCTAAAAAAGCAGTTGCCTACAAAGTAGATGCGGCTAAAAGCGTAGTAAAATGGAATGCTAAGAAAGTAACTGGCGAGCACTACGGAACCGTAGCTTTGTCAAACGGTTCATTGAACGTAGACGGAACAAAAGTAACTGGCGGTAATTTTGAAATCGACTTGACAACCATCAAATGTGACGATTTGACTGACGCTGGGTACAACGCGAAATTGGTAGGCCACTTGAAATCAGATGATTTCTTCTCGGTAGAAAAGCATCCAAAAGCTAAGTTTGTCATTAAGAAAGTAGACGGAACGGGCGCAAACATCAACATCACTGGTGATTTGACTATCAAAGGAATTACGCAAAGCATCACTTTCCCTGCCACTGTTAAAGCAGACGGTAAAGGAGTAAGTGCTAACGCAAAAATCACGCTTGACCGTACCAAGTGGGATATTCGTTACGGTTCAAAAACATTTTTTGCTAACATCGGCGACAAAGCAATCTACGATGATTTTACCATCGATTTGACGTTGGCAGCTGCAAAATAACTTGACCTATTTTGAAAAGTGTGCAAACCTCTCCTTGCCAAGGGAGAGGTTTTTATTTTTTTTAGAAAATGTAATTTTTGGGTATAAAGTACGTTTTTTCTGTAATGCGATTCCTGACTGTAACTACTTATGAAACGCCTAATCTGCCTATTAACAGCTCTTTCAAGTTATTCATTTGCCCAAACTACTTCAGTGGAGCAAAATGACGCTCCAGAAGATGATGCCTTTGAATGCCATTATTTTGGGTTTAAACAACTTCAATCTCCCAAAGAAATTTGCAACTACCTGAGTTTCCGCTCCAATCAACATGCCGAAGCGGTCGTAGATCGTATTTTAAAGCAAGTGGGATTGATGCGAAATTTTATCGTAGTCGAATGCCCCAACACCGAAAACTGTTTTGCGACGGTCGTTGATGGGCAGCGATACATTGTGTATGACGGAGCGTTTATGAAACGCGTCGAAAACGTAACCCACACCGACTGGTCGGCGATTAGTATTGTGGCGCACGAAATCGGGCATCACTTACAAGGCCATACGATTGATGGAAAAGGAGCGCGTCCTCAAAAAGAACTCGAAGCCGATCGTTTTTCGGGTTTTGTTATGCAGCGTTTGGGGGCTTCGTTGGAAGAGTCGTTGGTGGCTATCAAGACATTGGGCGATGACAAGGCTACCTATTCACACCCTGCTAAAACGTTTCGGATTGACGCCATTCGCCAGGGATGGATGGACGCGGCGGGCTTGACTACAATGACTACAACGGCGATTCCGAAGAATGAATCAACAAACGTCGCTAAAAACCAAAGTAAAATTCCTGTGGTTGTTGCTTCTAACTCACCCGTCGCGGTCACCAAATCCAATGAAGAGGAGGAGGAAGAAGAGGATGAAAACGTGGGGTGTATCGCGGGAAATTGTGAAAATGGCTACGGAATCTACGTACACGAAAGCGGTGAGCGCTACGAAGGCGATTTCCGAATGGGAAGACGCCACGGGGTTGGAGTACAGTATTATCCAGATGGTAAAATGAAGTACAAAGGCGATTTTCAAGCAGACGCGAGAATGGGCTACGGAGCTTATTATTTTCCCAACGGGGATAAATACGTCGGTTTGTTTCAAAATAATCTCCCCAATGGTAAAGGAACATACTACTACGTGGACGGAGACCGATTTGTTGGAATTTATACCAATGGAAAACGCAACGGCCAAGGGGCATTCTATCACCGCGATGGCCGAAAGGAAGTGGGAGTATATACCAACGATGAACGTGTGAAATAGAAAAAATACGTTTGGAAAAACATAACAATACGTAATTTGTTGTAATTTGAGTAGCCGCTTTCTGAGCGGCTTTTTAGTTTTACAAAGGAAGCATTACGATGGATTTTGGCAAATTAGCAGATATTTCGGAGGTAGATTTTACTCTTCCCCCTGACTTCCCCTTTACGAAAGCACTAGGCGACAAACCTAGTGAGGGCTCAAAACAGGTTTTTGTGGGGCCACCCATTTGGGCAAATAAAGAATGGGTGGGGAAGATTTATCCGACAACGGCCAAAGAAAAAGATTTCTTGCATTACTACAGTCGGCAGTTTAATACCATTGAACTTAACGTTACCCATTATCAGATTCCCTCCGAATCGACCATACAGCGTTGGCGAGAAGCGGTTCCGCCCACGTTTCGTTTTTGCCCCAAATGGCCGCAAGAAATTAGCCACGACCGCCAACTCCGAGGCTGTGAGCCACTCAGTGAAGCATTTACGAAAGCAGTGCTGGGTTTAGAACAGAATCTTGGCATGACCTTTTTGCAGTTAGGCCCTTATTTTGACGCACGCCAATCGAAAGCTTTAGAGTATTTTTTAAAGCAATTACCTCCTCAGTTCCCGATTGCGGTCGAGTTTCGGCATCCCGATTGGTTTGCCGAACCAGCGCTTTGGCAAGAAACACTTCAACTACTGCATGAATTGGGCGTGGGGACAGTGATGTCGGATGTGGCAGGGCGGAGAGACGTGCTTCACATGAGTCTTTCGACGCCAACCGTAACGTTACGATTTGTGGGAAATGAACTCCATCCCACCGATTTTACCCGAGTAGATGCGTGGGTGCTGCGCTTAAAACAATGGTTTGAAATGGGGCTAGAAAGTGCTTACATTTTTGTGCACTGCGGCGAAAATTTAAACGCCCCTGAGCTTTCAAAATACTGGATTGAGCAACTAAATCATCACTGTGGCACGGCGCTTTTACCACCTCGTATTCAGCCCAAAGTGATTCAAGGCTCACTGTTTTAGAGAACTTATTTTTCTATGAAATCATAAAAAAAACACCTTGCACGCAACCATATCCCGTACTGACTCGTAAATATGTTTGAAATGAATGTTTTTCTATCAACTTTAATTTCTTTTCACATGAAAGAGCAAACCATGAAACGAGGACAGTTTTTGCGTAACTTAGGACTGAGCAGCAGTGCATTGATGGCATTTTATTGTATGGGAACTACGCTGACGGCTTGTTCTAGTGGTAGTTCTGACCCAACTCCTTCGGGAACTAATACAGGATCTAACACTGGTTCAAATACAGGGACTACAGGTCTGACTGGAAATGCTGATTTAAGCAAAGGTGCTATTAGTTTTACGCTTGATTTGACAACTAGTACCTATTCAGCCTTGAAAACAGAAGGTAAATTTGTGGTTGTTGGTAGTGTAATTGTTGCCAATACCAAAGGAACCATCGTTGCATTATCAAAAACGTGTACGCATGAAGGCACGACGGTTGATTATCGACCCGCGCAAAATGACTTTTATTGTAGTAACCATGGTTCAGAGTTCAGCACTTTAGGCGCAGTAGAGGTCGGCCCTGCTACAAAAGCCCTTACGGTGTACAAGGCCCAATTGAGTACAAACGGTAACACATTAACCGTTAGCGCCTAAGTAATAGGCGCAAGCAATTCCTCAAATAATAACGTTAAACCTTAGATTATCCTGTCGTATGAAAGTAATTACGAGCATTACCTTATTGTGTCTGTTGTTGGGTTGGGTGGAAGGAAAGGCACAAGACGATTTGACCAAACTGTTAGACCAAGAAACTCCTAAAACAGTCGATTATACGACAGCAACGTTTAAAGGGACGCGGATTATCAACGGCCATTCGGTTGAAACGGTCAAAAAAAATCACCTTGATTTTTTAATTCATCACCGTTTTGATCGCCTTAATTCAGGTGCGTATAACCTTTTTGGTTTAGACTATGCGACGATTCGTTTGGGGTTTGAATACGGACTCACCGACAATATCATGATTGGGGTAGGCCGTAGTAGTGTTCAAAAAACGTACGACTTTTTTGGGAAAGCAAAGCTGTTACGGCAGGCGAGTGGTACCAAAAACATCCCAGTATCTATTACGGGTTTGGTAAGTGCGGTGATTGAAACCCAAGATAAAACGCTAAGTATCCAGGATAAAACTTCGTATTGTACCCAATTACTGATTGCGAGAAAATTTAACGACAAACTTTCACTACAACTGAATCCTACGCTTTTGTACCGCAATCGCGTAACGACCGCCGCCCAAGAACGTGCCTTATTTGCGCTTGGCTTTGGTGGGCGAATGAAAGTAAGTAAGCGGGTATCGCTAAACGCGGAGTACTATTGGGCATTCCGTGATAACAATATTACCAACGACATTGGGGATAAATACCGCAACTCGCTGGCCATTGGTTTCGACATCGAAACGGGCGGGCACGTGTTTCAATTACACTTCACCAATTCATCAGGAATGGTCGAAAAACAGTTTATTGGCGATACTTCGGGTAGCTGGGGAAAAGGAGACATCCGATATGGATTCAACATTTCTCGTACGTTTAGCTTCGATAAAAGAGCTAAAGGGATGGTGAAGTAAAGAGTACTGTCTATTTTAACCAAAAACTAATTAACGCAATGAAAACAAAAATAACGTTTCTTTTGGGTTGTTTGCTTGTTTCGGGTGTGCTACAGGCCCAAGGAATATTTTTAACCAACAAAGGAGAAACTACTTTTTTTTCGCAAACACCCGTTGAAGATATTTCGGCGATTAATAAACAAGTAGTGGGGATTATCAACACGGCCAACGGAGACTTGGCGGTACAGATGCAAATGAAATTATTTGATTTCCCCAATAAGTTGATGCAAGAGCATTTTAACGAAAATTACATTGAGTCCGATAAATACCCAAAGTCGATTTTTAAGGGAAAGTTGAACGAAAAAATAGACTTTTCAAAAAATGGCACGTATGATGTTACAGCGACGGGCGATTTGACCATTCACGGAGTAACGAAGCCACGCACCCTTAAAGGAAAACTCACTGTGGCTGAAGGGTTAATTAATATTACTTCGGAATTTGACGTCGCACTGGTGGATCATAAAATTGACGTGCCGCAGATGGTTTTTGTCAAGATTGCGCAGGTCATCAAGGTGAAAAACAATTTCACGTTGACTCCACAGGCAGCTAAAAAATAACGCAAAATAAGTATAGTTGTCTCTCTGATTCCTTTGATGAGTGGTCTAGTAGTAGATCACTCATTTTTTGTTACTCTCAATTATATCACTTTTAGTATCATGACAAAATTAAAATTCACACTCGTTTTTGCCGCGGCTGCGCTCATTTTGACTTGCGGATTTGTGCAAAAAAAAGGTAAATGGCAAAAGTTGTTCAACGGTAAAGATTTCAGTGGATGGCACACGTTTAATAAGCAAGGGCAGCCGATTTCTGAAAAATGGCAGGTTGACTCCGATGGAGCCATGACGCTTACGGGCAGAGGCGGAGGAGACTTGGTGACAGACCAAGAGTTTGAGAATTTTGAACTTGAACTTGAATGGAAAATTTCGGAAAAAGGAAACAGCGGCGTCATGTGGGGCGTTGTGGAAGATAAGAAATACTGCTGCCCATACAGTACTGGTCCAGAAATGCAGGTGTTGGATGATACAAAGCACCCAGATTCATTTGCGGGTAAAAATGGCAACCATAAGGCGGGTTCATTGTACGATATGATTCCACCAGCCGACCTCACCGCCGTAAAACCAGCAGGAGAGTGGAACAAAGCCAAAATGCGCATCGCAAATGGTCAAGGTACTTTTTGGTTGAATGGAAAGCAAATGGTGACGTTCCCTACAAAAGGAGAAGGCTGGGATGCACTCGTGGCCAATAGCAAATTTAAGACATGGGATGGCTTTGGGAAGTTTGCTAAGGGTAAAATTGCCTTACAAGACCACGGCGACAAAGTGTCTTATCGGAATATCCGAATTCGTGAATTGTAGTAAAAAACACAAACCCAGCTGAAACAGCTGGGTCTGAAGTTCCTATCCACATCATTTTAAAACAGATTTTTGTAAAAACCTCGCTGCTACACAAACCCCTAAGGTAGCGCGAGGTTTCTTTTTCATCATAGGTCAAGTTGTGATTGAATCAACAATGCAAAAATATGCAAACTTTTTGTTTTAATGCAACTTTTTTTTGCATTTTTTTGCAAAATATTTTTAGATAGTTTGCAATGAATATTTTGATACCTATCAAGACCTGTTAACCTATGATAAAAGAAGAACGCCAACGTCTCATCATTGAGAAGCTCAATCGAGACCAAAAAATTAACTTACTAGAATTAAGCCAACTTTTGAATGTTTCTTATGATAGCATTCGACGTGACGTCATCGAGCTGGAAGACAAAGGCCTACTGAAAAAAGTACACGGAGGGGCGGTAGCCAACTCCTATTTGTCGTTTAAGAGCCCTCAAAACTCAGGTGCTGATCAGCATGAGGTCATGACGCTTACCCGTAAAGCGCAAAAGCTTTTTGACAACCATAAAATAATACTTATGGACGGGGGGACGACCAATTTCCACATTGCTGAGCAGCTTCCTAAAGGCCTAGAAATAACAGTGATAACTAACAGTCTCCCCTTGGCGGCGGTGTTGAATGAACATCCAAAAATCGAAACCATATTATTGGGAGGAACGTATCATAAACGTTACCAAATCACGATTGGCAATCAAGTGATGCGACAACTGGAGCACATTCGGGTCGATTTGTACTTGATGGGATTCAACGGGCTTCATCCTGAAGTAGGTGTTACTCTAAGACATTATGAAGAGTCGGTATTAAAACAAAAAATGGCGCAAGCAGCCAAAAAAGTGGCCATTTGCGCCATTACCGAAAAACTTCACAATGTAGAAACTTATAAAGTATGTGACATACAAGATGTCGATATTCTAGTTACAAGTTTAAAACCAACGGACGTTGCTCTAAATGCTTTTCGACAAACGGGAATAGAGTTACTATAAAAGTTTGCAAAAATTTGCAAAAACTATAAAATGCCTTCGTCGGGGATGTGCTGTACCAGAATTTTATCAATACGGCTTTTATCCATGTCGATAATCTCAAAACGGTATTCCTGCCACGTGAAATATTCGCCCGTGGTGGGAATATCTTTGAGAATGTGCAAGGCAAAACCTCCAAGGGTATTAAAGCCCGTCAAATCCTTGTTGTTTTCGACAATAATATCAAAATGGTCAAGGAAATCTTCCCAAGGAAGCTGTGCATCGACCAAGAAGCTACCGTCTTCGCGTTCAACGATGTCGTAGTTAAATTCATTGGTTTCCGACAAATCGCCCACCAATACGTCCATAATGTCGTTGAGGGTTACAATACCAAGCGTAGCACCGTATTCATCCACAATCAGCCCAAAGTGTACTCGACGTTCTTTAAACTTCTCTAGGGCTTGGTAGGCTTTGATGTTTTCGGGAATGTACAATGGCTCACGAGCTAGCGTTTCTAGTTTGAGCAGTTGTTCCTCCAAATCTTCTCCCAACAAATCTTTTACATAAATCAAACCAACGATATTGTCAATGCCGTCGTTACAAAGCGGATATACCGAATGTTTCGACTCCATGATTTTGGTTCGGTTTACTTCGGGTTCGTCGGCAGCATCGAGCCAAATCATTTCTTGGCGGTTGGTCATCAAAGTAACGATGCGGCGGTCGCCCAAGTGAAATACGTTTTCTACAATTTCTTGTTCAATTTCATCAATTACCCCACCGCTTGTCCCTTCTTGAATAATTGTCTTAATTTCCTCTTCCGTGATGGCCTGGTTTTGTGGTTTAATGCGAAGAAGTTTCATGATTAAGTCACTTGACATCGCTAGTAACCAAATAAACGGCGACGTGAGGGTCGACAACCAGTTCATTGGGGCAGCCATAAATTTAGCAATAGCTTCGGGGTTGGCCATTCCGATACGTTTGGGAACAAGTTCCCCCAGCACCAACGATAGGTAGGTTACAAAGAGTACAACTCCACCTACGGCTATGCTGTGGGCGTAAGGTTTTAGTAACTCAAACTGTTCGATGTACGTTTGAAAATCAATTGTGATGCGTTCACCACTGAATACCCCGTTGAGGATACCGATGAGGGTGATACCAATCTGGACTGTGGATAAGAAGCGATTGGGAGAGTTGGCAAGTTCAAGCGCGTGTTCGGCTTGACGGTCACCATTGCGGGCCGCGGTTTCCAATTTTGACTTTCGCGATGAAACCAGCGCGATTTCCGACATGGAGAAAATTCCGTTTATGAGAACGAGTAGAACAATTATGAGCAGTTCCACGTAAGGGGGATGGTTGGTACAATTGCAAAATTATCAAAACTATTTGCTATCCAAAACAATACCATTTGCTAATTTTGTCAAGATTTACTCTCTTTCACAGAATGATTATTTTTATCAAAGACCGACCTATACGGATTTTAAGCGAAAAAGCTGCCCAAAAGCTACCAGACAGAAGTACTTTCGATAAGGTGGTGGATGCAAATCTGGAAATGCTAAAAGTGGCAAGCATACGCGGCCATTTACTTATTTTAAATGCCACTCCCATCACGGTTGAGAAGTTGTTTCATTTTTTAAATAACTTTGATTTGCCTGATTTACAGTCGGTTTACTTGGTGCCCAAAGACAAGGAGGCCGTGGAAAAACGACTCAAAAAAATGTATACCGTTGTGAAGGCTGCGGGGGGAGTTGTGACCAAAGACAACCAGTTTTTGATGATGTTTCGTCGGGGCTGCTGGGACCTTCCCAAGGGCAAACTGGACGACGGCGAAAAGTCGAAAAAAGCCGCGCTTCGTGAAGTAGAAGAAGAAACGGGAGTAAAAGCAGAATTGGTAGAAAAAATTTGTACGACTTGGCATACCTATACTCAAAACAACCAAAAATACCTCAAACGTACCAAATGGTACTTGATGCGTAATGTCAACGATAAAAAAATGGCACCGCAACACGAGGAAGGAATTGAGCAGATTGTGTGGGTGACGGAAGCCGAAGCGCGGAAGGCACTTGTCAATTCTTTTAGCTCGATTCGCTACGTTGTCGATTGTTTTTTAGGGCAAGAAGTTGATATGGACTAGCTATAAGTCTCCCTTTTTTCCTAACATAATTTATTTTCATGAACATCAGACAACGATGCGTCAACACATTTTGCTTACTCTTGCTAACCATCTCTCTGGGGTGGGGACAAAGTGTTTTCGGAACGGTTGCCGATGCCTCCACTGGGGAGAAACTTCCCTTTGTAAGTGTGTTTTTTAACAATACATCCATTGCGACCGAAACAACTTTAGAGGGGAAGTTTGCTTTAAATAACGTTCCTACAGGTACCTATACCCTTGTGTTTCGTCAAGTGGGATACAAGGCGTTTACGCTCAAAGTAAGCCTCGAAAAGACCACCAAGTTGCCGTTAGAAATCAAGTTGCAGCCCGACGAAAAACTCTTGCAAGAAGTCAAAGTACTGCAAAAAAAGGACAAAATTTGGGAACAACGCTTCGAGGTGTTTACGCAACAATTTTTAGGGGATAGGTTTGCCAAAAACCAATGCCGTATTGTCAACCCGTGGGTATTGGATTTTACAGAAGAAAAAAATGTACTTACGGCCAAAGCCAGCGACATCATCGAAATCAACAATCAAGAGCTGGGGTATCAAGTACGGTATTCACTAAACGAGTTTCGATTTGACGGTGCGCAGGTCTTTTTTAGTGGCTTGGCAGAGTTTACTTCTTTATTCCCCAATGATGCCGCTCAGAAAGCCCGCTGGGAGCAAAAAAGAGCAGAAGCTTACCGTGGGTCAGACATTCATTTTTTCAAGTCACTACAAGCCAGAACAGCCAGCCAAGAAGGCTTTGAGTTTTTTGTGGATAAGCCTGGGGAAGACCCTACAAAACGAACCCCTTTCTTTTACCAGAATCAAGTAAAAAAACTGTCAAAAATTGTGCTCGATAGTTTGGTGAGGACGGTTAAAAACTTCTATAGTTTGGCCATCCCTTCGCGGATAGAAGTTCATTTTAATGGCAAAGAAGGCGTATTTTCTATTTATAAAGATAAACCCTGCCAAGTGGCTTGGATAGAGACCAACGGGCAGCCGTTACAGTTTAACAGTCAGGGAATTATTCTTAACCCGCAGGCGTGTTCAGTGTCGGGTTATTTGGCAGAAAATCGCGTAGCTTCACTGTTGCCGTTGGATTATACGCCGCCCAAAGAGCTCAATACTTATGTTGCCAAAGCCCTAACTGGAACGAGTGAAACGGCCTATTTTACGACGGATAAACCCTACTATTTTACCAATGATGAGGTTAATGTAAGCGGCTACATGCGTTACTCAAACGAAGAAGCAGCTGATACGTTGAGTCAATTAGTTTACCTAGAATTTGTCAATCCTAGTACTCAAAAAATAGTAACACAACAACGTCTAAAACTTGAAAATCGACATTTTAGTACCCATTTTACGTTGACCGATTCGTTGGTTCAGCCAAGTACCTATCTGCTTCGAGCGTACACAAAGTGGACGAGAAAGCAGTCCGATAGCGGTTTTGTCTACCGATGGATTCCTGTGATTAAAAATGACGAAAGAGCGCTATTTACTTCCACCACTAGGTTGGATTCGGCTGAGTTGAAGGTAGAAGAACAAGGTGATTCTTTGTTGATTTCGATTCCGTCGCATACGTTTGTGTGGGGAACAACGGTGATGCAAAAAGGCAAGATTGATGCTCGATTGCCGTTGGTTACACCATCTATCGGATCTAATACCCAGTCGTTTGAAGTCGAACGTGGGGCTACGGTTTCGGGCTATGTTACCAATTATCGTTCTGCTAAACACGAGTCGGTTGTTATACTCTTGCCCAGTACCAACTTAAGTTTTTTCACTACGATTAACTCCAAAGGTTTTTTTACGTTTAAAGAGCTGCCACTGGAAGGTCAGCAGCAGGTGGTCGTGCAGGTACTCAATGCAAAAGGTAAAACGGTGGTTGATGCCGCTGTACTTTTAGATTCGCTGATTGCTCCTAAATGGATTCCAGCACTACCCACCAACGAATGGAGGGTAGAACCCTTCTTTAATGAGGGGTTACGAAAAGGGGAGGCCATTATGCTCAGTGAAGTTCAGGTAAAAGCCAAAACGCCACCGAAACCCATCGCATCCATCTACAAAGAAGCTGACTACGTACTTCAAGGGAAAGATTTGTACGAAAACGCGGTCGGAATGAATATTCTTTCGGCAATTCAGGGGCGGGTACCTGGACTAAGAATTGTCGAATTTCCCGACGAAAACGGACTTACAAAACTGGTGATTACGATGCGTATGGGTGCCTCGGCTGGTGGGTTTGTGAAAACAAAATTACCTCAACCTTTGGTATTGGTGGATGGAACGCCTTTTGACAATATCAACATGATTGCTCAAATTCCTGCGTCCCAAGTTGAACGAGTGGAAGTAGTCAATCGGGCAGAATCTCTTTTGGGAGTACGCGGGTACGTAGGGGCGATTTCAATCATTACTAAACACGCTGGAGCTTCTACAAATGAGCGAGAAGTAGTAGCATCAAAAGGAGTTCATAAATTTCTGGTCAATGGGCTTTCGCCGCACGTTCCCCCTCGTTTAGGGCAATTAGTGGCGTTTTGGCAAGGGGAAATTATCCCTTCACCTTCTTCAATGGTGACAACCGTGAAAGTTGCCAAACCGCGCCAAACGGGTGTGTATAGCATTTATTTTGAAGGACTTACTATTCAGGGAAAACCTGTCGCGATGACCAACTATTATACGATTCGGTAAGTAGTGTCTACTGCTGTTGCATCCAATTGACGGTCATTTCAACAATCGAGTTGGCAAAGTTTTGCTCCGCATAAGCCTTGTACTGACCCTTCTGTACGAGTTGTTTGTATTCTACGAACGAGTTGGTTTTCACCATAAAATGATCTGCGTTGCGCAACAGCTTATAGGTTCCTTTGCTAGGCAACGACTCATTGACAATTTGGGCTAATTGTTGAGCCGCTTCTGAACTTATGGCTTGACTGTCAAATTCGCCGTGGATGGCAAGGGTAGGAACTTTCGCTTGTGCCCATGCTTGGAAAAGGTTGGTACGGTTTAAGTCTGAAAAATACCCAGCTGAACGTCCCCAAAACGTACCTCTTCGATAGCCAAGTGGATTTTCTTTTGAGGTAAGAATTGCCTCAAAATCAGGCACACTGAGCAAATCCGTTGCACTGCGTCCTTGTACTAGCCATTCGTACAAGAGCGGGGTCATCATGCGGGCGTTGACATCAGCGGTTAGAGGAGATTCTTTATAAAGAAGGGGTTGTTTCCGAAATACATCCATCATGTATTCAAACCAAGGTTTAATGACGGTTCCGTATACCATCACTCCGCGAGGTTTTAAACGCGCTTTTAAAGTAACAATTGGTACAACAGTCCCACCAACAGAATGTCCAAATAAAAAGACTTTCGAGCTATCGACAAATGGCAGCTTTTGGGTAAATCTGAAAGCATTTTGAAATGCTGCAAGCTCTTCTTGGTAATCGAGTCGGGAACAATCTTTGGTTCCTGCGCTTTCACCAACGCCTGGTTTCTCAACCCTAACAACGACATAACCTGCTTTTACCCACCCATCTACCAACTGTTTGGTAGGAGAGAGGCTATCTTTTGAAAAATCAATAGAACCGCACTCAAAGTCTTGAATGTAAAAAACAGCGGGGGCTTTTTCTGGATGGTGAGGTTTGTGAACGATGGTGCGTAAATAACCACGTTGGTAAGGAACCTCATCATAGATGACTTCGCCAACCGAGCTTTCACGGGGGGCGGGTTTTACGATACCAACTACGCGAGTTTTCCGATTTTTACGTAGGAATGTTATGGATATTGGGTCGTTTTCTTTTAGTTGTTGTTCGATATTCTGGAAGTCGAAAAGATAAAGGGAGTCGGTTTCATTGACTGCAATCAAAATGTCATCCGCTCGAATCCCAAGCTGCTCGGCAGTAGAGTGTGGGGCTACGCTTTTTACAAGAATACCACGCGTCTCGATGATTTTCCACGCATCAAGGAGAGAATCAGAAGCTTCTACATACGCTATTCCTAACGAACCTTTGCGGAGAAGGTGTTGAGCGTGGAGGGTTGATATAAACGTTACCAACACTATTAAAATTCCGAGACTATGTTTTGCGTGCATCTGAATCTGGGGATAAAAGTAAAGTAGGGCTGTTCTACTAAGATTGATACAAATTTTACGCCAAAATTTCTCAAGAAGAAAATCCCCATTTGGCTAGTCGTCAAGATGGATTTTTAGACCATCGAATCCCAGCCGTATGTGAGAAGGAAGTTCTTTTTCAACCTCAGCATGTAGCCCCATTTTATGACTTAAATGTGTGAAATAGGTCACTTTGGGGGTTAAACGATTTACAGTATCAACGGCTTGTTGCAAGGTAAAATGCGAAATATGGGGTTCGCGTTGCAAGGCTCCTAACACCAGAACATCAAGGTTGGTTAATTTTTCCTGCTCGACTTCTGGAATGTTATTAACGTCGGTTAGGTAAGCAAAATTGCCAATTCGAAATCCAAAAACGGGCAAACGATGATGCAAGACATCAATGGGGGTGAATTTTACTCCTAATATGTCAAAAGGAGTATTGTAAATTTCGTGGAGTTGGATGCGAGGGATACCTGGGTATCTGTATTCGGCAAATACATACTCAAACTCACGCTTTAACTGCTCTAGTACCTGTAAGCGCCCGTAGACGGGCATATCTTTGTTTTGCAAAAAATTGAAGGCACGGACGTCGTCTAAACCTGCCGTGTGGTCTTTGTGCTGATGGGTAAAAATAACCGCATCCAGCTTCGAAATATCTTCACGAAGCATTTGTTGACGGAAGTCTGGCCCAGTGTCGATGACGAAGCCTTTTCCTTGAGTTTCGACGTAGATGGACACCCGTAGGCGTTTGTCGCGATAATCAAGCGAGCGACATACGTCACAACGACAACCAATAAGCGGTATTCCAGAAGATGTCCCTGTTCCAAGGAGCGTAATGACCATTCGATAAAAAGTAGTGTGGGTAACAAGAAAACTCGCTACCCACCTTCATTTGTATTATTCTGCTGCTGTAAGTTCATTAACAATCTCAACGAGACGGTCGAAATTGAGCGGCTTAACAAGCACATCATTGAAGCCAGCAGTAGTAAAATCTTCTTCTGAGTAGTTTTTTGCATTGCCAGTAATGGCTACTACTGGAAGTTGAGCTTTGGCCTTATTGGCTAGTCCGCGGATTGCCTTGACACATTCCATACCGTCCATGATAGGCATGTTGATGTCGAGCAAAATAATGTCAAAATCTTCTTTGTCCAAAATCTGCAACACTTGCTCTCCATTCTTTACGGCGGTAATTTCAAAATTTTGGAATTCCAAAATTTTACGAGCAAGGTTTTGGATTACTGAACTGTCTTCGGCAATAAGAACGCGCTTTTGCGACATGGTAATTGGAAGTTTTTGGTGGTTTAATGCTTTGCTTTGCAAAAGAACAAAGAAATGAGACACTAAGTAAACCGAAAAATATTAAACTGAAAAATGTAAAATGTAAAACTTTAAAAATAAGTAAAAGCGCGGCTCAGATTTGTATAAACAAAAAATCCCGCGCATCAGCGCGGGATTTTTTGTTTATACAAATCAACTGATTAGTTGAAGATATAGCGAATACCGAATTGGCCTTGCCATACGTTGTTTACGTTGATACTCTTCACAAAAGCATCTTTCAACAAGATAGTTTCACCGTTAACAACTTGTGTTGCCATACGATATACTGGAACACCTTGTGCGTTTACACTTGCCATTGTCAATGGGTTGGTACCTGTTGTAGTGTAGGCTACACCCCACTTGTTGTTAAGCAAGTTACCTGCGTTAAGTAAGTCGAAACGGAAACGAAGGATGTTTTTCTTACCTTTTGAACCCACTGAGATATTGAAATCTTGTTCAACTGTGAAGTCGAAACGAGTCAACCAAGGTACGGCAGCACCGTTACGTTCTGCGTATTGTCCACGACGTGTGCTCAAGTAAGGGTGGTTTGTGATGTATTCATCAAAAGCAGCCGCTTGTTGTTCTGGCGTAAATGTTTTACCACCTGAAGTAAGCGAAGTAAAGGTCAAATCAGAACCTTTGTTAGGAACAAAGATAAGGTCGTTATTTTGACCGTCGCCGTTGATGTCGCTACCAGAAGTGTAAGATACTTTGAAACCACTGTTTGACACCATACCCAATGTGAACATAGTTGATCCACCCAATTTGCCACCGTAGTTGATACGGTAGTTCAAATAACCAACGATGCGGTGACGAAGGTCGTTGTCAGACCATGATGGAGTCAAGTAGTTTTGTCCAGCCACGGTTGGGATGTTAGCCAATACCGTACTTGCTACCGACTGAATGTCTTTTGCTTTTGCGTAGGTGTAACCAATCATACCGCTGAAACCTTTTGTGGCAGTTTTTTCCAACTTACCAGTCAACGAGTAAGAGTAACCTTCTTTCGTGTTAGTCAAGATAAAGGCGTTGGTGTTAGCAGCGTTGATAAAACGAGCTGGGTTAACCGCAGCACCTGACAAACCAGATGCAGGGAAACGACCACGAGTATCTGGGCCTGTGAAAGTTGTGCTTGGACCTTTCAAGTTAGCATCGATGTAACGAAGTGCCTGAACGTTTTTATTGTAAATACCTTCTACTGTAGCAATCAAACCGAATGGAAGTTTCTGGTCAATCGCTAAGTTAGTTTTCCAAATCACTGGGTTTTTCAAACCATCTACTGAAGCGTTAATTACGTAAGCTGGTAATTTCGTGATATCAGTAGTAGCAGGCTTGTAACGGCTTGGATCGGTCGTGAAAGGATAGGCCGTAGTGTTAGTGAAGTTAAGAACGGCTGTGTTCACCCCGTTGTTACCCAATTGGTTTGAAACCAATACTTGTGGGATACGTGAAACGAAAATACCTGTTCCCCCACGAACCTGAGTAGTTCTGTCACCTTTTACGTCGTAGTTAAAACCAAGACGAGGAGAAACCAACAATTTGTTGCTTGGGAAAGCTCCTGTGCTAACTTTAAGGTCTTGTCCGTTTTCGTCTTTGTAAGTCAAACCAGCTACGACTGGGTTGTTAAAGTCTTTCGCAAGGTCATCGTTGTAATCGAATAAATCGAAACGAACACCACCAGTTAATTTGAATTTGTCAGTTACTTGGAATTCATCTTGGATGTAAGCTGCGTAAGTCGATTGCTTCAATGTTTGCAATGGTTCAGCACCATCTGGCAAGAGTGAATAACGGTAGTTGAAACGAGCAACGGGCACTGGTGAGGTCGTCAAGTTTGGATTCGCTTTGAAAGCCAATGCCGCCGTCTTGAAATCTGCGATTGAGTTGTATACCCAAACCCCGTTCGATGAAGGGAAGAATACGTTGTTTGAAGTAAAGTGCTCGTAAGAAAGACCCAACGTGAACGTGTGCTTACCTGCGAAATAGCTCAAGTTGTTGGTGAAGTTCAACGTTGAATAGTTCAGTTTGTTGTTAGGCGTGAACGGGTCAAATCCTACCGAAGTGTACGTACTACCAGCATTCAAAATGTCAATTGTTGGGAAGATATCTGTTTTGTACTGACGGTCTTCGATTTGCTTGTTGTAGGTAGCAATGAAGTTGTTAGCAAATTTACCACCGAAGTTAGAGTTTAATTCAGCAACAAATGAGCGAGTATTATCAGCGATTAAGTAACCTGTATTTTCTGGTGAAAGTGCCAAGTTCGAGTTAGTACGGTTACCGTTACCAGCGGTGTTACTACTGTTACTGTTTGAAATAATCTGACCCGACTGTGAGTTGTGGTGAGAGTAACGTACCGATAATTTGTGGTTGTTGTTGATGTTGTAATCTAAACGAACAAGACCTTTTGTACTTTTAATATCGTTGTTGAAGTTGTCGATAGCACCCGCATCCCAGTTGAAGTTAGTCTTCATAAAGTTAGCAAGGTCATTCAAATCATCCGCTGTCACGCGAGATACGTTACCAGTAGCACCAGAGCGGTTAGCTACCCACGTCAATGCTGGTGTTGAACTTGTAAAGTTTTCGAAGTTAGCGAAGATAAAGAGTTTATCCTTAATGATAGGAGCGCCAATGCGGAATCCAAACGTTTTTTCGTTGATATTGATAGTTGGAAGTGATTGGCCATCGGCTTTTTTACCAACGAGGTTGCTTCCTCTGGTTAAGAAATACGCCGAACCTGTTACGTCGTTTGTTCCTGAACGTGTAACGGCGTTGATACCAGCACCCGCAAAACCTGACTGACGAACGTCGAAAGGAGCAATGTTGATTTGAACTTGCTCAATCGCATCCAACGATACGGCAGTCGTACCTGTACGACCCCCAGCTTGTGAAGAAGAACCCAATCCAAATCCGTTGTTGAATACCGAACCGTCGATAGTGAAGTTGTTCAAACGGCTATCTTGACCAGCAAACGAGCGACCGTTGCTGTAAGCGTTGTACTTTGTAATATCGTCGATAGTACGACCGATAGTTGGCAAGCTGTTTACGGCATTTAATCCTAATGTAGTAGCAGCACCTGTACGACCCGACGAGAAAATGTCAGAACGACCGCTTGTAACCACTACTTCTTGGAGCTCTTTACCGTCTTCGGTCAAGCTAAAATTAGCATCGGCCGCGGCACCCAAGTTGGCGTAAATATCGTCTTTTGATTGCTCTTTGAAACCTACAAACGTAACAATAACTTTGTAAGGACCACCTACACGCACTGCAGGAAGAACGAAGCGACCTTTGTCGTTAGTAACTGTTCCGTACTTAGAACCTGAAGGTGTGTGAATTGCCACTACAGTAGCGCCAGGAAGCTCCGAACCTTTAGTGTCTTTTACAACACCTCTGATTGACGAAGTCGTCACCTGTGCGTTTGCAGAGGATAGGCCCATAAAAATAGCCGTAATGACTGCGAAAAGTCCAATTACTGCCTTGTTCTTTCGTAGAAGTTGAAAGTTCATACAATTGGGGATTTGGTTAGAATTATGATTTGGTTTTATTTGCTGATAAACAGGGAAATGTGGTGCAAAGAAACAAGAAAATTGGTTGACAAACAAAAGTGCGTTCTTACTAAAATACTAACTTAACATTGGGAACTATCTGATTTATTGAAATAAAACAATTTTTTACCCCAAAATTTCAAAAAAAGTGCATTAAAAAATTGTTACTTTCAGTTAATCCATAAACCAATTCACTATTTTGTATAACAGTGTCCCGCAAAAAATGTTTACTTGCGGTACTTTTTGCTTGAATCTTATTATTACAAATGACTACTGACTTAAAATCGTACAAGTTGACCCAATATAGCCACGGCGCAGGCTGTGGATGCAAAATTTCCCCCAAGGTGTTGGATGTAATACTCAGTCCCAGCCCCCTAACCTCCAATGGGGGTACTATTCCCCCATTGGAGGTTAGGGGGCTGTTGGTAGGAAACGCTTCCCGAGATGATGCCGCTGTGATGGATTTAGGAAATGGGGAAGCGATTATTAGTACGACCGATTTTTTTATGCCCATCGTCGATGACGCCTTTGATTTTGGTCGAATTGCTTCGGCCAATGCCATTTCGGATGTCTATGCCATGGGTGGAATGCCGCTTTTGGCCATTGCTATTTTGGGTTGGCCCATTGATAAACTCCCGCCCGAAGTGGCAGCACAGGTAATAGAAGGAAGTCGGTCGATTTGTGCGGAAGCAGGTATTCCGTTGGCAGGTGGGCATAGCATCGACAGCCCCGAACCCATTTTTGGTTTGGCCGTAACGGGGAAAGTAGCGATTCCCAACCTCAAAAAAAATGATACCGCCACCGAGGGATGCCTGTTGTATTTGACCAAAAAACTAGGCGTGGGTATTCTGACAACGGCGCAAAAAAAAGGGATTCTCAAGGACGAACACGCCGATATTGCACCTCAGCAAATGATGCAACTCAACCAAATCGGGGCAGTGTTGGGTACGTTACCCTACGTGACCGCCTTGACCGACGTAACGGGTTTTGGGTTGCTAGGGCATTTGATTGAAATGGCCGAAGGAAGTGGGCTGAGTGCTGAAATTGATTTTGACAAAGTACCCAAATTGCCTTTTATTGAAGATTATTTGGCCCAAAAATCGTTTCCAGGCGGTACGGTTAGGAATTGGGATAGCTACGGCCATAAAATAGGAGAGGTATCCGAATTGCAAAAGTTCATTTTAGCAGATCCACAAACCAGTGGCGGATTGCTAATTGCGGTAGAAGCGGATACCCAAGAGGAGTTTGAGGCGTTGATGGAAGAACGTGGCTTTGAACTACAAACCTTTGGAAAACTGGTAGAAAAACGTGAGAAAGTTGTTTATGTGAAATAGTTCACAAAAAGAAGATGGCAGACATAGGTCTAAGTGATAAGTTTGTAAATTTGTCAGAAACAATAAATATAAGCTGAAAATGACAACCAAAGCAATAAGCGTTAGTAAGCTATCAACATCAAAAAAAATAGCTAAAACTATGAATGATGCCACTGTAGAAAAGGTTGATATTCAGGTGGGAACAAAGCCTTCAGACCTTTTTAAGGGAGTTTGGGGTAAAAGTAAAAAAAGACCTTCGGCCAATGAAGTACGTAATGAGGCATGGCAAAGAAACAAGTAAAAAATGTTCTTATAGACACAAATATTATCTTTGAACTACTTGCTGAAAACCCACTTTTTTTGGATGAGATAGATATTATTGGTCATGAGTTTCTTTTTGTTTCTTCCATAAGTGTTTTAGAAACTTATTATGGGATGCGTAAAAGCGAAGAACGACAAACAAAAGAACTGTTTAAAAGCCTTAATCGTGTCTATATTGATAAGGAAATAGGAAAGAAAGCGGAAGAAATTATGTTTCAATATCGGGGAAAGAGACCCAAATTGCCCGATTGTTTGATTGCGGCGACTTGCCTTGTATTCAATCTTGAACTTTATACACTTAATCTGAAAGACTTCGATTATATCAAAGGGCTTAAATTGTATAAGCCTAAAAAATATTTTCAACAGACCTCTCTTTGATAACCGCTATTGTTTTTGAGACCTACGTCTGCTTTCAACCGAAAACTATCAACTGTGAATCCGAAATTATATCTTGTACCCACGCCCATTGGCAACCTAGAAGACATCACCCTGCGCGCCATTAATGTCCTCAAAAGCGTGGATGTGGTATTGGCAGAAGACACGCGCACCTCAGGAAATCTGCTCAAACACCTCGGGATTTCAAAACCCATGCAGAGCTACCATATCCATAATGAGCATCAAACTGTTCAAAAAATCATCGCCCGAATCTTGAAAGGGGAAAGCATGGCCTTGGTGTCGGATGCGGGAACGCCTGCGGTATCAGACCCAGGATTTTTATTGGTACGCGAATGTTTGAAAAACGGTGTAGAAGTAGAGTGCCTTCCTGGCCCGACGGCTTTTGTTCCTGCCTTGGTCAATTCGGGATTGCCATCTGACCGTTTTACTTTTGAGGGTTTTTTACCCCACAAAAAAGGCCGACAAACGCGCTTGACTGAACTCAAAGAAGAAGAACGAACGATGATTTTCTACGAATCACCGCATCGACTTTTGAAATCGTTGGAACAATTTGCGGAGTATTTTGGGGGCGACCGTCAGGCGTCCGTGTCGCGAGAGTTGACAAAAATGTTTGAAGAGACAGTCCGAGGAACATTAACAGAAATAATTGCTTACTTTACCGAAAAAACAATCAAAGGTGAAATCGTTATTGTCATTGCTGGGAAGTAGAGGTTTCCTGTTTCCAGTTTGGAGTTTCCAGTTTGGAGTTTCTAGTTTTTATCATACCGACAAACCCTTTTGTCATACCGACGAAGGAGGTATCCAGTTTCCAGTTTCCAGTTTGGGGTTTTCTGTTCGGGAATTACTTGTTTTGTCATACCGACGAAGAAGGTATCTAGCTCCATTCCTCTGCCTGCTGTTTGTTTCTTCCCTCACTGCTCAAACCCTTACCAAAGACGCCAAAATCAGCTTGGTGACCATTGCCCCTGGTAACAGTGTGTTTGAAGGAAGTGGCTTTGGGCATAGTTCGTTGTGGGTGTCAGACCCAGCCAATGGTATCAACAAAAACTACAATTACGGTACCTTCACTTTTCAAACGGGTAACTTTTTGGTGAAGTTTGTGCAAGGTACGTTGCCATATACCCTTTCGGTGATTCCGATGGAGTACGTTGTGCCGCATTACGAAGCCGAGCGCAGGGACATGACCGAACAAGTGCTGAACCTCTCGCAAATGCAAAAACAGCGTTTGTACGATTTTCTCGAAAATAACGCCTTGCCCCAAAACCGTGAATACCAATACCGTTTCTTTTTTGACAACTGTTCTACGCGCTTGCGTGACGCGCTCACAGCGGCTTGCGGCGATAGTTTGGTCTATTATAACCAACCAATCGAAGGAGAAGCTAAGAGTTTTCGGGAATGGATGAACGACTATTTGGGCGAAAAACCTTGGGAGCGTTTCTTAATGAATTTAGCCCTAGGACTTCCTTCTGACGATGTAGCTACGCCCATGCAAGAAATGTACTTGCCGTACAATTTGATGCACCATTTCGATAAAGCCAAAGTCGGAGGTAAGCCGCTCGTCAGTGCGACGCAGCCTTTGGTGGTGACCAATTTCTCGCACATGGCCCAGCGGTCGCAGCCTTGGTACCTTAGTCCGCTGTTTTTGCTGATTTTGTTGGTGTTAGGCACCATTTGGCATACTCGCCGACAACAACAACAGGTAAAGATTGGCTATACTTTTGATAAAATACTTTTTACGATTGTTGGACTCATGGGATGGGTTTTATTTGGATTAGCCACCGCCACCAACCACGGCGTTACGGCTTGGAACCCGCACATTCTCTGGATGTTACCGCTGCATTTGCCTTTGGCTTTTTTCTTTAGTGGCGTTCAACAACGGAATTGGGTCGTAAAATACCTCCAAATCAGTTTTGGACTGGTAGGGCTTTACTTGTTGGTAGTAGCAGTAGGAAGCGTCATCAAAGGCTCATTTGTTGGGATGCCCGTCGAGGCTTGGTTACTCATTTTCTGCCTTGTCCATCGGTTATTCTTTTTACTTAAAACAAAGCGTTAAGAGATGGCAATTTTTAAATCACAGAATCCAGAAAATATTCCTAAATATGACAAGGGATATTGGCATAGTAAAACGCCACAAGAACGTTTGTCTGCGGCCTTGCAATTAATCCTTCACGCCAAAGAAATTTACAGTGCTAATCCTTTAAATCCGCCATTAGATAATGGAACCAGAATATTTAAATCTCGTACGCCTATTAAACGAAGAAAAGGTTGAGTATGTAGTTCTAGGTGGCCATGCTGTTATAGCTCATGGGTTTCGGATTTTACTTTAGTGCCTAACTACTTGTCTTTTAGTCGATACGATGGATGGATTGATTTAATGACTTTTACAGTTGGGGTGACGTTTGAAGAATGTTATCAAAACAAAATTGAATTGGAAGTACAGGGAGTCAAAATCAAATTTATTAATTTGAGAGAATTGATAAAAAACGAGAAAACGTTGGGGAGACCCCAAGATTTGAATGACCTACAAAACTTAGAAAATTTAGAGTAATGAACCTCGAAAATATTACATTACAAACCATAGAAATTGTCCGCCAAGCGGGAGGATTTATAAAACAAGAAGCGGCAAAATTTGACCGTTCGCAAACCGAATACAAAGCCGCCAATAACCTCGTTTCGTACGTTGACAAAGAAACTGAAAAAATGTTGGTTTCTGGTTTGCGCCAAATTTTACCCGAAGCAGGATTTATTACGGAAGAAGGCACGGCAGGTGAGGAGTCTAATTCCGATGAATTGTACTGGGTGATTGACCCGCTGGATGGAACGGCCAATTTTATCCACGGCTTACCCGTATATTGTGTCAGTGTGGGATTGGTGCAAAATAGCATCCCTATTGCTGGGGTGATTTATCATCTAGGAACAGAAGAACTCTTTTATGGATGGCAAGGCGGAGGAGCGTGGAGTTTGAGTTTACGATATATGTTAGGAGGACTACCGCTTGAGGAATCGTTTTTGCAAAATGCCACCCGTCTAAAAGTCTCTACCGCATCCACCCTCGGTGATAGCCTTCTGGCCACAGGTTTTCCTTATTATAAATTTGAAAAACAAGACCGTTACCTCAAAATCTTAGAAACCCTCATGCAGCGTTGTCATGGTTTGCGCCGAATGGGAGCTGCTGCCATTGATCTAGCCTACGTTGCGGCGGGTCGTTTTGAAGCTTTTTATGAATATAACCTCAATTCGTGGGACATGGCGGCGGGAGCACTGCTTATTTTAGAAGCAGGTGGGCAAATTACCGACTTTTCAGGTGGTCAAAATTGGTTGTTTGGAGGTGACGTAATTGCGGGCTGCGCTGCTCAGACCGAATTGTTAGAGGTAATTCAAGAACATTGGGGATAACTCCTGAATGGCGTGTTAGCTAAGTTTGTTAAAAGTTTTACCCGCTGATTAGCGTAGATTGAGAAGCGCAGATGTAATTTCTTTTTCGGCGAAAATCTGCGTTTGTATTAATCTGCGGACTTCTGCGGGCGAAACAATGAAATTATTTGCTTAACAATGTGTTGAATTACAGGTAATTGTTCTTTAAAAAAGGCTTTCATGGGTAACTCACAAACGTTACCAACATGAAAGCCTTTTTGATGGTTAGTCTCTTTCTCGTAAGCTTTTCGCTTTACTCCCAAGTACCCGAAGAGTATCCCGTTCACCCCGATGCAAAAGTCAAAGAGGGGGTACCTAAAGGGGAAATTCTTAAATTTACTTTCGAAAACTCGAAATTCTTCCCAGGAACTTGGCGGGAATATTGGGTGTATGTGCCTGCCCAATACACGCCTTCCCAACCTGCCTGTGTTTATGTCAATCAAGATGGGGTTCAGTGGCAAGCGCCTACGGTTTTTGATAACCTTATTCACCAAAAAGAAATGCCCGTTACCATTGGGGTGTTTGTGATGCACGGGCGAGTGAAAGCCGAACAGCCAGAGAATGCGCTAGACCGTTTTAATCGCAGTTTTGAATACGATGGACTTGGGGATACCTATGCTCGTTTTTTATTAGAAGAACTCCTTCCCGAAGTGGAAACCAAAAAAACGTCGGATGGAAGAGCTATTCGACTGTCGAAAAACGGCAATGACCGTGCCATTGGCGGGTCGAGTAGTGGAGCCGTGTGTGCGTTTACGGCTGCTTGGGAACGCCCCGATGCCTTTTCAAGGGTTTTTAGCGCAATTGGTACGTATGTGGGCTTGCGTGGTGCAGACCGTTATGCAACGCTAGTTCGGAAATATGAACCTAAACCTCTCCGCATCTTTTTACAAGACGGTACGAATGACTTAAATATCTACGCGGGCGATTGGTGGATGGCCAATCAGACGATGGAGCGGGCGTTGATTTTTTCGGGCTATGAAGTGCAGCACGTCTGGGGCGAAGGAGCACATAATGGCAAGCATGGGACGGCTATTTTTGCGGATGCCATGCGTTTTTTATGGAAAGACTGGCCTCAAACGCCAAAAGTCGGCCAAACCAAGAACCCCATGCTCAACGATATTTTACTTCCCAACGAAGACTGGCAATTGGTAGGCGAAAGGTATAAATTTGCCGAAGGCCCCACTGCGAATGCCAAAGGAGAGGTGTTTTTTGCCGATGGCGATGCAGCTACGCTTTGGAAAGTGGGTGATAACAATCAAGTGGGGTTATTTGCCAAAAATTCGGGAAACTCTTATGGGTTAGCTTTCAATCCCGATGGGAAAATGTATTCTTCTACCTTAACAACCAAAGTAATCAATGCGTACGATGCGGGAGGAAAACGTACAAAAATCACAGAAGGGTTTGCGGGAAATGATTTGGTGGTTGCCAGCAACGGAAATACCTACGTAACGAGTCCGTCGCCCGACCCAAAAGTGCCAAGTAAAGTGTGGTTAGTGCGTCCAAATGGGCAAAAATTGGTGGTGGACGAGGGGCTAAAATTTCCGAATGGGATTACCCTTTCGCCCGACCAAACATTGCTTTATGTGTCTGATACGCGTTCTCATTGGGTATATAGCTATTCGATTTTACCCGATGGTACGTTGGCCAACAAACAAAAATACTATTGGCTACACGCGCCCGACACCGCCGATGACGCAGGGGCAGATGGGATGAAGACCGATCGAGATGGCCGCTTATACGTGGCGACACGTTTGGGCATTCAAGTGTGCGACCAAGCGGGGCGGGTGAATGCCATCATTCCGACCCCCAACGGCGATGTTTCTAATCTTTGTTTTGGGGGCGAAAATTTTGATGTCTTGTACGCGACTTGCGGCGATAAGGTTTACAAACGCAAAGTAAAAGTAAAAGGAGCAAACGCTTGGGGGCAACCCAACAAACCTACCCCGCCGAGGCTTTAATCCTAATTACACGGATTTACCTTGACTTCGGCAGTAAAAACAGTGGTGTTTTCGGCCGTGAACCCTGGCTCTAACGTAATCGCTTGGCCTGCTCGGTAGATGACATTGGTGGCATTTCCACTGATTTTATTGGCTGCGTTGACTGTTTTGTTGGCTTTCTTGGTAGTGCTTCCTGCGGTGAGGTTGTCGGTAGGGCTTGCCATTACGATGGCATCGGGGCAGGGCGTGTATTGAATATTCCACGAGACCAAGTACTGATGGGTGGTTGGGTGAGTGTCAGACTTAGATAAGGTAGTTTTATCAATCACTTTTGCCACCAAGGTATTGCTACCTGACGTGAGGCTGCTGGTGTTTAAAAGATAGGTGTCGCTATTGGTTACCAACGAATTGCCGTTGAGCGTCCAAGTGATTTCGAGCGTATTTGGGACTGGTTTTAAGGTTGATAATGCAAAGGTGAGGTTTGAATTGGCCGTAAGGGTGGCACTGTTGGCGGGGCTAAAACTTGTGATGGGGCTGGCCAAGTTGTGGATTTGCTCAACGATGGCTTCTCGACACACCGAGCAAAAATTGACGCCCAAAAAGCGCATTTTGCAGTTTTGGTGGGGGCGATACCAAAGGGCTTGGCTTCCGCTTGTACCATGTTGAAAAATTCCTACGCTGTTGATGCCGTACCAATTTTTCCATTTAACCAAACTAGGGTTGGTTTGCTGGGTCATATTGGCCGATTCGCGGGCGTAAACATCTCCTGCCCAATATTCGTCAGAAAGAGCTGAAAAAGAGTGCCCTAGCTCATGTACTGCAATCTCAAAAGCACTTGCATTAATGGAAGTTGTAGAAATATTTCCCCCGCCCGAACCTCCGTATTCGGTGGAGTTGACAATGATTAAAACTTGGTCATAATCGGGGAAATTACTGGCCAATACCGAAGAAATAGCGGCGTATTTGGTCGAAACTAAAAGTCGGTGAATGTTGGCATAGTCAAAAGTTGAACCGAAATAATTGTCTGGGTTTGAGGCAGGAATGACGGGTTCATTCACATCGGTGGCCGTCGCAGGGTGTTTGGCCCCCGATTGATTGGAAGGCACCTTGACAATATCGACGTTGAAGTAGTTTTTGTATTCTTTAAACGGGGTAACTGAGAATAAGTAATTGGTGATGTTTTGGGCATCGGTTCTAAATTGGTCTTGTTGCGCCGCCGTATAGCCGTCACCTAATACGACAATATTTATCAGCTTACTTCGGTCGCCGTTGTTGAGCAAAGATTCCGTCGGAAAAGTTTGGGCAAACGAGAGACTAGCACCTACCAGCCACCCAAATAGGAGTATAAATCTTTTCATTTTACAAGTCCATGCTAAAGGTGGAAAAATTTTGTACCCTTGCTCGTTTGTTTTGGGGCTGCAAGGTGAGTTTTTTCATCTGGCTAGCGTATTGAAAACGTACTATAAACTCGGAAGATTCTTGCGTAGCAACGTGCCGATGAATGGTGCCATCGGGCTCAAACGATTCTATCGAGGTGCTCAGTGGGTTATCAATTTCAAGGCTTTTGGCCAATTGCTGTTGCGCATCCAGAATGGAAAAGACAAGCTTGTCGGGAGTGTGCGAATGCACCTTTTCGTTTTTGATTTTTCCATTTACGATTTTTTTGTCCAGAAGTTGAATTTGAAAGTCATCCCCGTTTTTCACTTTGGAGATTTTAAACGTCAAAAACATAATTTTCGCCTCTTCCTGTGCTCGTAAATGCGTAAAAGCTCCCAAGAGTATAAATAGTAGTAATAGCCTCCTTGTTTTCATGGAAAGGACTGTTTGTTAAAAATCAATGTAAGGTATCAATAGTTTAGTCAGCTTGCACGCCAAACCATTGAAAATTATCCTACGGTTTTGTGGGAATTTACCTAAAAATGCCTTAACTTGACCATAGATAAAAATTTTGTTTTTTTTCAATCCTGACGCAACCTTTCCAACTTCCTCTCCGTAACGTTATATTGAATGTTATTTTCCCGTGCGTTGAAAACTTTACCGGAACTTCTTGAGGGCTGCTTGCGCAATGACCGTAAGTGTCAAGAATTGCTTTACAAGCAATTTTATGGCTACGCTATGGGAGTGTGTATGCGCTACGTCCCTAATCGAGATGAAGCGCTGGAGGTTGTCAACGATGGTTTTTTAAAAATTTTCCAAAAAGTGCAGATGTACGACGCTGATAAGCCTTTTAAAGCGTGGCTCAAAAGAGTTATGATTAATACCGCTTTGGATTTTTATCGGCAAAATGTGAAGTTTCAAAATCACGACGACATCAGTACTATCGAAAATACAACCACCGCATCGGAAAGTTATTCGGCGTACAGTCAGTTGGAATACGAAGAACTGATTGGGTTGATTCAAAAATTGACCCCGTCGTATCGAGCCGTGTTTAACCTGTACGTAATCGACGGTTATTCACACGAAGAAATAGCCCAAAAACTGGGCATAAGTGAGGGCACCTCTAAGTCTAACTTGGCGCGTGCCCGAGAAAATTTGAGAATCATGTTACTGAAAAAGGGAAACGATGAGTATGCAAGAGCTACCAGATGACAGACTGGATGAACTCTTCAGAAAATCGTCTGAGGAGTTTGAGCCAGAGTTTAACCCAAAGGCATGGGAAGCCATGCGTAGAAAGTTGGACGATGATGATGATAAAACGGGTGTTTGGTGGTGGCGCCGAGCAGGGGCTGTCATGGGTGGATTAGTGCTAATAAGCCTAATCGGGTACCTCTTTTGGCCAACATCTACTCCTAAAAAGGCAAATCTACCTCCAAGCCAAGTCCAAGTTGAAAAATCAAACTTACCAGCGGCGAACCCACAAACAGGTACGTCGTCTCAAGGAGCTAAGGTGAAAGAGCCTACCAATAACGAATCTTCTACTGGTGTTAGTGAAGAGAATTTAACGTCTACGGAAGTACCCCAACCATCAAAAGTAAAGGAAATCGCTCCCGAAAATGTAATCAAAGGTGCGGTTTCAACCAAATCGACCAAAATATTGTCGACAAAGCTCCTAAGAGCAAAAGAAGAGAGTCGTGTCCCTTCCCAACGTAATCAATTAACCCAAACTAAAGAAGCCTCCTCAGCTATATCATCAGACATACTTGCTGGGACAAAGTCGCCGAAAAAAGAACGAGCTTCTACTCGAACATCTTTGGTTCGTACCGACCGATTAGACAGAAAAGAGGTGCTAATCGATAAAGCAGCGCGTCAATTATCGCGTCGCAGCGATTCGAAAAAAGGGGAGAAAAATAAGGTTATTTCGGTTTATTCTTCCACCAATAGCACGCCTACTAAAGATGACAATCGTTCAGAGTTAAGCAGCGAAAGTGAGAGAACATGGAGTGAAAATGGTGTAACGACAAGTGAAAATACGCCTCAGTGGCCTGCTAAAACGAACATTACTTTGCATGAATTGGTGGCCAAAAACTGGAAATTACTTCAGGTGGCAGTGGCGCACCCAACCGTGGAATATTGGCCTCCTGCGCCACCACCAGTTGTTAAAAAGAAGGTAGAAGAAGAAACACCTTACGTTTTCCAGAAAGGGTTCAGTAGCCGTATCATGGCGGGGCCTGACCTAAGCTTTATCTCTTCGAGCGAGATGTTAAAGAATCCTCGTTTGGCCTTGAGTGTGATGTTGGAATACCGTTTTGCAAAGCGTTGGAGTGTGCAAGTAGGAGCCATACGAAGTGCAAAAGTGTACACTGCCACAGGAGAGCAGTACCAATGGCCTGCAATATGGAATGCCCAAAAAGCGCGCCCCACCTCGGTTGATGCTAACTGTACAGTGTTGGATATTCCGATTAATGTTCGCTATGATGTCATTCAAAGCCGCCGTAGCCGATGGTTTATTGCTTCTGGTATTTCAAATTACAAAATGCTAAATGAGAAATACGACTACACATATCCTCCACATTCGTACCCCAAATGGCTGAATTGGGAGGGCTCGACGGGGAGTTATTGGTTTGGGGTTGTCAATGCGTCGGTAGGGGTGGAGTATCAACTAGGCCGTAACTTTTCACTACAGGCAGAGCCTTTCTGGAAATTGCCGATGGCAGACGTAGGTTTTGGCAAAATCAGGTTACAAACTTCGGGCGTGTTTATATCAGCTAAGTACCGTTTAGGTAAACTTTAGAGGTTTTTAAGTGCTAGAGTGCAAGTTAATTGTTAATCGTTCTGATTATCAAAAACTTAGTGTCTGTATTGGCCTAGTAAATAACCTTTCCAAGTGGCATTTCTTGGAAAGGCTATTTCTGTTTATTTCATCAAACTAAGTAATTCCTTTACCATCGTTTCGGCTCCGATGTACAGCGGCACACGCTGGTGTAGCGAGTCGGGTTTGATGTCAAGTACCCGCTGCGTACCATCCGATGCTTTGGCGCCTGCTTGCTCTGCTATCATTGCCAACGGATAACACTCGTACAATAATCGAAGCTTTCCATTGGTGTCTTTGTGCGTGGGAGGGTACAAATACACGCCTCCTTTGAGCAGATTTCGGTGGAAATCGGCCACCAACGAACCGATGTAGCGCGAAGAATAACCCCGATTTCGGCAGTGGTCGATGTAGGTTTTAATTGGGCTGGCGTACTGATGGTAGTTCCCTTCATTGTAAGAAAATAGCTTGCCGTCTTTGGGACTTTTGATGTTTTGGTGAGACAAAATAAACTCCCCCAACGAAGCATCGTAGGTAAAACCTGCCACACCATTGCCCGTTGTATACACCAAGATAGTCGATGAACCATATAAAATATACCCTGCGGCTACTTGTTCTTCACCTCCTTGCATAAAATCATCCATGGTAGGTGGGGTGCCTAAAGCAGTGATGCGTCGATAAATGGAAAATATGGTACCAATCGACACGTTGACATCAATGTTAGACGAGCCATCGAGCGGGTCCATCGCAACAACGTATTTCGCATGGTTGTTCCCTGTGTAAATAATGTCATCGTCTTCCTCCGAAATGATAGCACACACTTCGCCCCCGTTGATGAGGGCACGGATAAATCGGATGTTGGCGACGACGTCAAGCTTTTGTTGGGCTTCGCCCTGCACGTTGCTCGTGCCAAAGCCGCCCGTAATGTCAATCAAGCCTGCTCGATTAATCTCACGGTTGATGATTTTTCCAGCCAATGCAATGTCACGAAGTAGCTGGGATAACTCGCCTGTTGCGAAGGCAAAGGAGTTTTGATTGTGCATGATGTAACGGTCAAGCGTTACACCCACAGGGACGGCGATGTGGTGGTCAATCTTGGTTTCCATTCAAACTGATGTGTTAATTTTTGATTAAAATTGAGTGAAACAAATCTAAGTCTGAACTATGAAAAATACAACGAAACGGTCAATATTTTAATTCTATTCTTTGATATTTTATAAATGACTCAGGTCTTTCAAAAATATTTTAATGAAGGTAGAATTTATCTTATTTTTTTCTGTCTAAAAGAAAGATGAGGTAGCGATTGGAACCACTCTTCATTAGTTAATTTTGACGTGCTGTACTTAAATCCAAACCTCCCCCAAAAGAGGGGAGATCAGAAATAATGAGGAGAAATTTTAAGGATTTTTGCCCAAACTTGGCGGTTTGTCTCTATGTTTGCGGCAAACTATCCCACTAAAAACTGAAAATGAAGCAAATTTTTACTCCCATTTTACTTAGTTTAAGTGTTATTAAATTTTCGTTTGCGCAAGTAACTTCCAAGAAAAAAAACATCGAATTAGACACCCTCTACCTCAAAGAGGTGATTGTTTCGGCCTCCCGCACTGCAGAGCCACTCATGGAAACTCCCGTTTCGGTAGAACGCCTCACGGCGGGACAACTCAAGCGGCTTCCATCTACCGAATTTATTTCTTCTCTCTCGCGCCTCAAGGGTGTTGACGTAAGCCAGTCGAGTTGGTTGATTACGAGTTTCAGCACGCGAGGCTTCAACAGCTCAAAAGCTGAGCGCGTCGTTCAACTTGCCGATTATGTGGATGTCGCTTCCCCAACGGCCTCGCTTTATTACGGCAACTGGGTGGGGGTTTCGGAGCTAGACATGGAAAGCGTTGACGTGGTTTTTGGGGCTAACTCAGCTTTGTACGGTTCCAATGCGTTCAACGGCGTGTTGTTGATGCACTCCAAAGACCCTTTTAAATACCAAGGACTGTCGGCCTCACTGCGCGGAGGAAATCGTAGTATGATAGACGGCCAACTCCGCTACGCCAAAGTATTGGGAAATCGTTTTGCGTTCAAACTAAGTGTCAATTACTTTGAAGCAGACGAGTTTTTAGCTTCTAATAGCTCCGCCATCAAACGAGTGACTTCGGGCGGATTGGCAGGCTCTGACCCGTTGAATAACGCTGAAGGTAGCAATACGGGCTGGAATGCCATTAACCGTTACGGTGAAGTGGGCAGTACGGTGACTACTTCGTCATTGACGGCCTTGAACAATAATCAAAGTTACCGAATTTATACCCGAGGGTATACCGAAGCCGAAATGGCCAATTGGCCCGAATCGACGGGGAATCCGTTTAAGTTGTTCAACAACGGAAATTACAAAGCGGGGAATTACCGAATCAATCCTTCGTTGCACTGGCAAATCAGGCCAAATCTCCGTGCGGTGTACGAATACCGCTTGTCGGTCAGCAACGGGATTTTTCAAAGCACAAGCCGCTACGCTCAGCGCGGAATGAAATACGATGTACACCGCTTTGAACTAAAATCGGATAAGTGGTTTTTACGGGCCTACACGGTGTTTGATTACGGTGGCAAAGCCTATGATTTAGGTTCGTTGGCCAGTGGTTTGATGAACGCCCCCATGGCGGTGGGAAATCAACCCAACGGTAGCCGCTATCCTACCTTTGCGCAAAACTATTTTTCGGTTTGGAACCAAGTCTTTACGGCTGCTCGAACCAATGGTCTGAGCGCTGGAGCAGCCCTTAATGCTTTTGCTCCAAACCCCTCAGGAGGGGTTCCTGCTGCCTATACACTACCTCAAGCTATTGCGGGGAATCAGTCCATCGAAGCTGCACAAGCCGTAGCCACTCAGCTGGCATCTGGCGTACAGCTGCCTGTGGGTAGCCCATTGTTCCAACAACTTCGCGAACAAGTGGTGGCGGGAATTGGCCTCATTGATGTAAACGGGACAAAAACGGTACGAGGGGCTGCATTTGCTAACACCGCGCGTTTCTGGGACATCAGCGGCCAACGCGAATGGAACATCGGTAAACTCAATGCTATTGTAGGAGCTTCTTACCGTACCCATTTGTTGCAGTCGGCAGGAACGTTGTTTTCGGATGGTCCTAGCTCACCAATTGCGCCTAATACCAACGAAGTGCAATACCGCGATCGCATTGTCAACTGGGACGGAGGGGCTTATGGGCAGTTGCGGTACAGTGTTTGGCAAGACCGACTAAAACTTGCTGCCGCTGGGCGTTTTGACCAATTCCGTAATTTCGGAAGCCGTTTCTCCCCCCGACTTTCGGCTGTGCTTTCATTGGGAGATAATCGCCAGCATAATTTCCGTCTCAACTACGCACAGGCATTTCGCCAGCCAGCCCAGTTAGATCAGTTTATCTATCTTGATTTTGGTACGTTGTTAGTGGCAGGAAATGTTACCAATGGATACCAGGGTTTGAACGCAGTTTCTGCCTTGCCAAATGGTCAGGCGAACCCTGATTTTTTGAAACCCATCACGCTCAAAAAAATTGCCCCAGAGCAAATGAATACGTGGGAAATTGGTTATAAAGGCCAACTCCTCAAAGGATTGTACGTGGATGCTAGTTATTATCGCTCGGTGTACAATGATTTTATCGGAACTCTTCGTTTTTATGGACGTGAAGACGGGTTGGCGCCAACGGGGGTACCGCTCCCAACTGCCACGGGTGATTTTGCCAAACCAACCACAGATCGTACACGGGGGCGTTTGATGCAAACGTGGGTCAATGCCGATAAAAAAGTACAAACGCAAGGTGCTATGCTGAGTGTTGAGTATTTCTATTCAAAGAAATTAAACGTTAACGCCAACTATACGTGGTCACACATCAACGAAGCCGACGTACCTGGGTTGATTTTAGGTTTTAATACACCAACGCATAAGTTCAACGTTGGAATACAGGGTGAACCTATCAAGCACGTTTCGTACGCGTTTAACTATCGTCATACCAGCGGCTATACGTACTTTATGCCTGTGGATGAAGGATACATTCAGGCTTTTGGAACCTTGGACGGGCAACTGAATTATCATTTGCCAAAAATCAAAAGCACCCTTCGCGTGGGGGGGACTAATTTATTAAACGCCAACGCTGTCCAAGTCTACGGAGCTGCACCTATTGGACGAATCGTTTATTTGGGCTGGGTGTTTGAGTAAACTACGGCCTGTTATGAAACACAAGCGAGTTTTGCGATATTTATATCCAAAACTCGCTTTTTTGTCTACACACTTTCTATGGTTATGAAAACACTCGCTTACTTGGCTTCTCGTCACGCTCGTTTAGCTATTGTTACTATTGTTCTTTTTGAACTTACCAATGCCTGCATCGGAATAACAGTAGGCGGAGGTTTACTGGCTGAACTCTCGCCTTTGCAGCTCCTTTCGCTCATTGGGGTGACGTTTGGTATTCGCTCCTTGATGCTACAATTTCGGTCGAACCAAATCGATCATTTGACCTCTACTGCTAGGTTTGTTTTCCAAAAACGAATTTTTATGGGCCTATTTGTGCTCAATTTTTGGCTATACACCTTGGGTGGAGCGGTGTTAGGTTGCATGATTCAATCTCCTCAATCGACGGCCAGTCTCTACGGGAGTATGACGGTGGTAAGTACTGAGCAACAGCGCTCAAGTGTTGTCAAAAAGCTAGGTGAAAAATCAGAAGAAAAGGAAGGGCATACCCCCAACAAAGGTTTGATGCGCCTTGGCTATATCGGATTGTTTGTGGTGGGAGTGGCGTTAGGAATGATCAGCGCGTTGCTGGCTTGTAATCTTGCGTGTGCAGGAATAGGATTGGGGGCGGTTGTCGTGATTTTATTGGGAATAGGAATACTCGCGGGAGGTTTTTATTTCTTAGGACGAGCCGTTGATAGAAACATGAAACCCTTTAAAGAAATGACCCCCGAAGACAAAAAACGTGAAAAACGACGCTATTGGCGAACGGCGCTTGTGACCTTACTCGGGATAGCCGTTTTTGTGTTAGCCAGCATAACTGTGTAGTTTTGCTGTCCAAGGCTGTATTCATACCCGTTAGAAATTTATGAAAATAACATCTTTACTTAGCGTATTGCTTTGCAGTACCCTTTTTGCATTTGCCCAACCCTCCCAAACCATTCGTGGAAAAATCGTAGACAAGGAATCGAAGTACCCACTGGTGGGGGTAGCGGCATTGGTGGCCAATAACGCCACTCAACCCTTAGGGGCAGTTACCGACGCCGAAGGAAATTTTCGACTACTCAATGTTCCCGTAGGTCGTCAGACGTTGCGTTTTACGCTGGTTGGGTACAAAGAACTGTTACTCAACAATATCGTAGTGGAGGCAGGTCGCGAAACAGTCCTGAACCTTGAAATGGAGGAGGCAATAACCGAATTGGCAACGGTGGTCGTGAAAGTTAAAAGAAACGGAGAAGCGGCCAACGAAATGGCGGTGGTTAGTGCCCGTCAGTTTTCAGTGGAAGAAACGGGTCGGTATGCGGGTAGTCGAGGTGAACCCGCGCGAATGGCGTCTAATTTTGCTGGTGTGCAAGGTGCTGACGACTCTCGTAATGACATTGTTATTCGGGGGAATTCGCCATCGGGAGTACTTTGGCGCTTAGAAGGCGTAAATATTCCTAATCCCAATCACTTTGCGATTTCGGGCACGTCGGGAGGGCCAGTGGGTATTATCAATAACAAATACCTAGCCAATTCTGACTTCTTTACGGGAGCCTTTCCTGCCGAATTTGGAAATTCAACTTCTGGGGTATTTGACTTAAAACTTCGCAACGGAAACGACGAAAAGCACCAACTTTCAGGACAATTTGGCTTTTTGGGAACGGAGGTACTTGCCGAGGGGCCATTATCCAAAAAAAGTAAAGCTTCGTACTTGGTTACGGGGCGTTATGCTAACTTGTGGTTGTTTAAAAAAGCAGGCATTGATATCGGGACCGAAGCCACCCCCACCTACGGTGATGGCTTTTTGCGTTTCAATTTCCCCCTTAAAAATGGAGGAAACATTGCGCTTTGGGGGCTGGGAGGAACAAGCACCATCGACATTTTAATTAGCCAGCAAGAAGCTTCTGACCGTAATATTTTTGGGCAAAACGACCGTGATCAATATTTCACAACTAAAATGGGGGTAGCGGGAGTTACGTTGAACAAACCCATCAATAAAAGCACGTTCGTTAAAGCTACATTGGCGGTTTCGGCCAATACCCAAGACGCGAATCATGACTTTTTGTTTTTGCGCAAAAATGCCCAAGGTGAGCCGTTGATTCAGAATAACCGTTTTGTGATTGACTCCCTGCGACCACTGCTTGACTATACATTTAATGAGCGTAAATACTCGTTAGCGACTTACCTCAACAAAAAGTGGGGGGCTAAAAGCACGCTAAAAGTAGGGTTGAATGCTGATTTGTACAGTTTTACGGCGGTGGATCAGGCTCGTTCGTTTGACGAGTCAAGTAAGCAATGGACGCCTTGGAAAAAAAGATGGGATGTAAGCGGTGGTCAGCACGTTTTACTGCAACCGTACGTGCAGTTTAAACACTACCTCACAGAAAATCTCTCGTTCAATCTCGGGTTGAGTAGTTTGTACAGTTCCATCAATGCCAATAGCTACTCGCCGATTGAACCACGGGCTGGGGTAGCGCTTGATTTACCCAACCGTCAGAAACTAACTTTTGCGACGGGGTTACACAGTCAGGGATTGCCTACGTATCTTTATTATTACTATCCTGAAATCAAACCATCGGCCAACAACGTCGCCCCTGCTTCGCAAGTTGGATTCTCCAAAAGCTGGCATTTTGTGGCTGGGTACAGTAAAATGATTGCAGAAAACTTGCGGTTGTTGCTAGAGGCGTATTACCAAAATCTGTTTGACATACCAATTGAAAAACAAACCTCATCGTATTCGCTGGTGAATTCGGGGGCGGGTTTCTCACGGTTGTTTCCCAATGAACTTAGAAATGGAGGGGTTGGCCGAAACTATGGCGTTGAAATGACGTTGGAGAAGTTTTTTAGCAAAAGCTATTACTTTTTGATGACGGCTTCGCTGTTTGATGCCAGGTATCAAGGGTCAGATAAGGTGTGGAGAAACACTGATTTTAACGGAAAATACGCCTTTAATGCGCTTTTTTCCAAAGAGTTTACCTTCAATAAACGTAAAAGCCTGAACCTTGGGGCAAAGTTTACTGCAACGGGTGGACGCTGGTACGGGCCTGTAGATGCGACTCAGTCTAGGCTTGCTCAAGAGATTATTTTTGCTGATGCCACGCGTAATTCGCTTCAGTTTAACCCTTATAAGCGTTTTGACTTAAAAACAGAATATAAAATCAACAAAAACCGTCTGACGCATACCATTGCGGTAGACATAGTTAACGTATTGGGTACCAAAAACCAGTTAAGTTTGAGCTATATTCCACAGGCTCCTTACTTCAAACAGGAATATCAGTTGGGCTTTTTACCCGTGTTCTTTTATAGAATTGACTTTTGAGCGATTAGGTAGTAGTGTGAAAAGCACTTAAATGAAAGAAGGTAGGGAGCAGCTCGGAGTTTTGAGAGATGAGTACGGGTTCAACATTCAACTTAATTGACAACAAAAAAGCGAGAATCACTTCTCGCTTTTTTGTTGTCAACAATTGCAAAGAACTATTCGCTTTCGTTGTCATTGATAATACCTTCGCGTTCAGCTTGGGCTTTATAATCGTGAAGCTGAACGGGTTTGCTTGTTTTCCGCATTTGAATGTTGAGGACTTCAACCAGCAGCGAGAACGCAATGGCAAAGTATAAATAACCTTTTGGAACGGAACCTACGTGCGAGCCAAACACCGATACGTTGGCGAGGTGAGCTCCTTCGGCAATCAGCATAAAACCGATGGCAATCAAGAAGGCCAGACCGAGCATTTGTACCGAAGGGTGGCGGTTGACAAAATCACCCACAGGGCCTGAAAAAGCCATCATGATAATCACCGAAAGTACCACTGAAATAATCATTACAGTGACATTTTGGGTAAGACCAATCGCCGTCAAAATCGAATCAATTGAGAAAACGACGTTAATCAACGCAATCTGCATCACGACGTTTGCCAATTTATTGGCAGCGTTACCTTTTGGCTTTTGAACTTCTTCTTCTACTCCTTCAAGTTTGTGGTGAATTTCTGATGTACTTTTGTATAAGAGAAACAACCCACCTACGATTAGAATGATACTTTGACCTGAGAATGCGGCGTGAAACCAGCCTCCATCAATGTGCGTAAACGGTTTTGAAAGAGAGATGATAAAAGAAATTCCAAAAAGTAACGTGACCCGAAAAATCATCGCTAACAACAAACCAATATTACGCGCTTTAGGCTGGTCTTTCCGAGCAAGCTTGTTGGCCGCAATGGAGATAAAGATAATGTTGTCGATACCCAGTACAATTTCTAAAAATGTCAGGGTTAATAAACTAACGATGGCTTCTGCAGTAAATAGTGACTCCATGTTTAAATGTTTGAGTATGTGAATGAGCGGTTTAGTTAAGAAAGTTCAAAATTGAGGGGCTATTCGGATTCAATAAGCTAATTTTACACGAAAAAACCAAACCCTCCATGAGCGGTAAAATTATAACGTCGAAACTCCCCAACGTTGGTACAACGATTTTTACGGTGATGTCTGCCTTGGCCGCAGAACACAAGGCCATCAACCTTTCGCAAGGTTATCCTGATTTTGACATGCCCGAAGAGCTGGTTCGGCTTACCTGCGAGGCTTTGCAGAATGGCTACAACCAATATTCTCCCATGGCAGGATGGTTGCCTCTGCGTGAGAGTATCGCGGCCAAAGTGCATGATTTGTACGGAGTTACGATTCATCCAGATACAGAAATTACGATTACACCTGGCGGAACGTACGGAATTTATACTGCTTTCACGACGGTATTACGCCCTGGAGATGAAGTGATTGTCTTTGAACCCGCCTACGATAGTTATATTCCTAACATCGAAATCAACGGGGGAGTAGCGGTGCGTATTCCGCTGGAGTTCCCTTCGTACCGAATCAACTGGGAGGAAGTGAGAGCCAAAATTTCGCCCAAAACTCGAATGATTGCCCTCAATACGCCACATAACCCGACGGGGAGTATTTTGAGAGCCGCTGACATTGAGCAACTTCGGCAGTTGGTCGAAGAATTCGACTTATTGATTATGTCAGATGAGGTCTATGAGCACCTGATTTATGATAACGAACCTCATCAAAGTATTTTGAGGTACGAAGATTTGCGGCAACGAGCGTTTGTGAATTTCTCTTTCGGGAAGGTCTACCATTGTACAGGCTGGAAAATGGGGTATTGTATTGCGCCACCTGCTTTTACGGCGGAGTTTCGAAAAGTACACCAGTTCAACTGTTTTAGCTGCTATACCCCTGCCCAAGTGGCTTTGGCCGAATACCTAAAAGACAAGGAAGCGTACCGAAGCATTTCAGGATTTTATCAGAAAAAGCGGGATTATTTTGCCCAGTTGATGCAGCAAACCCGCTTCAAACCTCTGCCAAGCTACGGTAGTTACTTCCAACTTTATTACTTCAATCACCTATCCGAGTTGTCAGATAAAGATTTTTCGCTTTGGCTTACCAAAGAACATGGTGTTGCGTGTATTCCTGTTTCGGCCTTTTACCAAGAAGGAGTTGATAATGGAGTCGTGCGTTTTTGTTTTGCCAAGAAAGAAGAAACACTTGAGCAAGCAGTAGAGCGGCTGGTGAAATTATAACAAAAATAAAATCAAAAGAGGCTGTCTCCCATCGGAAACAGCCTCTTTTGATTTATTCTAGTTGCTACAGTTAATTTACCTTAAGTACTTTGAGCGTTGATTGCTGAGCCGAAGTAGCTACGTTCAAGAAATACATACCAGTAGGTAACTGATTTACGTCAAACTCTTCTTGGTGGGTGTTGCTTTGAGGGATAAACGAGCGCAGCTCAATTTTCCGTCCTGAGGCATCCAACAAGGTAGTAGTCACTAATGAACCTTTACTAGCATTTACTTGAAGGCGAAGCACTTTTGTTACGGGGTTTGGCAGTACTGCGGCAAAAATAGGGCCTGTTACCTGCTCGCCGCTGTCAGCTAACCTGGCAGCACCCGTACCTACACCGTCTTTTGATTGAATACGGAACCAATATTCTTGGTAAGCCAGTACATTGCCTTGGGGTTTGCGAGTAGCAGGATAAATACTTCCCCAACCTTTCTGATCCCAATAACGAACACTCAACTTGTACAATCCTTTGGGTAAACCCGCATCGTACACATTTGCTCCAGCACCATTGTCCTCATAGAAACCGTAGGCTGGGTGGTTTTGAGCGTATAATTCCGTAAAACCATCGCGGTTGCCGTACATGAAGTAAGGCGCGTTGTTTTCGTGGGTGTTGTACGAGCGAACAAGGCCTGTTTCAGGGGTTGACAGCAAATCATAGGTAACTGACCCATTTGTTCCTAGTGCACAAGTTTCAACCTGAATAGTCCAGAAACGAGGTGCTGTTTTATTCAGATTTTCAGCAAAATACAAGGTTGGGTTACCCATGGTACTTGCTTCCAAAAACGGCCCACCGTCAGGAAGAATGAGCTGATTTTGCCATTCACTTAGGTTATTTGATGGCTTGACAGCGGACTTACTTTGACCAATGTTAATAAAGGTCAAATTAAAGGCTTTCCATCGTACAGTAATCTCGTTGCTCTCGGCACTTTCACATCCGCCTGCAAAAACACATTTTGCTTTGTAGGTTTGCTGCGTTACGCTGTTGAAGGCCACTTGGAAACTGTTTTCAGAAACGCCTGAATTCCAGAATGCCTTGCTTCCTGCGGGGCAGTTGGCCGATACTGTTACGGTTGTGCCAGTACATACTAGCGACTGAGAAACGGTGATGATAGGGGTAGGAACGGATGAAATTACAGTGAAGGTCACAACCTCGCTTTTATCACTCAAAACACCTTCGGCTGATTTGCAACGAGCATAGTAAGCGCTAGTGACCGTTGGGGTTTTTGCGGGCAAGGTAGGTAGGGCTTCGTTGGTGGACGCATTGTACCAAACCGTGCTTTGTGCTCCGCAATTGGTAGTTCCTACAAAATCTACTGGAGTACCACAGTTGCCCATCGGAGAAAGGCTTACTATTGGAGCAGGAGCGGTAGTTCGATAGAAATAAACGTTATCAATCCACGCCGTTTTTCCACCGCCATCACCTACGAGAATCAACTGAGCGATGTGGGCTTTTGAGGTCATTCCTGTGAAATCGCTCAATGGCACGTCAATTGCGAACCAAGAGTTCAATGTTGGAGTGAATGACAATTCGTGTTCGGTGTCATCACCGCCTCCAAAAGTGCCGTTGGCTCCGAAGTCAACGAGTTTTACTTTGAACGTACTGGCGTTTGCAGTCCAGACATCGGCGTGGAACCGCTCCATGGTGGTGGCATTAACGACGGGGCCTGGAGAATGGAATTCAATGCCCGCGAAGGTTAAGTTGCTGTATTTTTTGGTGGCATTACCCGCAATCATTACGTCGGCAACATCGGCTACGTCCCACGGAGCCGACCACGTATCTACTGCAACGTTGGTATAGGCATTGCTGAACAATGAAATAACATTTGACGCTGGTTGAGTTGGTGTCGGAGCGGCTACCATTGGCTCAACGGGAGGAAGTTTATAAAAATAAACGTTGTCAATCCACGCCGTTTTTCCACCACCATCACCTACGAGAATCAACTGCGCGATGTGGGCTTTTGAGGTCATTCCCGTGAAATTGCTCAACGGTACGTCAATTGAAAACCAAGAACCCAATGTTGGGGTAAACGACAATTCATGCTCGGTGTCGTCACCACCGCCAAAAGTGCCATTTGCTCCGAAGTCAACGAGTTTTACTTTGAATGTACTGGCGTTTGCAGTCCAAACATCGGCGTGGAACCGCTCCATAGTAGTTGCATTAACGACGGGCCCTGGGGTATGAAATTCAACGCCCGCGAAGGTTAAGTTGCTGTATTTTTTGGTGGCATTACCCGCAATCATCACGTCGGCAACATCGGCTACGTCCCACGGAGCCGACCATGTGTCTACTGCAACGTTGGTATAGGCATTGCTGAATAACGAAATAACATTCGACGCTGGTTGAGTTGGCGTTGGGGCGGCTTCGGTAGGCTCGCTGGCTATTGCCGTCGTTTTGTAAAAGTAAACGTTGTCAATCCACGCAGTTTTTCCACCGCCATCACCTACGAGAATCAATTGCGCGATGTGGGCTTTTGAGGTCATTCCTGTGAAATTACTCAACGGCACGTCAATCGAGAACCAAGAACCAAGCGTTGGAGTGAATGACAGCTCGTGTTCGGTATCATCACCTCCGCCGAAAGTGCCATTGGCCCCGAAGTCAACGAGTTTTACTTTGAATGTACTGGCGTTTGCAGTCCAAACATCGGCGTGGAACCGCTCCATGGTGGTCGCATTAACGACAGGGCCTGGGGTATGAAATTCAACGCCCGCGAACGTTAAGTTGCTGTATTTTTTGGTGGCATTACCCGCAATCATCACGTCGGCTACATCGGCCATGTCCCACGGAGCCGACCATGTATCGACGGCAACGTTGGTGTAGGCATTGCTGAACAATGAAATAACATTCGACGCAGGCTGAGTTGGCGTAGGAGCGGCTTCGGTAGGCTCGCTAGCGATTACCGTCGTTTTGTAAAAGTAAACGTTGTCAATCCAAGCCGTTTTTCCACCACCCTCACCTACGAGAATCAACTGAGCGATGTGGGCTTTTGAGGTCATTCCTGTAAAATTGCTCAACGGCACGTCAATTGCGAACCAAGCGTTCAATGTTGGGGTAAACGACAATTCGTGTTCGGTGTCATCGCCACCTCCAAAAGTGCCATTTGCTCCAAAGTCAACGAGTTTTACTTTGAACGTACTGGCGTTTGCGGTCCAGACATCGGCGTGGAACCGCTCCATGGTGGTGGCATTAACGACAGGGCCTGGGGTATGAAATTCAACGCCCGCGAACGTTAAGTTGCTGTATTTTTTGGTGGCATTACCCGCAATCATCACGTCGGCTACATCGGCCATATCCCACGGAGCCGACCATGTGTCTACTGCAACGTTGGTATAGGCATTGCTGAACAAGGAAATAACATTCGACGCAGGCTGAGTTGGCGTTGGGGCAGCTACCATCGGTTCGGTTGGTGCTGGTCCCGTTCGGTAAAAATAAACGTTGTCAATCCACATGGTTTTACCGCCACCGCCAACCAAAATAAGCTGAGCGATGTGCGACTTTGACGTCATATTGGCAAAATCAGAAAGGGGGACGTCGATTGATAACCATTCGCCCAAATTAGGAGTAAACGAAAGTTCGTGCTCGGTGTCATCACCTCCACCAAACGAACCATTGGCCCCAAAATCGACAAGTTTCACTTTAACGGTATTTGCATTCGATGTCCACACATCTAAGTGGAAGCGCTCCATGGTGCTGGCGTCAATCACAGGGCCTGGTGAGTGAAACTCAATACCTGCATAGTTGAGGTTAGAGTATTTTTTTGTCGCATTTCCTGCTACCATAACATCCTCAATATCTGCCTGATCCCACGGTGCTGACCACGTATCGACTGGGAGGTTAGAATAGGCGTCACTGTATAAGGATTTGACGTTGCCCGCAAGCTGAGTAGGAGTGGGGGCTGCCACTGTCGGTTCAGTAGGGGGCAACTTATAAAAATAGACGTTATCGACCCAAACAGATTTATTTCCACCGTCGCCAACAATGATTAATTGAGCTAGGTGCGCGCGCGATGCCAAACCAGAAAAGCTACTCAGGGGCACGTCAATCGAATACCAGTTGCCTAAGGTTGGAGAAAACGACAATTCGTGTTCGGTATCATCCCCGCCACCAAACGTTCCATTTGCGCCAAAATCAACAAGCTTCAATTTAAAGGTACTCGCATCTGGTGTCCAAATATCGGCGTGGAAGCGCTCCATCGAAGTAGCATCTATCACAGGGCCTGGTGTATGAAACTCCACACCCGCAAACGTTAGATTTGTGTATTTTTTGGTGGCATTACCCGCAACCATTACATCGGTTACATCGGCTACATCCCACGGAGCTGACCACGTATCAACGCCAACGTTGGTGTAGGCGTTGCTAAATAGCGAAACGACGCGAGAGGCGGGTTCAGTTGGAGTAGGAGCGGCAACTGTTGGGCCAGCTAAGCTGCTATTTTGTTGGTATACACGTACATAGTCAACGAACATTCGCTGAGGGAAAGTAGTGGTTTCGTCAGGGTTTCCTGGCCAAAATCCGCCCACTGCTACGTTGAAAATGAGGAAGAAAGGGTCGTTGAATGGGTAATTGCCCGAAATATTAGCGCGAGTTACGGTAGTAATAAGCTGCTCATCCACATAAAACTTGATGACGTCCGTCGCCCACTCCATCGTAAAAATGTGGTAGTCTTGCGTAAAATCACCCGAGGGAAGTACATAATTGGCTGGTAAGTTGGTGGAGCCACCCCCTGGAGGAGCCCAGTGAACAGTGCTGTACATTTTGTTGGGTTGGTGTCCGAGGAGCTCCATGATGTCCATTTCACCGCACGCGGGCCACCCTACTTGGTCAATGTTCTTTCCCAATGACCACAAAGCGGGCCAAATACCTTGTCCCTTGGGAAGCTTAGCACGAATGTCGATTCGCCCAAAAAGAAAATCACGTTTGCCTTTTGTCAACAAGCGAGCCGAAGTATAATTTCGACCACCGTAGTCTTCTTTTCGAGCTTCGATGACCAGACTCCCATTGCTCAAATACGCATTCTCGGGGCGGTTGGTGTAGTACTGCAATTCGTTGTTACCCCAGCCAGAGCCTCCAATATCAAACCCCCAGTTGGAAGCATCAATGGTTGCTCCGTTGAATTCATCGCTCCAAATCAATCGGTACCCAGGCGGTGTTTGCCCCAAAGTACTTTGAGTTGAAAAACATAAGAGTATCCCAAGCGCTAACGAACTGAGATACGTGACATGACGTAAATAGTTTTTTATCATACAAGAAACAGTTAAGGTAAGACAAGAAAAATCATAGGTTAAATGTGCCACAACTCGTGGAGTGGTTGGCAAATATTCAATTTTTTCTAGTTTTATTACCAAATGTTACTTGGACAAATACTGGACAGCTTAAAAATTGGGGAAAATGAGCCTTGTTCGGCTCCTTAAAACTTACGCAAATACATAGCGAGGTCGTCTTTGGGCGTAAGGTCAAGGCGTTTTTTTAAACGATAACGACTTTTTTCGACCCCCGTTACCGAAATATTGAGAATCGCGGCCAATTCCTTATTAGTCATATTCAAACGGGTGAGGGCACACATACGGAGATCATTTTGGGTCAAGCTAGGGTGTTTTTTTAAGAGTTCTGACGTGAAGTTTTGGTTGACTTCGTCGAAATACAGCGAAAATTGTTCCCAGCTTCGCTCACCTTCAATTTCCGTCTCAAGCGTTTTTTTGAGACCTTTTAGGAGTTTTATTTTTTGCTCCTCGTTGGCATTTCTAACCTCTTCCAGCTGCTCAATGATGCTAATGAGAATTTCATTTTTATGCGCCATTTGTACGGCCTTGGACATCAGCTCCGTGTTTTTTGACTGAATTTCGGTCTCAAGTTTTTCATTCTGAAGGTGTAAAATGGATTGTTCGGCGGCTAAGTTTTCGTTGGTCAATGTCAAAATAGCTCGATCTGACTCGAGTACTTTTTGTTTCAAGGCCATTTCGCGGCGAGTGGTATATATCCGTAACACCAATCGGGCTAGTGCTGCTAATACCAGAAAAATGAGCAACTTAAACCACCACGTTTGCCAAAAAGGAGGGGTAATGGTGATGGTTAATGTTCGTTCTTTGCTCCAAATACCGTTGTTGTTGGTGCCTTTT
>Ga0209570_1000195_pt1 | contig 111542 bp, 83 predicted proteins | sample EBPBio172007_DNA_FD_185861 | JGI IMG/M metagenome (GOLD analysis project Ga0209570, IMG submission 185861) | Wastewater treatment Type I Accumulibacter community from EBPR Bioreactor in Madison, WI, USA - Reactor 1_9/17/2007_ DNA (SPAdes)... | ecosystem: Engineered > Bioreactor > EBPR >... | reverse complement strand
GTAGATTATCACGTTGACAATCTTTTGCGAGCCCCCAGCCGGGATCAAACCAGCGACCTACTGATTACAAGTCAGTTGCTCTATCAGCTGAGCTATGGAGGCAATATTTATTTTAATTAGTCTTACCCAATTGTAGATTATCACGTCGATAATCTTTTGTGAGCCCCCAGCCGGGATCAAACCAGCGACCTACTGATTACAAGTCAGTTGCTCTATCAGCTGAGCTATGGAGGCGTTCCATTTTTTTCGTGGTGCAAAAGTAGCGTTTTTGGTAATACAACGCTACTTTTTTTCTAAAAAAATCTAGAGTGCTTCACGAACAATTTTCAATTGTTGCTTTAAATCAGCAAGTTGCTTTTGTGCAATTACAATTTTTTTCTCAAATTCAGCACGAACTTTTTCGCCATTTTTTGAACGGCCAAAGAATTCGATGTTATTTTGCCAAATAGTCAAATCATTTTCAATTTGGGTCATACGGCGACGAAGGTCTCCTTCTTTACGCTGAAGGTTACGTGAAGAATCTCCTTCAGTTGAAATCGTAGATTCATTTTCAAGAATCACTTGATCGCGTTCTTTCGATGAAAGTTTACCAATCGCACTTACGTAAGCATTAACCGCATCTATGTAACGCTTATTAATGGCTTGCATATCTTTTTTAGGCACAAAACCAATTCCTGACCATTCTGATTTGAATGCATTTAGCTCTTTCAGATTAGCACCTTCAATTTTGGCTCCTGCTTCAATTTTTTCACAAAGTGCCTGCTTCAACGCTAAGTTTTCTGTAAACTCACGTTCAATTTCTGAGTTCTTTGCACGTTTACGGTCAAAGTACGCATCACAAGCTTTCTTAAAACGCTCAAAAATTGAATCTTTAAATTTCTCAGGAACTTGCCCAATCTGCTTCCATTGCTTTTGAAGGGCAATAACTTTATCAGTATTTGCCGACGAATCTTCTCCTGTTTCCAAAATCGCTTCTACGGCTTCACACAACTCCGTTTTCAATTTTAGGTTTTGCTCACGCTTTGCTTCCAATTGACGGAAGAATTCTCCTTTATTGTGAAAGAATGTTTTAAGCGTAGCCCAAAATTTCTTACTAAGCTCACGTCCTTCTTCACGAAGCATTTGGCCTTTTGCACTTACCCATTGTTCCTGCAAAGCCACAACTTCTTTCGTCTTTTCATTCCATTCGTTGATGCTGCTTGAAGTAAAGGCGGTAAATGGAACAAGTGTTTCGTAAATTTTCGACTTTTCTTCATAATTCTGCGCTAACACCTGTTTTTGAGCGTCTGCCTGGGCACGACGTGCATCATGAATGGCATCTAACGCTAATTTAAGGCGTTGCCACAATACCTCTTGCTCAGCTTTTGGACCAGGGCCGATGTGCTTATATTCATCGAAATGGGCATTTGCTTCTTCTAAAACACCTTTCGACAACGAAGAACCTTCGAGTGCTTTAGCCAAAGCTTCTACCTTTTCTACTAATTCCGTTTTTTGTTGCAAGTTTTTCTTACGATCTAATTCTTTGAGTTCGTAATATATATTGCGGTTACTGTAATAACGGTCGATTAACGCATGGAATGTAGCCCAAAGTGTGCTATTATGCGGTGAAGCAATATTTCCAGCTGCCTTCCACTCATCCTGAATCTTTTTGAACTCTTGCCAGCTCGAACCAGGGTTAGTGGTGTTGCTTTCATCGTTTTCCACCAACTCGCGTAGACGCTGAAGCAATTGCGTTTTTGCAGCAAAATTTTTGTCTTTTGATTTCTCTAGGTCTTGGAAGTAATGATTTTTTACGTCCTTAATTTGGCGATACAGGGCATCAAATTGTTGAGTTGACTCATCCGTCTTGAATTCGAAGCCATCTTCAGATTCGTTTTCAGCCAAGTATTTTTTCAAGGCTTCTTCACGCTCTACTTTCTTCAGCTGGTCAAAAAAGACCTTTGCTTCCTTCAAAACTTCATCAGTTCGCTTAAAATCAGCAGGCTTTGCATTTTCACTTTTCACCAATGCAAGCTGGTTTTCTAACAAACTTACAAATTCTTTTTTGCTTAATTGACCGTAGTCAACTACCTGTTCATCAGCCACTTCTAACTCTTCCATGGCCTCTACACTCGCTTGAGTGAGTTGTTCGCTTTCGCTAAGTTCTGCTCCGTCGTTAATCATCGTAAAATTGGTCGTAATCGCTTAGATTTGCAAAAATAATAATTATACCCGTTTTTCGGTGTTTTAAAGTCTGTTTTTCATTTTTAGTAAATATTTATTTTCATGGATAGTTCATCAATTGCACATCTCCGCAAAGATTATACGCTTAATGGTTTACGCCAAGGAGATGTTTTAAAAAATCCTATCGAACAATTTGAACGTTGGTTTGAAGAAGCACTTGCCAGTGAAGTACTTGAACCCAACGGTATGGTACTTAGTACAATTGGGGGCGATGGGTATCCACACGGCCGTGTGGTCTTATTAAAAGATGTAAACCAACACGGTTTTAGCTTTTACACAAATTATTCAAGCCACAAAGGTGAAGATTTGTCTCAAAACCCTGTTGCTTCCCTCACCTTTTGGTGGCCAGAGCTAGAGCGTCAAGTACGTATTTTAGGTAAAGTTGAAAAAGTCTCAGCGAAAGAATCTGATGATTATTTTGCAATTCGGCCACGAGGCAGCCAAATTGGCGCTTGGGTATCGGCCCAAAGTCACACCATCTCGAATCGGGAAGTCTTGGTTGAAAAATTAGCTACTTTAGAGGCCCAATTTGCGAATCAAGTAGTGCCACGTCCTCCGCATTGGGGAGGGTATCGAGTTAAACCACATCAAATAGAATTTTGGCAAGGGCGGCCTAGTAGACTACATGATCGTATTTGTTATCGTATCGAATTAAATGACTGGAAAATAGAAAGACTTTCTCCTTAAAACAACCTAATCAATATATACCCATTAATAACTAAATTTATGCCTTACAAAACCCTTAAAGATCTTACTAGAATTGGGGTCTTTTATGATGGAAATTATTTTCTACACGTAAGCAATTATTATAACTATACGCACGAACGTCGAAGCCGTATTAGTATCAATGGCTTACACGATTTTATTCGTCAAAAAGTAGCTGATTTAGAGGGCAGTAATCCTCGCCTTTGCCAAATTGTAGATGCGCATTATTTTAGAGGAAGATTAACCGCAGGCGAAGCTAGTCAACGCGGAGATTTGCTTTATTATGAACGTGTTTTTGACGACATTCTCATGTCTGAAGGTGTTACCACGCACTACTTACCTGTACGAAGTATCCTTGGAAAAAAATACGAAAAAGGGATTGATGTTTGGTTGGCATTAGAGGCTTTTGAGATGGCTTTCTACAAACGATTTGACATTTTGGTTCTGATTGCGGCCGACGGTGATTATGTCCCATTGGTTAGAAAGCTAAATACTCTCGGTACGCGTGTGATGGTACTTGGCTGGGATTTTGAATACACCGACGAAGAGGGAAATCGCTTTTACACAAAAACATCGCAAGATTTACTTTCTGAAGTCACTTACCCCGTAGCGATGCACGATGTCATCAATGGCAAAAATGAGTCATTAATCAATCAGCTCTTTGTACCTAGAAATAAAATCAAAAGTATTCCTAAGCAAGACGAGTCCCTTTCAATTGACGGAGAAGAAGCTACTTATGCGGAAGATAATCCCGAAAACTCAGCACCTACCTTCAATGCTGAAAGTCGTCACGAAAGCACTATTTTGTCGTTAAAAGAAGGTTTTGGATTTATCAAATTTCCTCCCAATAACGTGTTTTTTCACTACACAAGTCTGCGGGATTTTGACTTCAACGAACTTACCGTCGGTGATCGGGTGGAATTTACCATAGAAGAAAAAGAGGGTGGACGTGCTGTAGGCTACGATGTGTATGTCCTTGAGGCATTTCGCCAACTTGAGTTAAAACCAATCGAATTGGCATAATTTTATTTTAACAAAACGCCCATCTCACAAAGCGATTGGGCGTTTTGTTATGCTTTTAATCTTCGTACCATTTCATAACAAGCGCGACTGTTGTGATACGGGCATTTCCAAAAATTAATTTTATCGCCTTTTACGGGGATTAAATCAGCCTTCACCGTACCATACCATTCTCCCCGTTCCAAATCAATCACGTATCTTTTGATAAAATCCCAGCTTTTTTTGGCTTTCAATTTAAAATGTTCTTCCTTGGTTAATTGATACACATTATAAAAGCCTACCATTTGTTCAGCTAACACCCACCAACTTCGTTCTGTATTGGTATGCTTAGTCACGGGATCAAATTCATAGTTGAGCGCCCCATCGTCACCGAGTCCAGTACAAGCAGCGGAGGCTACTTCTATACAAATTTTCTTTACTAGGTCCATTCGGCTTGCGTCACGAAGTACCTCAGCCGTTTCCCAAAGCAACCATGAAGCCTCAATATCGTGTCCGTACGAAATAGTTTCGTCTTTGGGTTGCCATTGTTGATTGAAGAAAAGGCGAAGTCGATGTGTGCTTGGATTTATCAATTTCGTCATAAACACGTCAAGCATGTGCCCTGTCCGTTGACGCAAGGTATCATCTGGCCAAACTCGATACAAGTTTGTAAAGGCTTCAATTAGGTGTAAATGGGTGTTTTGTGACTTATTCCAAGGCATTTTACTCAGAATTAAATCCTCAACGGGTTCCCACTTTGTTCCAAATGATTCAAAATAGCCTCCATATTCGGGATCATAGCCTTGTTTATCGACTTTTCGGAAAAGATCTTTGGCAAAATCTAGCGCAGGCTTAAATTTGGACGCCGCGTAATATTCGCTCAACCCATACATTGCAAACGCTTGGGCGTACAGTTGCTTCCGCGTATCCAGCGGTGTTCCCGTAGAAGTAACTGACCAATAGACACCCCCGTTTTGTGGGTCTCTAAAATGGTTATACAAATAATGATATGCACGGTCGGCCAGAACAAGGTATTTTCGTTCATGAAAATAATGGTATGCAGAGGAAAAAGTCCAAAGAATTCGACTAGTTAGAATCACCGAACGGGCTGCATCCAATACGGGTTCATTATCATAATTTACTCGTCCGTGAAATCCACCTCGTTGGTAATCAGGGGCATACTTTTCCCAATAGTCTAGGATTTTCTTCCATTCACTAAGTGCTTCACGGGCTAGTTGTTCCATACAAAGGTTTATTAAGGATTGATAGATGATTGCTAAAGATAGATTCATTCAAAATCTCCCTTTTGTTCAGCGGGTTACTCTCAACCAATTTTCAGAACATTCTATCACAAGGTTTTGAGAATCCTCTATGAGCAGATTTGAGAATCTGCTCGCACAATTATGCTCAGACTCTTCATATCTTTGGACAATTAATTTCCAGTCTATGCTATCTCAATTTGAGCAATTCATCAAAGTAAAAAGTCTTTTTACGCCCGATGATCGTCTTCTATTAACCATCAGCGGGGGTATTGACTCGGTCGTTCTTGCCAAGCTTTGCTATATCGCAGGCTTTAACTTTGGCATTGCTCATTGTAATTTTCAGTTACGGGGGGAAGAATCAGAAGGTGATCAAGAATTTGTTGAGGCTTTAGCTATCAACTACAAAGTCCCTTTTTACGTAACTAGGTTTTCGACTAAAGACTATTCCAAAGCAAATGGTCTTTCGACGCAAATGGCCGCACGAAATTTACGGTATGAGTGGTTTGAACAAATTAGAAGAAACGAGAAGTATGATTATATCGTCACTGCCCATCACCAAGACGACTTGCTTGAAACGATTTTAATGAACCTTACTCGCGGAACTGGTTTGGCGGGTTTACATGGAATTGCTCCTAAAAACGGCCCAATAGTTCGTCCGATGCTATTTGCTACTCGGCAAAACATAGAAGATTTTGTAAAGCAAAATTCTCTTCCTTGGCGAGAAGACAGTTCTAATGCATCCAATGATTACGTGAGAAATCGACTACGGCATGAAGTGATTCCTATTTTACGGGACATTAACCCCCAAATTTCTGCCGCGGCATTTCAATTGGCCGAACGGGTACAAACGTCTGAGGAAATTATTCAAGCAGATTTTGAAACATCAACACCTCAACTTATCAGCCACAAAGAGGGTCAGGTCTGGATTAACAAGGCACTTTTAGCTTCTTTACCAGGCCCCGTGGAACGACTGCATTATTATTTGGCAAAGTACGGATTTACTTATTTTCAGTCATCACAAATTTTACAACAGAGAAATCAGTCCGTCGGAAAGCAGTTTTTTTCATCGTCTCACCAGTTAGTAAATGATCGGGTGCATTGGGTTCTTACCACAGTTAATTCTCCAGCCTCCTCTCCTATTCTACTTGTAAACCCCTCTGGTGATTTGGCATACCCTTACGGTCACTTACAATGGGAAAAAGAACCTATTTCGTCAGAATCAATTATCAAAACGAGTGCCGTTGCCTGCTTAGATTTTGACACCCTCACATTTCCCCTTTGCATACGTCCTTGGCGAAATGGTGATTGGTTTTGCCCCTCTGGGATGAAAGGAAAACGAAAAAAAGTAAGTGATTTTTTAGTGGATTCGAAAATCCCACGAAATTTAAAACCAAACGTATGGGTACTTGAATCTGGAGGAGAAATTGCGTGGCTGATTGGATTTAGAATTGACCAACGATTCATAACTACTACTGAATCAACAACGATTTTGCGACTCAGGCATACCACATCTAATTAAGTGCTAAAGCACAAGTTAATCGTTATATGTTAATCGCGGTCCGCCGCTTTGGTTAACTTGCTTGATTATTAGAGACTTATTTACATTCCAAATCTCAATTAATTTTGTTCATTTACTTAAGTATCTAAGCAGAATTAGTCGAGACTTTCCAAGTTTATAACTCCTCTGATTATCAATAGTATAAGCGTAAAATTTGGAAAGTCTATTTTTGCATCATCACTTAATTTAAACTTTTTTTTGTTATTTCAGTGTTTTGCCGATGCCTTTTGGCACAGTATTTGGAGTAGCCTTTACAAAATCCTGTTTTCCTGCTACTGTAACACTAATAACACACAATGAAAACCGTAGTTAAACTAGCGTTGGGATTTGCTCTAACCCTAATAACGCTAAACGTCTTTGCACAGAGTGCAAGACTCCGATCGGCCAACAGAGCATTTGATGATTATAGCTACGCGGACGCAGTCCGTGGCTATGAAGAATTTCTTCGAAGTGATAAAAAAGCAGACCCCGTCGAACGAAAGGAAGCCCTCGAGAAGCTCGCTTACAGTTATCGACGCCTCCAAGACACCCGCAACGCAGAACGCATTTATGCTGAGTTGGTTGAAAAATTCCCCGATGCTGATAGTCGCAATTACCTCTATTATGCCCAAGCTCTCGCCAGCAACAAAAATTACCGCGAGTCGCAACGGATGTACAGCAAATATGCCGAAGCACAATCGGCCGATTTACGCGGACGTAAGTTTACGGTGACTTATATGGATATGAATCGATTCTACAAAGATTCGGCCATGTACCGTGTAGAGTACCTCCCCGTTAACTCGCGTCAAGCTGATTTTAGTCCAATGTATTTTAAAGGAGGATTAGTATTCGTATCTGCTCGTGCAGAGTCGGGAGTAATCAAACGCGTATTTAACTGGAACCAAACGCCATTCTTGGATTTGTATTTTGCTCCAGATACGTCTGCTCTTAAGGGTGTTCGCGATGTATCTCGTAATTCCAGCGCTTCTTTAAGTGGCGCTTCTAAAGATGGAAACTCAGGCACTTTAGTCGAAAGTTCGGCCAGCGAAGATTTGCCTCTTCCTACCACAAAAGCTGAGAAATTTAGCCGTACTCTGAATACCAAGTACCACGAAGGGCCCGCTTCATTCTTTAAAGATTATACAAAAGTAATTTTTACCCGTAATAACTATAACAGCGGTAAAGCAAGGAAAAGCAACGACGGAGTAAATAAATTGAAGCTCTACATTGCTGACCAGAAGAATAAAGATTGGGGCAATGTAAAAGAATTACCTTTCAATAACAATGATTTTTCGTGCGGTCACCCAGCGCTTTCGCCCGATGATACGAAACTTTACTTCGTGTCTGACATGCCAGGTGGCTACGGAGGAACCGACATTTATGTAGTTGATTATAACAACGGGCAATGGAGTACACCCGTAAACCTTGGTAAAGAAATCAATACCGAAGGTAACGAAATGTTCCCTTTCATAGACAGCAGCGGCAACCTTTACTTTGCTTCAGATGGGCTTGAAGGTCTTGGTGGACTTGATATTTTTTATGCCGAATTGAAAGATGGCATTGCCTACAAAGGTGTTCAAAATTTAGGGGCACCAATCAACTCAGAAAAAGATGACTTCGGTCTCATTACCGATAAAGATCGTGGCACTGGCTACTTCAGTTCAAACCGTGCCAAGGGTGTTTCTGACGATAACATTTACAGTTTCCGTCGTACGTGCCGCCCACTTGACATATATGTTTATGATGCCAAGACTGGTTCACCAATTGAAGGGGCTGATGTTCGTATCGTAAAGAATGGCTCTAACCAAGATATTCAACAGACTAACATTGACGGTTCTACTAAAATCTGCTTAGAAGCTCAAACAGATTACGACTTCAAAGCCATTAAGGAAGGATACGCAACCAACAATGTTTTGTTCTCGACAATGACTCAGTCGTCAAAACCTCAAATGAGTGTATCTATTTATCTCAACAAAAGCGAAAACACTATTTTAAGAGGTACTGTAAAACGTGAGGTAAATCAAGCTCCTCAAGAGGGAGTAAAAGTAACACTGAAAGACGAAAAAACGGGCAAAGAAAAAACAGTGGTCACAGGCCCAGATGGTGGTTATGAATTTGAGGTAGACCCTAACCGTAACTATGCCCTCCGCGCTGAAGGTGATGAGCTCGCTACGAATGAACAAGCAATTAACAAAAACAAAAAGAACAAACGTAAAGTTGTAGAAAGCGATTTGAGCATGTATGGAACGGGAGATGTGTTTACCCTCGACAATATCTACTACGATTTAGATAAATTCTTCATTCGTCCTGAAGCAGCTCGCGAACTTGATAAAGTAGTTGCTCTAATGAAGAAGTATCCAACAATGATGATTGAGTTACGTTCATTTACCGACAGCCGTGCCAGTGATACCTACAACCTTCGCTTGTCTGAGCGTCGGGCAAGAGCAGCGTTTGATTACTTAGTTCGCAAAGGTGTAGCTCCATCAAGACTAGAAGCACGTGGCTATGGCGAATCTGAACTTGTCAACGATTGTAGCAATGGCGTAGATTGTAACGAGTCCGACCACCGCCTCAACCGCCGTACCGAATTTAAAATTTTATCAGTAAAAGGCACTGGCGAAGAAGTAATTGGAAAATAAGTAGTCGCAAGACATTTCGATAAAAATAGTGTTAGTTAAGTACAGGAAGCAAACGGCGGGGCAACATTTTGTCTCGCCGTTTTGTTTATATAGGGTAGCCATTCTGGCATATTCTTAAAAAGAACACATTTTGTACTTTCTCTAACAGCAAGAATTCGACAAATACCACTCAGTTATATTATTTACAACTACTTATCTATTTTAATTTAATTAGTATTATTTTATTTAACACTGTTATATTTTGTACTAAACAAAGTAACCATTCCCAAACACTTTCTTATCTTTTATGCGTATTTCTCTCATTGCTGCTCTATCCGAAAACCGTGCCATCGGACTTAAAGGTCGATTGCCTTGGCCTAATTTACCCAACGATTGGGAAAATTTTTTTAAAGTAACCGCAGGTTGTAAGATGATAATGGGGCGAAAAAGTTATGACACTCCCGACCGTCTTTCGTCGGAGGCGGGTAATTTTGTCATCACTCGCCAAGCCGATTTTCCACTCGACGAAGGCTTTGTTCGAGTAAGTAGCTTGGAAAAAGCCTTGGAACTTTGTGCCCACGAACAAGAAGTTTTTGTCATCGGTGGCGAAGAAATTTTTCGTCAAGCATTGCCCAAAGCAGACTGTTTACATCTCACATTGGTACACGGAGTTTTTGAAGGAGATGCGTTTTTCCCCGCGTTTGACGAGACCGATTTCCAAATAAAAAGTCGGCAAGAATTTCCTGCCGACTCTCAACATGCGTACGCCTACGACTTCTTGGTGTACGAAAGAAAAGACTAAACTTTAACCCGAACTAAGTACCTTGGACGGGTCTCGGTAGACCGAAGCGCTGGGTTTAAAAACGGCAATGTCAAACCAGTCACATGGAAGTTTTGGTATTGGTTCACCACCTCATACGCTTTCCCCGAAGCTTTTATGGAAGCCAACCCTTTCTCATCGGTATAGATGAGTTTGGGTTGTTTTTGAGTTTCAGATTTCAACTCAGCTTCCGTTCGAATAACTGGGGTAGTTCGCTCCGTATAGAAGTCTAACGCACTGTGAAAAATGTTGTATTCGTCTGCGGGAGCTAGGTCATAAATCGCAAAATTTTGCAATTCATTTTTGTGATTTTTGGCAACTTCTTGCCCCACCACGGAGCCCGTTTGGTAGCGTAATAAGGAAGGATAAAAATGCTCATTCATCACAAGATTAGCCGCAATCGCAGTAAGCAAGGGCGCAAAAACCAACTGAGAAAAAGCGGGACGTTTTTTGTTGTACAACTGAATAATGAGCACTGTCAACAAGGCGACGATGATAATTAATACAATTTTTCCTAAAGGAAATGCCCAGGTTGATAAAATCAAAATTGCCAAAGCCATCACGCAAGAAGTGACAATCAAGCCAATTTTTACCCAACGAAATGCCTTCACCGACGGGTTATCAATCAGTTTACTTAAGTAGCGGGCCGTTATCACAGCCCCCAACGGAAACACCACAAATGTATAGTGTGGTAGCTGGTACTGTGCCGTAGAAAGTGCCATAAAAGGAAGCACAAAACCACCTAACGAGACGGCTTCTTTTGACGATTCGATGGCAAATTTATGTCTTATAATGTCTTTAAAAAAGTCGACTAACCCTGGGATAAACGCCAATACCCACGGCAAGAAACTCCACAAGAAATTATGCGACTGGAAGAAAATACCTGGGCTATTATTCCATTCATTTTCTCCCGTTATTCTCCCAAAACTTTGTTCCCAGAAAAAGAAATACAATCCGTGTGAGCCATATTGGCGCTGCAATCCGATGCAGTAAGGCACCAGCACAAGCCCGACAATGAGTACACCCAAAATCCAGCGGGGATTAAAAATATTTTTCCATTGGCGTTTTAGCACAAAATCTACAAAAAAACCTGCTCCCACCACAATCACACTGATGGGTCCTTTTGCTAACATTCCTAAACCCACAAATACAAATCCGAGGATAAAATTACTCCATTTGCGGTGCTGAATGTATTCCGCAATTTGCCAAATAGCCACCGTTACACAGTTGGTAAGTAAGGTATCGCAGCGCACATCATGGTTCATAAGGAAAAATGCCTGGCAACTTCCCATCACCAAGGCTGCGATGTAGGCGGTTTGCTCGCTATAGTAAAGTTTGGCAAATCGGTAAATGGCGTAAATTCCCAGCAGCGTAGAAAGAATCGGGATAAGTCGGTATGCAAAATTGGAGGCTCCTAACATTTTGAAAACAAGCGCAGAAAACCAAAAAAGCAAAGGTGGCTTATCGAGGTAATAATCGTTACCTCGAAACTGCACTTCTAAAAATTCGTTGTTGTCGGCCATCTCACGGCCAATGGACGCATACTGGGCAGCATCAATATCCATAATATCGACTCCAAACGCCCCGACCAAATACACAACAAGCAACGCCGCAAATGGCAATAAACGGTTGTAATTCATAAGTTATTGGTAAAAACAATTGAGGGGCTATCACTAGCCCCTTATAAAAAAACACTACTTAAATGCCTGCAAACCAGTAATTTCGTTCCCTAAAATCAATAAGTGTATATCGTGTGTTCCTTCGTAGGTAATCACAGATTCTAAGTTCATCATGTGGCGCATAATTGGGTAATCTCCAGTAATACCCATTCCTCCAAGCATCTGACGTGCTTCTCGTGCTATGGTCAACGCCATCTCCACGTTGTTTCTTTTCGCCATTGAAATTTGAGCCGTTGTCGCCTTCTTCTGATTTTTTAAGGTACCCAAACGCCAAACAAGTAATTGTGCTTTGGTAATTTCGGTAAGCATTTCAGCTAATTTTTTCTGCTGCAATTGAAATCCGCCAATGGGTTTCCCAAACTGAATCCGTTCCAACGCGTACCGACGGGCAGTTTCGTAGCAATCCATCGCGGCCCCGATAGCTCCCCACGCGATGCCGTACCTAGCATTGTCTAAACAGCCCAAAGGCCCCCGCAAACCCTCTACGTTCGGTAAGATATTTTCTTTCGGCACTTTTACATTATCAAACACCAATTCGCCCGTCGCACTCGCACGCAACGACCACTTATTGTGAATTTCTGGCGTAGTAAAACCTTCCATTCCTCGTTCAACGATTACCCCCTGAATACGTCCTTGGTCATTTTTAGCCCAAACGACGGCAATATCGGCTACGGGAGAATTGGTAATCCACATTTTTGAGCCATTTAATACTACGTGGTCACCCGCATCGGTGATTCGAGTCAGCATCCCACCTGGGTTTGACCCATGGTTTGGCTCGGTTAACCCAAAACAACCAATCATTTCACCTGAGGCCAATTTAGGTAAATATTTATTGCGTTGTTCTTCCGAACCGTAGGCATAAATAGGCCACATCACCAGTGAACTTTGAACCGATACAGTAGAGCGCATTCCTGAATCACAACGCTCAATTTCTTGCGTTATCAAACCGTAAGAAATATAGTCCATTCCGCCGCCGCCGTATTCGACGGGAATGGTAGGACCAAAAGCCCCAATTTCAGCAAAGTTTTTAATCAAATGTGCGGGAAAAGCCCCTCTTTGAGCATAGTCTTCGATGATTGGTTGTACATCCCGAGCCATCATTTGGCGTACGGCATCCCGTACCAGAATATGTTCTTCCGTTAATAAATCGTCAATTTGGTAAAAATCAGTGTAGTTTGATGTTGATGAGGAAGTGGTACTCATGATTTTTGGACAGGTGTTTAGTGTAAAGAATTTTTAAAGAGGTGTTAATGAAGAATAACGGCCAAAAATACCACAAAAATCTACCTAAAACCACAAGTTTATCAAAGAAAGCCCTGTGCAGAATCTGAATCGAAAAGAAGATTGAAAACAATAGAACAACTTTATTGAAAGATGCGTTAATAAATTGTAAATTTGATATAAAACTAGACACCGTTTACGTCGTGGAAACGTTACTCCTCATCCTCCTTTTTATTCCGTACTTGGTGTTACGGTATCATCTCGCCGACCATGATACTCCCAGCGAAAAAGAGAAAAAACGATTAGCTGAGGGAGTCGAGTTGTATAATAACCAAGAATATACCAAAGCTTTTGAGTACTTTAACAATGCTCTTAAAGTCAATCGAAAGTCGGCAGTAGCTTTTGCTTATCGAGGAAAGTGTAATTTAAAAGACAACAATTTATACTCGGCTTTGTACGATTTTACCGAAGCCATCAGTTTCGACAATACCATTCCAGACCTTCACCTTGATCGCGGCATTGTTCAGTTTAAACTAGGCGAATTTGAAAATGCGTTTTTATCGTTTGACAAAGCTGTTTGGTTTTCTCGTGGAGAAGAACCAGAATCACTTCGGTGGAGAGCTTTGGCTCGGCTCAAACTTCACCAACATGCTCAAGCCGAAAAAGACCTTCAAAAAGCAGTAAAATTGGGAGACGAAAATGCGGCTTATGTGTTGAGTAAACCTCCTTTTTGTCGGAATATTTCGGTTTAACGATTTCTTTTCTTCAAGTCGTCTTCAACAACAACTTTTTTTAAACGGCTGTTGTTACTACTTTCACGACCTTAAACAAGAACATATCGTACATCGACCTATGCTCGAAATTACCTCTGATAACAAGTTAAAACGCCTTATTATTGTTGGCGACCGCGTATTGATTCGCCCCAAAAACCCTGTTGATCAGACCCCTACGGGTCTTTATTTACCACCCACAGTTACCGAAAAAGAACAAGTTCAGAGTGGGTATGTCATTAAAGTTGGCCCCGGGTACCCTATTCCAGCCCCTATTGAGGATGAGCCTTGGAAAGAAACCGAAGAAAAAGTAAAATATATGCCACTCCAAGCACAAGAAGGTGATTTGGCAATTTATTTACAAAGAAATGCCATTGATGTCGTTTTCAACAACGAAAAATTGGTCATCGTCCCTCAATCGGCTATTTTAATGCTCGAAAGAATCGAAGATTTATTTAATTAAAACTCATTGGTATGTCGGGTTGAAACCAATCCGACATACATTTTTAGGCTAGTTCACCATTACCCTTACTCTCCTTCTCCCTGCATCCACTTCATTTTGTCGTAGGGAATTTCTTGCTCAATAGCCTTTCTGATTTTTTCAACCATTTCCTCCACTGACATCGACGGGTCAAATTTCATTGGTTCTTTGAAACGCACGGTAAGATTGGTATTTCGTTTTTTAAAGCGAAGGCCTTTTTTATCAAACGCCCGTCGAAAACCATTAATAACGACAGGAACAACGATAGGATTATTTTCCAAAATTAAGTGGGCAGTCCCCTTACGAATAGGTGCATAAGGGCTCGTCGTTCCCTGGGGGAAACTCACGACCCAACCATGCTCCAATGCCATTGCTACCTTATCCCCTGCTTTGGTATCCCGTTCTCTCTTTACGTTTTTTCCTTCTGCTCGCCACGAGCGTTCGACCGTTAAAGCCCCCCCTAAACCAAATAGTTTAGGAACAATTCCCGCTTTCATCGTTTCGCTGGCCGCTACGTAATAACTTCTCGCTCTGGGAGCCAATAAATACAATGGAGGAACAATCGTACTTTTAAAACCCCATTTTACACTCGAGAATATATGATAAAACGATATAACATCCGCAAAATACGTCTGGTGATTTGACAAAAACAGTACGTTGTTATCGGGGAGGTTTTCTATATTTTCAATCCCCTCAATGATGGTCTTATTGACTACCGTAAAGCGCCAATACGTAAACCAGCCTATTGTTGAAATCAACAATCTTTTGATAAAAAGAGAATTACCAAAGGGGTCTTTTTCTAAGAAACCTAAAAAGTCAAGCCACGAAAGCCACTTTGGCAAATAACTATACCGAGAAACGGGTCGGTCAGATGTCATATCAGATCTAATTGATACCTAATAAAGGTTCGTAAAAGTAATAGACATTGGCAAAATAGCAATAAAAAAGTCGTCAACCGGTTTTTTACCACTTGACGACTTTCTATACGAATGCCAAACAAACTATGCCAACTCAGTGACAGGATGATTTACCAAAAACTGGTCGAGCAGCTCGTTAAAGCGTTCGGGATGCTCCATCATTGGGGCATGGCAGCATTTGTCGATAAAGTGCAACTCCGAATTGACAATCAAACGGTTAAATTCATGGGCTACGTGCGGCGGTGTAATTGTATCGTTCAATCCCCAAACTAACAACGTAGGTACTTGAATCTTGTGCAATTCTTTTGCCACGTTATTACGTTGGGCTGATTTGGCAATACCGACAATGCTCATACATTTTGGAATGCTTGATGTTGTTTCAAAAACTTCATCTATGAGTTCTTTTGTCGCTACTTTAGGATCATAGAACGTATAAGCTACTCGTTCTGAGATGTACTCATAGCTTCCACGTTTTGGATACGACCCTCCCATTCCGTTTTCGAATAAACCAGAGCTACCCGTCAACACCAATCGCTTTACTTGATCTTGGTGAGTCAGGGTGTACAAAATAGCAATATGGCCACCAAGGGAATTCCCTATAAGTGTCATATCAGATAATTGTTGAGAAGCTACAAAACCTTCTGTAAAACTAACCAACGCTTCCAGACCCGCATCTCGAGGGTTCATTTCGTAAATAGGAAGCATCGGAATGATAATACGGTAGTTTTTGCTAAAATGAGTTATTACCCCATCCCAATTACTCAGCGCTCCAAAAAGCCCGTGCAACAACAATAGCACATCTCCTTGGCCTTCATCAATGTAGCGATAACCGTCGGATTCTTTTACCAAGTAGTTCATAATCAAAAGGTAAGATTCGTTTTTATGGGATAAATCAAAGGGAAAAGTGAAAATTTTTGGGTGACTTTTGGAAGTCTTGGGCACAAATATAGAAGAAATCTTTTCAACATTATTATACTATTTTCAGTAAACAAGGAATAATACCACACTTTCTACCCGAAAGTCAATATAGCCAACTATTTGTAAATAAAGGAATTACTTAACTTTATAGGACAGTATGCAGGCATAACAAAATTGCATTTTTTTGATTATTTACCATTCATTTTAGACTCTCAAATTTTCATCACTAATCAAGTCAATTTTGATTTTGTACTCGCCAAATGTGCCGTGAGTGGAATAACAGTTGAGAGTTGGAGAAGTTTACTCTCTAAAAATAAAAAAAGTGACAGTGTTTCCACTGCCACTTTAGGGATTGCTGCTAGAGAAAACTATTTTGTTTCCGCCAATAAGTTTTTTTGTTTCAAAATCCGCTCAAACAATTTCAAGTCATGGTCAGAATTGAACGCTGAGAGCGGAAAATGTAAAAACTGTCCGCGTGACATTACCAATATATAGGCTTCTTTATCTTTGTAGGCACTTTGAATTTGATCCCACTGCATTACACCACCTTCTTTTGCATTAATTTTTACAAGAATTTGGCGACTATCAATTTCGTAAAAATACTTCTCAAACAATTGTTTGTATTGTTCTAACTGAGTAACACCCGTAAACTGTACCCACCAGAAACCCACGTAAAGTGCTGTTGCAAGAATAACAGTAATATATACCCAAATATTAGGATAAACCCCCGTAATTCCTAAGATTGCATTTACTAATAAAAGGCCCAGCGGAAGCAATGACCAAATCTTTTGTTGCTCCCACGTCTGACGCATTGCTATACGTACGTACTCTTTCTTGTCCAGTGCAAATTTTTTGGTCTTCACCGAAAGAGGTGAAGTAGGCATTTGATAAATTGGCTGGTGCTTATTAACCGGAACTTTTGCCATATTTGAAGAATAATTCGATTATGATTTTAAAGACTCGCAAAATTAGAAAATAAAATGAAAAGGCTTACTTTTTTACTTCTCCTAAATGTATTGTTTGCTACAGCTCAAACGCCAAAAGACTCAATTGCAATCGTAAATAGCCCCTGGTTAATAGAAAGAATAGCCAAAGGAGTTGTTTGGAAACGAGTTCATTTTCAACAAAGTGACTTATTTGATGCCGACCAAAATATCAATATTATCGAAATCGAGAATCGCAGAAAAAAATTAACCTGGGAAATTATCACTGCAGATTCATTATCAAAGAAAGATAAAAAACGCGGCCAACTTCGTCCAACCAGCCAACTTGCAAAAGAAAACAACGCTCAGATTGCCATTAACGGAGGATTTTTCGACGTAAAAAATGGCGGTTCGGTAGACTTTATAAAAGTTAAAGGTCAAACCCCAGACACAACGCGTGCCTCAAAGGGCACGAAAGCTTCGTTTCACGGGCAAGCAGCAGTAGTTTTAGAAAAAAATAAAATTAAACTAAAAAAAGGTGAGCAAAGTGTAGGATGGGAATATTTTCTACCTTATAATAATATATTACTGTCGGGTCCTCTATTGCGTTGGGAGGGAAAGGACGAGTTATTACCCAAAAACGCTTTTAACGACAATCGCCACCCTCGGTCGTGTATTTGTACAACCAAATCGAATACCACCCTACTCATAACTGTAGATGGTCGGGCTTCAGAATCTTACGGAATGAATTTGGCCGAACTTACCTACTTAACTCGGCTACTTGGCTGTAGTTCTGCGCTAAACCTCGACGGCGGAGGCTCCACCACTCTATGGATTAAAGAGAAAGGGGTAGTCAACTACCCCTCTGACAATAAAAAGTTTGATCATGAAGGCGAACGCTCAGTAAGCAACGCCATCATTCTGAAGTGGTAATGCTATTGACGATCAAAAACGAACAAATCGGCGAATACCCATTTTCCGTTTTCTTGTTTTCCTCGCTGAATGACTAATTGTGTCGGCTTGCGGAGTTCGTAAATGATACGAACGGCTCCGTCTGTTTTTTCAAACAATGCCTGATTTTTCTTTGCCTCTATGAAACGGTAACGATCAGAAATCTCTTTTTCTTCCATCGCAATCAGCCCTGGCTTAAAATGTTTTACCAAAACGACGGGCCCCTGTTCCGTTTGTTCAAAAACCAACATTTCGTACATCGTAACTTTATTGTCGCGCATCATTCGCATAAAGCCCGTTAGGTTATCTCCCGCAGGGGCAGCCCAAAAAGCTTCGATGGGGCCGCCGTTGAACATACCCAACCAATGCCCTTTCATAAATGAAACATCCGATAACGTAGCTGATTGAGCTTGAGCGCTTAAGCCCATGAATCCCACACAAATTACGGCAACAATGGCCCGTAATGAAGTAAAAAAACGCATAGAAATAGAGTTAGATAACATGTTTACTGACTTAATAAGACGTATCGTACCTAAACATACTGTTACCCCAATGAAAACTCCCTATTTTCTAATTTTAACTTTTCTCCCATTTTTTCTTCAAGCTCAAACTCAAAAAGCGACCGAGCTGAAACGTTTCCAAGTGAAAGAAGCCAAGCAAGGAGTGGCCGTTGACCTCCAGTTTTTCTACGTTATCAACAACACCTCCATCACAAAGCATTCCAAACAAAATGGGAGCCTGGTTCAATCGTGGAACGATTCTACAGGTTTACTAAAACACCTTAATAGCGGGCTGATTTTAGAAAATAGGTTATACTGTGCACACTCCAACTACCCCAACAAGCCGATGAGTAGTTCAATAGAAATTTTTGACAAAAACACCCTGAAACACCTCGCCTCCCATAGTTTTGGCTTCTTCCCTGGCTCTGCCACTTGGATTGATTTTTACGGAGGGCATTGGTGGGTAGCTTTTGCCAATTATTCCGATAAAAATTCGGACAATGGCCGCGACAACCGCTGGACTACATTGGTAAAGTTTACCACTCAATGGCAACAAGTAGCCGCGTGGGGTTTTCCAGAAAATTTACTTCAATCGTTTGCTCCCAAAAGTACGTCAGGCGGAACTTGGGGGCCAGATGGCAATCTATATTGCACGGGTCATGATAAACCCGAAATTTATGTATTAAAAATTCCCGAACGCGGTTCGACCTTAATTTACATTGGAACCATAGCTACGCCAAGCGAAGGACAAGGATTTGCGATTGACCGCAGTCAAAAGAACGGGATTAATTTTTGGGGAATTACGCGAAACGACAATTTTGTAATTCAATCAAGTGTTAAGAAGTGAACCATTAGTTAAGAATAGTAAAGTGTTAAGTAAATAGTTTCAATTTTTACCCGCAGAAACCCGCAGAACAATACAAACGCAGATTTTCGCTGAAAAGGGCTTTATACTCTCATTTATCAGCGTCATCTGCGGCTTTCAATCGGCGTCAATCTGCGGGTAATACTTAAAGAAACTTCCCTAACACTGTAATAACCCTACTAAGGTAAAAGCAATGAAGAGTCGCCGTAGCTTAGAAAACGATAGTTATTAGTCAGTGCTTCGTTATAAATTGTACGCCAGTTTTGCCCTACAAAGGCCGCGATGAGTAGCATCAACGTAGATTTAGGCTGGTGGTAATTCGTAATCAACCCTCTACAGAGTTGAAACTTATAGCTTGGAAAAATCATTATTTCGGTTTCTCCAATTACTTCCTCTAACCCATTCACTTTCATGTAACGCAACACCATCTCTAACGATTCTTGAGGCGATAGCAAATGTTGATATGTTTGATACGGCGTTAACTTTTCAATAAAAAAGGCTTCGTTCAGCATCCCTTGCTCATTTGCCAGCTTTACGCCGAACCAATACAAACTTTCCAACGAACGCATAGAGGTCGTTCCAACGGCAATAATGCCTCCCACATGTTTGAGGATATTTTCCACAAAGCTGTACTTATAAACTACCTGCTCGGCGTGCATCGTATGCTCAACGGCATTGGCCACTTTGACGGGCTGAAAAGTTCCTGCCCCCACATGAAGGGTAACAAAATCGTGTTTGATATTTTTTTGTGATAATTGCTCAAACACACGTTCGGTAAAATGCAGCCCCGCCGTAGGCGCAGCCACCGCTCCTTCTATTTTAGAATAAACTGTTTGATAATTTTCTACATCACCTGTTTCAGTTTTTCGGTTCAAATACGGAGGTAATGGTATTTCGCCTAAAGCTCGAATAATCTCGGCAAATGTCAATTCTTTCGAGGTCCCTTCCGCGTCTACTGCAGTCCAGCAAAATTTCACCCAGTTTTTTTCGATGTCAACCCAGTCTGCTGACACGACTACCTGGTAAGAATTTATTTGGAAGCAATATTCTAAGGTTTCAGAGCTTTTCCAGCGTTTTTTATTTCCCACCATACAACTCCAAACTGACGACGTTGTTTGCTGCATGGCATCATTGATGATTCGGGTAGGCTCCTCAGGATGCAATAAAAACACTTCGATACCTGCTCCCGTACTTTTCGTAAAAAATACACGAGCAGGTATCACTTTAGTATCATTAAAGACAAGGAAGCTATTAGAAGGTAAAAAATCGCTCAGCTCCAAAAAACGTTGATGAGTAATCTTGCCGTCACGATACACCATCAATTTTGACGCATCTCGTGGTTCTACAGGATAGCGTGCTATTTTTTCGTCGGGCAAATCGTATTCGTAATCAGCTAGAAGAATTTCAGGCAGCTTCATTACTCTTCAGGACTTGGTTTCATCATAAGGCGGATAGGTAGTGCCAAAATAATAGCTACTAGGAAACCCACAATTAGGTACAGCAACCCATTGAAGTCGCCGATTTTGAATTTGAACTGGTTGTTCACCGTCGCAAGTACAAACACTGTCATAGCAATCGACGTATTTATCATTGCCACTAGGCAGTAAATCCAATTTTGAAGATGCTCATTAAGTTCTTCTCGGTGTTGTGCCCAAAGTTGTTGATTGGGAATGGGTAATAATTCACTCGGAATTTTTAGTAAACTGCGGCCTACTGAAAGAAGCAAAACGTTGTTGACCAAAATCAAACCTACAACAATGTAAAAAATATCTGATTTTAACATAAACTCATCTGCTTGGCCCTGGGCATTGAAATGGATACCGACATCCTGACCAAAAAGGCTATAGCTATACAATGACACGCCAAAAACTGTAATCATTGAAAATACCCGCCAAACGCGAATAGCAAAAGTTGTGATTTTCATATTCAAGAGCTGCTCGTTGGAGCATCATTTAAACTATCAAGGGTCAAAAGTTAGTAGTTTAGGTTATGATTTAATTCATTTCCTCAACTAATAACTCTCAACCCTTTTAACATGTTTTCAAAAGAATCAAGTGGTGGCGATTTCAATCTCTTCGCCATCTTTATCATAAAACTTAAACTCCGTGATTGGCAGCGAACTATCTTTCAAGAGTTTAACCCATGATTTATATTTTAAAAACCATTTGAGTCGGGGCGACGGGAATCCCGCCGTAAAATACGCGTGCAAGTACGGGTGAAGGGCTACCGACACCTTTCTTTCGTTTTGTTTGGTCAACAAATATTCGAGGTTGTTTTCGATAATGTCCGAAATCAAAATACTAGGCTGAATACTACCTGCTCCGTTACAAGTTGGGCACACTTCACGAGTCACAATGTTCAATTCTGGACGAACCCGCTGGCGTGTAATTTGCATCAACCCAAACTTTGTAAGCGGTAAGAGCGTGAACTTAGAACGATCGGCCTTCATTTCGGCTTTCATAACGTCGTAAAGTTCTTTTTTGTGCTCTGGCTTACGCATATCAATAAAGTCGACCACGATAATTCCCCCCATATCGCGCAGGCGAAGCTGGCGGGCAATTTCTTTGGCGGCTTCTATATTGGTATGAAGCGCAGTATCTTCTTGACTTTCCTCGTTGTTGGACTTGTTGCCGCTGTTGACATCAATCACATGGAGTGCTTCAGTATGCTCTACAATGAGGTAGCCTCCGCCAGGGAGACTTACTGAGCGTCCAAATAATGACTTAATCTGCTTTTCAAGACCTACTTGTTCAAAGAGTTTACTTTTACCCGAATAGAGTTTTACTATTTTCTCTTTATCGGGGGCAATCGTATGAATAAACTCCCTGATGTCGTCGTACATCTCTTTTGTATCGACCGTGATACTGTCAAACGTATCGTTGAGCATATCACGCATGATAGAAGACGCACGGTTCATTTCGCCAATGATGCGGTCGCGTGGTTTAGCCTCACTTAGGGCTTTCATTCCTAATTCCCACTTTCGAATCGAGTTCTGAATATCTTTATCCAGCTCATCGACGTCTTTGTTGGCCGCCACGGTACGGACAATAATTCCGAAATTGGCGGGTTTGACCGAAGTCATTAATTTATGAAGACGCGTTCGTTCGGTTTTATCCGTAATTTTTTTGGAAATATTAACCGAATTTGAAAAGGGAACTAGCACTGCGTACCGCCCTGCGATAGAAATATCGCAAGAAAGTCGGGGGCCTTTGGTAGAAATAGGTTCTTTAACGACTTGTACTAAAATAGGCTGATTTTTTCCTAAAACTTTGTCGATTTTGCCGAGTTTATCAATCTCAGGCTCCATCTTAAAATTTTGTAAACTACCTGATGTCAAGCGTTTAGCAATTACATCTTTGGTCAGTTTATTCAGCGATTGGACGTTGGGACCTAAATCATGGTAATGCAGAAAAGCATCTTTTTCGTATCCTATGTCAACAAAAGCAGCGTTCAAGCCAGTCACGAGTTTTCGGACGGTACCTAAATAAATATCACCAACCGTAAAACTACTTTCCGACTCCTCCACATGGTACTCAACGAGTCGCTTCTCCTGCAAGAGAGCGATGCGAGTACCTTTTTGCGAGGCACTAATGACTAATTCGCTACTCAATGTTATGAAGGGATATAGGGTGAAAACCAATTCACGAGAAAACGTGATAGGTTAAAAACAAACTTCAAAGTCCGATAAAAATCGAAGAAGTGCATAAAACCCCAAAACCAAGGTACGTTTTTACCTTGGTTTTGGAGTCAGAAATTATTTCTTCTTATGACGATTCTTTCTTAGGCGCTTTTTGCGTTTGTGCGTAGCGATCTTATGTCTTTTTCTTTTCTTTCCGCAAGGCATAATCGTAAATGTTTTAAATGTTATGAAAAAATTGAATGTTTCTGTTTAAAAGTCTTTGCAATAGTAAAGATTTCTCCCAATTATTTCAATTCTTTTTCAAGTTCAGCAATCGCTGCCTGAATCGTTGGGTCTTTTTCTTTCTCTTTTACTAGCGCAAGTTCTTCTAATGCTTCTTTGTTTTTGCCTGTTTGTGCCAACGATACCCCTAAATAGAAACGTGCTTTCATATTTTCAGGTCGTACTTTCAACAGTTGGCGAAAACGCTCAACGGCTTTTTCGTACTGGTTAGAACGCATTGACAACAATCCCATATTGAACAAAGCAACTTCATTGGTTGGGTCGGCAGTCAAAACCTCTCTTAACAACATGATTCCCTGCATCGGCGTATCAGTCGACACATAAGTCATGGCTAAATTTGCTTTGACATTCAACAAGTTTGGATTTTTTTCGAGAGCTTTTTGGTACCACTCACGGGCTTTTGCTCCCAAACTTGCCGATTTCTGATTATCAGCAGCAAACCCAAACGCATCGTAATATCGATCTCCAGCCATCATTAGGTGGGTTTCGGTAGGCTCCAATTTCGCCACTTGCTCGGCATACTTGGCAGCACTATCGAACTTTCTAATATCAGCATAAAAATCCGATAATTTCAAGGCTAAGCCCGATTTTGTTTTTGAATCTGCTGCTGAAGTATATTGCTGAAATAATTTATTGACAGTGCTTTGTTGCTCAGATGTCAAAGGCGTACTATGTTCAACCGAAGTAGAGCCCTCTTTCGATGGTGCCTCTGCCTCGTTTGTTTTAGTGCTTTCTTGCGCCCCAACCAACTTCCGCTCTTTTGTATTTACAACTACTTTTGGCAAACTATACAATCCACCAGTGAGTACCGTAGCAAATACAATTATTAATAATATGGAGCGATTCATTACACGTTAGCCTTTAAATCTTTCAACAATAATCTTGAAATCTAGTTCAATTCAGCGCCTTTCACTTGCTCAACAAACACTTTAGCAGGCTTGAAGCTAGGCACAAAATGCTCATCAATAACGATGGCTGTGTTTTTAGAAATGTTACGAGCTACTTTCTTTGCACGCTTTTTGTTAACAAAGCTACCAAACCCACGGACATAGATATTTTCGCCTTTTGCTAATGAATCTTTTACTACTGAGAAAAACGCTTCAACTGTTTCTGAAACATTTGTTTTTTCGATGCCTGTTTGATCGGCAACTGCTGCGATTAAATCTGCTTTCGTCACTTTTGTTAAACTTTAAGGTTATAAAATTGTTATTCTTGGAAATTAGTTTCAAAAGTTCTATTAAGCCGATGTGATGAAATGCCTACGGCTTATTTTGAGCGCACAAAAGTAGTACTTTTTCGACTAATATTGAAAATGTTTACCGTCTTAATTTGAAAAAAAAACTCCCGAATTCATTGAATAACAAGTTTTTTGCTGAAACACTTATCCGTTGGTATACGCATCAACACCGTGATTTGCCCTGGAGGCAAACACGAAATCCTTACCCAATTTGGTTGTCTGAAATCATTCTTCAGCAAACGCGAGTAGTACAAGGATTACCTTATTATGAGCGCTTCTTAGAGGCCTATCCGACAGTTATTGACCTTGCCAATGCCCCCGAACAAGATGTGCTTCGGCTTTGGCAAGGATTAGGGTATTATTCAAGAGCTAGAAACCTCCACCAAACGGCCAAACATATTGCATATCAACTCAATGGAACCTTCCCAGCTTCTTATAAAGAGTTGTTAAAACTAAAAGGAATTGGCCCTTATACAGCCGCCGCAATCGCCTCATTTGCGTTCGATGAACGTGTGGCGGTGGTGGATGGAAATGTTTATCGAGTCCTAGCCCGAATTTTTGGAATTGGACTCGACATTGCGAGCACTGAAGGGCAGAAAAAATTTGCCCAGCTGGCCAGCGAACTCATCTCCGAAACCGCTCCTGCTTTGTACAATCAGGCCATCATGGAATTTGGAGCAGTTCACTGTACCCCTACCTCACCCGACTGCCTTTTATGCCCCTTTCAAGGAGCCTGCGAAGCCAATTTGACAGGTCGGGTTTCCCAATTACCCGTAAAACTCAAGAAAACAAAGGTGCGTGAACGACACTTTAATTACCTTGTTTTTATAAAAAATAATCGCTGGGCGTTGAAACAACGTACCGAACGAGACGTTTGGCAACAGTTGTATGATTTCTACCTCGTTGAAACCCACGACAATGCCGAATCTTTCGATTCATTGTCATTGCCTGCTCTCCTGCAAGACACTCTCTGTCATTCGATTATCACCGAGCCAACCCAAACATACACCCATATTCTAAGCCATCAACGCATTTTTGCCAAGTTTTGGAAAGTGGAATTACCAAGTGATTTTGACGACACTTTACCCAGCAACTTGCACTATTACGACCAAGAAGAAATCGAATCACTACCGAAGCCTGTACTGATTTCGACGTATTGGAAAGCGCACTTTTTTGAGTAAATTTGTCATCCACATGGCATAACACCCGTGAGCTGAAAGCGTAACTTACAATTCTTTTTTATATTATGGCTGGAGTAAACAAAGTAATTTTATTGGGCAATTTGGGAAGTGACCCAGAAGTTCGTCACCTTGAAAATGGCTCAGCAGTAGCACGTTTTAACATTGCCACATCTGAAAGCTACACCAATCGTAACGGTGAGCGCGTTGACCAAACAGAATGGCATCGTATTGAACTTTGGGATAACTTGGCAAAAATCGCCGAGCAGTATTTGCGTAAAGGAAACACCGTTTATATCGAAGGAAAACTTCGTACCGAAACATGGGTAGATAAAGAAGGGAAACAGCGTGAAGGAAAAACTGTACGCGGTACTACATTGACGCTTGTGGGAGGACGCAACTCTAACAATAACGACGACAATGCATCGGGATACAGTGCTCCTGCTTCCGCACCTGCCCCACGCCCTGCTGCGGCCCCTAAACCAGCCGCTCCAATCGCCCCCGATTTGGGAGGTGATGATGATTTACCGTTTTAAAGATGACTACTTAATGTGCCCTCCCGATAGTCCAAGACTTTCGGGAGGTTTAGGTTTCCCAAAATTACTTCTTCAATACTTGCATTTGAAGTTGGTACTGTTCCAAGGGAGCTTTCTCGGTAGTTGGGTACGGGTTTACTTGTTTCAACACAATTAAGTACTTCTGCTGATTCACACTCACCTCTACTGTGTCTTGCGAAACAGGAGCCTTTCTTCCCACTACTTGACAATCGCCCAAACACATTTTAACTGATTGTTGGGCATTCAGAGACAAATCAACAACTACTTCTCCCGCTCGAAAACAATTAACATTTTGGGGACACCGACTGTCCGAAACATTAGTTAAAGTCAGTTGCAAATCACTAATTTGGGCCTGCTGTTTCACTGTTAAAGGAAAATCGCTACCCAAAGCCAATGTATCAACATTTTCCGATTTACAACCAGCCATTAGGCCTAAGCACAAAATCAGGACATTTTTCATAACTTTATTCGATTTTTGTCAATGCAAGTACCTTACTTGCTACTCATCACAAAGACGCGAGACCATCCCTAAACGTTGGAATATCCCTTCATGAATTTACGAATCAAAGAAATTAACCACGTTGCTTTGTACGTTGCAGACGTACCACAAAGTTGTAATTTTTATTCGAATATTTTATTAATGAAGCAATTAGAACGCCCAGCATTTGATTTTCCTGGGGCGTGGTTTAAAATTGGTAGTCACCAAGAATTGCACTTAATAGGTATTCGCTCCGAGCAAGTCGTCTCTGGCTCACGTAGTAATCACTTTGCTCTTGAAGTAGAAGACCTGCAAGCTTGGGAAAGCCATTTACAAAGTATGAAAGCTACTTTTCGCCCCCCCAAGCCGCGCCCCGATGGCATTCAACAGATTTTTGTTGTTGACCCTGACGGGTATTGGATTGAATTATTTTCGCGGGCGTAGTCTATTTTTTATCAAACGACAGCGCCGCGCCATTCATACAATAACGTAACCCTGTTGGTCGAGGACCGTCGTCGAAAACGTGCCCTAAGTGAGCATCACAAACGGCACATATTACCTCGTCACGTTCCATTCCAAAACTTTTGTCCTTTTCATCTTTGAGCACTTTTTTGCTAATTGGAGCATAAAAGCTTGGCCAGCCCGTACCCGAATCAAACTTGGTATCAGAAGTAAACAATGGCGTACCGCAACAAACACATTTATAGACTCCCTTTTCTTTATTGTTCCAATAAGGGCCCGTAAAGGCACGTTCGGTACCTTTTTGTCGGGTTACGTAAAACTGAACGGGAGTAAGAATTTTTTTCCATTCCGCATCCGACTTCACAACCCGTTTTAATTCCTGGGATTGTTGTTGCGAAAACGCTAGTGGGCTAACTAACGACGTACCAATAAGCGTATAAATAAATGACCGACGATTCATTGTTGATAGGCGATTTGGTTGTTTTTTCTCTAAGCATATTAACGTACCAATTTAATCGAAAGTTTTATACAATTTTAAAAATGCTTCACAACTGGCAACTAAATGGAAAATATGCCCTTGTAACGGGGGGAACAAAAGGGATTGGCCGTGCTACTGTTCAACTTCTTTTAAAAATGGGGGCAGAAGTACTTCTAGTCGCTCGTAGCCAAGCCGAAATAGATCAACAAGTCTGTGATTACCAGGAACAAGGTTTTCCTGTTACGGGATTAGCACTTGATTTGGGTACAAAAGAAGCGATTGAAACGCTTCAAAACTACGTTCAAACCCATTGGAAAAAGTTAGATATTCTGATTAACAACGTGGGAACAAACATTCGAAAACCTACCGATTCCTATTCATACGACGAATATGACCTCATTTTAAACACCAATCTTCGGTCTGCATTTTTGTTGACCAAAGCATTGTACCCTACCCTTAAACTCGGCCAAGGTTGCGTTGTTAACGTGACGTCGGTCGCAGGTTTAACCTCCCTCCGGAGTGGTTCTATTTATGGTATGACCAAAGCTGCTCTCAATCAACTCACGCGAAATTTGGCTTGTGAATGGGCTAAAGACCGAATTCGAGTCAATGCCGTCGCTCCTTGGTACATCGCTACTCCCCTCACTGCACCTGTTTTGTCAAACCCAGATGCGCTGAATGACATCATCAAACGTACTCCCATGCAGCGGGTGGGTCAGCCCGAAGAAGTAGCCAATGCGATTGCGTTCTTGTGCCTTCCTGCCGCAAGTTATATAAGTGGACAGATAATAGCCGTTGATGGCGGCTTTTCAGTATATGGTTTTTAGGGGCTCAAAGCGACTCTATTTTTTAAAATAATTTAAAAATAACTTAACATAAATTTTTAATCCCGCGTTTTTTTTCATTTTTTCGGGTCTGAATTTACCTTCTAAACCTCCTATTTCTCATGTCAAAACAAAATCAAAGCTACGTTGGCCCACTGATTATCATTGGTTTATTGTTTTTTGTATTCGGGTTTGTTACTTGGGTAAACGGTACACTCATCACCTTCTTCAAGAAAGCCTTTAGCTTGGATAACACCAGCTCTTACTTGGTTACCTTTGCCTTTTTCATTTCGTACACCTTGATGGCGATTCCTTCGTCAGAAGTGTTGAAACGTACAGGTTTCAAGAATGGAATGTCATTGGGATTAGCCATCATGGCCGTTGGTACCGCTATTTTTATTCCAGCAGCCCAAATCGCCTCGTATCCATTATTTTTGGTCGGTTTATTTACCATTGGAATTGGCTTGACCCTCCTCCAAACCGCTTCAAACCCTTATGCAACGATTCTCGGCCCGCGTGAAAGTGCCGCCCAACGCATCAGTTTCTTGGGAATTGCCAACAAACTTGCGGGTATCATCAGTCAATGGACCTTTGGTGGGTTATTACTTGCAGGTGGTGCAGCCGCCTCTCCTACCGATGAACTTCAAAAAGTAGAAGTTCCTTACATGATTTTAACAGCAGTATTGGTGGTTTTGGCAATTGTCATTAAAATGTCAAAAGGCCTTCCCGAAGTGAGCGAAGAGCAAGAAGATTCGGGGGATAAATCAGCAACGGCTAACCATACAAGTGTATTTGCGTTTCCAAACTTAGTCCTTGGTGTCATTGCTTTGTTCTGCTACGTGGGTGCTGAAGTAATCGCGGGTGATACCATCATTAGTTACGGCGTTTCATTAGGATTCCCTGAAAGTGAAGCAAGTACCTTCGGAACCTATACCCTGTGGCTGATGCTTGCTGCTTACGGATTAGGTATTGTGCTCATTCCTAAGTACGTATCACAAGATACCTGCCTTAAGGTCTCGGCCATTCTAGGCATCATTGTCACCGTATTAGCCATTATGACTAGCGGATTTACGTCTGTAATTTGCATCGCCATTTTAGGTTTTGCCAACGCGTTGGTTTGGCCTGCTATGTGGCCACTCGCTCTCGATGGACTTGGTAAATTCACCAAAATTGGTTCCGCTCTTTTAATTATGGGGATTTCAGGTGGGGCTATTCTCCCGCTTGTGTACGGAAAAGTGGCCGATACCATCCACAGCACCCAACAAGCTTACTGGTTGTTGTTACCACTTTACGGCTTCATTTTGTATTATTCATTGATTGGTTACAAAAAACGTAGCTGGTAATTCCCAATTAAACATTTACGATTTTGAAAATATCAACACCAGGCCGCATTTGCTTATTTGGGGAACACCAAGATTACCTTGGGTTGCCCGTTGTGGCAGCGGCGATTTCAAGACGAATAAGCATTGAGGGGGGCAAAAGCAGCGACGATATGGTTCGCCTACACCTCCCCGATTTGAAAGAAGAAGAGGCTTTTTTATTGGAAGAGCCTCTTCCTTACGTAAAAGAACGTGATTATTTTAGAAGTACCATCAACGTACTTCGCCGCCGTGGTTTTGTCTTTGGGCAAGGTTTTGAAGTGAATATTCACGGCAATATTCCCATCAATTCGGGCACTTCAAGTTCGTCGGCTTTGATTGTGACATGGGCCAACTTTCTGACCCGATTGGCTGATAACCCGAAGGAATTGTCCTCGAAAGAACTGGGCGAAATCGCCAACGAAGCCGAAGTGTTAGAGTTTGGAGAACCTGGTGGAATGATGGATCATTATTCGACCGCAATCGGAAATGTAATTTATTTAGAATCAGTTCCAAAAATCCACGTTGAAGGTCTTCAACCCAAATTAGGTGCTTTTGTGCTTGGCGATTCTTTGCAGCCCAAAGATACCCTAGGGATTTTGGCACGTTGTCGTTACGGCATGGAAGCCATCATTGCCAAAGTAAAACAAGTTGACCCAACGTTTTCAATCTTCACCACTCCCCTTGCCCAAGCCGATGATTATAAAGCCCATTTGAGTTTGGATGAATTGGGGTTGTTGAAGGCAAACCTCGAAGACCGTGATATTTTGATTGAGGGAAAACAATTAATGTTGGCTTCCCAAAACGGTACAGCTCCCCACTTCGACCAACAATTTGGACAATTATTGTACCGCCACTTTGCCAATCTGCGTGACCACAAGCGCACCTCAACCGACAAAATAAACCGCATGGTAGAAGCTTCCATGAACGCAGGAGCATTGGGTGGTAAAATCAATGGTTCAGGGGGTGGAGGCTGCATGTTTATGTACGCTCCCGAAAACCCCGAAGCTGTGGCCGAAGCCATCAAAAGCGAGGGCGGTATCCCTTACATTATCTACATCGACGAAGGCACAAGAATAGAAAAGCAATAAATGAGTAATTTTGAGGGAACAGTTGTTTTTTATATTATTTTTAGAAAAGATAAAATAAAACCTAACTGTTCCCTTTCCTCATGTACGCCTCACGCCTCTTGATATTTATTTACTGCGCATTCTTTTGCCTCTCCCTTCCTAGTTTTTCTCAAGATTCCGAAAAAATCGACCGTGAATTTACCCTCGAAGCGACCATGCTCGGGTACTTTGCGCCCGATGGAGCCAAAAACCCAACGCTTCGTGCCAAAAAAGGCGAACGGATTCGACTCAAAATTGTCAATGGGGAATTAATGACCCACGACATTGCCCTTGAGAAATTGGCACTTAAAAGCAAAACGATTCTCGACAAAGGAGCAACGGCAACGCTGGTTTTTACCGCCCAAGAAAACGACATTTATTACTGCTCCGTCCCTGGGCACCGCGCGGCTGGCATGGTGGGAAAATTGGAAGTATCAGAAAATGACGTAACAGCCAAGGTGGTGACGGGACAAATTCCCCAAAAAAACGGCCAGCCTCTCAACTTAAATTTTGAAACGGGCACCCTCCAAGATTGGACTGCCACGGGCGACGCCTTCGCCAGCGGCCTCATCTCAGCCGACCCTTCTCCCCTGCACGAAAAAGAGATGCACATTGGTTTCGATGGCAAGTTTTTCGTTTCCAGCGGAGGGATTACCAATGCCAAGCAAATCGGCACCCTTACTTCCGTTCCATTTACGGTTACTCAGCCCTTTGCTTCCTTTAAAGTTTCGGGCGGCGCTTTGCAAGATACCCGCGTAGAGATTCGTCAAACGGGGAGCGATGTGGTTATTTTCTCCATCACAGGGCAAGGACGGGCTACGTTGCAACCCGTGGTAGTGGATTTGCAGGCGTACCTCAACAAAGATATTTACATCAAGCTCATTGATAACGAGACGGGTATTTCACAAATCCCGTACATCCCCCACGACAAATGGGCGCACCTCAATTTTGACGAATTTTTATTCCACAGCACCCGCCCCGAGTTCCCCAATGAATTGAAACAAAGCGACATTGTGATTTTACCACCGCTTGACCCCGTTGTCAACGCGGGCTTGTCGGGGGTAAAAGCCGCCGCTGCCATGACGCCACCCCAAGGTTTTAAAGTTTCTTTGGCCGCCGCCGAGCCCGACGTGGTTCGTCCGATTTGTTTTACGATTGATTACCGTGGCCGTTTGTGGGTCGTGGAAGGTCACACCTATCCCGTACCTGCTCCCGAAGGACAAGGCCGCGACCGAATCCTCATTTTGGAAGACACCAACGGCGACGGTACGCTCGATAGCCGCAAAGTGTTTATGGAAGGGCTTAACTTGGTAAGCGGCATCGAAGTAGGCATGGGCGGTGTTTGGCTGGGTGCAGCGCCTTATTTGTTATTTATACCCGCTGATTTTAAAAATGACAAACCCGCAGGGCCAATTCAAAAATTGTTAGACGGCTGGGGAACCCAAGATACCCACGAAACCCTCAACAGCCTCCGCTGGGGGCCTGATGGCTGGCTCTACGGAACACACGGTGTTTTTACGCATTCAAACGTAGGAAAGCCAGGTGCTCCCGACTCAGAACGTACCAAAATCAACGCAGGCGTGTGGCGATATCACCCCACAGCGCACACGTTTGAGGTGTTTGCCGAAGGAACAAGCAATCCGTGGGGCATCGACTTCAACGATTATGGCCACGCCTTCATCACGGCGTGCGTGATACCTCACATGTACCATATCATTCACAATGCGCGCTACCAACGACAAGCAGGAAAACATTTTAACCCTTACACCTACGATGACATAAAAACCGCAGGCGACCATGTTCACTGGATTGGCGAACGCGGCCCGCACGCGGGTAACTTCCGTTCGGGGCCAAAGGGAGGTGGGCACGCCCACGCGGGAGCCATGGTGTACCTAGGGCATACGTGGCCTGCTGAGTACCGCAACGATATTTTTATGAACAACATCAACGGCGCGCGCTTCAACCGCGACCATCCTGAACGCGCAGGCTCGGGCTACGTTGTTCGTCACCGCGATGATTTTATGGCCATGAATGATACGTGGTCACAGTGGTTGAACTTCAAATACGACGCCAGCGGTTCGGTTTTTGCCATTGATTGGTACGATAAAAATCAATGTCACAGCTCAAACCCCGACGTTCACGATAAAACAATGGGGCGAATCTTTAAAATCACCCACGAAAACGACAAATGGGTTAAAGTAGATTTATCAAAAGCTTCGGACAAAGAGCTGGTGAATTATCAATTACACCCCAACGAATGGTACGTACGACAAGCAAGAACGTTGCTACAAGAGCGCGGCCCCAACAAAAAAGTCCACAAAGCATTGAAAGAAATCCTTGCTAACAACCCTGACGTCACCCGCAAACTTCGGGCGTTGTGGGCATTGCACGTGACCAAGGGATTGACCCAACCAGAAATGATTGCCTTACTTAGTCACGAAAACGAGTACGTACGCAGCTGGACTTTGCAACTGATGACGGAAAGCAAAACCATTTCGGACGAAACGCTTAAACAGTTTATAAGTATGGCCAAAAACGATAATTCGCCCTTGGTTCGGTTGTACTTGACCTCCGCTTTGTTACGAATTGCTCCCGCTCAGCGCTGGGAAGCAGTGGAAGCCCTTGTGCAAAAAACCACTGACAAAGGCGACCATAATATGCCCCTTATGTTGTGGTATGCAGCCGAGCCATTGGCCGCTCTTGACGCCAAACGCGCCTTAGCGCTCGCCGAAAAATCAGTGATGGACAAGCACTTAGAGTTTATGGTACGCCGAGTTTCGGCCTTAAATACCGACGAAAGTCGTTTGTTACTAACCAACTTGAAGAGTCGCCTCGAAAAAGAGCATAACCACCAATCCCACGAAGTCATTATGGCGATTGATGAAAGCATGAAGAGTGTCAAGAAGTAAGGGCAAGGGCTGATTTGAGTTATTGAAACGTAGTTGTTAAAAGATATTTTTAGCAGCTACGTTTTTTATTTTATATCCCAAAAAGTATTTTTACTTCGATAGAATATATATTTTTTGTTTTCAACTTATTTCTTTCGTTTATTGCGTTTCCTAAAAAATCAGGTTTTCTATGAATTTTTTAACCGAGGACCAAGTAAGCCAGCTTGCCCCCGACGCCTCTTCCCTCAAAGCGGGAAAAGACTTAGCCAATGAACGCAAATGGTTGAATTATCAATCCAATGAGCGGGTGCTGTGGGGAGAAGTGCAAGGAAGCGGAAAAGACCCCTACCGAACCCAAATCGACCTCCAAAATACAGCCTTTAAATGCTCTTGCCCTAGCCGAAAATTTCCGTGTAAACACGGGTTAGGACTCTTGTTTTTGGTAGCACGCCGCAACGGTGACATCCCTCAGCTCACTACCGAACCTAGTTGGGTCAGCGAATGGATCAATAAGCGTTCCGAAAAAGCCGAAGCCAAAATTCAACCGCCAGTAAGCGAGGAACAAGATTCCGAAAAAACAGACAAACAGGCCAAAGACAAGGAAAAGCGCCAAAACGAGCGACTTTTAAAAGTAGAAGCAGGCATTGCCGAACTTGACCTTTGGCTTCGAGACATGGTGAGGGGTGGGTTGTTAACGTTGCCCGAAAAAGGGAATACTTGCTTTGAAAAAATGGCCGCCCGCATGGTGGATGCGCAAGCGACGGGTTTTGCCTCGTTGGTCAAAGAATTTACCAAAATCAATTATTACAAAGGCGACTCGTGGCAACCTCAAGCCCTCGAAATTGCGGCAAAAATACACTTACAAATCGAGGCATTTAGAAACCTTGACCAGCTCCCTCCGCTTGTACAAGAAGAAGTAAAAAGTCGGGTTGGGTGGAATGTACAACAAAAAGAACTCCTTGAAAACAAAGAAGCCGAAACCATTGATGATGAGTGGGTTGTGATTGGCAGACGTACCACCCAAGAAGAGGATATTGTCCTCCAACGAAATTGGCTATACGGGTCTCATTCCAAGCGTTTTGCGTTGGTGCTCAATTTTGCCTACAAAACCGCTGCCATTGAAACCCCGCTTGTTCCAGGCAATACCTCCAAGGCCCGTTTGGTGTTTTATCCAAGCCACAGTCCCTTTCGTGCATTGATAAAACATCACTTAGAGAGTAAAACATTTCTTCCTACCTCGCTGGAAGGCGTTGAGAATTGGCAACTTTCCCAACTGGAATACACCCGTGTCATTGCCCAAAACCCTTGGGCCGATGACGTCCCTCAATTGGTCGAACAGCTTCAAATAACCAAACACCAAGCGCATTGGTACCTTCAAGACACCACAGGGGCAGTGATGCGTCTCCACGATGCCATTGAAGAAGCCGTTATTTGGAAACTATTGGCTTTTACCGCTGGCCACCCTACCACTCTTTTTCTATTGCGGCAGTCCACATCGGTTTGGCCCTTGGGCATCGTTCAGAATTTTTCGTATCAATTATTATAAGCATTAACAGCCTTTTCCATTCATTATCAGATGTTTCATTGGGAATTATTAAAAAAGACCGCCCTGTTGGGTACCGAAAGGCACCCCTTAGCGCCCGAAGCACTCCCCACCTCTATTCAAGGAATTTTAACAAAAAGCAATAAAAATGATGCTGAAGGTTATTTCCTAAAAGCGGCGGCAGTTCTTTATAATTACAACCGCGCGGGGCAAAATCCTGCCAAAATTACCCTTCCCAATTTGGCTTTGGAGGACGCAGAAACTTCGACATACTGTCCACCCAAAACCGTTGGACTTTGGAAAAAAGTATTGGACTTATCACCTGCTAACCCGTATTTGCTGGAATTTCTCCTTCAAAACTGCCACCAAAAACAATGGGTTTTGACCGATGACTTGCTCGTAAATGCCTTGAACAATACACCCAAGCAACTGCTTCCTCAGCTCCACCTTCTCCTTGGCGTGAGAGGAAAATGGCTGACACAATTTAATGAATCTTGGCAAATAACGAACGCTTCGCGGAGCATTACGCAATGGGAAGAAGGAAAAATCGCTGAACGAAAGGCGTATTTGAGCGAACTTCGACTTCAAAACCCTGCCGAGGCGTTGTCGCTTATGGCCCAGGCTTGGCCCAGTGAATCGGCCAAAGACCGAAAAAGTCTATTGTCCACGTTGAAAATCGGTTTGTCGTCCAACGATGAACCCTTTTTAGAACAAATTCACAATGAACTGACCAAAAACCTGACTTCACCCAAACCCGTTACCCTTGAGACCATTCACCTCATCAACGAACTACGGCTTTCTATTCAAGGGAGTCAATTCGGCAAAGAGGTAGCCGAGCAAATTACCAAGTGTATTACAAAAAAGAAGGGTTTACTGTCCGCAATTGGGTTTTCATCAGCCAATTATCAACTTCAATTACCCGAATCTGAGACTTCGTTTTGGAAAGGTGATGAAATGAATCGACGATTTGGATTTGACAAATTAAGTTCTCAAAAAGGCGTTTCGGACTCCGAATACTGGCTACAATCACTGCTTCGATGGCTACATCCGAGTCATTTGATTACGTTTTTTGAAGGAAACCTCTCACGATTGGTCGAGTTCTTTGTCAATACTCAAAGCAAAAATGCAACAGCGTATTTGTTCGCCTTCAGCGAGGCAATGGCCTTTGCGTCAGCCGATGAAATCAAAGCATTTTTGAAAGTAACCGCCCACCTAGAAGTACAAAAAACAGGTCTATTGCAACAGTTGCCTTGGCCCGACCAAGAAGAGCTTTTGTTGCATCATTTCCAACTTTCGTTTGCGTTGGTAAAAGCCATCACAACGGAAGGTCCGCCGCAAAACTGGTCGTCCCAATTTTCAAAAAAGGCGTTGTTTTCGTTAGTGAAAGAGCTTGATGGTTCAAACTATTACTACGTTTTTTCCGACCGAAATTTTTTGAATCAGTTGGGGCGAAAATTGCACGTCAGTGCCAAAGACCTCCTTTATTCGCTTCAAAATGAATTATCCCAAGAATGGCAACGAAATTATTGGACCACCCACGTTGCCGACATTCTCTTTAAACAATTGGAAATAAAAGAAGAAATCGAACAAATAACAGCACTATGAACGTACTAAGACAACATGCCGAACAACAGTTTGCGCTTGAATTGGAAGAAATTGGCAAACAAGATACCCACAAACGCCCTACCAACTGGAAATTGTCGCCCCAAGCCGTGGTGCAATACTTAATGGGAGGAAAATTGAAAAACGGGTTTGAAGTTTCCCCCAAATACATCGGAAGCCGACGATTGATGGAAATTGCCGTAGCCACCCTCACGACCGACCGCGCGCTGTTACTTTATGGCCTTCCTGGCACGGCCAAGTCGTGGGTGGCAGAACACTTGGCGGCGGCCATTTCGGGAAATTCGACTTTACTTATCCAAGGGACGGCAGGAACGAGCGAAGAAGCGATTCGGTACGGTTGGAACTACGCCCGCTTATTGGCCGAAGGCCCGACGGAAAACGCACTCGTAACCACCCCGATGATGTATGCGATGCGGACGGGGCAAATTGCCCGCATCGAAGAGCTGACCCGCATCACTGCCGACGTCCAAGACACGCTTATCACGATTTTGTCCGAAAAAACCTTACCAATTCCTGAACTCAACACAGAAGTGCAGGCGGTTTCGGGCTTCAACGTCATTGCAACGGCCAACAACCGCGACAAAGGAGTAAATGAGCTTTCGGGCGCACTAAAACGGCGTTTTAACACCGTGATTTTGCCCGTACCTGAATCAATGGAAGAGGAAATTTCGATAGTTCAGCACCGTGTTTCCAGTTTACAGAAAGCCCTTGAGCTTCCCGCAGAAGCGCCTTCTTTGAAAGAAATTCAACGCATTGTGACCATTTTCCGCGAATTACGCGCGGGAGTGACAGCCGACGGGAAAACCAAAATCAAAGTACCCACCAGTACCATGAGTACGGCCGAAGCCATATCGGTCGTCAATAATGGCTTGGCCTTGGCCGCCCACTTTGGGGACGGACGCTTAAATGCCCAAGACGTTGCCGCAGGTTTAGTAGGCGCAGTTGTCAAAGATCCTGTTCAAGACAAGGTAGTCTGGAACGAATACCTCGAAACCGTCGTCAAGCCCCGCGCCGAATGGAAAGACGTGTATCGTGCTTGTAAAGAAATAACATTGTAACGACCGACTCCATGCCTCTTCATATTTTAGGAATACGTCACCATGGGGTAGGTTCGGCCAAGAATGTCGTTGAACGATTGGCGCAGATACAGCCTGATCTTATTTTGGTAGAAGGCCCTCCCGAACTCGATTCTATCGTGCATTGGGTAGGTCAAAAAGGGCTAAAACCTCCCGTGGCCGTACTGGGGTACAACCTCGACGACCCTCAGCAAGCTACATTTTACCCTTTTGCCGAATTTTCTCCCGAATGGCAAGCTATTTCCTACGCCCATGCCCAGCAGCTTCCCGTTCGCATGGCAGACTTACCTTTGGCCATCTCTTTTCAAGAACAAATCAATCAACGAGAGGCTAAAAAAGAGCAACCAATCGAGAAGCAAGCGGAAGAACAGACGTTTTTGTTGCCCTTCAAAGACCCCATTTCTTACTTTGCCGACGTTGCTGGTTACGAAAATTCGGAACTTTGGTGGGAACATCACTTTGAACAAAAATACATTCCTAACAACGCGCAAGAGCATTTTGAAGCGGTGTTGCTGATGATGAGCGAACTACGTGCCGCCCAAGTAAAATCTGCGTTGGACCAAGAAAACGTGGCCCGCGAAGCGTACATGCGGGAACTGATTCGAAAAGCACAAAACGAACTCTACACCAACATTGTCGTGGTATGTGGTGCTTGGCACGCCCCTGTCCTCCTCGATGTCGAAACCACGGCGAAACAGGACGCCAAACTGCTAAAAGCATTGCCCAAAACAAAAATTAAAGTAGGCTGTACGTGGATTCCTTGGACCAACGACCGCCTTTCGATGTTTTCGGGCTACGGTGCGGGTATTACCTCGCCAGGCTGGTACGAACACCTTTGGAAATACGGCAATAAAGACGACGGCTCGCGCTGGCTCACCAAAGTAGCTCGGCTGTTTCGACAGAAAAAAATGGACATTTCTACCGCGCACGTCATCGAAGCTTTTCGGTTGGCGGAGACACTGGCGAGTCTGCGGGCGCTGTCGCGGGTGGGACTTCACGAACTCAACGAAGCCACCCAGACCGTCATGTGCATGGGCGACGGAATCTTACTCGAATTAGTCAAAAAAGAGTTGATTGTTGCCCAACGAATTGGAAAAGTCCCCGACGAGCTACCCAAATTACCGCTACAAGAAAATTTTGAAAAGCTAGCCAAAAGCTACCGATTACCCATTACGGCCGAAAAAAAGGACTACGAACTCGACCTCCGCAAAGAAACCGACTTAAATCGGAGTAAGCTCATCTACCGACTAGGAATCTTAGACATTCCGTGGGGAACTCGCCTGTACGCTCGCAACAAGGGAACGTTTAAGGAGGCGTGGACGCTACGGTGGCAACCCGAAATGTTTATTCATCTCATTGAAAAAGGGATTTGGGGCAACTCTGTTGAAGATGCGTGTACCAAATTTCTAATTGATAAAAGCAAAAAGACCAATGCCATCAAAGACCTTGCGGACATGATTCAGCAAGCGATTCCTGCCGAGTTGTTTGGGGCAATTGAGCAATTATTGCTTAAAATCAGTGAGGTTGCTACGGTTTCAGCCGACATTACCGAACTGATGACGGCGCTTCCTCCTTTGGTCGAAGTGAGTCGCTACGGGAACGTTCGGAAAACGGATTTGTCGGCCATCAATCAATTGGTAGAAGGTCTTCTCACGCGTATTTGCATAGGATTGCCCAATGCTTGTTACGGGTTAGATGACGAAAACTCCCGAAAGGTTTTTGACTACATTAAGCAAGTCAATGAAGCCACGCGACTCATTGAAAACGAAGAACTTACGCAGCTATGGCAACATGCGTTACGAATTTTGCTCGACAAAGAAGGCGTCAACCCTATCATTTTGGGCTGTACTTGTCGGCTACTTTTTGATGCCCAAGAACTAGACGAAATTCAAACAGCGCAAAGGTTTGAATTGGCCCTTTCAAAAGGAAATGAACCTCTCTTTTCGGCGGGTTGGGTCGAGGGCTTTCTCAAAGGAAGTGGCATGATACTGCTGTACGATAATGTACTTTGGAATTTACTTTACCGTTGGGTTTTTGAGCTTTCAGAAGACTATTTTATTGAATTGCTTCCAATCCTCCGCCGAACCTTTTCCAAATTTGAACCCTCGGAACGCAAACAACTGGGTGAAAAAGCCAAAAAAGGAGCTAATGTAGAGCAAACGGTAGTTCTTGAACCCACCGACACAACCGATTTCGATTACCAACGCGCTGAGGAAGTTTTGCCTATTTTGCAAATGCTCTTGGGGCTAAAATAACTACAAACAGCTATGAATCAACATATTCAACTCCAAAACTACATCAATTCTGTCAAAGCAGGATATTCCTATGGCTATAACCAAGCGACTTTTGACCAGGTTTTTGCCTACTTAAATGGCGAAACCGACCAACGTCCTCAGTTGGGCAGTACCAGCTATTGGTATTTCTCCGAACTAATTGACCTTCTTCCTCAGCAACTGGGTGATTGGAACGAGTTGCACGACCGCGTGATGGACATTGCGACCCACCCAACCATCTGGGAAGCCCCAAAAACTATGAACGACTATACTTACGGGTGTTACCGTTATTTTTTTCGCTGGATGATTCGCCAACTAGACGAGAATAGTTCGTTGTCGTTGTATCTAGTAAAGCAGCTTGAATCTCACGCCCAAAAATACAAAATTACGTTGCCCTTTTTTGTCAATGGATTGGTATTTGGAGGAGCTAACCTGTTAGAGACTTCGGCAAAACCAACTGGTTTAGGGCTATTTATCTTAGAACGATTGGAAGAAAACAAAACCATCTATTTCCAAGCTTTCCAGCCCAATTACCTCCCATACTTAACGTTGCTCTTAGCAACAAAACCTGACTTTGTACATCAGCACGTTACCACCTTTCTTCAATTTGAAAATCAAATTCAGGTGGTGGATAAGCTACTCCACTTCGATGCCCCGTTGTACGAGCCCTATATTGAAAAGCGTTTAGAGAAGGTCAAAAATTCTGAAAATTTGATTGCCATTAGTCAATTATTATTGGATAATTTTCCCGATAAATACCAATCTCGCACAACAGAATTGATGCTCAAAGTAATCTCCAAGGAGCATCATATCATGAAATCGGCACGAATCCATTATAGACCTAACAGCACCTATGTCCAGCATCTTGGGCGTCACGTTACTTTTCTCGAAACAAGCATTGATTATCTACTAAAAAACAAAATTGAAGGTGCGGAAGAGATTATTCTTAACACACTCAAAGATTGTTATCAAATTCCCATTGAAGTCATCAAGGGAATTGCCTTGCACTTAGGCCAAAATGGACTAGACCTCATCATGGAAGGGTTAAGAATGAATTTACAAAACCTTAATTGGGAAAATAATTCATTTTTTAAAGAGTATTTCAAGCTTCTTGACACCCTTGATTTCAGCAAATACGAGGAAGAAATTTGGGCTATTTCCTCTCATAAATCAAAGAAAATACGCGAGCTAGCCGCAGTCACTCTCAGCAAATTAGGAAATCACTCAACCCCCAAAGCGGCGGTACTTCTTCAACATAAAAAAGCCGATGTTCGACAAGTGGGTGCTTTGATTTTATCGCTTATTAAAACCGACGAATCTCTTGCTATTCTCACCAATGCGCTCGAAAGCGAAAAAAATGACGATGCTCGCGACCTGATGCTCCAAGGGTTAAGTGGACTGATGTCAGCCTCTGTTACTAAAGACCAACTTCAAGACAAAATAGCAAAAGCTCAGGAGCGCGGAAAACTTGACAACCCTATCGAAAGTTGGCTTCAAGAGGCTCAACTTCCCAGTTTAATGTACCTTGACGGGAATAAACTCACACCAAACGCTATTCGGTTTTTGTTGTATCGGATGAGCCGAGCAAAAGACATTCGGATTGACCTTGAGGCTAAAATACTTTTAGAACTCATTGATAAATCTCATGCACAACCTTTTGCCGAAGCCGTTCTCAAAAATTATTTCTCCATGGGTGGGGCCGATGCCAAACAGAAATTTTGCCTTACCCTCGGGAGTATTTTGGGAGGTGATGCCGAAATCGACCTACTGAAGCGAAAAGTGAACGAATGGGTCGATGCTGGAAGAGGCAAAATGGCCGAATACGCCGTCAAAGCCATTGCCCTCAATGGGAGTACCAAAGCGCTACGGGTTGTTGAATTTTTCTCAAGAAAATACAAAAATAAGAACAAGAACATTGGGGCTGCCGCCAATGAGTCCTTTGGTTTGGTAGCCGAAGAACTCGGAATCTCCCCCTATGATTTAGCCGACTCCATTATTCCTGACTTTGGCTTTGATGGTCTTTTCAAACCATTCGAAGTGAATGAAGATGCCTATCGGGCGTTTATCGACAATAATTTCAAATTGGCCTTCTTAAACGAAGACAACAAAGTAGTCAAATCACTACCGAAAGGAACCGCCAAAGAATTACAAGAAGAGTTTAAAGAAATTGGCAAAGAGATTAGAGACATTGTCAAATCTCAGTCTGGTCGATTGGAGCAATATCTTGTCATTCAGCGAAAATGGTCATCCGAAAAATGGCAAGCCTTTTTTATGACCAGTCCCATCATGTTTGTGTATGCTATTCGACTAATTTGGGGAGCATTTGACCAAAACCAGCAATTGCGTTTTACCTTCAAAGTACAAGAAGACCAAACGCTCATTGACGAAAACGGCGATGAAATCGAATTGGAGGAAGACCTTTTCATTGGCATGGTGCATCCCCTGCAATTAAATCAGGCTCAAAAAGAATATTGGATTGAAACCCTTTCCGATGCCGACTTATCCCCTATTTTTCCTCAACTCAACCGAAACGTCATTGCATTTGATGAAAAAGAAACGGGGAAGACGATTTCTAAAAAGTTTCAAGGAATCGAAATGAGCGGCTATGCGTTTGTGGCAAGGCTCGAAAAAACGGGCTGGTTCAGGGGTTCAGTAGTGGATGGCGGTGGTATTTCGAGTTATTACAAAGATTTCTCAGAACTGAACATCACGACTATTTTACTGCAACAAGGCAACATTGGCGTTGGTTACTTAGATGAAAACGCCATTTTGGGTGAGCTGATGTTTGTTTCAAACAAAAGTGTACACTTTGGCAGCTACGTTTACGACGAACCTTCCAGAATCGACGACCCTCGCCTCATTCCTTTTGAGCAAGTTCCTGCCATTGTTTACTCAGAAATAATGGCCGACATGCAGTTTTTTAAAGAAAATGATGCCCGAAAACAAAACGATACCCAGAATGGCACTCACTGATTCAGAAAACTTACGCCGTTGGCGGCTCATTTTAGGCGGTGACGAAGCCGACGGAACTGACTGCCAGCTACAAGGGCTTGATGCACAAATGGATGCCTCGCTATCAGCCCTTTATGAATTTGAACGAAAAAAACGATTTGATTATCAATCACCCCAAGAGGGTGGCAGTCGAAAAGGAGGGTCTGAAGGCTCAAATCCTTCGGTGGCGCGCTGGCTAGGCGACATTCGCAATTATTTCCCCCAATCGGTTGTGCAAGTCATTCAAGGAGATGCGCTCAAACAACCCATGCTTCAGAAAAAGCTCATGCTCGAACCCGAAATTTTGGAGCAAGCCACCCCTAATGTAGCCTTGGTTGCCAACTTGATGGAATTGGGAAAATTGATTCCTTCTAAGACCAAAGATACCGCCCGCCGTGTGGTTCAAAACGTGGTTGAAGAACTGATTCAAAAGTTGGAACAAAAAACGGTTCAGGCCATTACTGGCGCGTTGAATCGAAGCAGTAGAAACAAACGTCCTCGCTACAACGAAATCGACTGGAATACCACCATTCGCAAAAATCTAAAGCATTATCTCCCTGATTACAAGACGATTATACCCGAAACAAGAATTGGCTACGGGCGTAAAAGCAAACGTTCGCTCAAAGACGTCGTCTTGTGTCTCGATCAAAGCGGGTCGATGGGAGCTTCAGTCGTTTACTCGGGGATTTTTGGGGCAGTGATGGCTTCTTTACCCCAAATCAAAACCCAAATGGTCGTTTTTGACACCGAAGTAGTGGATTTAACCGAAGACCTAAAAGACCCCGTCGAACTACTTTTTGGAGTGCAATTGGGGGGAGGAACGGACATTAATAAAGCTTTGGGATACTGCAAAAAAATAATTGCCCAACCAGATGACACCATTTTAGTTCTTATCACTGACCTATGCGAGGGCGGCGATGAAAGCCAAATGCGAAAACGCGTGGAAGAACTGGTAGCTGACGGGGTACAAGTCATTTGTTTATTGGCATTGGACGATTCGGGAGCACCTTATTTTGACACCCACAACGCTAAATTTTTATCTACCTTGGGTGTCCCAGTCTTTGCTTGTACGCCCGACCTTTTTCCTGATATGATGGCGGCGGCTATCAACAAACACGACATGGCACAGTGGGCGGGCGACAATGGCATTGTGCTCAAAGGAAGCAAATCATAGCATAAAAGTAAAAGCTCAGTAAATCATTCTTTTATGAGAAAATTTCAAAACCTGTCCTAAACCTTTCTAAAAACATGATTTACAGAGCCTTTACGCTTTTTCTTTTATTAGTATGTTTTGGTAGTTGGGCACAACAGCCCGTCGCTACGATGCTTTCTTCTGGCTTCAAAAAAACTACCCTCACGCGGGAGTTTATTTCGGAGGGAGTGACTGTTGCCGACTTGAACCGCGACGGAAAAATGGACATCGTGGCGGGTTATTATTGGTTTGAAGCGCCCACTTGGAATGTTCATCAAATGGCGCCTGCTCAAACTACCCAACCAGCAACCCCTCCCGTCGGTTTTGGGATGTTTTCTAACGTATTTAACCCTCGTAAAGAATACAGCAATTCGTTCCTCAACTTAGGAATGGATGTCAACCTCGACGGCTGGGATGATGTTGTTATTATTGATTTTCCAGGCAAACCTGCTTTTTGGTTCGAAAACCCAAAAAATAAAGAGGTCGCCGCTTGGAAAAAACACATCATCGCCGATTCGATGGGCGTTTCCAACGAATCTCCCGCCTTTGTGGACATTGATAAAGACGGACGCTTGGATATTTTGTGCGGCGACCCTGCCAAAAAGCAAATCGTTTGGCTCAAAGCCCCCACTAAAAAGGGAGAAACACGCTGGCAACGTTTCCCACTTAGTGCCGAAAAAGTACCTGGTACGGAGAACTTTTCGCATGGTATTGGCTACGGCGACATTAATAAAGATGGATTAAATGACGTAGTGATTCGTGAAGGATGGTTTGAGGGGACGAAAGATTTAACTTCGGGTTCGTGGAAATTTCACCCTACCAATATCGGAGACCCCTGTTCGCACATGCAGATTTTGGATGTGGACGGCGATGGTAAAAATGATATCGTAAGTGCATCAGCACACGCCTTGGGCGTATGGTGGCACCGCCAAGTTACAGATACGCAAGGCGCGCTTGCATTCACGACTAATCTCATTAGCACAACCACGGCTCAAACGCACTCTTCAATTATGGCCGACCTCAACGGCGACGGTAAAAAAGAATACATCACGGGCAAACGATTTTTGGCTCATCACGGCCGCGACCCTGGCGATGCCGACGCGTCTATTTTGTTTTGGTTAGAATTTACCCCTGGACAAGCTCCTTATTGGAAAGAACATGTGATTGACCAAGATTCTGGTTCGGGGCTTAACCTTGCGGTAAAAGATATGAATAAAGATAAAACCTTAGATATTGTCGTTGCCAATAAAAATGGTGTGTTTTTGTTTGAGAATTACCTTACGAAAGACAAAAAATAGGGAGCGAATCACAAAACAAAAAAGCGAGCCTAGGCTCGCTTTTTTTATGAAAAATGTTTGTCTTGGCTGCTAAAAGCTAGAAAAATAGCCCTTTGCTAATCATTGGGTACAAGTAGTGAAATACGATGTAACCAAAAATCAAGAGAGTTAAGCCAGCTAACCAAATCGTTTGGTCTAATACCAACGGAGTTCGTTTCTCTTCAATGATGCGGTAGCTTTTTACTGGTTTCATAATGTGGTAAGGTTTGCGAGTTTTTCAACCACAAATTACCCTACTTTTCTTTTAATAGTTTAGCGTAAAAATACCTGTTTTTCAAAGAAGTTATTTTTCGGTTGCTTGGGTATTAGAATCGTTACTGATTCAAACTGCAGAAAAATGGCTAAAAAAGTAGCCCGTTTTTTATTTTAATAGTAGTACTAGAAAAGCGCTAAACCCTTATGAACACCTCTTCTACCTATCCTCAGGTGCTTATTAAAAGTAGCCTGCTCACTGCCGTATTTTTTGGTTTTTTTTTGACGTTTAATCAACAACTTTCAGCTACTGAACTCGCTTTAGATAGCCCATTCTTTCTCTTATTATTTTTCTTACTTTTTACAGTTGGTCAGCCTTCTGTCATTTCCCATTGGCTTCCCCGCCTGACTATTTCAGGACAGCGATTACTTCTTTTCCCTTGCCTTTTAATTGGGCTACTGTATCTCTACCTTACCGTTCATGGGCACACACCTTTCAAAGGCTCAGCAGGGCTCTTTCTTTTTTTTATGCTATTCCCGACTTTATTTTTCATGGCACTTCAGCGTACAGAAGCAGCCGTAGAGTGGTCGGATGTAGTTGTGCTTCTATTGATTGTTATACCAGCGACTAGCATCTCGTTTGAGGTAGGCACTTCACTTCCTTTTCATGGTTCAGGATTCAGCAACGCCATGCGTTTGGTGATTATGATTTCGGCCGTATATGGCTTTTCGTACGTTCGCCGCCTACCCAACGTCGGTTTTTACCTCACATTTCGGTGGAACTACTTATTGATCGCCTTGGGCGCTTGGCTATCGTTTTTGCTGTTGGTGGCCGTGCTTGGTTATTTTGGGAAATTTTTAAACCTGACGGGGCACGACATTCTTTCCCCCAATTTTGCCTACGAATACCTCAAGGATTTTGTGCGAATCTTTTGCGGAACGGCACTTTTTGAAGAATTATTTTTACGAGGAATTTTACAAAACTTAATCACCCGCAAAGTCACCGAAAGCCCTCGCTGGAATGGCTACTTGAAATGGGGTTTTATCGTATTTTTTGTGCTATCGTTTGTCACAGGCTACTTGGTCGAGCCCAAACTCACTTGGTTTCCCATGCTCACCACTGCCTTGCTGTTTGGCGCTGCTTATTTGATAGAAAGACAGAAATTTGAAAAATTAGGCACCTACACTGCCCTCGCTATCACCAGTGTATTTTTTGGACTTGTACATTTTCACGCGGGTTCCATGCTTTTTGTGGGGCTTGCCAGTGTGGCGGGTTGGGCGTATGGCTATACCTACCTCAAAACCCAAAACGTATTTTACGCAGCCCTTGTCCATACGCTTGTCAATTCGTCGGAGTTTTTGTTTCACATTTAGAAGATGGTTTTTGTCAAAAAATTGCTCAAAATCGTAGGGTACAGTACCGTTGTGCTGCTTATTCTTGCCTATTTTCTGTTCGTGTTTCCTTTTTGGGGAATCCCTTTTAATGCCCAACGCCACGGCAACCCTCCCCTTACTCCTGCGTGGGCTTTGGAATGTTGGCTTTGGGAAGACGATAAAAATACCGCTGCCTACGAAGATTCGTTGCTGGCAGGCTACGCAAAACACGACATTCCCGTACGGACGCTGTTGATTGACAGTCCGTGGAGTTTAAGATACAATGATTTTGAGGTAGATACGCTGCGTTATCCCAAACCCGCACAATGGTTCAAAGGCTTAGAGGAGAAAGGTTACCGTGTTGTGCTTTGGATGACTTCGATGGTGGACAGTTATAGCAAAGATACTCGCCTCACTGCATCACAAGATTTTTACCAAAACGCAAAACAACGCGGTTATTTGGTCGGGAACGGCAACGAAATTAAATGGTGGAAGGGCAAAGGTGGGTTTATCGACTACTCCAACCCCGACGCTCTAAAATGGTGGCAAGGGCTGCAAAAAAACGTACTTCAGTACGGAATTGACGGCTGGAAATTGGACGGAACAGCTACTTTATTTCGGCAACAGGTAGGTTTTTTACCGTTTTTGTACCAAAAAACGCATTCGGGTTGGATGAGTACACGCCAATACATGGACTGGTATTATCGGGAGGAATATGCCAATGGACTCCGCCACAACCCTGAATTTGTGACGTTGGGCCGCGCCATGGATCGTTGGTTTCACCCCGAAGGATTTGCGCCTATTGATGCTTCTCCCGTCAACTGGGTGGGCGACCAAAAACACCATTGGAGAAATCCAGAAGCGCTTTCAAGCAATGGCAAAGAAAAAGACATCGCATTGGACGGAGTTCAGGGGTTTGAGTCGGCCATCCAAAGTATTTTAAGAAGTGCCAACATGGGCTATAACGTCATTGGTTCTGACATAGCGGGCTTTTCGGGTGACTCGATTCCACCGAGATTATACATTCGATGGACTCAATTTTCGACTTTTTGCGGATTGTTCCTCAACGGCGGCCACGGCGAACGAGCCCTTTGGAAACGAACTGCCCAAGAATTAGAAATCATTCGGCGTTTTTCGTGGCTGCATACCGAATTGGTTCCCTACATGTACAGCTATGTCGTATCAGCCCACCGAGGAGGTACGCGCTTACAAAAGCCCACGGAAGGCAAGTATCACTATTTGTTTGGAGACCACTTGTTGGTAGCGCCCATTTACCAAGACCAGCTCGACAACGAAGTAACATTGCCCGCTGGCAAGTGGCGGTATTGGTTTAACGACCATGAACTGTTGGAAGGCAATACGAAGTTTACCAAACGTTTTCCGCTGGAGGAATTTCCCGTTTATATCAAAGAAGGCAGCATTATTCCGTTGCGAATCGAACGCGCATATACGGGAATTGGAGATTCTACGTCCAAAAACTACTTGACTTGGCTCATTTACCCCTCTGGTACCTCCGCCTTCATCGTGTACGACGAGAAAAGTCAAACCCCTACCAACCTTACCGTCCAACAACAACCTAACAAACTACTCCTCACGCTGAAAGGCAAGCATTTACCCCACATTTTTTCTATCCATTCCACCAAAGCTCCAAAGAAAGCTACCCTTGACGGTCAAGCTGTGATGTTTCGTTTTGATGCACTCAAGCAAAAAATTTACCTCAAAACTGACACGTACCAACACGGCAAGTACCAATTAGACTTTTAAACGCACCATCATCATTACAAAGTTTCTTGTAACTTGCAATCTTGTGTTCCATTTAACCTATTGATGATGAAAATAGCACCGTATCTATTACTTGCGCTGTTGGCCGTCCAATGCAAAACAGCGTCTAAGCCTCCCCAAAATTTGCAAGAAACGTTGGCCGATGTTGAAAAAATCAAAGGCCGTACCGAGTACATTGAATCCCCTTACGTGACGGCGGGCGACCGCATCTATATGGTGGGTCACCAAGACGGCTCTTTTCCCGACTTGGGATGGCACATTACGGGCGAAATGGGGGGAATTTGGGACCACCCCATCAAATTGATGGATGGATTTTCGGCCCAGTTAACCCTCAACAATTCAACTCTTTGCCTTAGTAAAGCCGACACTTTTTACAACTATCCCTTTGCAAATCAACACATTTACCTTCTCCCCAAAGAAGGAATGCGGGTCGAACGTTTGCAGTTTGTACCTGATGGCAAAGAGGCGGTGGTGGTTCAGTATGTGTTTCATAACTCCGACGCCAAAGAGAAAAAAATCACGTTTCAATTCAACGGAAAATCGGATTTGCGGCCTACGTGGCTTTCCGAACGCACCAACACTCAGGACGGAAACGACCAAGCGACGTTTGATGCAGGTACCAACGCTTGGGTCGTGAAAGATAGCCTTAATGAATGGTTCGTTACGTTTGGGTCAACGCTCGCGCCCGTCAAACACGCCACAGAAGCCAACGGCTGCACCTTAAAATCAGTAGGCAAAGGCACCAATGCTTCGCTGACCTACGAGCTAACGCTTCCTGCTAATGGGTCACTTGTGTTACCGTTCACGGTTGCTGGTTCGTACGAGTCGAAGGCCAATGCGCAGGCTACGTTGGTGGAAGTTCAGGAAAAAACGGCAGAATTATTCAGTACCAAGAAGAAAAGATATGCCGAATTAGCGTCACAAACGCAGATTTCAATTCCTGACAAAGAGGTGCAGCAAGCCTTTAACTGGCTCAAATACAGCACCGACTGGCTAGTGCGCGACGTTCCTTCGGTAGGGCGTGGGCTTGCCGCAGGGCTGCCCGATTATCCTTGGTGGTTTGGGGTGGACAATGAGTATTCATTGCAAGGTGCATTGCTCATCGGTCGCTTTGATATTGTATATAAAACCATTGAGTTGCTGGTTAAAGAGTCGAATCGAGTCAATAAAAACAGCGGGCGGATTCTCCACGAAATGTCCACCAACGGGCAAGTGTTTAATGAAGGCAATATCAACGAAACGCCCCAATTTGCGACGCTTATTTGGACCGTTTATCAGTGGACGGGCGATAAGGAGTTTTTGGCCAAGTACTACCCCGTGGTGGTGAAAGGCTTGGATTGGTTGATGAAAGAGAACGACAAAGATGGCAACCTCCTTCCTGACGGCTTCGGAATGATGGAAATTCACGGCTTGAACAGCGAAATGATTGACGTGGCAGCTTACAGTCAAAAAGCCTTTGCGGACGCGGCCCAAATGGCCAAAGAAATGGGCGATGTGACGTTGGTGACTAAGTACCAAACCATTGCCCAAAAAATCAAGGACAAAATCAATACGGAGTTTTGGGTACCTGAGAGCCAGTCGTATGCCGATTTTATCGGAACGAAAGAACAGACCCTCCACCTCATTGACGACGCCATCGTGAGGGCTGATACGCTCAAAAAACCGTGGGCAGTCGCCGAAATGAAAGCCTTGAAGAAAAAGGTCAAATCGTTGCCTGCGGGCACAAAAAAGGGCTTCGTCCTCCACCACAATTGGGTCGTAAATACGCCGATGGAAATGGGTATCGCCGATGCTGATAAGGCTTTAAAAGCCCTTGAAACGGGGCAAAAGTTTGTCAATCCGTTTGGGATGTTTGTGACGGGCATCGACCGCGACGAGTCCGCGGGCAAAGATGTGAGTTCAGCAGCGCAGGGTAAGAAAACGTTTACCTATACGGGTGCGGTCATGACGTTGCCAACGGGTGTACAGGCCATTTCAGAAAATAACTACGGCCGCCCCGACCAAGCCCTCGACTACCTCAAGCGCATGACGCGGGCTTTTAGCTTTGCACTCCCTGGCTCCATGTACGAGGTTTCTCCCGACTTTGGAATGTTTGCCCAAGCATGGACACTTTATAGTTTTGGCGTGCCGATTGTCCGTCAATTCTTTGGTATTCAACCCAATGCTGCTCACAAAACCATACGGATTCAGCCGCAATTACCTTCGACTTGGGACAAAGCAAGCGTGGAAAAATTAACCATTGGCGATAATCAGCTAACGGTTCATTTTGAAAAAAGTGGCAACCAACAAACCATTCGACTATCCCAAACCAAACCTGAGTGGAAGATTGTTTTTGCTTTGCCAAAAGGGGAGTACAAGACGTGGAAAATGAACGGTAAAAGCGTAACGGCGACGCCAGAAGGAGCGTTGGAAGTAACGGGAGGCAACGGGGAGAAAATCGAACTTGAAGCCTTACAATGATATAAGCTTACCCTCCCGAAAGTTTTGAACTTTCGGAAGGATACTCCAAGCCCATGAATCTAAAGACTTTAACTCGCCTTCTTCCCTTTATCTTAGCATTAGGACTGTTGGGTTTCTTGTCCGATTCCCAACAAGTGTTCAACCTAGAAAATGCTTTCCCTCACCTCACATTTGAACGTCCCGTTGAGTTCACCCACGCGAGCGACGGTAGCAATCGTTTGTATGTGATTGAGCAAGAAGGGCGGATTCGGGTGTTTGAAAATAGCCCATCGACAAAGTCAGCCGACGTTTTTTTAGACCTTAAAAACAAAGTTTCTTCGGAAGGTGAAATGGGGTTACAACGTAAACCGTTGGAATCCATCATTGCCCGCTACCAAGTGGTTTCCAATAAAGTGGATGTTTCGACGGAAACTATTTTACTGCGGTTTGACCAGCCCTACGACAACCACAACGGCGGCAAAATCGCATTTGGCCCCGATGGATATCTCTACATTGGGACAGGAGACGGCGGTGCGTGGGGTGACCAGCATAATTATGCCCAAAATCGAAGTTCGTTGCTGGGAAAAATCTTACGAATTGACGTCAACCAAACAACCCGAGGTGCTTACGGCATTCCAGCTGGCAATCCCTACGTGGGCTCGATGGAAGGTTTTCGGGAAGAAATTTATGCTTATGGACTGCGAAATCCGTGGCGCTTTAGTTTTGATGACGTTACCCAACAACTTTGGGTGGGCGATGTGGGTCAAAATGAATTTGAAGAAATAAATATCGTGATTAAAGGAGGTAATTACGGCTGGCGACTCAAAGAAGCCGTTCGTTGTTACAACCCCCGCAACGATTGCGACCCCACACAACAACTCATCGACCCAATTCACTATTACCCTCGTTCCGACGGCGTTTCGGTAACGGGTGGGTTCGTGTATCGAGGTTCGCGTGCGCCTTCCCTGCGGGGAAAATACCTTTTTGCCGATTATAGCAACGGTCACATTTGGGCACTTTCGTTTGAAGGAAATAAAAAAACGGGACTGGAATTAGTCAGTAAAGAAGGCGGTTCGGTTTCAGCCTTTGGCGAAGATGCACAAGGAGAACTTTACATTTTAGACCACAACAGTGGGAAAATTAGACGATTTTAACGGTTACCCTCCCGAAAGTTCAAAACTTTCGGGAGGGTAAACTCGACTAAATACCTTTCGCGATTTTATCCAAACGCACAATCGACTGAACCATCGAACGCACATCGTGGTAGTTGATTTTCCACGAATGGCTCATGTGTTTCCAAATCGGCACCCCTTGGCGCGTCATCAGTGGCCACCACTCTCCTAGTTCGTGATTAATCATTTTGTCAAATACAAAACGGTGGATGTTTTCGTACGCCTCCAGATACTTTTCGTCTTTGAGGTAACGATACGCATCTAACATTCCGATAAGCATTTCGGCCTGTTGCCAGAACTCTTTCTCGCGGTCATACACCTCTCCTGCGTGCGAACCTTCAACATACACTCCACCAAATTCCCAGTCAACGCCGTATTGCAATGAATGACTGTACGATTTTTTGATTTGGCCGCCATAGGTATCGTAAGGTAAACCTAACACGTCGAGGGCGTGCATCAACAACCACGCAAACTCCGAATTGTGGCCGTAGCTGGTATTGTCTTCGGCGGCGGCTTTCAAGCCATCTTCGGTAAATCGGTCCCACCCCCACACAATATCAAACTTGATTTGTGGCGCTACCGACCAGTCTGCCCAAAACTGAGGAATACCCGTCCCGTATTCAGGGTGCATGATTTTGGTTACCAACAATTCAATGATTTCTAGCAACTTACGGCGGTGAACTTCCAATCCTGTACATTCGTACAAGGTCGTGAAGGCTTCCATCAAGTGCATGTGCGCATCAAGCGTTTTACGGTCACCACCCGCTGCGCCAGGGCCTTTGAGGGTCCAATCGCGGTGGAACATTTCAAAATAGCCTCCAAAGTGTGTATCTGCTCCGTATTTTTGGAGAAGGTCAAAACATTTTTCGGCGTATTCACGGCCACGTGGATCGCCCGTTGCCAACGTATATTCGCTCAACGAATAAATGCAAAAGCTCAACCCGTAGATAATTTTTTGGTCGTTGGTCACTTCACCCTTGCGGTTGGTCATCCAGTAAAACCCACCAAACTCCTCGTCCCACATGTTGTTGATGAGGTAATCTACTCCGTGGCGGGCCATTTCAGCAAATTCTCCATTGCCATATCCCGCACGGTGTACCGATGAATACGTAAATACCGACCGTGATTGGGCAATCAACGATTTTTCATCTTCCCCCGAATCGTTACCAAACTGGTCGAAATGTGTAATGAACCCCCCATTTTCTTTATCAACTGTACGCTTTACCCAAAAAGGCAATAATCCATTGTTAAGGTACGTCTCAATTTCCTGACGCAAGGAGGCGATTTTTTCAGAAGTCATAGTTAAGAGCTTTTTTTCTTAAAATACAAACATGTGTTATAACTACTGAAAGTGCGTCTATTTAGGCTATGACTTGCCTAGTTTATATTCCTTCATGCCCAAAACTTGGCAAGTCAAATCATCTACGAATCAAAGACTTGCTAAGTTTATACTCTTCCGCATTCAAAACTTGGCAAGTCAAACCATCTACAAACCAAAGACTTGCCAAGTTTATACTCTTCCGCATTCAAAACTTGGCAAGTCAAACCATCTACAAACCAAAGACTTGCCAAGTTTATACTCTTCCGCATTCAAACTTGGCAAGTCAAACCACCTACGAATCAAAGACTTGCCAAGTTTAAAATAGTCATAGCAAGTCTAAAGGGCAATGGTTGTTGGTTTTCCTTTTTGCACCGTGATTGTTTTGGTGTTTTTGCCGTATTTTACGCTGACCGTTCCGCCTAGTTTCGATGATACTTGCGCTTGGGTCAACTGCCCGTTTTTCCATTTCATATCCACCACATAACCGCCTCTGGCACAGAGCCCTTTCACCTCGCCATCTTTCCAAGCCAAGGGTAAGGCGGGCAAAAGTTCGATGTTTCCGTCGTGACTTTGAAGAAGCATTTCGGCCAAACCTGCCGTTGCGCCAAAATTTCCGTCTATTTGAAAAGGTGGGTGAAGATTAAAGAAATTGGGCGCTGATTTTTGTTGCAAAATAATGTTGAAGTTTTTCAGCCCTTCATCACCGTTTCTTAGCCTTGCCCAAAAATTAGTCACCCAAGCTGCACTCCAACCCGTTTGGCTCGCTCCGCCTCCGTTGGCCAAGCGATATTCCAACGATTTTTTGGCCGCTTCTACCAATTGTGGCGTTTGGCTGTAGTTAAACGCATTGCCAGGGTAAAGCGCGTACAAATGCGACATGTGGCGGTGTCCTGGCTCCACTTCTTTGTACTCTTTAGCCCACTCCATCACGCGCCCGTCAGAACCAATTTTTACGGGCTGTAGCTTTTTGCGGTCGGCTTTCAAGTCTTCAATAAAAGTATCCTTATCGTTAAGAATCTCAGCCGCACTGATGACGTTGCCAAAAAGCTCGTCGATGATTTCTTGGTCGTGCGCGGGGCCCATACTAATAGAGCCTCGGCTACCATCGGGGGCTACAAAAGCGTTTTCGGGCGAAGACGCAGGCCCCGACACCAGCAACCCCGACTCACGGTCAACGACCAACCAAGCTTTGTAAAAACGAGCAGCGTTTTTCAACGTGCCATACACCGACTGCAAATAGTTTTTATCCTTCGTAAACGCATAATGCTCCCATAAATGTTGGCAAATCCAACCACTTGCCCCCGACGTCAATCCCCACGACGGGTGCTCGCCAGGCGAGGTAAAACCCCAGACGTTCACAATCGGATTTACACTCCAGCCTGGTAGCCCAAACTGTACGGAAGCCGATTTGGTGGCGGGTTTTTCGATGTCTTTGATAAACTGCGTCATCGACAAATGCAGCTCACTAAGATTGGTAACTTCCGCAGGCCAATAATTCATCTGAATGTTGATATTGGTGTGGTAATCGCCGTTCCAAGGTGTCTGGATTTTGTTGGCCCAAATCCCCTGAAGGTTGGCGGGGAGGGTATTTTCGCGGGTCGATGAAATCAACAAATAGCGACCAAATTGGAAATACAGTTGCGACAAATGATTGTCATTTTCGGTGGTTTTAAGGGTCGAAAGTCGCTCATCTGTTGGAACATTATCGGCCGTTTCGCTCAACGTCAACGCCACTCGATTGAAGTACTTTTGGTAATCGGCAAGGTGTTCTTTTTTGGTTTGAACGTAAGGTTGTGCAAATGCCTTTTTCAAATTGGCCGCCGTAATCCCTTGGTAATCTCGCCCTTTGTAAATGGGATAATTGGGCAAATAATCGGTAGAAGCCGTGAGGTATAAAATCACTTCGTTGGCATTTTTGACCACCAATTTGTTATCCAAAAACGACTGCGTTCCTCCGCTCAACTTGGCTTTTAGCCGCGTCATATACTGCATTCCGTCTGCGCCTTGTCCGTTGTGCAGCGCGCCAAACATCCGTAATTCGCCGTCGGCTGCCTCGGTTGTAAACCGCTCAGGGCGATTGAGGGAGGCAGTAAAACTAATAGCTCCCGCTTTGTTGGCCGTCAGGCGTACTACCAGCGCGTTCAAAGGCCCACTGACAAAATACTCGCGTTTATACGTCACGCCATCTTGGGTATAGCTGACATTGGCAACGGCCTCGTTTAAGTTCAAATCTCGATAATACGACTGATAATCAGCCTGTTTTCCAAAATCCAACCACAAATCGCCCAAGGTTTGAAAGCAACCAAAAGGCACATTCGCGCCGTTTCCCTGCCCCGAACCTTTGCCATTACAAATCTGGGTTTTGTTGGTCAACGCAGTCGCTTCTTTAAATTTACCTTCAAAAAGTAAGTTGCGGATTTCATCCAAATACTTGGGTGCTTCAGGATTATCGTTGTCAAACGGGCTACCGCTCCAGAGCGTTTTTTCGTTAAGTTGAACGCGTTCTTTATTTACATCCCCAAACACCATTGCACCAATGTTTCCGTTCCCAATCGGCAAAGCTTTGAGCCATTCTTGGTCATCTTTCCAGCCTTCTTTGCTGTCGGGTGTCGTGGCAGAAGCGGGTTGCTTGTACCAAAGTTTCAACGGTTGTTTTTGGCCATAAACTGTCCCCACAACGGCGAGACATAAACCGATTTTAACAAGTATTTTTAACATAAAAAAAGGGATGTTTAGGGTTTTATTCTAACCGATGTTTTGTACTGAGGAATTACCTCTATGGCGTTGAAAGAAGGTCCTGTTTTCTTGATATGCTCGACTACCTCCGCCGAAATACCCGTTATATTGTTGTTCCAATCTGCTAAACGCACACTCAGCGACCCGTATGGAAGGTAATTTTTTAAACCCAACAACCACGGAATTCCATTAAAAAGGTGGTCGGTTTTAAGTTTTTCGCCTTGCCACATTTCTGCTTGCCCACCTCGATAATCTACCTTCACAAACACATCATTGATATAAGTAGGAAAGGCCTCCGCACTACCGATTTCGATGGTATTTGTTGCCATTTTTTTTATGCTCAAGGCTGGTTGCTTTTGGGGAACACCTACGGTATAATTGTCCCACACTGTCGATTCTGTCTTCTTCTTAGGTGTTTCGAGCGCTAAGATATTGGCAGGGAATATCTTAAAAGCGAAAGTGGGTATTTTCAACTGAAACAAGGCTATCTCATTGTTTTTCAACACCATATCAGCTTCCGAAAGCACCAATACTTGCTTCCCATTTAGGCTTACACGCCACGCGTTTTCCGCTTCGGTACGCGTCAAAAACACCAACGTAACCCGCTTTCCTTCCCCATTTTTAAGTTCAATGACACTTGATTGCGAAGAAGAAACAACATCCAAACCACCTTCTTTACGAAGTGACCAACCCGCCGACTTCATCTCTTTTATCGTGGTTCTATCCAGTGCCACTTGCGGCTCAACGCCATTGAGTTTTTGAAAAAATACCATCAGATTCCCCTCGTTTTCAACCTTGGCGAAAGGTTGCGCAAGGGCATATTTTACCAAAACACCGTTGAGATTGAGGTTAAAGGGCAAGATCGGGGAAGTTTGTCCTTTCAGCGTAAACTTCGGAAAATTAATTGTCTCATGGGGGAGTTTTACCTGCAAAGCCACCTGTTTATCAGGCATCGGAACCCGCACTTGGGCATTACAGAAGAATACAAATCCCTGATTGTCTTTGACCCTACCGATGTACCTCACTTGTTCCGTATTCAATTCATCGTGCAGGGGATTTGGAGCCTCTACGACCTTCATTTGCACCAATTCTTTACCGAAATCATTGGCAAAATGGTGTAAAATCTTTAGGTATTTATAGGAAGGCCGCAAATAGCCAAATTCGCTGATAGGCGCTTGAAAATCGTAATTTTCGGGGCAACCTGGTTCTTTCAACCCTGGCGATTGAGTACCACCGTGAAACATATAATACCCCATCATATTCATCCCTCGACCGATTTGGTTTTGGAGGTGTGCTTCCACGATGTGAGGTTCTACCACAAAACGATTGGCGTACGTCACCTGACTCCCGCAGCCTTGTTCGCACATGCCTTTTGGAAAACGCTTGGTATCATAATACACTTTGCCGAGGGCGTCGGTCATAATCCATTGGTCATTGCCATACAAAAAATCTTTCGTGGCCTTTCCTCCGCCTTTTTCCCAACCACGGTAAGGATAGCCCCCTTGGAGCGGAATCACCTCTTCTTTGGTATCATCAAAGACCGTATTGGCCGTCACTGACCAATAAACAGGCTCAATTTTGCTGGAAAGCGCCATTTTCTTCAAGGTGGAGATGTGTTCCGCCTGTCCAGACGCATATTCATTTTCAAGCTGTACTCCAATAATAGGCCCGCCATTTTTGAAGTAAAGACCACTTGTTTGTTCCCCAATTTGTTGAAACAATCGAGAGGACTCCGCTAAATAAGTTGGGTCATTAGAACGCTTACCTTTCATTGAGTTTATCCAATCGGGGTGCCCGCCGTGCAGTTGTTCCCCGTGAGACCACGGCCCAATTCGCAGCCAAACATACAGTCCGTGTTTACTGCACAGTTCCACAAACCGCCGCAGGTTACGCCCTTTTTCCCAATCCCATTTACCCTTTTGGGTTTCATGTTCGTTCCAAAAAATATAAGTCGCCACAATGCCCAAACCGCCACTTTTCATTTTCAAAAGTGCTGATTCCCAATCTTGGGGATTGACCCGATTGTAGTGAATTTCACCCATCAGTGGATACCAAGGCTCGCCATTTTTGACAAAGTACTGATTAGTAACCGCCAACGTATTTCCTGAAGGATTTACTCCTTGCATTGGCAACGCCGTTGGGGTTGTTTTTTCAACCTTTGTCATGTCCAATACGGCTAACTCTTGAGCTTGAGCTGACGACAAGCCTGCCCAAACAGTTAACCCCAAACCCATTTTTTTTAAAATATTCATCATCGAAATGTGCTTCATTTTTTATTCAACAACCAATAAAAAGCCCTTCGTCGGGGCAATTTCCAAAAAGTCATCTTTGGAAAAAGACTGTCCTTGTTGGAAATTTTTAATGGTGGGTATCTTGAATTTGGCCTTTGCGGGATCCACGCCAATGGCTTTCCAGTCTATATTCAGCTTTACTTTTACGGTTTCGGGTGCCCACGATGCCACCGAAATAAGGGTTTTTCCTTGGTGTACATAAGCCGTAGCCAGTACTTTTTCATTGTCTGTTTTGACGGGACAGCTCTCCTCCCAATAGCCGCTCATTTGGGCATGTGCAATGTCGAACTCATCCCAAATTTTCCAAATATCGCGCGGGTCGCAACTGACGCCTTCCGTAAACCACGGATAGCGAACCGTCATGCCATAAACCATGCCTCGCCACGGATTTCCGCCGCTGTGTAGCATATCGCCCATGTGTCCAAACGGAATACCCGATACTTCGACCATCCAGTTTTCGGGCGACATTTTATCGTAGTTAAAGCTTTCGCCAAACCATAGTTTATTGAGATACGGGAAGTACTCGGTGTATTGATTGGCAGGGCCTTTTGAAAAACCCGTGTTGGAGTGCAAATCAAGTAAACAACCTGGTTTGACGGCGTTCATCACCTTCCGCATTCGTTTTAGCATGGTACGGTCAAAGGCCACATCATCAAGATAAAGTCCGTCAATGTCAAGATTTTTGACCAGCCATTGAAGGCCATTGATGTAATAATTATACCACCTCGATTTGCCTCCCGTCCGAATCGCCGCGTCGCATTCTTCGTAACCATTGATTTTGTTAAACCATTGAACATCATAATTCTCCACCAAATGCTCTCGCAACCACGGAAATCCTCCTCCTTTACCATCGGCAAAAATTTCATCGCCTAAACTCCGCAACGCCCACAGTTCAGGAAGTTGGTTGGTCAATTCGCGAATCGTGTAATAAATCTTGACTTTTAAGCCCTTGCTGTGCCAATAGTCCACAAAGTTTTTCATGCTATCGACCGCGATAAAGGGATAATTGATGTACGGATTAATCGGGTTGGCGTGGTGAACGTTGGTTATTTTGATGCCCGACGCCAAATCTTTCAACGAAGGCGCGGGCTTATTCCCATCGTGGTAATAGCGGTTCGTAAATTGGTCATACGTATCTTGTTTTTTGACAGGAGTAAGCAAAAGACGAAACCCAAAGTCAAGGCTTTCTCCTGCTTTCATCGTCCGTTCTCCCGAATAAGTGGTCGCAATGGTTTGGTTTCCAGTGTTTGACATTCGGAAACCTCCTTTGTTGTCATTATACCAAGACGAAGGAGGCGCTGGATGATACAGATTCAATAAAGGCCCCGTATAGTCGGCCCCCAACATTTCACACTGTAGCCCCGCCTTCACAGAACCAATCCAATAAGAGTCCTGTGGGCCTTTCCATTTCCATTGGTAATCAGCAGGACAAAAGCCCCCAGGCAGTCCCATGCCCATAAAATAGGTGGCATTGGCTTTCTCGACAGGAATCTCCAACCGAACGTCTTTTATATTCAGCGATGTTTCTGTTTTTAAGCGAATATTGTACAGCAATGTTCCATCAAACTCCATGCTGCCGTTGCACTGAAGATTAAATCCGCGACCTTTTCCTTCCGCCACCCACGAAACCACGCCTGTATTGTTTTTGGTAAATCGAAGGGAGGAAGGAGTAATTTTTTCCACTCCCGCCTCCGTTTCGACCACAAACACTAAGGGGTTACGTAGCAAGTGTTGTTGATTGACCCTCATCGACTCAGGAAAACCCGACTCATTGAGCGACACTTCGCCCATGAGGTATGAAATCTTTTTTCCGTCTCTTTTTAATGCCGTATAAGGGGCAACGGGTTGGTCATCAATGCCTAAAGTTGAGTTTAACCAACGCAGTCGAGAATGCCGCCACGGCTCGCTATCCCCCCGATCAGACAGCTGTTGACTCATTACATCTATAATGACTTTTATCGTTTGCGGTGCTTCATTTTCGGCAGAGATTGTCACGTCAAATGACTGTTTTCCCAATTTTTCGGTAGGTGAAATATCCACGCCAAACCAAAGCGACTGAACTTTCCCTTGGGCTACATCCACCTTTTTAGTAAACGGATGCCCGTCAGCGTCGATGCCTCCCGTGTTGAAACAGGTTACTTTATTGCTTCCCGAAAACGTCACTTTGAGTTTTTTTAGCTCCTTTTTAGCCGCAAAAACGGCAATCTGGAACGCGTAGTATTCGTTGCGTAACGCCTTGCCACTAAACACATTGGACGATTTTTGCGCCACCCAACGATAGGGTATATTTTCGTTCATTCGGACTGGAAACTTTCTATCTTCGGGAAAAAGTAGAAAATTTTTGTTTTTATGCTCAATCAGTGCCGTTCGCTCCGCTTGGGTCGCGCCCACTTCCATCGGATAAAAACTGTCAAAAGCTGTCCGTGATTCTATTTTCAGCACGGAGGCTTGCGGAAGCGATTTTGCCTCAAAATCGTTGGCCAAAAGTCGATGTTTTTCGACCCACGCTTGGTTGGATTTATTTTCAGGGGTTAAATACTTTCCATCCCACCAGCCCACGTTCTTTTTTCCCGCAAAAGGCATGTAATACACGTAAAAATTCCCCGTGTGGGTCGGTTCAAACACAAACTCACCGCTTTCTTTTTCTATTCTAATCCGATGAATGTTCGTTACTTCTTTTCCATTTTCATCGGTGATTAAAAGGCGTTTTTCTTGGGGGTTCGTATCTCTTCGACGCCATTGGATTTTTGTATAAACGGCCTCCGTAAGCTGAGACACGTTGATAATTGCACGGTGATTGCCATAGTCTTCCTGCCAGGGCGTAGCAGCTACGGCATAGGGGTGAATTTGTGCTTGCAGTGTCCCGAAAGCGAAACACAAAAAAGTAAAAAAGGGTATGATTGATTTCATGAAGGCGTGGGGTTTGTGTATCGGTTTAGTCAACCCTTCCAAGGTTTTGAACCTTGGAAGGGTTATTACCAATCCATTTTTACGGACGATTTATCCATGTGCGATGTAGTCAATACAGGCTTCCAATCGGCGGGAAAAGCATTGTTGGTGAGGGTTACGTCTTTGCAGGCATCCAGTTGGAAATTGGTTTTATCAGCCGTAAAATCTACCGTTTTTGCCGAAATGATTTTGTTGTGACGAAATACCAATCCATCCACGCTTTTAGCTGAAAGCAACGGTGCTACCGAAGTTTTGAAAGTATTATTTTCAATGAGAATGTTTCGATGCACATAAAAACCATTGACTAAATCGTGGTTTTCGGGCGCAATTGCAATCACATAACTACCTGGTGTTGAATTATATCCGCATTCTTCAAACACATTATTACGAATCACTACATCTTGTACGGGGCCTGACTCAAACCAACTGGCGGCATCGTCGGCAATGAGAATGGCGTGCATTCCTGTTTTGTAAAATTGGTTGTTTTCAATCACCACTTTACGGCGCGTGGTCATCAAAATCCCGCGCGTATTTGTCCGTTCAAAACGACAATTGCGTATCGTCACTTCGGGCGTCCAAGTGAGGTTTTCGATGCAATGCCCCACCGCCACGTTGGCAGCAAAAGGTTTGTCGGTTTCTATTTCCATCTCCCGCCTGCTTTTCAATACAGCATTTTTAAGTTTGGCATACGCGATGGGTTGCAACGTTTTAGGGTTCACAAACGCAATGCTGTCCCCTTTAAAAAATGCCTCAAAACCGTACGTTTGGTGGTGCATAAACCGCACCGTGAGTTTGTTGGAACCCGTTTTGGCTACGATTTGTAGATGCGTTCCGTGAACATTGATGGGGTCATCGTGCGCACCTGAAGTGAAACAACTGTCAACCAAGACTTTGCCCTTACATCCCGAAAAATGAAAACAGTCGGCAAAGGCACTGACAATCCGCCCCGATTCGAGACGAGGCGCTACGTTGACTTTTCGGATGGTGATGTTTTCGGAAAACTGCGACACTACGCCCAATCCGTGCATATAGTGCAAATTGATGTTGTGCAACAACACATGCTGACTAAGCGTGATAAATCCACCGCAATTGTCGCGGTAGGTGTCACGAATTGACAGCCTATCCCCTGCTTTTAGTTTCGTTTTGGAAAAATCTCCCGTAAATACAACCTCGCCCCGTTGTTTTTCTTCCACTTTGCTCTCCAAAAACGCCCTAAACGAGCTGTATTTCATGGTTTGGTCGGTTTCATTGAAAACAATGGTGTGGTGATTGTTGCTTTTCCAACCTTCTCCGTAAAAACCAAATTTTCCATTTTTGATAAAATAACGCGTGTCAGGATGCAGCTTGGCTTCTACTTTGGTGGGCGATACCGACGTCAGTACCAACTCACTCATGGTAGGCCGTTCGTAGTCAAAAGAGAGGTTACGAATCGTGATGTTTGAAGACTTAAAAAGGGCAAAAGCCACCATTTTTCCATGCAAGTAAATCTGCGTTCCGTTGCCTTCAATCGTCAGGTTTTTGAACTCTTTCAGCAAAAAAGCGACGTTTTTCACCTTCGGTAAGGTATCATTTTCCGTGCTGTTTGAAATATAGATTTCCTGTTTATAAGCACCGTCGGGCCACAAATCCAAACGCCCGCCAGGTAATACGAGCGTCACATTGGGGAGTTTTCGGCACTGTTCAATGGCTCTGACAAGTGCGGGGCTTGCGTTTTCGTAGCTATCAGGCTTGGCTCCAAAGTTGCTTAACAGTACTCGTTGTTGGGCAAAGGCCATTTTGCAAAGACACAGCATTAAACACAAGCCGAGACACTTTAATTTATGGTTATTCATGGGTTTCAGGTAGGATTTTCGTTGTTCCGATGTAGTTATGTAGCATCTTCAAATGTTCAGATGCTTTGGTAACAATGGGCTTTTTACATCCCCAAAAAACATTGTTTTGAATCGTAACGCCCGAGGCACCCGCCACCGAAATGCCGCATTCAGCATTTTCGCCTTCAATCAGATTTCCTTCAATCAGGATATTTTTGTGAATCCCCGCCACCGAAATATCGGGAGCTTTGACGTTGATGGCAATGGCCGATGCCCCGTCGTTGGTTCCGTCGCCGCGCCCGCAACGTAGGATTCGGTTATTGCGCACAATAACATTTTCTGAACCCGCTCCTTCGCGCCAATCTCCCTCGGCACCGATGTGAATGGCAGTTCCTGTGCTTTCCTTGAAGGTGCAATTTTCAATCAACACTTGACGGGTTTTGACCAATACCGCCCGCGCCAAATGACTGCCTACGTACGAATTGACAAACTCCAAACGTGGCAGTCGAGTAACGTCGATGAGGTAATAATTTTCTAAATCGTCGGGCAAAGGTTTGTGAAGCGTAATGGTCGTATTCCAATCTTTAGGCTTGGGTTCTGATTGGGTAACGGTGTATTTGCCCACCACGGCCAGCGTCTTCCGCGAAACAAGTTCGAGCACGTCGCCCTTGTCGGGATAATCAAGCACCATGGCGTGCGTACCCCACGCTTTTTCCATTTCAATGACATACTTTTGCGGAGCTAACTGCTTTTTAATCAACTGATAATAGCCATGTACGTTGGTAGCATCGTCACCTTGACCTTCAAACGTACAGCCGTCGAAACGAATCGTACCTTTGCAAGAAGTAAAGTGGGTAGCGTCAGTGTTCGTCGATTGGTACAAACCTGGACGCGGAACTATCCGCAGCCCATTCATCAAAATATTTTCAGAACGATGCCCCACAATTCCCATACCGGGCTGGGAATGAATCGTGACTTGATTTAAAATAGTATTGGTTGATTCGTTGATAAGAATAGCGGGACGAAAGTGAAACATGTGATTTATCAACGCCACGTGACCAAGGAGTTTTTGGGGGTAGGAAGCCCAAATCCGAACCGTTTCGGCGTCAATCAGTTCATTCTTTTTTGGGAAATAAATGCTTTTACCTAAAAGTCGGTTTTTACTCAAATCCCAAAACATCAACCGCAGCATCAGCAGGTTGTTTCTAATCGGAAATTCCTTAGAAAATCGTACGTCAAAATAGCCATCCCCTTCGTTCACCACCACTCCTTCGCTGTGAGGCATGGTTTCGTAATCAATAGTCAACCCTTTTATGGTGAGATTCTTGCAATTTTCGATAGATACAGGCTCCATCCACCCGCTGACGGCCAACCTCGCACCGTTGGCATCCACTTCGAGGGAGTTAATTCCCTCAAAATGAATGCCTCGACTGTACGGGTAATACGGTGTAAATACCACGTCTTGCGGATTACGACCCATTTTGCCATCCATCACATCATTCATAAGCTGAATGGCTTTGGGGTCGCTGATTAGGTACTTCCCAGCGGGAAATACCAGTTTTTTTACCCGATTTACCTTACAATAATCCACGGCCTTTTGAATGGCTTCGCGGTCGTTGAGGGTATCGTCGGGCAGTGCGCCAAATTTCGTCACTGAAACTTGGCTAAATGAAAGAAAAGTGTGAATAAAGAAAACTGTAATTAGTATAACGCTTCGTCGGAAAGCCATAGAGAATAAAATTGAACACATGAAAATAATAACAATCAGGCCTGAAACTGCCCATAAGCACTCAATCAATCAAAACGGCTTCGCCAGCGCCAAGTGTCAGCATGACCGAATTGGCTTCTACTTTTACCTTTTTTGATAATTTTAGTCCCTCTGTCGTTATCAAAGACACCGAAAGTTGATTTTTCCCCCGAAAAGAAGACGGAAGTTTCCAACGACGATTTTGGTAGCCGTTTTTACTGTATGCAACCACCGAGGGCTTTTTCAACCACAAGGCAGGCACAAAAACATCTTCATTTTCGGCCAAAACAACCTCTCCTGCTGACAGCGTATAGGCGTTTTGTTTGAGCGTTGCGATGGTGTTCTGAGAAAAATGAACCGATTTTTGGGAGGCATTATTGACGACAAACTTTCGTTCGAGGCGGTTCAAATAATACCAAATCAGGGTTTTAGTGCAAAATTGTGGTAAAAAACCCGTCAATTGTCTTGGGTCTTTCACCACCACATCCTCCCCGTGCATACTTGTCCCAAACAGCTTCCCCCATTCGGAATTATCTTGTCCACCGCAGTAATAATTTGCGGGCCACTTGAGGTATTTATCTAGCCCCGTAAACCACCAAGCCATCGGCTGATAGCCTTCAAACGACGATTCGCGTAGAAAATCGACGCCCTCGCAGGTAACATCCATTCCTTTGGAAGCCCAGTAAAGAAAAATCTTGCGCTGTGCCGCCGTTTCGTCTTCTACTGTATTACCCAAAAACGGACTAATTGGGCCCTTGTCCAGCGTTATTTTGTATTTTCCATCGACTAGTTGTGGTACAGGTGGCCACGTATGAAAGGCGTCAATATGAATGGTTTTGGCATGTTGAATCGGTAGCATTTGACAAAGTTGATCGATACGTTTTTGGGCAAAACCCGTCTCCCATTCACGCGCCAAACTAATCGGATACCCCCATTCGCAAGCCCGTAAGGTTCCGTCGGCGTTACGGGCAATGATGTTATTTTTTACGTAGGTCTCCCACAAAGGGCTGTCTTCGTACGCATCAAACATATTGATGTGGAGGCTCACCACCGTATGGTACTTGGTAGCTTCTTTCATCAACCATTTCAAACTTTCCAAGGCTGTTTTGTCTTCAGGGCGTTTTAGTCGCTCATTCACTTCAAACCACGCAGGGTATTTGGAATCATGGCCGTTGTATTGCCAACCCACGAGATAGACAATTTTAGGAATCCCAAGGGTCAACTTATCCATTTTTTTTATCACCTCCAGTGCTTGTGCAAAAGTCAGTGACACCTCAGAAGCTCCGTTGTCTTTCCGTTTAAATTTACCATCATACAAGGCTTGCGACAAAAACAACTTCATCGTCAAGGTTTGGTCGTAACGATGTTTTGGTTGAATTACGGCTTTCAAATCCGTCGGATAACTGATGTGAATCGTGTCTTTTTGCTGGGCTAAACCCACCCCAACCGCCAATTGAAGCGCTAAAAAGAGGGTCAAAACTTTCGATTTGGTAAAGGATAACACTGGTTAAAATAACGTTTTGGGTGAAAAATAAGGGAGAAGGAAAGCTCCCTCTCCCCTTCAGTTGAATCAAATCTACTGAATCTATGGAAACTTAATTGTTAAAATTGCCAATCTTCACTACCCAAACGCGGCTATCGCCGTTGGCTGCCGTGATTTTGTACTTACGAGGCTGCGAAAAATCCCCTGGCAGACCTGGCTGCGGCGCACCTTCCAAGGGCTCCATGGTAGCAGCGGGCGAAATATTGGTCATCAGTACCAACCGATTTTTGGACACTTTGGCTTTTTCTTCGGCCGTAAATGTCCCCGACGCCGCAGGTACCGTTACGTTGAAAATCAACGAATCAAGCGACGCCCCAGCTGTACTTTCTTTCCGCTTAAATTGCTTTTGAGTCAGCGTAAGCGTCACATTCCGCACCACAGGACTTCCCCCCGACATTGCTTTGGAATCTTCAAAGCGATACTCCATAAAAACCTCCGTGATAAGGGCATCCTTAAATTTGGGCAAGTTGTCTTCCAGTCCATATTTGAGGCAGGAAGACAAGCTCAATGCCATTCCCAGAATCAGCAAATACTTCATTTTATGTATTGTTTGCATTGTCTTTCTCATTTATTTGTAAACGTTTACCAGTTAGGATTTTGCGTCATCGCCCCGTGGCGTACAATTTGCGAATTTTGAATCGGCAACAAGTAACGGCGCGTTTCGTCAAACAAACGCTGGTCATTGAGTTGGAAATTAATCACTTCGATGCGGTAGCCTTTGCGCGTTGCGTTGATTTCCATGTACGTAGGTTTTTCCAAAAATTCAGCGATTTTAGCCCCAGGAGCCGCGCCTCCGTTGGCACTTCCGCCGTATTTGCCCCAACGCAACAAGCTCCAGTAATAGTCTTTTTCCTTGAAAAGTTCTACCCTACGCTCCCGCTTGTAGTCTTTCCAAGCATCTTCGGCGGTCGTAGCCGTCGAGGGAGGCAAGCCTCCGTGGCCCTGACGAGTGATGTTAAGCGCCGTCACAGCCTCCGCAATTTTGTTTTGCATCAGCAACGCCTCCGCTTTGTTCAAATACACCCGCCCCATTCGGAAAATCACCCAGTGATAATCCACAGGCGTATTATAAAAAGGCCGTGGAGACACGTTATAGATTCCCTTACGGAAATAGGCATTGGTGATTTGGGTACAACAGCCCGAGTTCAGGCTTCCTTTAATCATACGGTTTAGGTTTCCGTTGCGGTTGGTTGTCACCAATTCGCCGTACCAAGCCGTTGAATCATACACAATCGACGACGCCAAACGCTTGTCACGGTTGTTATAAATGATATTATTGATGCTTCCCGAACCCGTCACTACGGCACTGTCGAGGAATGGTGATTGTTTTTTGGTTACATTTTTCAAAAACTGAGATGACTGATCCCATTTCACCGCTTTAGAAGGGTCAGCGGCATCAATGACCAAGTATTCGTCGATGATGTTTTGGGTAGGAGAATATTTTCCCCAATCCTCAAACACTTTGTCCAATTTGAACAGTGGCGTAGCGTTCCGCAATTTTAGGTCGTCGTTGTTCACGTTGGGAATTGCTTCTTGCATATCAGCAATGTTTGAAACCACGGTATTGGACTTATCGCGGTAAGTCGCCAGCAAGATTTCGGGGGAAAATCGCGCTTTTTCGTTAAACATTCCTTCGTAATCAGCTTCCAATGGCTTGCCCGTTGCAATGACAGCGTTGGCCGCGTCAATGGCTTTTTGGTAATACGTATTATCGCCCGTGTAAGCCGCCGCTTGCAAAGCTGCTTCGGATTTTAAAGCGTACGCCGAAGCCTTAGAGGCAAGCCCCGCTGGCGACGAAGCAGGCAGGCCAGCAATCGCGTCGTCTATATCTTTCATAATCAAGTTATAGGTTTCGGCGATGTTGGCCGTTTGAGGCAACGCGTAATTCGTTTCGTTTTCGGTCAATACTTTTTCCACCCATATTACCCTTCCGAAACGGCGCGCAAGCCAGTAGTAGGTCATGGCCCGCAAAAATTTACCATGCGCTACCAATTCTGCCTTATCTCCGTCGCCCAAGGCAGTTGAAGCCGTTGCTTTTTCAATGATGAGATTACAACTGCGAATTTTGCTAAATTGGTTAAAACCGTAATCGTCGTCTCGCGTAATTGACTCTCTTGTAAAGGCGTTTCCATCACTTTGGATGACATTACTGGTTCGAACTTCGTCCTCAACGGTGTTGGTATATAACCCTAACACTGATGAATATACGCCGTTGACAAAAAGCATGGCGTTGCCCTTCGAGCTCCACACCGCTGTCTCATCAAATTTGTCAAACGGTCGGGTATCGTCCAATTGCTTACAAGAGTAAATACCAACACAAAGGACTATTAGTATCAAAACTATTTTTGTGATATATCGTTTCATTGCTTTCAGTTGCTTTGAGTTAAAAACCTAGATTTACCGATAAGGCATACACGCGTTGCGACGGGTAGTCGTAGTTGTTGTTACTTCCCGTTTCGGGGTCAAGTCCGTATTGCTTTATCTTCGAAAACGTGAGTAAGTTGGTCGCGCTCAACGTCACTCTCAGGTCTGAAATGAATTTTAGGTCTTTGGAAAGATAATTTTTAAAGTTGTAACCTACCTGCAAGGCTTTCAAGCGCAAGTAACCCGCGTTTATCACCCAAAAATCGGACGTAACGGCATTGTGCCCACCGTTGACGGCTGCGCCCGAAATCAAGCGTGGAAATTGCGAATTGCCTGCTCCTGGCTCCCAGTGGTTTTTGGTTTGAAACTCGTAGCGGATATTGGTTGAATAATTACTCTGGATGACGTCGCCCAAATAAATGCTTCGCTTACCGCTGCCTTGCCAAAGCATGTTCATAAACCAGCCTCCGTACGTTAAATCGGCCGTAAAACCGTACGTTACCCGTGGAAATGCCGACTTTCCTACCCTTCTAAAGTCATCGCCGTCGATTTTTCCGTCGCCATTTACGTCTCGGTAAATAATATCACCAGGAGCAACGATTGACGCCATTCGGCGCGGGCTGTTCATGATGTCGGTAGAGTTTTGGTACAAGCCTGCCGACAAATAAGCCGTTTGTAAAAACCCAATTTGGTGATACGAGGTTGTATTGGGGTTTTTGAGCGTTGTGCTGTCCTCGTTGGGGTTTACTTCCCAAAGCTGGTCAAATTTCACAAAATTTGAGCCCAACGTATATTTCAACTTCCCAATGTTATTGTTGTATTTGACCGTAAAGTCAAAACCTGCTCTTCTAAATGCACCGTTTGATTTGCGGGTTGGTAAGGCCGTGCCAAGGGGGTCGGTATAGCCAACTCCCGAAGGAGAAGCCAAGTAGCCCGTGGTACGCAAGTAAAAATAATCTAGGCTTCCGCTGAGTTTATTTCCCAACGTTCCAAAATCAAAACCTGTGTTGAACGATTGTTGATCATACCAACTGATGTCGGGACTTGGGATACTCGGGGCATTGAGGCTGGGTTGAAGCACGCCACCTACCACATAACCACCGCCTGTGGAGTAACCTGGTACGTAGGCAAAGCTACTCACGCCTGAGTTTTGTCCAACAGAGCCGTACGATATTCTTGCTTTCAAGAGGTTAACGATGTTTTTTTCCATCAAACTTCCCATAAAGTTTTCGTGGGAAATGAGCCAACCCAAGGCTGCACCAGGAAAAAATCCTTTTCTTTTTCCTGCGGGAAACAAGTCGCTTCCATCGTATCGAAAACTTCCTTCAAACAAATATTTCTCTTTGAAATCGTAACGAATGCGTCCTAACCAACCATTTCTAACGTTTTCAAAACTAGAACCGTTGTTGATAGCCGTTGACTGCGGACCCGCAAAAATCTGGTCAATCCCAAACACGTAGGAGTTACGCCCCGTGCTGAAATTTTCGTTGTAGCCGTAGGCTTCTTCGTAGCCAAACATGGCCGAAACGTTATGGCTGCCAAACTTTCGTTCGTAGTTTCCAAACCCTTGCAATACATAGTTATAACCCGTTGTTGTCGAAACCGAAAGGTTAGGCTGGTTCGAGCTGGCGGGTGTCGAGCTACCAATTGCATATTGGGGCGCTGTGATGTTCCATGATTTACCAAAAGCCTGCACCTGACTCAAGTTTCCGTTGGCCCGAAACGACAAGCCTTCTACGCCTGGCACTTTCCAGTCAAGGTTCAACAAAGCATTAAGATTGCGGTCTTGGTTACGAACATAACCACTGCGGGGGTCGATTTCAACGATAGGGTGATCTCCTTTGTTGGCGTATTTTGTACGTTCCAAATCCGCATAAGCTTTGTCGGTAGGCGGTGCATTTTGGATGTGGCTCCACACCGCAAAATAACCACTCCCATAGCCGCTTGCATTGTCGCGGCGGGTTTCGTCCACCCCGTAAATAGTCATGCTGGTTTTCAAGCCAATTTTGGCAAAATCTCCCGTTAGGCTCAGGCGATAGTTATATCGTTTTAGCCAGTTGGTATTAAATTGATACAACGTTCCTTGGTTCAAATAGCCCAATGAAGCATAGTATTTGATTTGTTCATTTCCTCCGTTGAGCGACAAATTGTGGTGTTGCTGCGGCGCAAATTCTTTCAACACAAGCTTTTGCCAGTCGTTGTTTGGGAAATTGAGGGGGTCGGTTTGGTCGCGGTACTTTTGAACATCACTTTCGGCATATCGTCCCTGATTTCCTTCTTTTACATCCACTTGATTTACCAACGACACCAATTCGTACGAACTGATTTTGCGAGGCAAATACGTAGGCTGCGACAAATCTTGTCCAAAGTTGTAGTTGATAGAAAGTTTTTTGTTGTTTCCTCTTTTGGTCGTTACCAAGACCAAGCCATTCCCCGCCGCTACCCCATAAATCGCCGTAGCAGGGCCATCTTTTAAGAAAGAAATGTTTTCGATGTCATTGACCCCGAGGGTTTGAAACTGAAATTCGGTAGAAATAATGTCGTCGATGACATAAACGGGTGTACCACCTCCCCTGAGCGAAATCGAAGGTTTTTTCCCTGGCCCACCCCCGCTGTTGGTAACGATGATTCCTGGAATACGCCCCCCCAAGGTTTCCCCTACCGAAGAAGCCCCAAGGTTGGTGATTTTTTCGGCCTCTAAGGTCGAAACAGACGTAATATTTTTTTCCTTTTTAATGGTGCCATAACCCACCACTATCACCTCCTCAAGGGCCTTGGTATCGGTTACCAGCGCTACCTTGATGGTGGTACGATTATCAATCAAAACTTCTTGGGGTTTGTAACCGATGTATGAAAACACCAAAATCCCTTTGCCATCGGCAACGCTAATTTCGTAATCACCATTGGCGTTGGTGGTTGTCCCACGGGTAGTTCCTTTGATTGTAATGCTTACCCCTGGCAGCTTTTCCCCTTTTTCGTCGGTGACGGTTCCTTTTACGCCCCAGTCCACATTCGCAAGAACTTGCGGTTTGGACGATTCTTCATTTTCGTATAAAAAACCCGTTTTCGAGCCGATTTCTTTGCGTAACACAATTTTCTTACTCACTACTACATACTTAATACTCAGCGGTTTGAGCATCTTAGTGAGTATTGTAGAAAGCGATTCGTTTTTTTCGCTCACACTTACTTTCTGATTGAGATTTAGCGTGCGCGAATTGTACGAAAACTTGACGTGGGCTGTTTTTTCAATTTCAGACAACGCACTTTCGAGGCTCACGTTGTTGAGAACAAGCGTCACTTTTGAGTCAAGCATTTCTTGCCCTTTCGCGGGCGTGGCCATTGCGATTCCCACAAAAACAACAGCAAGTATCATTTGAAACACCGATATTTTCACGATCTGAAAAAGGAGCCGTTGGTGAATAAAACTTTTTTCCATACTTTTGATTGTTAATTTTAATACTATTAGACTGGTATTGACATGACGTTCCCGCCCTTTGCAGAGGGTTGAGGAAAACTAGAAGCGTTGGAATGTTGCAGCATTTCGACGCTTTTTTTTGCTACTTTTTTTAGTGCATAGACAAGGGTTTAGGGGGTGATTAGTTACATCCAGATGAAATAATTGTTACCTGATTTCCATTCATTTCGTAGCGTGTGTCACTTCCTAAGCTTTCACAAATAATCTTTAGCTTTTCGGGAAGTGGTTCATCACTGAGGGATGTCGTCATGTAGCATTCTTTCAATTTTTCTTTGGGGTATTCAATTTTGACCAAATACGCTTGTTCGATGGTCGTAAAAATCTGCTCTACTGGTATATCGCGAAACTCAAAGCTCAACTGTTCGATGGTATTGGTTGAGGCGATAAGCGGTTTGTCTTGGGTAATGTCCAGGATTTTTTCAAACGAAAGGTTGTTCCGCACAAATCTTGCCGCTTGGTTGGGCAAAAGCATGATTCCTTCTTTGGTATCCGTTTGTATTTCTTCGTTGGGCATCACTTTTACTTTTCCCGTACGTACCAACACTTCTACGTTGGGCTGAGAAGGATAAGCGATTACCCGAAAACTCGTCCCGTAAACTTTGGTCACGACTTCGTTGGCATATACATAAAAAGGTTTGCTGGGGTTTTTGCTGATTTCAAAAAAAGCCTCTCCCGAAAGGTAAACTTTCCGTTCGTTGCCACTAAATTCTTTGGGGTAGCTCAGTTTACTTTTGGGCTGTAATAAGACCGAACTGGCGTCGGCAAGGGTAATAAGTTGCGGCTTATTGGAATTATTGGTTTGTTCTATCAACCCTTCGGTATCTTTCTCCACCAAGTCTTTATAAGTAATGACAGCCTGAGCTGGATTTTTTTGTACCAAAAAATAAGTCATTGCCGCTGTTCCAACAAGCAACACCGCCGCCGCTACTCGAAACCAGCTCATTTTCCAAATTGGTTTCGGGACTTGTTGCGTCTGTATTGCTTCCCAAGTATCCTGTAAGCTTCGCTGTATTTCTTGGGCCGAAAGCTCGGTTTCTTCTATTTTCATTGACAAAACCCATACCCTGGCTTCAGCGACTAATTTCGCCCTTTCTGGACTCTCCAAGGTCCATTCTTCCCAATGTGTATGGTTTTCCTTGAACCTAACCCATCGCTGGAAAGATTCGTCGGAAAGAAAGTCTTCAACTTTGGTGTATAAATCGCGTGGTTGCATCTGAAAATTAATTTCAAATGCAGAGAGGACAGCAGGTTTAAAGAGTACTCACTTGTTTAGATTTTTTTTTGAAAAAATTTCACAAAGCAAGGTAACCACCGATTAAGAGCAGAGAAATCGAGCCTTTCCACTCCTTACGAAGGTGCAAAATAGCGCGGTGAAGCAGGTTTTTAACCGACTGATGGTTGATTTCTAGTACCTCAGCGATTTGTTCCAGCGATAAACCTTGGTGGTATCGAAGGTATAAAGTTTCTTTTTGGCGAGGTGGTAAGGTATTGAGAAGTTGATTGAGCTGGCGAACTTCCAACTCCAACGTTTCATCGTTTATCATGGAATGCTCAATCGAAAATTTGAGCGAAAATTCAAGGTCTTCCAATGGAGTCGTTTGCCGAAAAATGCGGTCTCGTTCGTACAAACGCGCGATGCGTTTGCGCACACTCGAAAATAAATAGGCTTTTACCACCACTTCATCACTGAGAGAATGCCGATACAGCCAAATATCCACAAACACATCCTGAACGCAATCTTTGACTTTCTCGTGCGATGGCATTAAAGTCTTGCCATAATTTACCAAAGGATTCAAATACTTCTCAAACAGCGCAGAAAAGGCAGCTTTGTCGTCAGCAATCAACTGATTCCAAAGCTTCAAATCGCTTATGATTTCGGTATTTTTTTGAGGAAGAGGCACCTAAAACTATCCTTTTGGTACTTTTATGAGCAAATGTAGCATATTTTTAATACAAAAAGCAATTTAGCAAGATTTTATTTAATATATTTTATTAAACAAAGGCTATATATTATTATATTTTAATTTATTATCTGGTGAAACGCATTAAAATCTGGAGTGGCTATTGATTGCTCCAGAGGAGCTACATCTTAGTAGAAAAATGAATCAAATCCCCCACACAGCCCCATCTGGGTGGCCGACGTTCGGTGAAAGATGTCACCCCGATGGGGCTTTTGGATGGCCTTTACCTCTTTTTTCTACTAAGATTTAGCCTCGCTGAGGCTACCTTTTTAATCCGCTTAATCTGATAGTTTCCATTTCCAACCTTGGAATGGTTATTTGGGCCGAAACACCTTTATGACGGCTTCGTTGGTTTCCAAAAACGGCCCGCCAATCAAATCAATGCAATACGGAATGGCAGGAAAAACGGCATCCAAGCACTGACGTATAGCCGAAGGTTTTCCTGGCAAATTGACAATCAGCGTTTTACCCCGAATCCCTGCCGTTTGTCGGGATAATATGGCCGTGGGCACGTACTGCAAACTCACCTGCCGCATCAGTTCTCCAAACCCAGGCATCATTTTATGACAAACGGCCTCGGTAGCTTCGGGAGTGACATCGCGGGGTGCGGGGCCCGTTCCACCGCACGTCACGACCAAACAACAACCTTCTTTGTCGGCCATTTCGACAAGGGTTTGGCTAATCAAATGTTGTTCGTCAGGAATAACTCGATATACAGGTTCCCAAGGACTGGTTAAATACTCATTCATTGTCGAAACGATGGCTTTGCCTGGTATGTCTTCATAAATACCTGCACTGGCGCGGTCTGAAACGTTAATAATGCCTATTTTAATCATAATGGAACAGTTTGTTTATAGCAACCGTTTAAAAAGAAAGCCCATTCAGTTCGGTAAATCCGAAGGTAACTTGATAAATTTGGGCAAAAATAACAAGGTCATGAATACTTTCGCCAAAGATACCCTGCGATTACACGAATTACGCCATACAAGCTGCCGTGAAGATATTTTAGAAATTTTACAAAACCGCGCTTCTGCACTTTCGCACGGGGATTTAGAAAATGGCTTAAAAGACCGCTACGACCGCGTTACGATTTATCGTACCCTAAAAACGTTTGTAGATAAAGGCATTATTCATAAAGTGTTGGACGAAGATGGCCTTCGTTATGCCTTGTGCAAAGATGCTTGCCAAGAGCACAATCACCACCACGACCACGTTCATTTTAAATGCCAAATGTGCGGTAAAACCACTTGTTTGGAAGATATTCACGTTCCGTCTCTGGCCTTACCCGCAGGTTTCAAATCCAAAGAAGTAAATTTATTGATTCAAGGTACTTGTTCGATTTGTAATAAGTAACTTTTACCGTTAACTAAAACAAGTTGATTTTCTGAGCATTAGCTGTAATTTTTGTCGTAAAGAATACCCTCACTTCAAATTTCTATACGACAATGAAACAGTTATCCATGCTAACCGCAGCACTTCTTCTTTTGAATGTGCTTTCTCTGAATGCTCAGTCCATTACCCTCACGCCCAACACCAATGGCAATCCCCAAGAAGGCCGCTTGTATTATGATAATTCGGCAAAAGAGCTTCGGTTCTGGAATGGGTCGGTGTATGTACCAGTGGGTAACTCGGGTAGCCCAACGCCAGGTTGGGTCAATTCAGGGGCAAATCTCTACAATGCCAATACGGGCAATTTGGGCGTAGGCACCGAATCGCCTACCTCAAAACTTACGATACGTCATAATTTCTCCAACATCCTCTCACTTCAAAACCTCAACGCCCTTAGTACAGGGCTAACAAACTCACTGTCGTTTGGGGGTAGCAACTATACCACAGGTTTAATTTCAACCATTGGCACCTCTAGTTCGGCAGCTCGCATGGCTTTTTTAACGGGCTATTCGTTTTCAGGGGGCGTTTTCAACATGCAAGAACGGCTAAGCATTGCCAATGATGGAAAAGTAGGGGTCAATCAACCTTCGCCCCAAGCAACGTTGGATGTGGGTGGAAGCATTCGTTTTTCGGGGAGCAATCCTGCGGCGTTTGTAGTAACGGCAACCTCAGGAGTCAACACCTATTCCTCACTTCCGCTTTCGGGTTCACCTACCTTAATCACTGCGGCAGGAGGCAAATGTTACGCCATCAGAATTGACCACCCAATGTGTAACAATAACGCCAATGCTATTTTGATGGTGACTGCCCAGGTGTCAACCTTCGGCGGGGTGCAATATAATAACGGCTATTGGTACTTGATTCCCAGCAGCAACGAGCGCTACACCGTTGGGCGGTTTAGCGCGCGACTCGGTTGTAGCGACACAGCGGCTTGCGTTGATGCCCTTTTTATTGGTGACCGGGAGTCGGAGTATTTTTTCAACGGGAATAAATTCAATGTGCTGATAATTCAGAATTAACCAACAACGGGGATTTCGGTTTTGAGAAACCTCTTCCGCCAGATTTGAGAATCTGGCGGCACATCGCACGAATCTGGCAGCACATCACGTGCGGTCTCACGTGCAGTCGGTTACTCCTAACCGACAAAAAAGGTTTCTCAAAACCTTGTCTGTATTCGGTTTTGAGAAACCTCTTCCGCCAGATTTGAGAATCTGGCGGCACATCGCACGAATTAATGACGACCGCCGCGTCCACCGCCACCGCTAAAGCCCCCTCTAAAACCACCGCCACCATAACTTCTTGGCGATGAATACGATTGGTACGACTGTCGAGGTTGCATTTGATACGTTCTCGCCGATTCGTTACGGTACGTTTGTCGTCCCGAATATCCATTTGCCACCCGAGGACTCGCCGAACGTGGCATGTTTAAAATACGGTTTTCGGGAGAAAAACCAGACCGATGAGCGTAATAACCAGCGGGGTAACGACGCACGTAAAAAGAGTTATTTAACCAAGGACGTCGAATGCCTTGATTGAGCATGACGATATAGGCCGAATTAAGGTTTATTCCAGCATACATACTTGGCAAAAAGGCCGATGAAGCCCAAATACCCGCATTGTTGTACCAAAATAGTTGAGACGACAAGTCGTAATACATGCCGTAATCGGGCAAGTAGTAGTACTGGACACCTGCTACGGCTGCTCCCTGCGGAGCCCAAGTGGGTGGAACATAACTTTGGTACGTTGTCCCAGAAGCGATGGTGTATGTATTAGGAGAACAAGAATCGAGCGAAATAAGCGTTACGAAAGCCACTACGCCCACACCGATTGTTCTACGTATCCATTGAAGCGGAGTGTGTTGCTGCGTTTTCATGACAATGTTTGTTTTAATGGATAATACTTAGTGAACATTTTACGAACACTCGAATTAATTTGATTTTGAATACGGTTGATTTTACCACTGAGCGTTCCTTGTGCTACCCCTTCCCAAAGTACTTCTTTGGTTTTGGCATCCAAAATGTCAATTACCAATGTTCCTTCGGTGTATTGGGTTTGGTAAGGGTAGCCCCCGCCCCACCCCATCATTCCATACGGATAAAAACCTCCCCAACGCCCCCAGCCTCCGAAGTAGGGATAAAAACCTCCTGTGTAGTTTGTGCGGCGTTGTTGCTGGGTGTAGGTATGAAATTGAATAAGGACATCAGGAGCCTCTTCGTCTTCTTTCATTCCCCGAGTGATTAACTGCGTACCCACTGATTGCTTGACGGTGGCCGAAAGCAAATCGCTGTTATACATCGGATTAGGCCCCGCTTTGACGTCAGGACGTAACCAAGCGAAGGTTTTATATTTACCCAAATCTGCCGCAGGATTGATTCCTGCACTTACTTGGGCGAAAGCGGCTGAAACGGTCAGGGCTATCATCCCGAAAACCACTGACCCCATTTTTACGAACTTTTTCATTGTTTTCTAGCTATTAATTGGGTTATTTTCTACACCAAAAGAATACCATGATTCTGTAGAAAATCTGTAGAAAACTGTATTTAACCGTATTTTTTCAACTTTTAACAGGTTGAACGCATTAAAAAAGTAGCCTCAGCGAGGCTAAATCTTAGTAGAAAAAAGAGCAAGGACCATCCAAAAGCCCCATCGGGGGGATTTCATTCATTTTTCTACTAAGATGTAGCTCCTCTGGAGCAATCAATTGCAAGGACTTCTTGACAGCATTCATCTGCAATAATCAGCGGGTAAAACTTTAATATTTCAACTTTAAAGAAGGGTTGACACAACACATTGGCCTCAAAACGCGTATTTGTGTTTATAAGAATATTTCGTAGAACCGATGAACCCATCACTACCCAACTAACCAACTTTCTAAGTTCATCTCCTGTAAGCCCCCAACCAACCCAATACGTTTGTTGAAGGGCATTTACACCACCAAATCCTATGAAAATCTTAATCATCGAAGACGAAACCTCCTTGGCCCAGCCCTTACGCGAATACCTCACGGGTGAAGGCCACGTATGTGAATGGGTAGGGACGTTCCAAGCAGCAGAAGAAAAAATCGGGGTCTATGAGTACGATTGCGTACTGGTTGACATCATGCTCCCTGGCGGCTCGGGGCTCGATTTAGTTGACTCCCTCAAAAAAATGCAACCCCACGCTGGCATTATTATTATTTCGGCAAAAAATGCCCTTGACGACAAAATTTTAGGGCTTGAACTGGGCGCCGACGATTATTTAACCAAGCCGTTTCACTTATCGGAATTGAATGCCCGTATCAAATCCATTCAACGGCGGCGGCAGTTTGCGGGAAACCGTGAGATTAAATTTGGCGACATTCGGATTGTGCCCGACTCCAAAGAAGTGTGGGTAAATGATTCGGAAATCGTGCTTACCCGTAAAGAATACGATTTATTGATGTACTTGGTCGCCAATGCCAACCGAGTCTTGAGTAAAGGCTCGATTTCTGAACATTTGTACGGCGATGAAATCGACCAAGCCAACAGCTTCGATTTTCTTTATTCACACATGAAGAATCTACGAAAAAAATTATCCGAACAAGGCTGCCCCGACTACATTCAGACCGTGTACGGGGTAGGTTATAAATTTGCGGCATGACACTCATCACCAAAGCTACTCGCTCCTTTTTGCTCGCCTGCATTGCGGCCTTGGCCGTGGGAGGAGTGAGTTGCTTTTGGTTTTTGCACCAAATCATGGACAGCGAGGCGTCTGACCAGTTGCTCCACGAGAAGGAACAAGTTGAAGCTTACGTCAATGAAATTGGTTTTTTACCCAAGCGTTGGTTTTCGATTTCGGACAGCCTTTGGGCAGTTCGTACGCATCCTCCCGTCCCAATCGTCATGAGCGATACGGTATTGTTCAGTACGGTACAACAAGAATATTTAGCGTACCGCCAACTCAGTTTTGGAATTGCTACCCTCAACGGATACTACCAAGTCAACATTCGGAAGGCGCTCTACGAAACCCAAGGGTTGAAACAAGCGTTATTGTGGGCCTTTTCGGGGTTGACGATTCTATTGGTAGGTTTACTGTTTTTCATCAACTATCGTCTATCCCGTAGTTTGTGGAAACCCTTCTATCGTACGTTAGATACCCTCCAAACTTTCCAACTGGCCCAAAAAGAGCCGTTGAAATTTCGCCGAACCAGCATCACGGAGTTTCAAACCCTACAAGCTAATCTCCAAAAATTGACCAATCAACTGCGGCAAGATTACCAAAGCCTCAAAACTTTTACCGAAAACGCTTCGCATGAATTGCAAACGCCGCTGGCAGTGATTGCTTCTAACTTAGAAATGTTGATTCAAGCACCCAATTTGACTGACGAACAGCTCGAACGCATTGGAAACTTGATTGAAACCGTCGGCAATTTGTCAAAAATGAATCACAGCTTACTACTTTTGACCAAAATCGAAAATGGGCAATTTACCGATGCCACTGACATTGCTTTCAGCACGCTTCTTTCGGAGAAAATTGACCTTTGGCAACCGCTTATTCAAGATAAATCGCTCCAACTTCGTACCCAGATTACCCCAAACGTTCGCCTTCAAATGAATGCTTTTCTGGTGGATGTGTTGCTAAATAACTTACTGGGAAATGCCCTCAAGCACAATCAGCCCAATGGAAGCATTACCATTGAACTAACAAAAACTACGTTAACTATCTCAAATACAGGACCTCAACCCAGCATCCCCGTTGATCAGCTTTGGGAACGTTTTAGCAAAGGTTCTTCCCGCTCCGACTCCGTGGGGTTGGGGTTGGCACTTGTCAAACAGATTGCCAATACCTATCATTTCCCTATTTCTTACCACTTCCAAGACGGTTGGCACCGCGTCCAAATCTCATTTAACATTTCTTAACACTCAGGGCAAAGTTTCTACAGAATCTCTACAAAATCGCGCCGTAATCTTGTTGCATCAATCAGCCACAAAGGCGTTGACAAACGATTCTTACAACCTAAAAAACAAAAAGCCATGAGTCAACAGTGGAAACAACTCGCCTTAGTAGGATTAATCTCTGGGGGAGTATCAGTCGGAGCCCTTGAATTGCTCCACCAATCAAATCAAGACGTTATTTTGAAAGAAGCCCCAACCGCTTCGTTGGCCAAGCTCACTTCCGCAGGAGGCCCCGCTGGCGTGCCAGGAGATTTTACCTACGCCGCCGATGTTTCAATGCCTGCCGTCGTACACATTACCTCAACCATCAAGACGAGGGGAGAAAGCGCCCAACAACTTCAGATTCCCGAAGCGTTCCGTGAGTTTTTTGGCGACCGCGCCCCCAACATGCCACAAGGCGGCCCCCAAAAACAACAAGCATCGGGTTCGGGGGTAATTATTAGTCCTGACGGGTACATCGTCACCAACAACCACGTCGTTGAAGGCGCTGAAGAATTGGAAGTGGTTCTAAACAATAAACACACCTACAAAGCCAAAGTCATTGGTACTGACCCCTCTACGGACTTGGCAGTGATTCAAATTTCGGCGAAAAACCTGCCTGCTTTGTCATTTGGCAACTCGGACGCGGCTAAAATTGGCGAATGGGTAGTAGCCGTAGGCAACCCATTCAACTTGGAATCGACCGTGACAACGGGGATCATTAGTGCCAAAGGCCGTGGCTTGGGGATTATTGGTCAAAAACAACAAAATGAATTTAGCGGCCCAGCGCGCAAAAGCGACTCGCCACTTGAGTCTTTCATCCAAACAGATGCCGTCGTAAACCCTGGCAATTCAGGAGGTGCGTTGGTCAATCTCAAGGGTGAATTGGTAGGCATCAACACCGCAATCGCAAGTCCGACAGGAAGTTACGCAGGCTATTCGTTTGCCGTGCCGTCTAATTTGGTCAAAAAAGTAGCGGGCGATTTGATTAAATACGGCAACGTACAACGTGGTTATTTGGGCATTATGCTCGACGAATTGGACAGCAAAAAAGCCGACGAATACGGTGTCAAAGAAACCGAAGGGGTGTACGTAAAATCGTTTTCTCCCAACAGTGCCGCCAAAGAAGCGGGTCTAAAACCTGGGGACGTGATTTTGAAAGTCGATGGCAACAACGTGAATGCCGTACCTCAATTGCAAGAATTGATTGGTCGTAAACAACCTGGTGAATCGGTAAAACTTACTGTGAGCCGTGAAGGAACAGTAAAAGAGTTTAGTGTCAACTTACGTAACCGTGATGGTGGAAGTCAGTTGCTCAAGCCCGATGCCGCAGAGGTAGTTTTAAACGACTTAGGTGTGCAATTGAACGACCTTTCGCCCCGCGAAAAGACCGTATTAAAAGCAAACGGCGTTGAAGGTGGCGCCAAGATTGGAGCTATCGAGGCTGGAAAACTTGCCAGAGCGGGTGTTCAAGAAGGCTTCATTATCACCAAATTGAACGGAAAAACCATTCATTCAGTGCAAGAGTTCAAAAACGCCATTGAAGGTAAAAAAGGAACAAGGGTTCAGATAGAAGGAATTTATTCCGATGAGCCTACCGAAAGTTTTACGTTTGGATTTAACGTTTAAACGTAATTTCATGGCTGTGTTAAGAGCAGTAAAAGCACTCGGCGCTGTGCCGAGTGCTTTTCTTTTTAGGCAATTATTGCCCTTTTTTCCCTTCTTTCTGTTTCGCGTACCAAGGCTTTTTATTCCCGCTTTTTGGTTTTTGCCCTCCTCCTTGGGTTTCTTTAGCCGCCGCTGACTGGTGTTTGCCTTGCGGCCTCGGTCTGGCTTTGGTAGCAGAAGGCTTAGACGGCTGCGTTTGCGCTTTAGGCTCTTCGTTTCCAGGGGTTTGTCCTTGTGGATAAGGATGCTCCGCTACTACTGGAATTACTTTATTGATCAATTTTTGAATATCCTTGAGCGATTTACGCTCGTGCGTCTCACAAAAAGAATAGGCGGTTCCCGAAGCCCCCGCCCGCCCCGTTCGGCCAATGCGGTGTACGTAGGTTTCAGGAATTTCAGGGATTTCGTAATTAAAAACGTGCGCCAACTCGTCCACGTCAATACCACGGGCGGCAATATCCGTTGCGACCAAAACACGGGTAGACTTTGCTTTAAAGTTGGTCAACGCATTCTGGCGTGCATTTTGGGATTTGTTGCCGTGAATAGACTCCGCTTTAATGTTGTTTCTCATCAACACCTTCATCACTTTATCCGCCCCAAATTTGGTTCGCGTAAACACCAGTGCATTTTCAATCTTTTTCTCGTTCAGCAAGTGAATCAACAAATTGGCTTTGTTTTCTTTATCCACGAAATACACCCATTGTTGAATCAAATCTACGGTCGATGAAGCAGGCGTAACTTCTACTTTTTCAGGTTCGTGCAAGATAGTATCCGCCAAAGTGACAATTTCAGGGGGCATTGTCGCCGAAAAAAACAACGACTGGCGTTTGGGAGGCAACACCGCTATGACCTTACGAACGTCGTGGACAAAGCCCATGTCGAGCATTCGGTCGGCTTCGTCCAACACAAAAATTTCGAGGTGTTTTAGGCTCACAAATCGCTGCGCCATCAGGTCGAGCAAACGCCCAGGAGTAGCCACCAAAATATCCACTCCGTTTTGAAGGGCATCCGTTTGGCGGGCTTGTTTTACCCCTCCAAATATTACCGTATGTTTCAGGCCTGTATGGCGGCCATAAGAGGCTAAGTTTTCCCCAATCTGAATCGCCAATTCTCGCGTCGGAGTCAGAATCAAGGCTTTAATAGTGCGCGTCCCTTTTCGGTGCAGTTGCCGCTCCGACAAAAGTTGTAGAATAGGAATGGCAAAAGCGGCGGTTTTTCCCGTTCCCGTTTGGGCACAGCCGAGCAAGTCTTTCCCGCTCAAAACGATGGGAATGGCTTCGGTTTGAATGGGTGTAGGTGTGGTATACCCTTCTGCTTTTATCGCGCGGCGAATGGAGTCAATTAATGGAAGTGAGTCAAATGTCATGAAATCGGTTCTAAATAAAAAGCGTGGAAAGTAAGCTACTTTCCACGCTTAGCAGGTAACTATACCGCAAAGATAGGTAAATAATTACAATGACTTAATTTTCAAATTTTTCCAGTTCACTTTAATCCCTCCACCATCGTGAATTTGCAGGGCAATTGACCCGTTTCCAGCGCCAATTTTCTCGTCGTTGATGTCCACCATTTCGTGGCCGTTCAACCACGTACGCACCCGTGGGCCTTCTGCTCTAATTTTAAGGGTATTCCATTCTCCAAACTTCAAAAACCCTTCTTTTTCGTCAGGAATCTGAATCAACCAACCACGGCCGTACGACTCGTAAATTCCGCCCGTATCGTGGTTTGGAGGGGCAACTTCTACCTGCCAGCCGCTAATTTTGGTACTACCGTCAGGGATATTGGAACGAATAAAAACGCCGCTATTGCCATTGGCTCCTTGTTTAAAGTCAACCGTTAGCTCAAAATCTTTGTAGGTTTTGGTCGTAGCCAAGTACCCATAGCCCTTATCTGGACCACTTTCGCAGACCAATTCGCCGTCCTGTACAAACCATTTTTCGGTACCATACACCTTCCAGCCCGTGAGGTCTTTACCGTTAAATAAATTTTCTTTTTTTTGAGCCATAGCCCCCGTTGTCAACGCCAACGAGCAGGCAGCAATTAGAAATGGATTGCGTAGTTTTGAGAGAATCATTACTTTAAAGAATAAACAGATGAATGTAAATAATTGTAAGTGCAAATCAACTCTTTTTTACCGTGAAAACCTCACTTTTTCTTACCTCCGCCCTCATTATTAGCCGCTTTTTTTCAACCCAAGCGCAAGAAAACGCCCCCCTCAGTCTACAAGAAGCTTGGAAATCAGACACGCTTTTTCGCACCCCTGAGTCGGTGCTGTACGACCCAAAAAGCAATCAATTGTTTGTGGCCAACATCAATAAAGTAAACGTTGAAAACCCCGACGGCGACGGTTTTATTTCCATTTTGAACACCGATGGCAAAATCAAAAACCTCAAATGGACGACAGGGCTTAATGACCCAAAAGGCATGGATATCGTAAAAAAATCGTTGTTTGTGGCTGATTTAAAAGACCTTGTTGAAATCGACTTAACCTCAGGAGCCATCCTGAAACGCCACGCGGCCGTTGGTTCGGTGATGCTCAACGACGTAAGCGTAAGTCCTAAAGGCGAAGTTTTTGTGAGCGACTCCCGAGGCCATAAATTATATCGCTACGCCGATGGAAAATTAGAATTGTTTTTGGATGACCCTAATTTGCAAGGCCCTAACGGCGTATTTGCCGAAAAAGAGCACCTCATTGTAGCTTCAGCAGGCTCTGGTAATCTTTGGAAACTGGATTACACTACTAAGAAATACAGCTCATGGGCCATGACCAACAAAACGGCCGATGGGATTCTTCGTCATGGTGATAACTACTTGATTTCGTGCTGGCACGGTGAAATTTACTGCGTTAAACCCGATGGTAAAGTGTGGAAACTCATCGACAGCAAAAGTCCGCAGGTAAATACGGCCGATTTTGGGTTTATTCCGAATAAAAAAACGGTTTTAGTCCCTAACTTTTATAAAAATACAGTGACTGCTTACATTATAAAGTAATACTGGTCAACCATATAAGACATATAAGGAATTATAAGAACTTATATTTTCTTATATGTCTTAATATGGTTCAAAACATCCCACAATGGAAATCTTCCTCAGTCTCTGCTTAGGAGTCGGTTTAGCCGCTTGCTCAGGTTTTCGGGTGTTTGTGCCCTTACTCATCAGCAGCTTGGGCATTCATTTTGGCCTCGTCAATGTCGATACGGGCTTTGAATGGATGGGAACATGGGCAGCCATCGCAGTCCTAGCCAGTGCCACCGTGCTCGAAATTGGGGGCTATTACATTCCTTGGGTGGACAACCTGCTAGACACCATCGCCACACCCGCCGCCGTAGCCGCAGGCACGCTATTGACCACTTCTTTTATCGAAATCGACAACCCATTGTTACAGTGGGGCTTGGGAATCATCATGGGTGGAGGAACGGCTGGCTTCATCCAAGCGGGAACGAGCCTTGTCCGCCTCGCTTCCACCAAATTCAGCGGAGGACTGGCCAATCCCGTCGTCTCCACCGTCGAAAATGTCACCGCCATCGGCTTTTCACTTTTCTCCTTCTGGTTGCCCGTGGTCGCTTTTGCATTGGTCGTTTTATTTATCGTTTGGTTACTACAAAAGTTATTGGCTCGAAAAAGTAAAACCACTTAAATCTAGGCTTTTAGTACAGTGTTAGGGAAGTTTCTTTAAGTATTACCCGCAGATTGACGCCGATTGAAAGCCGCAGATGACGCTGATTAATGAGAGTATAAAGCCCTTTTCAGCGAAAATCTGCGTTTGTATTGCTCTGCGGGCTTCTGCGGGTAAAATTTGAAACTATTTACTTAACAATGTATTTAGCCATATACGCGTCTCTGCCTGCCAAAAAAGAAACATGAAAACCAACCGTCGCGACTTCGTCAAAAAACTTGGAATTGTATCGGCTTCTACGGCTGCTGTTCCTCACTTCAATATCATTAAAAGCCTAAACGACAACAAAATCCGAATTGCTACCATTGGAATGGGAATTCAGGGTTTTCAGGACACCAAAGCCGCGCTACGCACCGATATGTGTGAGCTAGTTGCTGCGGCAGACTTGTACGACGGGCGGCTCGCTCACGTCAAAGAAACATTTGGCAATCACGTATTTACCACCCGCGACTACCGCGAAGTATTGGAGCGAAAAGACGTTGACGCCGTCCTTATCGTTACGCCCGACCACTGGCACGACCGTATTTCGATTGCCGCCCTCAAAAAAGGCAAACACGTTTACTGCGAAAAGCCGATGGTGCAAAACATCGAAGAAGGAGCAGCCGTCATTGCCGCCGCCAAAGCCGCTGGAAAGGTAATGCAAGTTGGCAGCCAACGCATTAGTGGTGCCGCTTTTCAGGAAGCAAAACGACTGGTAGAAGCTGGCGATATTGGGAACATTAACTTTATCGAATCCACCAACGACCGCTTCAACGCCATTGGTGCGTGGCAATATTCTATCCCAACCGATGCCTCCCCCAAAACCATCGACTGGGAAACATTTCTAGGCGACGCCCCCAAACGTGCATTCGACCCCGTTCGCTTTTTTCGCTGGCGCAACTACCGCGACTACGGCACAGGTGTAGCGGGCGATTTGTTTGTCCACCTCATTACGGGCGTTCACTTCGTGACAGGTTCGCTGGGGCCTAGTCGAATTTATTCTTCAGGGCAGCTGTCGTACTGGAAAGATGGCCGCGATGTACCCGATGTCATGGTGGCGAGCATGGAATACCCCGCGCAAGGTAAATTTGACGCTTTCCAAATGGTACTACGGGTTAATTTTGCCAACGCAGGTTCCATCAAAAATGTTACTCGCATCGTTGGTAACGAAGGGGAAATTACCTTTGGCGGTGATTCTCTCACGCTTACCAAGCGTAAATTGCCAGCTGCGCCAGGCTATGGCAATGGCGAAAGCTTCGGTACATTTTCGGACGCCCAACAAAAAGAATACTTGGCGGCCTACGACGCCAAATACCCCGCCGATTCGCGCACACCTGAACCCGTCAAAGAAGTAAAATTTGACGCTCCTCAGGGCGATGACGCCCATAAAAACCACTTTGCCAACTTTTTTGAAGGCATCAAAGACAACAAACCCGTTATCGAAGGGCCGTTGTTTGGTTTCCGTGCAGCAGCACCCGTTTTGGCCTGTAACAAAAGCTATTTTGAGAAAAAAGTAGTAAAATGGGATGCCAAAAATCTCAAACTTTTACCGTAGCGAATGCTCTTACTCATTCTAACTACAACGACTTTGGCGATTGGGATTAGGATTTTGGTAAACCCTTTATCCAACGTTTTCCAAAAATACCTAACCCAGCGCCAAGCCAATCCTTTGTTTATTGTCACTTGTACGTATGGGTTATTGAGTTTGGGGTGCATCGGCTACTTATGGGTCACTCCTCCCCTATCTATCCCCTCTTCCTTTTGGTATAATTCTGTTATTTTCAATTTTTTAGCCGTAGGTGGCAACTATTTTTTGGTCAAATCACTGCAACACGGCGATTTGTCCGTTTTAGGGCCTGTCAATGCCTATAAATCACTGGTTAGCCTCTTTTTTGGATTATTTCTATTGGGAGAAACTCCCAACGCTTGGGGTGTCTGTGGGATGGTATTGATTGTCTTAGGAAGCTATATTGTACTTAGTCAGACAAAACAAAGCCACCGACTAAGCTGGCAGATCTTTCGGCAACCCGAAGTGCAATACCGTTTTTTTGCCCTATTTCTTTCCGCCATTGACGCCCTTTTTCTCAAGAAACTTATCATGGATACCAGTCCTGAGCTCGCCTACGTATCTTGGTGCATAGGTGGGTTACTTTTTTCGGCATTGGGACTTGCTTTACTCCAAAAAAAAGAAGCATTACTCCCTCAGCTTCGCACCCTTAAACTCTACAAATGGCATTTTATAGGGTTGGCGGTCACCACGGGATTAATGCAACTTTCTACCAATATTGCCTTTGAAGGCATTCAAGTAAGTTACGCCTTAGCTTTGTTTCAAATTTCGGCGCTAGTGAGTGTGTTTTTTGGGGTTCACTTTTTTCAAGAAACCAACCTTTGGCGAAAGCTGGCGGGAGCTTCAGTAATGGTTGTAGGTGCTGTGTTGATTATACTTTTTAAGTAGTTAACTACATTGGCCGAGAACATACCAAAGAACTAGAAAAATGACAACTGTACTAATACAGCCTCCACCTAATTTTTTTGCGCCATAGCCTGCTAACAATCCCCGTAATAAATCGTTCATGGTTATAAAGTTTAGAGTCGTTTGTGGCAAATTATCAAAAAACTGAACCAATTGCAATAGCATTAAAACGAGCAACCTTCACCTCAATTTGGGATAAATTACTCGAAAACGTTGATAGATGGATAAAATTTGGGCAAAAAATTCCCCTTTCGTAGCGCAGGTTTGTTCGTTTTGTGCCGCTGGTTTTGAGAAACCAGCGGCACAAGCAATCATTTTATAAGTCGAATGACTAAAATTTCGAGAAGCAAGAAGCCTAAAGCTGCCCAAAGGAAATACTTCCACAAACTTACCCCAATGTTTTGTTTTTGGAATTCCTTCACAAAATCACCATCTGCGACATGATCAAACACTTGGATATTGGGTTGATTGGCAAATATCTTTCTAAGTTCGTCGGGTGTATAATAATCAAGTTGTGATTCTAAATTATCGTGGTTGAGTCCCAACAACTGAATCGTCTGTCCATCTTTTTGCAACTCATAGTACCCCGACTCCATTTCTTGCTCATTCGACAATTGGTTGCTCTTGGGTAATTCCAATGTCAATTGATTTCCATTCAAACGCTGCACTGGAATCAACTCAATTTTGCCTTTTTTGAGCTTAAAAATTGAATTTTGAGGCAAATCGGGTACTGTTAACGAAATATTATTCTCATCAAACGAATACGCAGTACGTTGTTCTCTGACACTTTGCGCCGCAATTTTGTACATAACAGGAACAAAAAGAGCATTCTGAGCAAAACTTCCAAAAGCCTCTGATAAAGGGTTTGCCAATAGATACACTTTCCCACGTTGACTTGCCGATTGACTCAAAAACACGTCTCCACTGCGAAGGCTTAGCACCTTAGTTCCGCCCGCTTGCCATTGCCACACGGGCTTAGAAACAGGCAATTCAAGGTTTTCTTGACGAATGGACTGCTCAAAAACGTCGTTAAAAAATGGGCTTCTACGTTCGGGATTGGTGAGTGGAATTGGCTCGTTGGAAGTACGTTCTACCAAGGAATTTACACCTAGCGCATTCAAAAAACCACTGTATGAAGCAATATCGGGGTTTGAAGGGGGAATAACAACAATACTTCCGCCTTTTCTAACAAAGTTTTCCAGTTCCGAACGCATCGCCCCTTCCACCCGCTCTACACTTTCCAAAACCACCAAATCGGTTTGTTTTAACAGTCCAATATCTGCATTGTTGGCATTGACACTTCGCATCGCAAACAAACTATCGTTGGCGTACACGTTTTCAATCGAACGGTTGGGGTTTGCCTGTCCGTACATGTGTAGCACACGTATGACGGGAGAAGCGTTTAAAACAAAAAAGTATTCGTTGTCGAACGTAATTGGTAAATCGTCAAACACAATTCGACCACGTTTAAACCCTTTTCCTCTCACGTTAAAATTGAAGGAAGCAGTGGCCGAACCCTTGGGCGCTAAACTAACGGGGGCCGTTGACACTTGTACATCGTCTAAAAACAACTTCACAACCAGATTTTGGACGTCGTCATTGCCTGAGTTACTCACCCGAACGTACAAAACATTATTCTGAAACTCACGTACAAAAGGGGTATTCAACCATACAGAATCAACGTAAACGTTTTGATTGGCTACAGCCTGAACTGGAACAATAAACAAACGATTGGCGGAATCCACTTTAAGACTCGCCAAATCACCTCCTGTACTTTTCTGAAAGTCAGAAAACCAAAACACTTGATTTTTTCCACTCCCCGTGTATCTAGCCATCAAATTGGTCTGTCGTTTGTAGATATTGGGCAGAGTTCTTGGGGTATGTGACAGCTTAAGCGTAGTCAAACGATCTTTGATTCGGTCGGTTGTGGTGAGTTGCTGCTCTTGGGCATCAAAATCGTTGGTGATTAATTGCAAACGAGTCGCATTTCTAAATAACGTCAAAAGTTGATCGAGTTTACCCGTCGCAATGTCCAAAAAACGTTGATTATTATCTTCGTTTTGCATCGAAAACGAATTGTCCAAATACACGCTCGTAACGCTTTGAGCATTGGTTCCTGCCTTATTCTGGCTCGGCAAATAAGGCTGCGCAAACGCCAACGCTAACGCAGCGATGGCAAGCACCCTCGCCGCCAAAATTAAGTACTGTTTCAAACGGCGAAACGAACTGGTTTCCATCTCGACGTTTTTCAACAACGAGACGTTTGAAAAGTAAACTCTGCGGGTGCGGCGGAAATTGAACAAGTGAATGGCAATCGGAATCCCCACTGCCAGTAAACTCCACAAAAAGGTCGGAAAAAGAAATTGCATTCAGGTTTGGTGTTAATCAGTAGTCGTTAGAACTCTAAACGCAAATATCGTGCAAAGCGTTTAGATTCTTCACTAAAATCAAATCCCCGCGATTACTTTATTAATTTTAGCCAAGCCCGTTTTGGCTACTTCCAGCGCATCTTGCGCATAATAGGTCTTATTAAACACCTCCAACGAAAGCACAATGGAGCGTTCGGGATTTTTAATGGTTTTTAAAATTTGCGCAATGGGTGCAATGCCATCACCTGGATATACTCGGTCGGCATCTACGATGGTTTCTTTTGGGAAATTAGCGGGATAGTCGTTGATGTGAAAAATTTCAATCCCGGGTTTGCCTACTAATTTTAACGTATCCAAGCTTGACCCACCTTTATACAAATGGTACACATCCAATAGCATACGCGCCGATGGGTGCCCGCTTTCCACCGCAACGTACATGACCTCACTTAGTTTGTTGAGGTTTTTGGAAAAGCCCCACAGCTCCAATTGCGGAATCACGTTGGTTTGGTCGCTTATTTCCAGAATGGTTCGGTAACGTTCAGCGGCTCTTTGCAAGTCGATGCGGGGCGATTGGGGCGTTTGTGCCCCCACGGGCGGAGTGGCCACCCGCATACACCCGACTTCTGCCAACAGTTCCATTTCTCGTTTGAGTTGATCTACTCCTTTTGTGCGTGCGGCTTCATCGTCAACAATCCATGCGGCAAATCCGATGGCATTTTCAAGTTTTATTCCCAAATCCGAAGCTATTTTACGGGCTTGAGCAGGCGTATTCCCATTTTTAATAAACTCTTGGAGGGTATCCATCCAAATTTCGACCGAACGAAAGCCCGCTTTGGACGCGGTTTCGAGTTCTTTTACAAAGCCTAACTTATGTCCACGAAGGGTACTCATGTTGAGGCAAGGCACAAAAGAGGCTGTTTTTGGGGGTTCAACGGCTTTAGCGGAAGCTGATAGCATACTCATTCCTGTAGTTGCGGCGAGTAACGAAAAGGTCTCACGACGGGATATTTGCATAAAAACTTGGGTTTATCTACCTTAAAAAGCCAATTACTAACAAAATTTATCGTTTTTGACAGGAAATTATTTCTATTAGTATTTCACAATCCTTCAATTCTAATTATTGTAAGTTCTATCTAACCATGCCACGATTCCCTCCCAGCTTTCGACAGGAATTTTGGCGTGGGTCGCATTTTTCATAATGTAAAATTCTTTTTTGTCGCCAGGCACGAGCTGATAAAAGTCCTTCACTTTAGCTACTTCAAACAACTCATCTTTGTCCCCTACGCCAACTAAGACAGGGATGTTCAATTGCGCAGGAAGTCTGAGCTGTTTTACGTCCAACATCGTCACGAATCTAGGAGTATAGTGAAACGTAAATAGCGTATCAGGCGTGACTGTCATGCCCTCACGGTAATATTCCACCGATTGATAGGATGGGCGAAAAATCGCACTTGCGATAATTTTGGCTTTTACAAACAAATTCATGGGTTTGTTGAGTCCTTTGCGACTTTCATACGCCCCTGAAAGCAAAATCAAGCCCGCTAATTCATCGGGTACGGCATTGGCTGCACATATTGACGCCGCAACTCCAAGGCTGTGCCCCATCACCACTACCTTCGAAAACCCTAATTTTTTAACGAATGTAACTGCTTCTGCCAAATCAGCAATCCAACGGTCTTTAGATGGGCTATCTCCTCGATTTCCACCTGACAACCCATGCCCTCGATAATCTATTCCAAACGTAGTATAGCCTCCTTTAGAAAAAGGTATTGCGGCCATACTATATGGGCCACTATAAGCCGTAAATCCATGGAAAATAAGGACAGCGATATCTTTTTTGGCAGGAGTGAGAGAATCAGGATTCCAGCGTCTCAGAAAGAGCGTTTCACCGTCTGATGTAGTAATTAAATGATGCGGTTCAGTATATTTCTGGCGTAAACTAGCTGACTCCTCCGTAGAAATCCCTTCATTGTCAATTCTCCATTTGTTGGGCCAATAGGCCAATGATAAACCCGCCAACGTAATGATTACTAGCAAAAAAAAGACAGCCAGAAGTACAGGTCTCAGTTTCTTTATCATAGGTAAAAGAGGTTAGATTTACCCATTAAAAGACCTTGCACTTAATAGAATACTGCAAAAATTGAAGAGGATATAAAAAAAGAAGTCCTGCTAAAAAGCAGGACTTCTAACACTTATTTTTTAGCGTTATTAAAATTTCACAGGAACTGAAAAACCTGCCGTATCCCAAGCAAGAACAATAGCATTGTCTTTTACTTCGATCGTAAGTTTTTCAACTGGGCTCGATGATGTAGTTGCAGGTACTGTGACACGAAGTACATCTTTATCTTGCTTGTAGTTATAAGCGCCCCATTGCTTTACTTCACTGTTCAAAATCACTACCCATTCTTTTTCGCCAGGAATGGTGAAGAAGGCATAATCACCCGCTTTTACGTCTTTGCCACCTAGTTTACCGTCTTTTTTAAAGGTAATTACGGTTGCTTCGTTAGCACCTGTACGCCATACTTTACCATACTTTTCTAAACTTTGACTTCCTTCAGCTCCAAAAATGACACGACCTTTTTTAGATGGTTGTCCATAAGAAATCTTGATGTTTCCATTCTCAGCCGTTGCACGAGGGCTTGCTGGTGGATTTTGGCTGTAAGCAAACGTAAAAGCAATAAGTGTACAGAACAGAGACAAGAATAAATTTTTCATGTGATGTTTGTAAGAATAAATGATTAGGTTGAACTACTAATAAACGGAACTTCTACCAGAAAGTTGTCAAAGAGGGTTAAAATATTTTACAATTTCAATCATATCTTTTTCGCTTGTAAGCACGAGTTGTTTGTCTTTTGCAAATAACTCAACCTCTTTTGCCTGATTCCCAAATAGTTTAAAAAAGCGTTTACCCGATGGGATTACCGACAATTTACCATCTTCGTACAAAAAGTATTTTACCGTTTTTATAAATTCACCTTCAAACTCACTTTCGTTCCCTGACGCCTCATAGCCTGTATTTTGAAGATTTCGGTTAAGTCTTAATACACATTGGTGTTCTTTTAAAATCATGGTTTTACCTTCATAGATAGGCTCGTAATACTGGTTTTTTACCAAAATAAAACGATGATTTTGAATGGTAAACTCCGCAGGTTTTAAGACAATCGCTTCCAAAAGTGGGTCTACCATGACGTGCAAAAGACCTTTTTGTTGATTGTACAGCATAACATAGGACGCTTCTACCCCATTTTTTTCAACAGTTCTCCCTTTGAACCACCCATTTTTGAAAAATGGCGTCCCTTTATACATTTTTGAAAAAGTCGAGTTGACTTTATTGACCGCGTCAAAAGCTTTGTAAGAAGCTACAAGCACCGTATCGCCACCTTTATTGACTTCGATGCGAGAGTCATGGTCTACCGTTTTTATTTCTGGCGACAGATAATTGTAAAGTTTTTTTTCTTGAGCTTCCACGTTGCTTAGCCAACACCAAAGCAACAACCAAGTTAGAAGGTTCGGTTTCATCTTTTTATGGCTAGTTTTTTATACGATACCCATAAATATAACACAATTTTATCGAAGAAAGTTAGCATAACCCCGTTTGAAAAATTTTGTCGACATTAGCTAAATTTCATTCCTCCTCGTAATATTGTGCTACCACTTCCTTTTGTATATGCCAGTACCTGTTGATGAGCCTTTGTTAGCCGAATTGTGGAGCCGTTTTAAAACAGGGGATGAAAATGCTTTTGACAAATTAGTCGAATTGCGCTATCGAATGCTTTTCAACTATGCTACCCGATTCACCAAAGACCGCGATTACATCAAAGACTGCATTCAAGATTTATTTTTAGAATTATGGGAACGGCGCGAACGGCTGGTTGATACCCCTTATGTGACCATCTATTTGATAAAAGCCCTGCGAAACAATTTGGTACGACAGCTTAAACTTGATAAAGGCTGGTTTGATTACCAAGAGGTGGAAGAAAATACGCTCATCGAGACGTCCACCATTGAAGGGGATTTAATTCATGCGGAGGTGCTTTCGGAACAAGAACAAACGATCCGCAAAGCCATCGAGCAACTTCCAACGCGCCAACAAGAGGTGATTTTTTTTAAATTTTACGAGGGACTCAGCAACGAAGAAATCGCCCAAATCATGGATGTGGAACGACAAACCGTCGCGAATTTTTTGTACCGAGCATTGACCCAACTCAAAAATATCCTTCCAACACTGCTTCTCTTGCTTCCTTTTTTACTGCGCTATGTCAAAAAAGTTGCCTAAACGTTTAACCAAAGGCAAAACAATAGACTCTCACTATCAACGCATTAGCAAGTCAATTTCTCATTTTTAAAAAAAAGTTGAAAATTTTTCTCCAAAAAAGGGTATTCCTTCTTTGGTAAGTACTATTTCATTACAACACACCTTCAAATTTGATAATTAAATCTATGAAAGATTATAACGAATATACGGTTTCCGAATTTGTCTTAGATGATTCTTTTAGGAGGTGGGTTCTTAAAAATTCACCTTCCGAACGTTCTTTTTGGGAAAAATGGCAACTCGACCATCCAAATCAGCACGAAAATATCTCAAAAGCGAGAGAATTTGTGCTCAAGATGCACCGTTCTCACGAGCTTTTGAGCGACGATGAGCTAAAAGAAGCGCTCAATCAACTTTCGGAGGCACGAAATCGTGATAATGTTTTTGTTAAACCATTGCTTAATCGAATAAGCTGGTGGAAACAGGCCGTAGCGGCGATGGTAGTTTTGGGGTTAGTTGGCGCAATCTATGCTATTTATCAAACCAATTTCAACCCGCCTGTTGCGTATGAAGTACGAAAAAGTCAGTTGGGGACACAATTGGTAGAGGTAATCAACGACGATAAAACCGAAAAATGGATATCACTCCCCGACGGCAGTAAAGTTCGGCTATCTCCGCTTAGTCGATTAAGTTATCCTAAAGCTTTTGCTTCTGCTGCTCGTGAAGTGTACTTGAGTGGAGAAGGATTTTTTGAAGTAACTAAAAATCCACAAAAACCATTTTTGGTGTACGCCAACGAATTGGTTACCAAAGTACTCGGCACAAGTTTTTGGGTACGGGCCTTTGACAAAGCCGAAAAAGTAGAAGTGATTGTCAAGACGGGTAGAGTGTCGGTCTATTCGGCTGAAGAACAGGCAGAAAAAGCCCTGAGCACTCAATTGACAGGAACGATTCTTACGCCCAACCAGCAAATTATTTTTGACCGAAAAGATGAAAATATTGAGAAGACCTTGGTAAGTGCTCCCGCTCCCCTTGTTGAAGTTTCGCCTCAAAAGTCATCGGGACTTACGTTCAACAGTGCGCCAGTTAGTCAAGCGTTTGAGGCACTTAGTCAGGTGTACGGAATCGAAATTTTGTACGATAAAGACGTTGTTAAAAATTGTGAAATCAGTGCGGAGTTTGTCAACGAAAGCTTTTATGAGCAATTGGATTTGATTTGTAAAGCGATTGATGCCACGTACCAAATCGTCAATGCCCAAATTATCATCCAAGGAAAAGGTTGTACCCCCAATTAAACATTTCCAAATCCACTACTAAATGATTCAAACCCAACATAAAAACCTCCTTTGTACTGCATGATATAAACACAACCTAACATCTCCCCAATAAAAAAAGAAATCGGAAACGCGCCAACGTCCCCGATTTCAGGTCAGTCCCCGCAAAGTTTCTCAGGCTTGCAGCTCTCCGACAGGACGTCGGACAGGGGACTTTTTGTCTCAAAAATTAACATTGAAAACGTTTCAAATGTATGAAAAATGGTTCTAAAACGCTAACGGTTTGCCTAAAAATCATGCGTCTTTCCTTCTATCAATTTCTATTGTCAGTCTGGACCTGTACTTGGGTATTGGCCACCAACGGTAGTGCCCAAGAATTACTTAACCGACGTTTATCGGTTTCGATTGAAAATCAAAACCTTGACTATGCTATTCGCAAAATCAGCAAGGTAGCTTCCGTACGGTTTGTGTATAGTCCGCAACAAATCAAGGCCGAGCGAAAAATCAATTTAAACGCACAAAATCAGCCACTTGCGACTATTCTTGAGGCGCTGTTTAAGCCGTTAAATATTTCGTATGAAGTAAACGGCGCTCAAATTTTACTCCGTCAAGAATATTCTGCTGCCATTATTCCCCAGCAAAGTACCTTCCCCGAACCTCAGTCTGTTGATATTTCGGTGAGTGGAACCGTCACTGACGAGAAAAATGAGCCAATGCCAGGCGTAAGTGTGGCCATAAAAAACACAACTCGGGGTACTACTACCGACCCAAACGGGCGCTTTATTCTTTCTATTCCTGACGAATCGGCAGTTTTGGTATTTTCATTTTTGGGATATGAAAAACAGGAAGTGGCGGTAGGCTCACGCAAAACGCTTACAATTCAACTGCGCCCCGACCCTAAAAGCCTTCAAGAAGTAGTGGTTGTAGGCTACGGTACGCAAAACAAAGCTACGTTGACAGGCTCCGTAGCCACCGTTGACGCAAAAACATTCCAAGACCGTGGCCCAGTGGCAAGCCCATTAGCTGCTTTACAAGGTCAAGTAGCTGGTGTGACCGTCACCCGTAGTTCGTCACAGCCTGGTCGTGAAGGTTGGAATTTTCAAATTCGAGGTGCGGCTTCTATCAATAGCACAGAGCCACTCGTGATTGTTGATGGATTGCCTGTACCAGGGGTGAGTGCCTTGAATTCATTTAATCCAAACGATATTGAAAATATTTCCTTCTTAAAAGACGCTGCTGCCTCTATTTATGGCTCACGCGCCGCTGGTGGGGTTGTTTTGATTACGACCAAACGCGCCAAAAACGGCAAGCCACGCATAGAATACAACGTGGCCTTATCCCAAAAAAATATCGGTCTTTTGCCCAAACTCGTTGACATAAACGGCTGGGGGCCACTAATCAAAGAAGCCCGCGAAACCGACGGTTTTCCAGCGACAGACATCTGGTTTAACTTTGCCAACGTCGCCATTGCGGCTAAACAAAAAGGCATCGACTGGATGACAAAAGCCCAATACGATGCCATGAGCTTACAGGGTGCTAGCCTTTTCTCCGATGTAAAAGATTTCACCTTTTTCAACGGGACCGAACAAGATGTTTTATGGGGAAAAGCCCATTCTCAAGAGCATCAGCTCAGTATCTCGGGGCGTTCTGAAAAATCTGGTTACCGTATTTCTTTGGGCTTTTTGAACGACGGTAGTTTGCTACAACCAGGCAACAACTCCAACAAGCGCTATAACCTCCGCTTGGCCCACGATTATCAATTCTCAAAGAAATTGAACCTCGAAAGTAATCTTTCGATTGAGCGAAATACCATTGTTCAGCCTACTCGCTTAGGCGACGCTTTGAACAACGGAAACCAGCCAGGGAAACCGCTCTCGGGGCTCGGCTTGACAGGGTTGCCTTACGTTTGGGGTTCGGGTATTAGCAATGCTTCTGTCAACTCAATTGCTTCTTACGGTGGGGATAACACCGAATCAAATACGCGCCTCAATGGCAATTTTAAACTAACGTACGACCTACTGCCTAGTTTGAAAGCGGTCGCCTCATCGGGATATTATTTGTTAAATACCGATTATCGTACGATGGAAAATATTATTTCTTGGTATGATTATGCAGGTACGTCAAAAATTTCAGACTTACCAGCACGGACTTCGTATCAGCGTGGTACCAAAACAGAGTCGAACGTAACGGCAAGTGGCTATTTGGAATTCAACAAAAACGTAGCCGATGCGCATTCAATCAGAGCGGTAGCGGGAGCACAGTACGAGCGTTTTGAATACAATCGCATTCTAGCCAAAACGTTTGATGTGGTGATGGGTGTTCCTCCTTCGTTGAACCTAAGTACGGGTGACCCTACCTCAAAATCGGTGGGTGAAGCCCAATACCACACCGCGATTGCTGGTTACTTTGGTCGCTTCAACTACGCGTTTAAAGACCGCTACTTGGTCGAAGCCAACTTGCGTTACGACGGTTCTTCGAAGTTTCGTCCCGAAGATCGTTGGAAAATGTTCTACGGAGTTTCGTTGGGCTGGGTGCTGTCAGAAGAAAACTTTATTAAAAACACGGGGTTCTTCGACATGTTGAAACTGCGTGCTTCCTACGGAGGGTTGGGTAACCAAAGCGGGATTGGGTCGTACGATTACATCCAGTTCTTAAACTTATCTTTCTCTACCAACCAACAAAGCTCTGGATTTCCTATCTTAGGTACCGCTCCAGCCGTACGTATAGCTCCTAGCGGAACACTCGTTGCGTTTGACCGTACGTGGGAAAAAGTCGAAAATCAAAACGTTGGATTAGATTTTGGCATACTTAAAAATCGCTTGACGGGTAGTTTTGATTATTTTGTCAAAAACAACCGAAACATGCTCCTCAACCGTACTTACCCTGCCGTTTTAGGGGCAAGTGCACCGCAGGGTAACAATGGCCATTTAAGAACTTGGGGCTGGGATTTATCGCTTAATTGGCGCGGTAAAATCGGTGGACTTACGTACCGAATTGGTGGCAATATCTCGGATAACCAGAACAAACTCCTCAGTTTTGGTGGACAAAACATCATTGGTTTAGGAACTCGCGGATACAATACTGCCGTCGAGGGGTATCCCATTGGTTCCTATTTTGGACTTGAGTACGCGGGTCGCATCCAGACCGCCGAACAGCTAGAAGCTTACCGAAAATACATCACTGGCAATAACATTGGAATGCCTAGCGGTGCCGCCGCCGCCCAAGCCAATTCACGTTTAGCGTTGGGAGATAATATGTTCAAAGACTTAAACGGTGACGGAAAAATTACCTTCCCCGAGGATGCTAAATTCCTAGGTACTGACAACCCACGGTTAACGTATTCGTTTAACGGCGGGGCAGAGTTTAAAGGCTTTGACTTAAACTTTATCTTCCAAGGAGTTGGACAGCGTACTATCATTCGTGACGGTAACTGGCGTATTCCCGCGGCGGTCATTTTCCAAGCACAAAATGCAGCTTTTGTAGATCAATGGTGGACTCCTTCACGGACAGATGCGTCACTTCCACGCATTTCAACGACGGGGACGGTCAACAATTACAACTATTATCCATCAGATTGGATAGCGGAAAATGGGGCTTACTTACGCCTGAAAAATTTGGTGGTGGGTTACACCTTGCCTAGTCAGCTAACCAAAAAAGCGAAGTTGGAACGAGTTAGGGTTTATTTCTCAGGAAATGACCTATGGGAAATCACCAAAATCCGTGATGGCTGGGATCCTGAAGCAACTCGCACGGTTTCAAACAATGGCGACGGCGAAAACAACAATGTCGTGACGTTCAGCCAGCGTTATCCATTCTATCGCTATACCACGTTTGGCTTAAACGTAACCTTCTAACTCCTTCAAATGCACACTTTTATGAAAAGAAATACATTTTTCTCTCGAATTTTAGCCGCGTCGCTGGCGTTTGTAAGTGTTAGCTGTAATTCATTGATAGATATGAAACCCATCAATGAAATTTCAGATACGGGCTTTTGGCAATCACCCGACCAATTTAAACTCGCCGCCAACGAGTTTTATACCTATCTGCGGACGTTCAATGCGATTTTGGACGACAATCCTCACGCTGACCGCCGTGGCGATTTATTGTTCGTCAGCGGAGGAAATGCCTTTAGCAATGGTGCCAATACAATACCTTTGACCGACGGGAACTGGAATTATGGGCGTATTCGTGCCGTAAATTACTTATTGGACAAGGCGACTACCTATCCAAAACCTGCTGATATTAAGCTTTTTGTAGCAGAGGCAAAGTTTTTCCGAGCTTATCTATATTTCGATTTATTGCAACTGTACGGTGGAGTTCCAATCGTTGACAAACTCCTCACGACCGAATCGCCCGAATTACAGGCACCTCGAAATACCCGTGAACAAGTAGTAGATTTTATCATTTCAGATATTGAAGCTGCTATAACAGATTTGCCCCTCGAAAGTGCCATTGGGGCTGGGGATAAAGGACGAATCAGCAAAGGTGCTGCTCAAGCATTTTTGGGCCGAGTCGCTTTATTTGAAGGTACATGGCAAAAGTTTAGAGGAAACTCAACCCGAGCCAATGCCCTTTTGGACAAGTCGATTGCGGCTAGCAATGCGGTGATGTCGAGCAATGAATATCAGTTGTTTGCCCCAGCTGTTTTGGGCGATTCGGCTCAGAAATACATGTTTATTCTTGAAAATCAGCAGTCAAATCCAGCTAACTTGACAAAAGCGGCTAATAGAGAATACATTTTGACCAATCGTTATGATTTTGCTTCGCGTCAAATTCGAATGAACATCACCCACTCTACGTTGAATAACGTTTTTTGGGTAACCAAAAAAATGGCCGATATGTACCTCTGCCAAGACGGGCTTCCTATCAACAAGTCAACGCTGTTTCAAGGATATAAGACGACAACTTCCGAGTTTATCAATCGCGATAATCGAATGCGTTACACCATGATGATTGATGGAAACTATTACTGGGACAACGAAAATCCAGGTGCACGAACTACGTGGAAAGGTGATGCAACCGATATTACAGGCTCTCGCGGCAAACATAATGCAGCTACGGGTAGCGGATATGGAAACCAAAAGTGGGCAACCGAACGGCGCCTCAACGATAACGAGGAAGGGTATGATTATCCCGTTATTCGCCTAGCAGAGGTGTTACTCAACTATGCCGAAGCAGTGTATGAGCGAAACGGAACAATTTCTGACGCTGATTTAGACAAATCACTCAATCTCGTGAGAAATCGAGTAAATAAGACCATGCCCAAATTGAGCAATGGGTTGGTGAGTAGCAATGGGCTGGATATGCGCACCGAAATCCGCCGCGAGCGTACGATTGAATTGTATTTTGAAGGCTTCCGAGTGGATGACCTTAAGCGTTGGAAAACGGCTGAGACAGAACTTCCTACCCCTATCGAAGGGATTACTTGGACAGGTACCGCCTTCGAAACTCGCTGGGCAGGGATAAAAGCGCAGGTCGTCAATGGGGTTTACCGCCTCGAAAGCAACCGCAAATGGGCTGAGAAGAACTACCTACTCCCTCTCCCCTCACAGCAAATTCAGCTAAATCCCAACCTTACTCAAAATCCTGATTGGTAATTAGTTTTTTTTCATCAAGGTTAATTAAGTGAGTAATCGTAGTGGCGGCGACTGTCGCCACTACCTTCCAACCATAAACACTATGAAATTTCTGCTTAATATCTTGCTTATAACGGCTTTGTCAAGCAAAGTATGGGCTCAAGCTTTTGTTGACAAAAGCCTAGACTATGCTGCCAAACAAGTCGAAAAAACCCTCGCACTCATTCCTGACAACACCAAAGATATCCCTCGAAATATCAATCAAGGCTCCACCAAGTGGCGATTTGTGAATTTTCGCGACTGGACAAGCGGCTTTTGGCCAGGCACTTTATGGTATTTGTACGAATACAACCATGATTCAAAACTTAAAACCGAAGCCGACCGTTTCTCGCGATTACTGACTCCGCTTGCCAACGAACCCGCCTTTGACCACGATTTGGGGTTTCAAATTTTTTGCAGCTTTGGAAATGGCTACCGAATCACGAAAAATCCAGAATACAAAAAAATAATTCTAAAAACAGCAGACGTACTGGCGACCTTGTATAACCCTAAAGTAGGAACGATTTTATCTTGGCCGCGTGAAGTGAAGAAGTTTGGTGGACACAACACCATTATTGACAACATGATTAATTTGGAATTGCTTTTTTGGGCGTCCAAAAACGGAGGAAATAAAAAGTTGTACGACATCGCCGTTAAACACGCTGAAACCACCATGCACAACCATTTTCGTCCCGATTTTACCTCTTATCACGTGGTAGTCTATGATACACTGACGGGCAAAAAACGTTCGGGCGTAACGCACCAAGGCTACGCCGACAACAGTATGTGGGCGCGCGGCCAATCGTGGGCTATCTACGGGTTTACGATGTGTTTTAAAGAAACAAAAAAGCCTGAATTTCTTGATTTTGCGCAAAAAGTAACCGATGTCTATTTGAAAAACTTGCCCGCCGATTTAATTCCTTACTGGGATTTTAATGCCCCCAATATTCCGAATGCCCCGCGCGATGCCTCCGCAGCGGCAGTGACGGCCTCGGCGTTGCTTGATTTATCGACATTTGTCAAAGACCCAGCGAAGAAAAAACTGTATTTCGACAAAGCTAAAGCGATGTTAGCGGAATTGTCAACGCCAAGGTACCAAAGCGGCGACGCCAATAGCGCCATTCTTTTACATTCAACGGGGCATCACCCCAATGGCACCGAAATAGATGCTTCTATCAATTATGCCGATTATTATTACGTAGAAGCGCTAATGAAATTGAAAAAATCAAAAAGAAATTAATTCGTTCTACTACAAATAGGTAGCCACTACGTGGCATTAAATGAAAAAGCTCTCAATCAAAGCCATAGCCGAAACACTTCAGATTTCTACTGCCACGGTCTCGTACATTCTTAATGGTAAAGCCAAAGAGAAACGAATCAGCGAGGAGTTGACGCAAAAGGTGCTGACCTTTGTGGAGAAGACCAATTTTAAGCCCAATCATCTGGCCAAAAGCCTGCGAACGGGCAAAACCAACGTGATTGGGCTCATGGTTGAGGACATTGCAGATACTTTTTTTTCCAGCATTGCGGGAAGTATTGAGAACATTGCCTACGAAAATGGCTACAAAATCATCTACAGCAGTACCAAAAATAACGCAAAAAAAGCCAAAGAGTTGATTGCAACGTTTCGAGAAAGAAACGTCGATGGGTATATTATTACACCCACCGAAAACATGGAAAACGACATTCGCGACTTAATGCAAAGCAACTTACCCGTTGTTCTTTTTGACCGTCAGTGCAAAGATGTTGATGCCAGTTATGTCGGAATGAACAACCTTGAAAGTGCCTACAAAGCCGTTGATTTTTTGTTTTCTCAGGGCTACAAAAACATCGGTTTGGTCACCTTGGACTCCACCCAAGCACAGATGATAGACCGATTGCTGGGATACCAACGCGCCGTTTACGAACACCGCAGGGATACTCACCTGATTAAGTTTGATTATCTAACCGCCAAAACGACGGATATTACCGACGATATAGAACAGTTTTTAAAGCAACACCCCCAACTCGATGCGCTATTTTTTGCCACTAACTACCTTGCTATCAGTGGCATTGAAGTATTGAGTCGTTTAAAAATCAACATTGGTAGTGAGTTTGGTATTGTGGTGTTTGATGACAATGATTTGTTCCGCATTCACCAACCCACCATTTCGGCCATTGCCCAGCCCGTTCATGAGATGGCTCAGCAACTCATTCTGACCCTACTCGAACACATGAACCGTCGTACCGAAGCGTATTTGCCCCAAAAACACGTCTTACCTGCAACGCTCATCAAACGATTATCTTCTCAAAAACAGCCCTTCCAAGGTTTAAAACCTTGGAAGGGTTAACCAATAACATCGAACAAAAATCCACCAAAATTTTAAAAAACATGGCTCAAAAATCAACGCTCTTCCTTTACTTAACCCTTCTGCTCAACCAGTGGGTATGGGGACAAACGGGAGTGTTAGAAAACACCCGCACGACCCTACAATCACCCGACAAAAAAATAACCTGTCAGGTGTACCAAAAGCAAAACGCCGACGGTAGAAGAAGTATTTTTTATACAGTATCCTACAAAAATTCTCTTGTGATTTCCGAATCTGCCTTAGACATACAGCTCGACAATCACCTCTCGGAATTGGCGATGGCGTTGAAGGTGGACAAAACCCAGTATTGGTGCGAAGACCTTACGTTTATCAAAACAGAAACCTCAAGAAAGGATACCACTTGGAAGCCACTTTACGGCGAACGCTCTGTCATTAGGGATAATTTTGAAGCGGCAACCCTGTCGTTTCAAAAGGCCAGTAATGCCGATTACAAAATGCAAATTCAAGTAAGAGCTTACAATGAAGGGGTTGCGTTGCGGTATTTTTTTCCTGAAAACCCTAAAGGTAGCTACTACCAAATCAAGGCGGAAAATACAGAATTTGCCCTTCCTTCTGGCAGTATCGCCTACTATACCCAATGGGCACAAGGAAAATACAGCTCACTTCCGTTGAAAGAGTGGGTAGATGATTGTGAACGTCCTTTGACCCTAAAACTTCCTGAGGGTCTGTATGTTAGTTTGGCCGAGGCTGCCATGACCGATTATGCTCGTGGGAAATTCAAATTACACCCTTCCAAACCCAATTCTATTTTAGTTTCCTTAGACGATAAGGTGGACGCCATTACTTATTTTGGCACGCCGTGGCGAGTGATAATGATGGCCGAAACGCCAGGAAAATTGATTGAAAACAACGACATTTTGCTGAATCTAAATCCCCCTGCTTCCAACGATAAAAGTAAAGGCTGGGGAGATTGGTCATGGGTGAAACCTGGTAAAATTATTCGGGAAATGACCTTGACCACCGAAGGAGCTAAAACCGCCATTGATTTCGCGCAACAACGTGGTTTACAATACATTTTGTTTGATTGGAAATGGTACGGTCCTGCCCTTACGTGGGATTCGGACGCTACCCAAGTAAAAGCCCCGATCGACATGCCAGCGGTAGTTAAGTACGGAAAAGAACGAGGAATAGGAGTTTGGCTCTACGTCAACAAACAAGCATTGGTCAAACAAGCCGACGAACTTTTTCCGCTTTTTCGTCAATGGGGTATCAAAGGCGTAAAATACGGTTTTGTCCAAGTGGGAAGCCATCGTTGGACGGTGTGGGTGGAAGATATGATTAAAAAATGTGCCGAAAATCAACTCATGGTCAACGTTCACGACGATTGGCGACCGACGGGTGAAATGCGCACCTACCCTAATCTTATGACGGCCGAAGGCATCCGTGGGAATGAAGAAATGCCCGATGCTACCCACAACGTTACGCTACCGTTTACGCGCTATATCGGTGGAGCGGCCGATTATACCGTTTGCTACTTTGATAAACGCATCAAAACCACTCACGCGCATCAGTTGGCCATGGCAGCGGTTTATTACAGCCCGCTTCAAACGTTGTTTTGGTACGATAAACCTGCTTTGTACGAAGGCGAACCAGAGTTGGAATTTTGGAAGCAAATTCCAACGTCTTGGGATGAAACCCGCGTGCTTCAAGGGGAAATTGGGCAGTTCATCACCACCGCTCGTCGAAGTGGTAACGACTGGTTTATTGGCACTATGACCAACAATAACGCCCGTAGTTTGGAGGTAAAATTTGACTTTTTGCCTAAAGGTAAAAAATACCAAGCCCGTATTTACTCCGACGATGACAGCGTTCCGACCAAAACCAAAGTTGGCATTCAAACACAGGAAATAGATGCTAAAAGTGTGTTGAAAGTGAATCTTAAAGCCTCGGGAGGACAAGCTATTTGGTTGAAAGAAATATAAAATAGTCACGGAGTAACACAATGTTTTTCACAGAGTAGCACAGCTTAGTGAAACTCCGTGTCGAACTCTGGGTAACTCTGTGTCTTCAAATCAAATTCAAATGAAAACGTACATAGGAGTAGATATAGGTGGGTCGCACATGACGGCGTCAATTGTTAACCTTTTTTCGGGAACAATTGAAAAAGCGTCGCTCCAACGAATACAGGTTGAACCTCACGCCTCTGCCAATGAAATTTTAGAACTTTGGGCTACCACCATTTCCAAAGTAGTTCCTTTGGAAAACCTTTACAACTGTCAAATTGGTATCGCCATGCCAGGGCCATTTGACTACGAAAACGGTATTTGTTGGATGAAAAACGTCAATAAATACGACCACCTCTACGGCCTTGACATTCGTCAAGAATTGGCAAAACGCCTCGGTATTGCGCCTTCTCAAATCAGTTTTAGAAACGATGCGGAAGCGTTTTTGGCGGGCGAAATGGTATTTGGAGCAGGGCGAGGTTTTTCCAAAGGACTAGGAATTACGCTTGGGACGGGTCTGGGTACGTCATTATTTGAGAAAGGGAAAGCCTACGATTTAGCGCTTGGCATCAACCATCCACTACACGAAGGTGTAGCCGAGGACTATATCTCAACTCGTTGGTTTATAAAGCGTTATACCCAACTTACCCAAGATACCATTGCAGGTGTGAAAGAGCTGGTAGGTGCCTATAAGACCAATCCAGCGGCTCGGCAAACATTTGATGAGTTTGCCCAAAACCTGAGTGTGGTTATGGAACAGTTTGTTGCTCTCTACCAACCCGACGTGATTGTTTTTGGGGGAAATATTGCCCAGTCCTCTGAGCTATTTTTTCCTGTTATTGATGCGCGCCTAATGGGGCAAGTAACGCTGCGTCAGTCTGCCCTAAACGAATACGCGGCTTTGATGGGCTCGGTCAGCCATGGGGTTTTACAAACAACTCACTTCCAGAACGTTGAGACTCCATGAAATCGCACTTCGTCATTTGCCTTAGTTTCTTTGGAATTGGTTTTACCAGTAAAGCTCAGCCCAAGCCTTCGTTTCAGGAAGTTTCCCAAAAAGTACAATCGTGGGTTGACAGTGGGTACTACAAAGGAGCGAATCTGATGATTGGCAATCGCCAAAAAGTCATTTTTCAACAATCTTTCGGTTCCTACTCCGTCGAAACAACGGCCTACATAGCCTCAGCGGGAAAGTGGCTGGCCGCCGCAACCCTCGCCGCAGTGGTGGACGAAGGAAAACTGAGTTGGGAGGATAAGGTAGTCAAGTGGTTACCCGAATTTACCGATGCCAAAGGTCAGGCGACTCTTCGTCAGTTGTTTTCCCATACCTCAGGTTATCCTGATTATCAGCCGAAAGGCAACCATCGAGACGATTACCAAACGCTGAAGGAATCCGTCAAACACATTCAAGCCTTGCCTTTAGCGAACCCTAATCGACCTTTTTTCTACGGTGGTTTGTCGATGCAAGTAGCTGGACGAATGGCCGAAGTAGCTACCGACAAGGATTGGGAAACGCTTTTTCAAGAAAAAATTGCCCAACCGTTGGAAATGACTCACACTCATTTTACCCCCGTTGACTCGGTTGGTGGTGGGCACAGTCCCATGTTGGGCGGAGGAGCCGTTTCGTCAGTCGAAGACTATGCTCGTTTTTTGCAAATGTTTTTGAACAAAGGCGTTTTCAACGGCCAACGAATCCTTTCCGAAAAAGCAATTGCCGAAATCCAAGCTGACCAAATCAAAAGCGCCACCGTCACCGATGCAGGATTAGGCGACTACGTCAAACGCACCCGAGGGTCTTTGCGCAAAGACATTTACGGATTAGGAATTTGGCGAGAAGAAACCGACGCCCTGGGCAATCCGACCCTCATCAGCAGCCCAAGTTGGGCAGGAGCTTACCCTTGGATTGACTACCAAAATGGCCTCTACGGCTTTTTATTAACGCACATCGAAGACGGTCAAATGGGTCGAAATGGCTTTAGTTCCTTTTGGAGCAGCCCTGCTTTACCCCTGATTGTTCGCAAAGAAATCAAGAAATAATCCCCCATTTACATGAAAAAACAGTTCATTTTTTGGCTTTTCAACCTATTATATTTTGCAGCTTTTGGCCAATCAAAAAAGGTTCATCCCTATCTTTTTTACACTCCTGAGCGGGTCAAAATCACCAAAGAACGTCTCCAAATCGATACTTCACTGGCCAACGCATGGCGCAGTATATTGCAACGCACCGACAAGTCTCTCGAAGGAAAAGGGGGAAATTTGGAGAACCTGACGTTGGCTTATTGCATGACAGGCGACACGAAATACGCCGAACGGGCCAAACTTTTGTTGCTCGACTGGGTAAATCGTGCTCAGTGGGACGGTATGGACGACCGCACTCCACGGTGGAACTCAGGCTTGGGTACTGCCCGTGGCTGTTTTCAAACCGCCATTGCTTTCGACGGGCTTTACCAATTCCTTACCCCTACGGAACGAACTGATATTGCAAAAAAAATGGTCAAACTGGGGATTGAGCCAGCCTTCAACGACTGGGTATCTGAAAATAGCCGCATTCATACCCTCAATTCAATGGGGCACAATTGGTGGTCGGCGGTGGTGTACCAAGCAGGGATTGCGTCCATGGCAGTGCTCAACGAAGAACCCCAAGCCAAGGCCTGGGCCGAAGAAATAATGCGAGCTTCCAACGAATGGTTTGCGTTTCAAGGCAGTGTCTTGGAAAATAAACCGTCCAATTTTGATGCCAACGGAGGCTTTTACGAAAGTGTAAGTTATGCCAACTTTGGGGTTTCAGAATACCTAACGTTTCGTTTGGCTTGGACCAATCTTTTCGGAAAGGTATCAATGCCTTATGATGAAACCCTCAAAAAGACCGTCGATTGGTTTATCCATGCCTCCTATCCCACGTCGAAGCACCGATTAATGTCGCTCAATTTTGGCGACTCCAACGATCATGCCAACGGAGAACGGCCTGCCAAATTGATGTTGGCGTTGGGGCTGGGGGATGCTCATTATCATTGGTATTTACAACAAATCGATAACAGCGAAGGACGAGAGGATATGAATCTTGCTACACCGTTGGGATTACTGTACCACCCTACAGAAGTACGAATTATGAATGGCGAATTACGAAAAGGCAATCCCAATTCGACACTCGGCCTTCTGAACTCGACACTCCTCAACCCTCTTCCTACCGCTGCCATTTACAAAGACATGGGCTGGGGAATGCTTCGCTCGTCTTGGGAAAAAGATGCGACGTTATTGGGGGTAAAATCGGGTTATACGTGGAATCACGCCCACGCCGATGCAGGTTCATTTGTGCTGTATCACAACGGCCAGTACTTACTCATCGACGGTGGAGACGTAAACTATGGTTTACCTGAGTACAGCAGTTATTTTGTTCGGAGTGAAGCCCATAACGTAATGATGTTCAACGAAAAAGCCCAAGACCCGCAAGACCAGTACCATGCCGTCAAGACGTCGGGCAGTTTGCATCACCTTATCAATAGCCCATCCCTGAAATATATAATGGCAGATGCCACTGGGCCTACGTCTCGGTATTTTCTGCGTAATTACCGCCATTTCCTTTGGCTTGATAAAGTGATTTTGGTCTTGGACGATGTAAAAACGTACGAAGCGGGCAAGTTTGAATTTTTGTTACACTACCAAAATGAAGCTAAAAAGAAAGGCCCCGACCTCGAAATCAACCAAGGGGAAGCGTCTATTTTGTTTCGGCCGCTTTATCCTGAAACATTGCCATTAGGTTATCCGCACGATTTCCCCGAAAGAATGAAATTAGAAGAACGATGGGGAATCAAAGACCGTGATGCCAAAACAAAAATCCCTTACTATGCCATTTCACCCGCCGAAAACTCACGGCAAACCAAGTTTTGGAACGCCATTTTATTGTTAGACAATACCAATAAAGCTGTTGAAACGTTTGTGGGTTCTTCGGGTGCAAACGGAGCCGCAGGGCGCACCAATTTACCTATAATTGAAAAAATAAGCGGCGATAATTGGCAAGGACTTCGTATTTCTCAAAACGGAAATGTGACCGAAGTTTATCTTAATCTGCTTGCCGATGGCCGACTTATGCACCGCAATGCCAATGCCAATATAAATGGCTGGGAAACGGACGCTTACCTAACCGTCGTGACTTTCCCCGAAAAAGCCGACCGTACTAATCCAGATAACTTGGCCTCCTTTTTTGTGAGCAACGGAAGTTACCTGAGAAAGGATGGAAAAACGTTTTTACATTCCCTTTCAAAAGTGTTTTTGAATGCTGATTATTCCAACAAGCAATTGAAAGTACAAGTAGATGGCCAGCCGTTAATACACCTTTCATTGCGAGCTACCGAAAAACCAAACGCAATGAATATCAACGACAAAACGATAGCACCCGCCTGGAAAGATGGTAAGGTAACCATTGACGTGGAAAACAAATGATGTGATACGTTTACAAACAGGTAGCCCCTACGGGGCAAGAAAAACGAAACGTTTGTTAAAAACACCGTAAAAACTGCCCCATCGGAGCTACAAACAGGTAGCCCCCACGGGGCAAGAAAAACGAAACGTTTGTT